>Ga0326727_10003877_pt1 | contig 46555 bp, 39 predicted proteins | sample MB2enrmetagenome_FD_207643 | JGI IMG/M metagenome (GOLD analysis project Ga0326727, IMG submission 207643) | Lab enriched peat soil microbial communities from McLean, Ithaca, NY, United States - MB29MY | ecosystem: Environmental > Terrestrial > Soil > Wetlands > Peat | place: USA: New York... | reverse complement strand
CGTTAATAGGCCGGGTGTGGAAGCGGGGTAACTCGCGAAGCTAACCGGTACTAATCACCCGATAGAGTTCAAATATCCCTCACCAACCCCCATACACAGCAATCATCCATCGAAAGATGAATGACGCGGACACACACAGCAAAGCACCAAAACCAAACCACCCAGATCAAACAGCTTTGATAGGCTGGACGACCTGGTGGCTCTGGCGGGGAGCCTACACCCGATCCCATCCCGAACTCGGACGTGAAAATCCCCAGCGCCCATGGTACTGTGTCTTAAGGCACGGGAGAGTAGGTCGCCGCCAGGTCCTCCAGCCTATCAAACATACCAACAACAAAACCGCCCCCAAAACGCACACGCGTCAATAAGGGCGGTTTCGTCGTAAAAAATACCAACGCGGGGTGGAGCAGCCCGGTAGCTCGTCAGGCTCATAACCTGAAGGTCGTCAGTTCAAATCTGGCCCCCGCAACCAGAAATAAATCACTAGAATTACAATAAAACGATTCTGATGCCCTGCGAAAGTGCAGTCTGTCCAATAGACTATCCAGCTAAAAACCTGATAGGCTTTGGCTGGATGTATGTTTTTATCATTTGTTTCAATGGATTCCTATCGGCTGTGCGGTAAGTGCTTCATAGTGTATCTGTGGGGTAGGTTTAATTTCCCGTGGCCGCCTGATTTCTGGTGGTCAAATCGGCAATGGATCACCGGATAAGAGCCGTCGCGCCAGCAGACGCGTTTAATCGAAGCGACGATATTCGCTCGTAATCTTTGATCGCGGTCGTTGATTTGGTGATAGCGGAATTTTTGGAATTTTATTCCAATCGGCCTGATGAAAATGTCCACTTTTGAAGTGGCTGCGGCAACAGGCCGTCTATTGGTTGTAAATCGGCAAGGGGTTTCGGCGCCTATCGGCGCGACAATCATCAGATTTAGCTGGGTTTTATGGGGTCACGGCGTGACGCCGATTCGCAATCAATGCCTCACCGCCCTGCTCCGGAGCCCTCCGGAGCACGCTCTCGACGTCCGCCTCGTTGTCCGTGAGGTCGATTTCCTCGGCGCGCCGCTCAAGGCCAACGTTGATGCAGCCTATACGCGCCCCTCATATATCCTTCAGCCGGAGGCCGGCATCGTGCAGCATCTCCAGTGCGGAGGTCAGCCGGTCGAGCGCCATCGTCAGCACCTCTCCTTCAGGCGAGTGATCGCCGAGCGGAATATCCGCCTGCAAGACCGTGATCGGCGGCTCCTGCTGCCACGGGTTGGCGAGCGCCGCGACGAAGGCGGCGCGGAAGGCCGTGAGAGCGGGGGTTGAACGGGCAATTTCCGGCGCCGCCTGGAGCAGCATGTTCAACGTATTGCTGAGCCGCTGAAGTGCCACCGAAGCCCGCAGGATCGTCGTCATGGCCTCCATGTCGCCGCCGATCTCCGTCAGGGACCGCTGGACCCCCGCCTGGAGATTTGAAAGCGCCAGTCCCGCGCGCCGGCGTTGCGCATGCGGGTCGCCCGCCGCATCGCCCATCGCGGTGCCGAGGACGTTGTCCGCATAGGCGGCCATGGCCGCGATGCAGTTGTGTAGCGTGTCGGGCAGTTCCCGCCGCTCGAAGGTCGGCCAGAGGACATGGCCGCCAATCAGCGCCAGGGCCGAGCCAATCGCCGTGGCGATCAGCCGGTACGTGCCGATGGCCGCGTGAATGCCCGGCGTCAGAACATGCTCGAACGGAATGAGCCCGGCCGATAAGAAAAACACCGCAAGGCCGTAATTGAAGGGCAGTACGGCCATCATCCAGAAAAAGAGCACGATGACGGCCGTGAACTTGAGGGCGGCGCCGGGCAGCACAGGCAGCAAGGCGAGCCCCACCACTATGCCGACCGCCGTGCCCGCCGCGCGCTGCACGGCCCGCGCCAGTGTCATGCCCGCGGATGGCTTCAGCACTACGGTCGCGGTGAGTGGCACCCAGTAGCCGAACGGCTTAGGAAAGACCCAGAATACCGCAACGGCAGCTGAGGTGACCAGGGCGAAGCGCAGCGCGTGCCGCGCCGTTATGGACTCGCGGTTGAGATTGGCGGCGAGGGGAGAGAGCAATGCCGCAAGGCGCCGCGCGGGCGGGGCCGGCGCCTTCGGAAAAGCGGGGCTTTCATCATCGAGGGCTACGCTGAGCGCAAGGCGAAGCTCCTGGATCATCCGCCGCCCCAGCATGCTGGTCTTGCCCTCTGGGGCGCCTGTCGCAAATTCATAGTCCAGCCCGGCCCGCAGCCGCCGGAGGTCTTCCGGCTTCGCCTGGCCCTCGAGGAACCGCGCAATGACAAGCAGCGTGGACTTGCAGGCGGGAACGAGGGGTTCGCCTGTCTCGCGCAGGGCGCCGGTGAGGGAATACAGGCGGTCGGCGACTTCGATCAGCACCAACGCCCGCTGATTGGCGCGGCTGGGGCCGGTCATGCTCTGCCGGGCCTGCGCGGCCAGGCGTCTGGCTTCGGCGATGGCGGCGCGCACGTGCTGTTCGGGAGGGGCCAGGCGCTTTGTCTGGTCCGCCTCCGGATAACCGGCGATCGCCCGGAAACATGCCGCCGTCTGCGCCCTGACCGGCGCCAGCGGACCGCCGAAGCGCAGCGCTAATGTCAGTATCAGCGTCAATACCCCGCCCAGCATGAAGGCCCCGCCCATAGCTAACGCGTAGGGCAGCGCGTGCGTGGAGGCTGGCAGTCCCAGCTCCACGTAGGCCCACGCGATGGGCAGGGACATGGAAGCGAAGGCGTTGCCATAAACGCCCATCATTCCGGTCACGAGCCCCCAGCCCAGCATCCCGGCCAGAGCCGCCGCGAGGTTGCCGCCCGCCAGCACGCCGGTCGTAAGTGCCAGCCCGCCAAGGGCCGCGCCCACGATAATTCGCAGGAATTGGGCGCGGTCGCCATCGTCAACACTGTCCCCGATCGCGAGCAGGTAGGCGCCAAGCCCGGCCCACACGAGAAGCGGCAGTTTGAGCGCGTGGGCGGCCAGGAGCGGCAAGGCCAGGGCCATGACGGTCCGCAGCGCCAGCGCCCAGCGAAGGCGGCGCGGGTCGAAGGCGAGCAGGCTGGTGGCCAGCCGCCAAGCATGGGCGGCCCAATCCGGTGCGGGCAAGGCGTTAAGGGTCATGGCCGGGCGGTCTCCCAAAACGATGCCATGATAGACGGGTTTTTCTCAACTCCTCCAGCTTCGCTCCGCTAGCGCAGATGAAATTTTATTGCATTTTTGTTTTGTTTGATTTTGGTATTAAAAAAGGTGGCGTTTTGCGCCAAATCACGTGCGACAAGTCGTGGATGAGGCATGATAGAAATGTCGGGCGATGACGACTGAGCTAGGCCGTCGGCAGCTGATCGCGATGACAGGCGCTGGCCTCCTCACGTCCGCCGCCGGCGGGCTTGCAAACGCGGCCGAGGCAGGAACGGCTCCGGGCAACCCGGCCAAGATGCCTGTGGCGATGCCGCCGGGAGACGCCTTCGCACGGAATCTCGGGCCCCTGCCCAGGGATGTCGGGAAGATGATCACGGGCGGCGCGATCTATGTGGATGATGTCCGGTTCGATGGCGAGGCCGTCGGCGTCGTTGTGCGTTCGCCGCATCCGCATGCACGCATCCGGGCCATCGACGCGTCGGCGGCCCGGGGGGCGCCGGGCGTGCTCGCCGTGCTGTCGGGAGAGGACGTCGCCCGCATGGCCAAGCCGATCGCTTGTGTCATACCGCCCGCGGCTTATGGGCGCGCCGAGGCACTGCCTGTCGACCGTCCGGTCCTTGCTGCCGGACGCGTGCGCCATGTCGGTGACGGCGTGGCCTTCGTCGTCGCCGAAACGGCGGGGCAAGCGCGTGAGGCGGCGGAACTAGTAAAGGTCGATTACGAACTCCTGCCCGAATACGTGGAGCCGCGCGCGGGGGCCGTGGGTATGCCGATCTGGGATGCCGCCCCCGATAACGTCGCCTTCGACTGGCAATTCGGGAATCCCGCCTTGTGCCGGGACTTGTTCAACCGGGCAGCGCATACCGTACGGATCCATCTCTCGATTCCCCGCCTTATCCCGAACCCGATCGAGCCGCGCGCCGCGATCGGGTTGCACGATCCGCAGTCCGGCAAGCTGACCCTGGTGTCGAATCCCCAAGGGGTTCATTTTGTCCGGGGCGGCCTCACGCGTGCCCTGGGACTGCCGGACGGCGAGTTGCGGGTCGTTTCGCCCTATCTCGGCGGCGCGTTCGGATCGAAGATCTACGCCTATCCCGAACATGCGCTGGTGTTGCTCGCGGCGCGCATGGTCGGCCGCCCCGTCCGCTGGACCGCGACCCGCCGCGAGGCCTTTCTCTCGGACACGCAGGGCAGGGGGCACACAACCGAAGCGGCCATGGCCCTTGATGAAGACGGCCGTTTCCTCGCGCTTTCCGTGCATCCGACGGTGGATATCGGGGCATATTTCTCGCAGCTGACGCCGATCACCGCGACAGGCGTAGGCGCGCCGATTCAGGGAGGCGCCTACCGTTTCCAGGCGATTGAAATCCACGTCCGCGGCATTTTCACTAACAAGGTGCCGGTGGATGCCTATCGCGGCGCGGGGCGGCCAGAGGCGAATTATGTGCTCGAGCGCCTTGTCGACCGCGCCGCCGCCGAACTCAGGATCGACCCCGCCGAGCTGCGCGCGCGCAACCTGCCGGATTCGCAAACTGCGTCGTTTACGGCCGTGACTGGCCTGCCCATCGGCGGCGGACGGTTTCTCGACAACCAGCGGCTCTGCCTGGAGCGCGCCGACCGTGCCGGTTTCGCACAGCGCCGCGCGGAAGCCGCGTCGCGCGGTCGCCTGCGTGGTTTTGGATTCGCCCACTACCTGGAGGCTAATGGCGGGTTGCAGGTGGCCGCCGCCATCGCCCCGGGCGGCCTGCCGCACGAATGCGCCGCCCTGAAGTTCGGCGCGGACGGAACGGTGGCCGTCACGATCGGCACGCAGTCCTCCGGCCAAGACCATGCCCGCCCAGTCACGCTTTATGTGGCCGAAACGCTGGGTCTTGCGGCGGATGAAATTACTGTCCGGGAAGGAGACAGCGACGCTCTGCCGATCGGCGGCGGCACCGGCGGCTCGAAATCGACGCTGACGAGCTCGGTCGCGATCAAGCAGGCGGTCGACATCGTGATCGCGAAGGCGCGCGCCCTCATGGCGCAGACATGGAACGTCCAGCCCGAGACCGTTCAGTTCGATCGAGGCGTTTTTTCTGCGGCCGGATCGCTACGTACGGTCCGCTTTGCGGACCTCGTTTCGCGTTATCCTGGTCAGCTGGACAACGAAGGAGAGGCCGCGTTGCATTACGGGAGCAGCGCGAACGGGTGCCATGCCTGCGAGGTCGAGATCGATCCAGAGACGGGCGCCGTCGAAATCGTCCGCTACACAGGGGTGGATGATTTCGGGCGTGTCATTGATGCGGCCAATGTCCAGGGGCAGGTGCAGGGCGGTGTCGCGATGGGCATCGGTCAGGCCCTCGCGGAACTCGCACCCACGCCGGAGGCGTTGCAGCGCCCGCTCGCGACATCCAATTTCAATCATGCGCTGCTTCGCGCACCGGAGATCCCGGCCGTGGACTGGGTCGACAACGGCCTACCGTCGGCGACGAACATCTTCGGCGCCAAGGCTTGTGGGGAATCCGGGGCGAGCGCTGCGCCGCCGACCGTCATGAACGCCATCGCCGACGCCCTCTCCGCCTTTCCCGGCGCCAGGGAGCTGCAGATGCCGGCGCGGCCGGAGGATATTTGGAAAGTCATATCCTCGGGCGGCGCCGAGTCATCAGCGAGGACCACCAGCGCATGAAGATCAGCGTCACCTTGAATGGCGTCGCCGTGCAAGAGGATGTCGAGCCTCATCTCCTTGCGGCGGCATGGATCCGTGAAAGGCGATGCCTTACCGGCACGCATATCGGCTGCGACACGACCCAGTGCGGTGCCTGCACGATCCTGCTCGACGGCGTCTCGGTAAAAAGCTGCACGCTGCTGGCCGTGTCGCTCGACGGGCACGCGGTCACGACGATCGAAGGCCTGGCCGCAAACGGCCAAGACCTCCACCCGATGCAGGCCGCCTTTAAAGAGAACCACGGGTTGCAGTGCGGCTTTTGCACGCCCGGGATGATCATGCGCGCCGTGGACATCGCGATTCACAGGCGGGAGGCCGATGAAGCGGAGATACGCCGCGAACTCGAAGGCAACATCTGCCGCTGCACCGGCTACCGGAACATTGTCGCTGCGGTGCTCGCCGGCGCCCAGGCCATGCGGGCTGCCCGAGACAAATGACGATGGCGATGAGGCGAGGCCGATGAAGCCGTTCGATTATTTCCGCCCTGGGTCGGTATCCGGGGCCGTCGCTCTGGCCCGGGAGCAGACGTGCTTCCTCGCGGGCGGCATGAGCCTGCTGCCGATGATGAAGCACAACTTGGCTGCGCCCGTGGCGCTTATCGATCTTTCCGCCGTGCCGGATCTCAACGGAATCCGCAAAACCGGCGACGCGATAGAGATCGGCGCCATGACCACGCATGCGGCGGTCGCGGCCTCAGTCCTTGTCCGCGAAACATTGCCCGCCCTTGTCGCTCTCGTCGTCGGGATCGGCGATCCGGCCGTTCGCAATCGCGGCACGATCGGCGGGTCACTCGCCAACAACGACCCCGCCGCTGATTACCCGGCTGGTGTGCTCGGACTCGGCGCGACGATCGTCACGGACCGCCGGGAGATTACCGCCGACGATTTCTTTATCGCCAGTTTCACAACCGCCCTGGAACCGGGTGAGCTGATTACCGCCGTGCGCTTTCCCGTTCCGCTTGCGGCGGGGTACGTCCGGTTCCGCTCTGCGGCGTCGCGCTTTCCGCTGGCGGGCGTGTTTGTGGCCCGGTTCACTGGCGGCGTCCGCGTCGCGGTGACCGGGGCCGCTCCATCGGTCTTTCGCGTTCCCGGTTTCGAGGCGCCGCTGGCTAAGGATTTCTCGCCAGGCGCGATTGAGGCCGTATCCGTCGATCCAGCCCGGATGCTGTCTGACATCAACGGGGGCGCCGCTTACCGGGCTCATCTGGCCGGCGTCATGGCCCGGCGGGCGGTTGCGGAGGCCATGGGCTAGCTTAGAAGGCGGCGAGATCGGCCTTGGTGTCGATGTCGAGAAGCCAGTGTGTCTCGCAGGCAACGGTCTGCGCGCCGGCGAGCCAGGCGCCAGCCCCTTTGTCTCCCTCCAGAGCGGCCAGGCGGCTGAACCAGCTTCGTCCGAACAACACCGGAGGCCCCGGATGACTTGCTTCCGAGGCGATGATCGACGCTCCGTCCCGATACCGGGCCAGAAGAGCGGCAAGATGCGCGGACGGCACGAAGGGCATATCGGCCAGCACGATAAGAACGGCATCGGCTCCGCGCCTCTGGGCCTCGCCGACCCCGAGCCGGATCGAATGGGCCATGCCGAGTTCGGGATGATCGTTTTCCACCCTGATGAAACCGAGATCATCATACCGGATGCCGCGCGGCGGCGTGACGGCGATGCGCATGCTGAAGGGCAGTGCCAAAAGAGCCCTTGCGGCGTACACCCCAAGCGGGCGCCCACCCACCGGCCATGAAAGCTTGTCCGCCCCAAAGCGTGTGCCACGGCCCGCCGCGAGCAGAATGGCGGCTACGCGTCCGGCGTCGATCATGCCCATCTCCTGGAATTTCCGCATGCTCGGCAATTTTCGGAATATTGCCGAAATGCGGTGTTATCCTCAATTCATTTGAGGATATGCTGCCTTCGAAAAGCAAAAAGGAGCTAGTGTTGAAGAATGCAAAGCTCGTTTTCCGGTTTTTGCTGGATGCCGCGTCGCGCGGGGAGAAGGCGGCGCTGCTGACAGTCACCGGCATCATCGGCCATTCCGCCCGGGAAGCCGGGACCCAGATGGCGGTGAGCGAAACGGGGGGCGCCGGCGGCTCGTTTGCCGGCGGTTGTGTGGAGGCGGCAATCATCGGCGAGGCGCGGCGGGTCATCGCTGCCGGGCAGGCCGAGCTGTTGCGGTATGGTCAGGGCTCGCCTTTCATCGATATGAGACTGCCCTGCGGCGGCGGCATGGATGTGCTAGTCTCCCCCGTCGCGTCTGCGGCGCCGATCCTACAGGCGTACGAGCTGCTCGAAGCGCGCCAGCCGGTGGCGCTTCTGCTGGGGCGGGATGGCTCCCTCTTGGTGCAGCCCGGAGGCAAGGGCGCAGCTTCGGGCTGGCGCAACGACCTATTCCTCGTGCAGCACATGCCAGACCTGCGGCTCATCATTGCCGGCCAGGGGGCGGAGACCAGCGCCTTGGCGCGGCTGGCTGTGTGCTTCGGTGCGGACGTGACGGTACTAAGCCCTGAGAAGATGACCGCCATGGCTGCGGCGCAGGCCGGTGCCGAGGCATGGGAGCTGGCAGGGCGGCAACGCTCCGCGCATTTGCACGCGGACCCGTACACGGCTGTGGTAATGTTGTTCCACGACCATGACAGGGAAACCGAGCTGCTGTTGCAGGCGCTGGAACAGGCGCCGTTCTTCATCGGCGCGATGGGCAGCCGCGCCACCCATGCACGGCGCCTGGCCGCGCTGGCCGCGCGCGGCGTGCCGTCCGCGGCGCTCAAGCGCATCGTGGGGCCAATCGGGACGATCCACGCTGCGCGTGATCCGGAAACACTGGCGCTTTCAGCGCTTACGCAAATTGTGACCCGCTATCGTGAAAGCATTACGGTGTTGATTTCCGTTGAGATGTGACCCGGGATTTTTATCAAGAAGTCACTCAGGTTTTGGCGTTGACGCCTTGCTTCACTGGACGGGGGAGGGGCAGAGCATGGGGCAGCCGCCAGCGAAAATTTATGCCCTTTCCGGGGCAGATCTCAATGAAAATCAACAACGTGGGTCTCTGATGAGGCCATTATCGACTTCGCCGGAGCAATTGGGGCATTTTGGGGTAAAAAACGAAAAAAAGCCGGATTTTTAAGTGTAGTTTCTAGGGTAATTGGCCCATTCTATTTAAAATGCCGAGAATATAATTGAAGAAATTTAATCGATATCCGTCTCATAACCTGAAGGTCGTCAGTTCAAATCTGGCCCCCGCAACCACCCTTAGTAAACCCTCAGAGGCGCCAGCTTCTCGAGGTTTTTTCTTTGCGCCAAGCGCGGCAGATTTGCCCGGCATCCAACCCGTTGCCGAGGCCAGGTTCATGATCGTCGCCAGATCGCCGAACGGCTCAATTGCCAGACCGTTCGGCGTGGTCTCGTCAGGCGTCAGCACAATCCGCTCGATCAGCGTGCGCAGTACCTCCATGGCCTCAACGAGGACGTCCGGCTGATCCAAGGCCGTCTGCAGCTCGGCCATCTTGGCGGCGTAAAGCGCAGCCGCACTGGTGGCAAGAACAATGCTATGCATGCAATCTCAAAGCAGTTCGGTAATCTCGCGGCGGAAAGGCAACGTGTCCGGCGGCAAGGGCGTGGCGTCCAGCTCTTCGGCATAGCGCCGCCCCGCATATACGGCATGCGCGATGGTCGCCGGGGCCAGGGCGTCGCCGATTGCGGTGACGGACTCGATGCCCGCTGCCGCCAGATCCGCCGCACGTAGTTCGTGCATCAGCGTTTCCTGGGGCAGACGCGCCGTCACTGGCAGCACCGCATCTACCTCCAATATCTTCTGCCGTCCGGTGAACACGCATTCCAGCACGGCATGGTCCGGCGCGACGGCGGTGAGCGTGTGCGAGACGATGATCTTCGCCCCCGCCTCCAGCAGGCGCTTCTGGATGAAATGCTGCTCCATGGTGTTGCGTGTCCAAGTCGAGGCTTCCGAGGCCGGGGTGGCGTAGGTCACCTGGTAGCCCTTGGCCGCCAGGGCCTCGGCCATCACGCCGCCCATGTAATAATGGTCGTCATCCCACACCAGCACGCGCGTACCCGCTGGATATGCGCCGTCCATGATGTCGTCGGGCGTGACCACCACAGCCCTCGGCGCGATGGGCAGCGGGCTTGTGTGCTGGTGGCCCACGCCGTCCCGCCGCCATTTCGCGCCGGTGGCGATGACCACGCGCGGGTAGCCGAATTCCAACACCTCGAGTGGAGAGAGATGGCTGGCGAGGTAGGTCTGCACACTCGGCAGCTTGTGCAGTTGCAGCAGCCGATAGTCGCGAACCCGCGCCCAGGCCGCCAAACCCGGCAACTTGGCCTCTCGCGCTACACGACCGCCCAGTTCGGTTCCGGCCTCGGCCAAGGCCACGTCGTAACCACGCTTGCCCAAAGCATGCGCGGCCTCCAGCCCGGCTGGCCCACCGCCGATGATCAGCACCGGCTTATCGCTCCCGCGCACCCTTATGCGTTCCGGGTGCCAGCCCTTGCGCCATTCCTCGCCCATTGTCGGGTTCTGCGTGCAGCGCAGCGGCGACATGGTGAAGTCGCCCGAGACGCAGATATTGCAGCCGATGCACTCGCGGATGTCCTCGATCCGTCCCTCCTGTAACTTTTTGGGCAGGAACGGATCGGCGATTGAGGGCCTAGCCGCACCAATGAGGTCGAGCGCGCCCTTGCGCACCAATGCTGCCATGCGGTCCACCGAGGTATAACGCCCCACCCCCACCACAGGCTTACTGGTGAGCCGGCGGATGTCCGAGATGAACGGCTCCTGCGCCCCTTCCTCGGCAAAGCGCGAAGTGCGGCTGTCATTCTCCCAGCCCGCCAGGGTCACGTCCCAGAGGTCGGGCAGATCAGCGATCAGCCCGATCATGTCCTCCACCTCAGCCTTTTCCAGCCCGCCCTCGCCGAGCAGCTCGTCGACGGAGATGCGGATCGGCACAGCGCAGACATCGCCCACCGCCGCCTTGGTCTCCTCGGTGATTTCGCGCAGCAGCCGCACGCGATTCTCCAGGCTGCCGCCGTATTCGTCGGTGCGGTCATTGTACCGGCGCGAGAGGAAATGGTGCAGAAACCCCAGCGCATGCGCGGCGTAGACGTAGATCAGGTCGAACCCCGCCTTTCGCGCGCGCCGCACCGCCGCCAGATGCCAGGCGCGCAGGTTCGCGATATCGGCCTTGTCCATCCGCCGCGCTTGGACGGGATCGTAAGAAAACGTCGCCACCGGCAGATGCGCTGGGCCCATCGGCACCTCACGCGAGTACAGGTTCGGGCCGTTCATGCCGTTATAAGCCAGCTCGATGCCCGCCAGCGCCTCGTGCTCATGGATCTTCTCGGCCATGCGGGCGAGGGCAGGGATGTCCCGGTCATCCCAGAGCCGCAGCTCAATGAAGGGCGTGATGTCCGAGCTGTAGTGCATCTCCACCTGTTCGGTGCAGACCACGGCCCAGCCGCCCTCGGCCTTGATACCGCGCATGGTGGCCAGCGCCGTGGGGTCGCGGTAGCCCATGCCGTTGCAATGCGGCACCTGATAGAAGCGGTTGCGGGCGGTGACCGGGCCGATCTTCACCGGCTCAAACAGGATGTCGTAAGCGGCAGGGCGCGGACCGTGTTTCATTGGAACTTGATCCATGTCGTCTTGAGGGCGGAGAACTTGTCGAGCGCATGCAGGGAGAGGTCGCGCCCGAAGCCCGACTGCTTGATGCCGCCGAACGGCGTCTGCGGGGAGAGCGCATCCACCGTGTTTACCGAGACGGTGCCCGCCCGCAGCGCCCCGGAAACACGCAGGGCGCGATTCATGTCGCTGGTCCAGACCGAGGCGGCGAGGCCGTAGATGTTGTCATTGGCGAGGGCGATGGCCTGCTCTTCAGTATCGAACGGGATGATGGAGAGCACGGGGCCGAAAATTTCCTCCCGCGCCAGGGCGGAGGCGGGGTCCACATTGTCGAAGATGGTCGGCTGCATGAAGGCGCCCCTGGGGTGCAGCGGTGCCGCCGCCCCGCCCGTTATCAAACCCCCATGCGCCTTGCCCGCCTCCACGGTGCGCAGCACCTGGGCCAGATGCGCCTCATCCACCAGCGCGCCCATCTTGCTGGCCGGGTCCAGCGGATCGCCGGGCTGATAGGCGGCGGCCTGCGCCACTAGGCGCTCCGCGAACGCTGCATGGACGGAACGCTCCACCAGCAGCCGCGAATTGGCCGAGCATACCTGCCCGGCGTTGAAGAAGATGCCGAACGCGGCCATGGCGGCGGCGGCGTCCAGATCAGCATCGGCGAAGACGAGGTTCGGGCTCTTGCCGCCCAGCTCCAGCCAGACCTGCTTGAGGTTGGACTCACCCGAATAGCCCATCAGTGCGCGCCCAGTGCGGGTGGAGCCGGTGAAGGCCAGGCAATCGACATCGTTGTGCAGGGCCAGCGCCTTGCCTGCCTCGGCGCCGAAGCCGGTGACGACGTTTAGCACGCCATCCGGCAGCCCGGCCACGCAGGCCAGTTCCGCCAGCATCAGCGCGGTGAAGGGCGAGCGTTCGGAGGGTTTCAGCACTACCGAATTTCCCGCCGCCAGGGCCGGAGCAGACTTCCAGGCGGCCATGTCGAATGGGAAGTTCCAAGGCACGATCGCCCCCACCACGCCCAGCGGTTCACGGGAGACGAAGGCGAGGTTGCCGTCATTGGCGGGTGCGGTCTCGCCACCGATTTTGTCGATGGCTTCGGCATAATAGCGCCACACAGCGCTGGCCCCGGGGATGTCGATGCTGGCAGCTTCGGCCACTGGCTTGCCCATGTCCAGGCTCTCGACCACGGCGAGCTTGTCAGCATTGGCCTCGATCAGCGCCACCAGGTTCAGCAGAATGTCCCGCCGCTCTGCCATGCTCTTGCCGCGCCAGCGCCTATCCTCGAAGGCGGTGCGGGCGGCGCGCACGGCGCGGTCGATATCCGCCGCCGCGCCGCGCGCCACTTCGCCCAGGACGGCGCCGGTAGCCGGGTTGCGCTTTGCGAAAACGGCATCGCCCTCGGCGGCGCAATAGGCGCCGTCAATGAAGAGCTGCGTCGGCAGCACAGCGGAATCCGCCAGCCGGCGCCATTCAGGATAGGTCTTTTCGGTCATGGACGTTCCTCGGTTTACTCGGGCGTGGCGGCAACCAACTCGCCCTCCACGGTGTAGCGGCGCGGACGGAAGAACAGCATGCCAGCCAGCAGCGTGCCGATGCCCACACAAGCGGTGGTGAAGTTGAAGGTGGTAATGGCGTAGACACCGGTGATTATCAGCACCGCGGCGCTAAGACCCGGGAACAGGCCGTAGAGCAGGAACTGCTTCCACGACGTGCGATAAGAGGTGCGATGCACCCAGGCGCAAACCAGCCCGGCCATGCCGAAATAATACGCCACTTGCAGGCCGGTGGCGGCTACGGCGTCGGAGAGGATGGCGCTGACCGAGGGCATGAAGCCGGTAACCAGGATGCCCACCAACCCGGTGCCGATGAGCCACCGACTGGCGGTGGCGGGGTTGCGGGTGCGCGGATGCACTGTGCCGAAGGAGAAGGGCAGCGCGCCGTCGCGCCCCATGGCGAAGAGCGTGCGCGTCACCTGCAGCATGCCGGTCTGCACTGTGGCGGCGGAAGAGAAGATCACCGCCACCGAGACGATGAGCCCACCCGGCCGCCCCAGCCCTGCCGCCAGCGCCAAGCTGTAGAGCAGGTTGCTGGAGTCGCTGGCCGTGTCAGCCGCGCTGAGCAGCATCAGCGTGACGGCGGCATACAGCGAGTAGAGGAAGATGGTGACAAACACGCCCGAGAGCCCGCCATTGCCGGCGGCATGCTCGCCATTGGCGGTCTCCTCGCCCAGATTGGCGGTCACGTCCCAGCCCCAATACAGGAAGATGACCATCAGCGCCGCCGCCGAGAATTCCGGCAGGGTGGCGGAGGAGAAGAAGAAGCTTGGCGTGTAGCTGTGCCAGGACAAAGCGTTGGCGAAGGGCACGCCACGCGCATGGATCAGCGCCGCGATCCCCACTCCCAGCAGCACCAGCATCTCGAAAGCGACCATCAGGAGCTGCAGATAGGAGGTCATCTTGATGCCCAGCATGATGACCCCGACGATGGCCAGGAACCACAGCGCCGAGAGCCCGGTGGTGAGCGGCACGCTGTTGGCGAGGGCCGGGTTGATGAAATCCAGCACGGCGGTGGAGAGTGGCACCACGCCGGAAATGATGAAGATCATCTGCGCGGTGATGAGCGCCCAGCCGGACATGAAGCCGTGGAACTTGCCGAAGGTCAGCCCCACCCAGTTGAAGGCGGCGCCGGCATGGGTCACGCGCCTATTCAGCGCCTTGTAGGCGAGCGCAATGCCCAGCATCGGCACGGCAAAGATCAGCACGTAAAGCGGGCTGCGCAGCCCGGCGGTGCTGATGAGCGCGCCCATGGCCAGCGAGATGGCGTTGGCCGGGCCCGAACCCGCCACGCCGAGCGTGAGGGATTCGAAGAATGAGAGCGAGTCTTTGCGCAGGCTGTGGGTCATTCCTGAACTCCGGAAGGGCGGTTGGGGGCGGCGTGGCGCGCCGCCCCGGGTTGGTTCGGCTTATTCGGCGGCGGCCGGCTTGGGGGCCGTCTTGCGGGCCAGCAGGTAGTAGATGGGGCTGACGGTCAGCAGGCCGACAATCCAGGAGATGTCCACACCGCCAAGCATGTTGGCCACGTGGCCGGTGTAGAGCGTGGTGTCCACGAAGGGTAGCTGGATGAGGATGCCGAAGATGTAGCAGGCGATGGCGGGCTTGTTGAACCGCCCGTACACGCCGCCCTCGGCGCTGAAGAAGGCGGCCACGTCGTAGTCGCCTTCGCGCACCAAGTAGAAATCCACGAGGTTGATCGCCGTCCACGGCACCAGCACGTAGAGCAGCATCAGGATGAAGTTGGTGTAGTTGGTGAGGAAGTTGCCCGCTGCGAACAGGGCGATGCCCAGGCCGATGGCGGTGAGGACGACCGCGGTGACGATGCGCGCGGCCGGTCCCGCCTTCCAGGAGGAAGCGAAGGTGTGGACGAGCGTGATGGTGGAGAGCACGCCGCAATACAGGTTCATGGCGTTGGTGCCGGCGATGCCCACCGAGAAGATGACGACGATGGGAATGGCGGCGGCGCCGGTGAATGCGGTGAGCCCGCCGACCGGGTCGCCATTGGCAGCGACGAGCCCCAGCAGCGCACCCAGGATCATGGGCAGGATCGAGCCCAGCGAGCAGCCCCAATAGGAGGCCCAGAAGGCCGGCACGGCGCCGGTGTCATGCGGCATGTAGCGCGTGTAGTCCGAAACATAGGGCGCATAGGCGATCTGCCACAGCGCGCCCACCGAGATCATCGAGCAGAACCCGGCCAGGGAGAAGGCGTTCATGTGCATCACCCCGGCGGGCAGGCCATGCACGAACACCATCCAGACAAAGGTGAGCGCCAGCGCCGCCCCCGAGGCATAGGTGAGGATGCGGGCATAGGCGTGGATGAGATCATGCCCGAAGATGGTGGCGACGACGCTGACCACGGCGATGAGGACGATGAGCGCATTCTGGCTGACGCCCGGAAAGACCGTATGCAGCGACTGCCCGCCAAGCACGATGTTGGAGGCCAGGAAGCCGACATACATGATAATGACAATGCCAACCACCAGAACCGCGCCGATGGAGCCGAACTGGCCGCGCGTCTGCACCATCTGCGGCACGCCCAGCTGCGGCCCCTGCGCGGCATGCAGCGCCATGAAGATGGCGCCGACTAGATTGCCGATGGCGATGGCCGCGATGGAGGACGGGAAATCGAGCTTGAACACCGTGGTGGCCAGCGCTCCGGTCACGATGGTCAGCATCATGATGTTCGAGCCGAACCAGATGGTGAACAGGTCGCGGAAGGTGCCGTGACGCTGGTCGTGCGGGATCTGGTAGATGGTGTGCTGTTCGACAGCACCAGGTCTTTCGCTAGCCATGGGTCTGTTCCTTTCTTGGGGTTAACGCGCCAGGATGGTGTTGAGGTCGAAGGAGAGAAGTTCGGCGACTTCGCGCTTGAACGGCAGTCCGGCCGGGTCGGGGTTAGTGCCCAGTTCCTCGGCGTAGCGGCGCCCGCTCCACACGGCGGCGGCGATGGTGCCGGGCGCCAAAGCATCGCCAATCACGGTCACGGATTTCAGCCCGGCCCCGTCCCATTCGCCCTGGCGGGCGCGTAAGGCATGGGCGAGGTCATGGCGCGGCAGTCGGGCGGTCACCAGCACCACGGCGCTGGCGGCGATCTCCTCAGTGCGGCCGGTGAAGGCGCAGGACAGCGTCGCGACGCCGCTCTGCACGCCGGCCAAGATGGCGCTAGGCTTGATCTTCACGCCCAGCTCGATCAGTCGCGCCTGGATCTTGTGCTGCTCCATGGTGTTGAAGCTCCAGGCCGAGACCGTGGCAGCGGGGGTGACGAGGGTGACGCTGTAGCCCTCCTTCACCAGCAGCTCGGCCAGCACGCCGCCCATGTAGTAATGGTCGTCGTCGAACAGCAGCACCTCGCGCGTTTCGGGGCGGGAGCCCGCCATCAGATCGTCCGGGTTCAGCACGTCCACGCCTTCCAGCGCCAGGGGCTTGAGGATGGCGCGGCCGATACCGTCACGCCGCCAGGCAGAGCCAGTGGCGAGCACCAAATGGTCGAAGCCAAAGCCGAGAATATCCTCGTCGGTCAGGGCGCTGTCGTAATAAACCTCGACATTGCTCATGTTTGTTAGCTGCCCGGCGCGGTAATCGGCGACGCGGCCCCAGGCGGAGAGGCCGGGCAGGCGGCGCTCAGCCATCAGGCGCCCGCCAAGCTGCGTGCCGCGCTCGGCCAGCGCCACCTCATGTCCGCGCTTGCCCAGCATCATCGCCGCTTCCAGCCCGGCGGGGCCGGTGCCCACCACCAGCACGCGGCTCTCATCCTGCTTCGGGCGGATATATTCAGGGTGCCAGCCGCGGCGCCATTCCTCGCCCATCGAGGGGTTCTGCGTGCAGCGCGAGATGGAAGAAGTATGGTCGCCCGCCACGCATATATTGCAGCCAATGCATTCGCGAATATCCTCGATCCGCCCCTCGCGGATCTTCTCGGGGATAAACGGATCGGCGATCGAGGGCCTTGCCGCGCCGATGAAATCCAGCACGCCCTGGCGGATCATGCGCACCATGGTATCTGGCGAGGTGAACCGCCCCACGCCCACCACCGGCTTGCTGGTAAGCCGCTTCACGCCGGTGACGAAGGGCTCCTGATACGCCTCGTCGGCAAAGCGTGAGGTCTGGCTATCATTATCCCAGGAGGAGAGGGTGAGGTCCCAGAGGTCAGGCACCTCGCCTAAGTGCGCGATGATGTCCCGCGCCTCGGCGGCGTGCAGCCCTTCCTCGCCAATCATTTCGTCAACGGAAATCCGGCAGGCCACGCCCATGGTATCGCCGACCGCGTCCTTCACATCCTCTATCAGCTCTTTCAGCAACCGCGCGCGGTTTTCCATGGAGCCGCCATATTCGTCGGTGCGGTTGTTGAAGCGCCGCGAGAGGAAGAACATCGGCCCGCCGAACAGCTTGCCCGCGTACACGTACACAATGTCATACCCCGCGCGTTTGGCGCGCAATGCGGCCTCGCAGTGCCAGCGGCGCAGGTTGCGGATATCCTCCTTGTCCATGGCACGGGCCTGCACCGGATCGTTGAACACCGAGAACACCGGCAGATCGGCGGGGCCCATCGGGATCTCGCGCGAATACAGATTGGGCGCGTTCATGCCGTTATGGCAGAGCTGCAGCCCGGCCAGCGCGTCGTATTCGTGCACGGAATCGGCGATACGCGCGAGCATCGGCACGTCCTGCTCGCTCCAGATGCGCAGCTCGATGAACGGGCAGATTTCCGCCGTGGGGTGGATTTCCGCCTGCTCGGTACATACCACCCCCCAGCCGCCCTGGGCTTTAATGGCGCGCATGGTGGCCACGGCCGAAGGGTCGCGATAGCCCATGCCATTGCAATGCGGCACCTGGAAGAACCGGTTCTTGGCCATGACTGGACCAATCTTCACGGGTTCAAACAGGATATCGTAGCGCGGGTCCCGCGGCATCAGCCTCACTCTCCGGAATGATATTGTTGCGCTTTGGCTAACACGAAGCCACAGAAGCCTTGCGTTGAATTTATCGAACCAACGGGAACCCTGTATCTCGGCAGCTGGGCAGTTTTTTTGCACCCCCTAAAACGCCTGCGTGAAATATGCGCAAATTCAAACGGCAGTCTGCGGCTTTTCCGGCGCCGCGCCCGGCGCTAGGCTCTGTTAATGCCCAACATTGCCGAAACCCTGGCCAGGCTGGCCGCCTTTCCCACCATCAGCGCCGCGTCCAACGAGGAGCTGATCCGCTACGCCGCCCAGCGCGTCGCCCAGGCGGGCGGGCGCATCCACATCATGGCCGGAGCGCTGCCGGGCAAGCTCAACCTGCTGGCCAGTTTCGGGCCGGTCACCGGGGCGGGGCTGGTGCTCTCGGGCCATAGCGACGTCGTGCCCGTGGCCGGGCAGGACTGGCATTCCGACCCGTTCACCCTCACCGAGCGAGAGGGGCGGCTCTTTGCCCGCGGCGCCAGTGACATGAAGGGCTTCCTCGCCGCCATGCTCACCGCCGCCGAGCGCGCGGACAATAGCAAGCTCACCCGCCCGCTGCATCTGGCTTTTTCGTATGACGAGGAGATCGGCTGTGTGGGCGTGCGCGACCTGCTGACGCGCTTGCAGGCGGAGGGCTTCACCGCCCAGGGCTGCGTCATCGGCGAGCCGACGGAGATGCGCGTCATCACCGGGCATAAGGGCAAGATCGCCGGCTGCATCTGCTGCCGGGGCAGGGCGGCGCATTCGGCCAACCCGGCGCTGGGCTGCAACGCCATCGCGCTGGCGGGCGGCATGCTGACGGAGCTGGCGGCGCTGCAGGACGAACTGGTTTGCGCCCGCCGCGACGACGCCTATCCCTTCCCGCACACCTCGCTGCAGCCCGGGAAGATCGCGGGCGGCGTGGCGCTGAACATCGTGCCGGACGCCTGCGACATCGAGTTCGAAATCCGCTACCTCGCCGGCGAGGATACCTCCGCGCTGCTCGCCCGCCTGCGCGCGGCAGGGGAGAGGCTGGCGGCATCCTCCAATGGCGGCGCAGTGGAGGTGCGGGTGACCAATGAATATTCCGGCGTGGAAACGCCGCTTGATGCGCCGATCACGCAGCAGGCCATGGCGGCGGCGGGAGCGGCAGAGACCGGCAAGATCGGTTTCGGCACCGAGGCCGGGCTGTTCGCCGAGGCGCTGGGGATGCAGACGGTGATCTGCGGCCCGGGGAGCATCGACCGCGCCCACAAGGCCGATGAATACATTACGCGCGACGAGCTGGATGCTTGCGACGGCTTTCTCGACCGACTGATCGCCACCCTGTACTAGCGCGTTCCAGGCAGTGGCTTGTCCCGCAGCAGATCCTGGCACAGGCCGATGAACGCCTCGGCTGTGGGCGTGCGGCGCAACCCTTTGAGCAGGACGATGCCGTGATCAAGCGGGCGTAGCGAATCCTCCAGCGCGAGATAGGCGAGCTTGCGGCCGTCCAGCGTGGTGGTGTTCTTCGGCTGGGCATTGGCCAGGCTGTAGCCATCGCCGCGCGCCACCAGGCTGCGGATGACGTCGATATACTGGTAGCGGCCGGTGATGTTCGGGTTCACCCCGGCCTGGCGGAACAGCGAGAGGAAATAGTCGCGGCTCTGCGGCAGGTCGAGCAGCAGGAAGTTGTCCTCCGCCAGCTCGCGCAAGGTTACGCTGCGCCGCCGGGCCAAAGGGTGCGTGGCACCCACGAAGGCATAGGGCGGCACGGGGCCCAGGGGGATGAAGTCGAAATCCGGCGGAATGGCCATGTCGTAGGTCAGCAGCAGCGAGATGCGCCCGGCGCGCAGATGCTCGAACAACTCCGTCTGGTGCCCGGCCAGGGCGGAGACGCGCACCGCCTCGTGCCGCTGCCCGAACTGGGTGAGCAGTTCAGGGATGACCAGCGGAAACAGCGTGGAAAGGCAGCCGATATCCAGCGGCCCGGCGACGCGCGCCGAGATGACCATGGCAGCACTCTCCACCTCCTCGGCCTGCACCAGCAAGGCCCGGGCCTCGCGCAGGAAGCGCTGGCCCTCGGCGGTGAGCGAGAGCCCCTGCGCATGGTGGCGGATGAAGAGCTGGATGCCATAGGATTCCTCGAGCGCGGTGATGGCCGAGGAGATCGATGGCTGCGAGATGTTCACGCGCTCGGAAGCCTGGGTGATGCTGCCCGTCTCCGCCGTGGCGACGAAATAGGCAATCTGCTTGAGGGTGAAGCGCATGGGTTACATCTTTCCGAAGCAAAGCCTTGATAGATTATATTTTACAGAACCAGGGCGGCTGGCAACATGGCAGCACAACATAAAGGAGTGCCGCCCGTGACCTTTTCGCTCGCCGCGCGCTGCCCGCGCACCGGACAATTCGCTGTGGCCGTCACGTCCTCCTCGCCCGCCGTGGCTGCGCGCTGCGCCTTTGCCCGCGCCGGGGTCGGGGCGGTAACCACCCAGAATGTCACCGATCCGCGCCTGGGCCCGGCCCTGCTGGCGGCTTTGGCCGACGGGCTGGAGGCCGAGGCGGCGCTGGGCCAGGTGCTGGCGGGGGCGAGCTTCCCGGCGTACCGCCAGCTTACCGTGGTGGATGCCGAAGGGCGCACGGCCGCGTGGTCTGGCGGCAAGACGCTGGGCGTGCATGCGCAGGCGAAGGGGCAGGATGCCGTCTCGGCGGGCAATCTGCTGGCGCATACCGGCGTGCCGGAAGCGGTTCGGGCGGCTTTCGCGGCGTCGGACCCGGCGCAGGAGCTGGGAGCGCGGGTGATCGCGGCGATGCAGGCGGGGCTGGCAGCAGGAGGCGAGGCCGGTTCCCTTCGCTCGGCCGGGCTCATCGTGGTGGACCGCGAGGCTTGGCCACTGGCCGATCTGCGCGTGGATTGGCACGACGCGCCGCTGACCGAACTGGCGGCACTTTGGGAAGTCTGGGCGCCGCAAATGCGCGACTATGTGACCCGCGCGCTCAACCCTGGCGCCGCGCCGAGCTACGGGGTGCCAGGGGACGAGTGAACCGGCCTATTCGAACTCGGCCTATTCGAACTCGGCGATGACGTCGACCTCGACCAGCCATTCCGGCCGCGCCAGCGCTACGACCACGAGGCCGGTGAAGACCGGGTAGACGCCCTTCATGCAACGCCCCAGCACGCGGTACACGGCCTCGCGGTAGCGGATGTCGGTAAGATACACCGTCACCTTGCATATGTTCTCAAGCCCGGCGCCGCATTCGCGGAGCAGGAGGTCGATATTCTCCATCACCTTCTCGGCTTGGCTGGCGGGGTCGCCCACCGCCACGTTCTCGCGCGTGTCGAGATCCTGCGCCACTTGGCCGCGCAGATAGATGGTCTTGCCGGTCACCACCGCTTGGCAGAGGTCGTTGTCCAGCTGTTGCTCGGGGTAGGTGTCCTTGGTGTTAAATGGGCGGATGCGTTTGTGAATCATGTCTGTGCCTCGCTGGCGGAGGTGACCGCCAAGTAGCTCTTGCGGATGTGGTTGGAGCGGATGTCCCACAGCACCGTGGTGCCCTGGGCGATGATCCAGCTGTCGCCCGGACCATATATTACGGTCTGGCCGGTGGTCTCGTCGGTCAGGGCGAGTTGGCCATCGAGCAGGGTGGCGTGCTCGTGGAATGGATAGGTGACGCGGTACTTGCCCTGGCTGGCGGCGTACAGCCCGCCGGAGATCGGGCTTTTGAGGCTGCCAAACAGGATCTTGCCAGAGACCGCGATGGGCCCCTCTACCGTGGTGGCGCCGATATCCTCGGGCGCGCCCCAGGCGTCCAGCGCCACGCGGTCCATGTCGAGTTTGAACGGCAGCATCATGCGGCCCCCCGCGCGGCGATGTGGTCGGCGATGTAGGCGGCGTCGTGCCACACGCCCCAGATGAAGGGCGAGGCGCGGCGCGAGAGCCAAGCCAGGCCCAGGAAATAGAGCCCTGGCACCTCGGAGACGCCGCGCTTGTGGCGCGGGTTGCCCTTCTCGTCAAAGACGTCGATCTCGATCCAGCCAAAATCCAGCGTATAGCCGGTGGCCCAAACAATGGAGGTGATCCCCGCCTCGGCCAGGTTCAGCGTCAGCAGCGGGTTCGTCACGCAGGCCGGGAGCGGCGCCAGATTTCGGGCCTCGGGCTCCTCGGGCAGGTCACCCCCCTCGCGGGCGATATAGGCATCGGCGGCGTCCAGCATGGCCAGGTAATTGGCGTCGCCTTCGGCAATCCGCTCGGCCAGATCCGCGGCAAAGCGCAGCACGCCCTTCTCGTAGGTCTCGGCTCGGCCCACCAGCGTGATGCCGCTGGCGGCCAGGTCGCGGAAGTCCACGGTATGGCCGCCCCGCGCGCCGCTCACCGCGATGGTGACATGCGACATGGACGGCGTCCTGGCTTCGGCATTCCACAGGCCCAGCGCGCCCAGCCACCATACGAAGTCCTTACCACGATAGCGGCGCGGCGGACGGTCATGCGCCCCCACCGCGAGATAGACCTGACGCCCGGCGCGGCGCAGCTCGTCGGCGATCTGCACGCCCGAAGACCCGGCGCCAATAACCAGCACCGCACCGGCCGGCAGCTGGGTGGGATTGCGGTAATGCGCGGAGTGGAGCTGCGTGATACCCGCCTCTTCCGGCACCACGGCGGGGATGACCGCGCGCTGGAACGGCCCCGTGGCGGTAATCACGTTCTTCGCCTCGATCACGCCCTGCGGCGTCTCGGCGGCAAAGCCCCCAGCGGTTTTGCGCAGGGCCGTCACCGCGACGCCGGTGCGGATGGGCGCCTTAACGTCTTCAGCGTATTCAACGAGATAGTCCACAATCTCGTTGGCGGGGGCAAAGCCGTCCGCCTCGGTGGCCGTGAACAGTTTGTTGGGGAAGCGATCATGCCAAGCAGGGCCGTTGGCAACCAGCGAGTCCCATCGTTCCGCGCGCCAGCGCTCGGCGATGCTGTGCCGCTCGACGACAAGATGAGGTACACGGGCCTTGCTCAAATGCTCACTCGCCGCGATGCCGGCCTGACCGCCGCCAATAACCAGCGTCTCGACCCTTTCAACTGACATGCCCAGTGTCCTTTTGCGAATTTTCAGGGAGTCTGGCCGGTAAGGCCAGCGTCCACGGCTATGTCTATTGAACGGGCTGGATTAAGAAAATAACGATTTAAAGTGGTTCTGGTTAGATTTTTCCGAAGATGTGCCGATAAAAGCGCCGCAGATTGCCTGCCGCAGAAACCTGAGCAGAACGCCGCGCCATGGTAATTTTAAAGCCCGAACTCCTTCCGCACTGCGGCGGTGATCAGCTCCACGTGGTCGTCTAGCAGCCATTGGCCGATCTCGGCGCGGGAGCCGCGGGCATCGGCCAGCACGCCGCTCTCGCGCAGATAGCTTGGCGGGGCGGGGCTGATGTCGTAAGGTGGGAAGTTTGCGCGCCCCTCCTGCGGGATCTTGGAGAGGTCCACGAGGTCCGGGCGCAGCAGCAGCATCAGCGAGGTCTCGATCAGGCTGGCATGTTCCAGCTCGGTGCCGGGGAAGCCGTCGGGGAAGATGCGGTCCAGTGTCTCCTTGCGAACAAAGTCCCAGTATTCCAGACGCATGGCCGTCACGCCCTCGATGCCGTCGCGGCGGATTTCGCGCAAGCCGAGGTCCAGACCTTCCACGGCGGGCCAGGCGTTCTCGAAATGCCCGTTGAGCAGCACAAAGCGCCGCGCGCCGTGGGTGGCCAGTTCGCGCACAATATCGCGGATGGTATGGCTGAAGGTCTGCGCGTCCAGGCTGGTGGTGCCGGGGAAGCTCTGCCCGCCGCCTGAGCGCGGCATGGATTTGTAGCCGTAGGCCAGGGTGGGGGCGACCAGCCCGCCCACCGCACGTGCCACCCGTTCGGCCACGGCGGTGGGCAGGATGACATCGACATTGAGCGGCAGATGCGGGCCGTGCTGCTCGGTGGCGCCGAGCGGCAGGAAAATGATAGCGCCGCTGGCCACTTTCTCCTGCCATTGCGGCCAGGAAAGCTCGGCCATGAATACGCTGTCGACCATTTAGGGGTTCCTTAATGCATGGCAGCGCCGCCATCGGCGCTGAAACATTGTCCGGTGATGAAGCTGGCGGCGGGGGAGGCTAAGAATAGAATGAGGGCGGCCACTTCCTCGGGCTGGCCGATGCGTTGCAGCGGGTTGCTGGTTTCCAGCTTTTGCAGCTCGGGCGGCATGGCCGTGAAATTGAGCAGCGGTGTGTCTATGGGCCCAGGTGCCACGGCATTCACGCGGATGTCTGGCCCCAGCTCGCGCGCCCAGGATCGCGTGAGGCCCAGAATGGCGGCCTTGGTGGCGCAGTAACCGGAAGCCCCTGCGCGGCCGAGATAGGCGAGTTCCGAGGCAATGTTAATAATGCACCCGCCTTTGGTCAGATGCGGCAGGGCGGCGGCGGCCACCAGCATGGGGCCGCGGATATTGATGGCGAACATGCGGTCAAGCGCCGCAATGTCCAGCCCCGCTAGCGGCGCGTCGGCCTCCACCCCGGCGGCGTTCACCACGGCGTCGAACCCGCCAAGCGTGACGGCGGCCTGCGCCACGGCGGCACTCACCTGCCCGGGCTGGGTGAGGTCCGCGCGGACCCAGGGGATGTCGGGCTCGGGGTGGGCGACGTCCAGCCCGGCCACTTCGTGGCCCGCGGCCAGCGCGGCGCGGGCGGTGGCGCGGCCAATGCCGCTGGCCGCCCCAGTGATGAGGAACCTCATGAGCCGCACGCTTCTTCCCGGTATTCGACGTCCCAACCGTCCAGGCTGAACACCGCGCCCTCGCGGAACGGCAGGCTGGAGCGTGTGATGCGCCAACTGGCGGCCTCGCCCAGCGAGATCTCGCAATCCACCAGTTCGCGTGCCAAGGCCAGCGGCGCGGCTGCTACGGCGTCGGCGAGGCATCGCCCCGACAGCGGCACGGCGCGCGCCCGCGCGACCATAAAAACCTCCCCGGCTCTTACCAAAACCGCGGCACGGCCATCGGCCCGGCGCCGCAGACGCATCGCGCAGCTCGGCGTGGCGGGACGGTTGGGCGTGCGCTGCCAATGCTCTAGATAGTTGGCAAAATGCCCGATCTCGACCAGCGTTTTTCCCTCCCAGAACAGGGTGCCGGCATCCGGCTGCGGTGCTTGCGGCTGGAGGTCGATTTCGCGGTGCCACCAGAACACGCCGTCCTGCTCCGCGAACACCCCGGCGAAGCCCTGCTGGCGGGCGAGCCAGAGGCAGTCCTCGTGCGAGAGATCGTCCAGCGCCCGGGCATGCGCAAAATCCGGCCGGTCGAAAGGCTGGCGTAAGTCCACAAATAGCGACGGCCCCTGCAGCCAGGCCACGCGCGTGGTGGTGTCCTCAAGACCAGGGGTGCATAGCAGCGTGCGTTTCCACAGCCCGGCCAGTGCGGCCACTGTCAGCGGCTTCTCAAGCGCGTTCATGCCGCGCGCGGGCCGTAATAGGGTTTGCGCTCGGCCTTTTGGGGGTAGCTGCCGGACAAACGCGCCGCCAGATAACGCTGGATGAGCCAGACCGGCTCCTCCAGATGCGAGAGCTGCCCGCGCACCGCGTAGGCCGAATTCAGCCCGTCCTGCACGGCCTTGTTCACGACCATGTCCTCGACATGGAAGTCGCGCAGCAACGGCGTCTCGGCCTCGATCATCTTTTCCAGATCAGGGCTCTCCGACGTCTCTCGGCTCACCAGAGTCATGGTCTGCAAACGGCAGCGCCCAGCGCTTAGCGGCAGCAGCCGGTACCACAGCAGGCGGTCTGGCATGGTGAGGAACATAAAGAATGGATGCCCGAGGAACAGCCCCCATTCGGCCTTCTGTTCCTCGCTGAGGCCGGGAATGGGCAGAAAACCCGGCATGGACTCGCCGCGCGCGGCGGAATCCACCATCTCTGCCCTCAGCTTGGTGGTGTAGGGCAGATGCGCGTGGATGTAATGCGGGGATTCGGGCTCGATCCAAGTGTTTTGCCCGGGCATAATGGGATTGAGCGTGGTGCTGTGCGCGCCGATATGGTGGTAGGATTCCATCCAGTTCTCCACCATCACCTTCCAATTGAATTCGCACTCCCAGTCCATCGAGATGACGATGCCCATCTCCGCGAAGTTCCACGGCGCCAGCAACTCATCCAGTGGCGCGTAGCAGCTCTTGAGTTCCGGCGCGGCGCCGTCGAAATTCACAAAGACAAAGCCGTTCCAGATACCGCTGCGCAGTCTGACGAGAGGGTAATCGGCTTTGGCGAAGCCAACGGCCTCCTGCATATGCGGGCACCCGCGCAACTTTCCGTCCAACTCAAACGACCACACATGATACGGGCACAGCAGATGCGGCGCATGGCCCTTGCGTGGGAACCCCTCTGAGCCGGGCAGAATGTCCATGGCCCGGTGTGGGCAAACGCGCGATAGTACGTGTACCGCCCCCTCATCGCCGCGCGTGACCACGAGTGGCTCGCCCAGCAGCTCCAGCGCCAGATAATCGCCGGGGTTGGGCAGCTCGCTGACATGCGCCACGCACAGCCAGCCGGTGCGAAAGAGTTTTTCCTCCTCCAGCCTGTAAAACGCCTCGCTGGTGTAGGCGGCCTTAGGCAGGGTACGTGCCTGGGGCAGGGGCAGGGCGGCGGTGGCGGCGATGTCGGCGGTGAGCGCGGCAAGATCTGTCATGCCAGGAGCCTAAAAAAGCGCCACGCCGCTAAAAAAGGCAAATTTGATCCAGTTTACTTAGCGCTTGCGCCAAGCGATCCGTTGCCCAGGCCGAACTCCAACGCCAGGTCTGCCAGAAAACTATCCACTGCTGGCGGGTGATGCGCCCGCGAGCGCGTGGCCAATTCCATGGCCACCGTGTAGCCAAACCGCTCCGGCAGCACCCGGCGCAGGGGTAGGGCAAAGCGCGTCGCCGCCACGTGGTGGTCAGGCAGATAGCCGATATAGCGGCCGGTCAGCACCAGCAGCGCTACGCCTTCCACGTCATTGGCGGTGGCGGTGCGCGGCAGCGTGCCCAGCAGCATGCGCGACTCCTCCTGCGTCGCGTAGGTACGGCCCACCAACTCGCACCCGGCCAGCTCATCGGCGGTCACGTCGTCCGGGCAACGCGGGTACAGCGGATGCGTCTCGGCGCAGTAGAGATTGTTGCTCTCGCCGTAGAGCAGCTGATAATCCAGCCCCGGCAGACGCTGGCGCACGCTCACAATGGCTGCGTGTAGCGTTTCGTCGAGCAGCGCCTTTTCCAGATAATTCGGCGGATCGACCGAGATATTGACCTGGACGCGCGGGGCGCGCCGCTTCAGCGTGGCCAGCACGCGCGCCAGGCGGAAGCTGGGATCGGTGAGAAGCGTGTCGATGACGCCCAGATTCAATTCACCAACGATCTCGGTATGGATGCCGTTCATGCGCAGCCGGAAGCCTTCGAGCGCGCCAAACACCTGCTGCGCGGCTAGATGCACTTCGCGCCCCTGGGCGGTGAGCGCGAAGCCCGAGCGTCCGCGCCGGCACAGCTTGACCCCGAGCCGCGTTTCCAGCTCCTTCACATGCTTGCTGATGGTCGAGAGACCGGTTTGCAGCTGCGCCTCGGCTGCGGCAAAGCCGCCACACTCGACGACGGTAGAGAACAGCCGCAGCAGGCGGATATCGACATCGGAGATATTGGCCGTGAAAGACGGGCGGCGGGACATAACTTTCCTGTTAAGGAAAGTAAATCGGCAAAGCAAGCGATGTTTCGATAGCGTAGCTCTGGTTACTGCTTGGTTATGTTTACAATTGTGGCATAATTTAGCGAGTTCATCCTATCGATGGACTGGTATGGCTATTTTTTAGTCTTATTTGGTTAAATTTTTTGCTGTTATCGCCGTTCCTGTCGCCTTTAATCACCATAAGGATGCAATAATGACAACACGTCGTTCCGGTGTTTCTCATGCTTTGCGGCCGCTGCGCCGCGCCCTTCTGGGGGCCGCCGCTGGCTTGGCCCTGCTGGGCGGTTCTACCGTGTCGGCCGCCGCCGCCACCAAGGTTAATCTCGGCATCGTGCCTTGGATTGGCTACGGACCCATCTATGTCGCCGCCGCCAAGGGCTTCTTCGCCGCCCACGGCCTAGATGTGAACATGGTCAATTTCGACGACCCCGCCGCCATTCCGCCAGCGGTATATTCCGGCCAGGTGGACGCCGGCACCGAGACCTACGACCAAGTGATTGGCACCAACGCCAAGGGGTGGCACCTGAAGGTGGTTATGCCCATCGACTATTCGGCCGGTGCCGATGCCATGGTCTCCACCGATGACATTACCTCGGTCTCGCAGCTTAAGGGCATGAAGGTGGCCTATGCTGCGCTAACGCCGTCGGACTTCCTGCTGGGCTATGCTCTCGAGCAGGTGGGGCTGACCAAGAACGACATCACCTCTATCAATGTTCCCGCCGAGGGCGTGCCGGGCGTGATGGCGGGTGGCTCCACCAAGGTGGGCGTAACCTATGAGCCGAGCGTCACGGGAATCGTAAAGGCTGATGGCGGCACCAAGTTCCACGTGCTGTTCTCCTCCAAACAGGCGCCGGGCCTCATTACCGACGTTTTGGTCGTCACTCCCAAGACCATCAAGAACGACCCGGCGATGATCACGGCCTTCATCAAGGCGTTTGTGGAGGGCGAGGAGTACATCAAATCCAACCCCGATGACGCCTATGCCATTGTGGGCAAGGCGCTGGGGGAAGGCGCGGCTGACGCCAAGGCCCAGTATGCCGGGGTGGTGAACCCGCCTCTGGCCGAGATGCCCGGCGTGCTCGCTAAATCCGACAAGCTGCCCTCCTTCTGGGCGTCGGGACCGGTGATTGGCGATCTGCTGAGGGCCGAAGGGCAGATCCCGGCGGTGCCGCCGATTGCCGACACCTATGACGCAAGCTTCATAAATACTGCGGCTGGTGTGAAATGAGCCAGTCGGCGCTGTTCCGGTATAAGGGCGGTGCGGCGCCGAATATCGCCGCCCTGGCTTATATGGGCGTGGCGTATGGAGGGGGGGGGTGGCTCATTACGGCCCCCAGCCTCGCCGCCAACCTGCTGGGCACGCTGCTTGTGGCCCATGGGTTAGTGCTCGCCGCCTATTTCATCCACGAATTCGCGCATGGCTCCATCTTCGCCAAGCCCGCGCAAAACGATACTGCCGGCAAGGTGATGGCTTGGCTCACCGGCGCGTGCTTTGCCTCCTATGACGGGCTGAAGGAGAAGCATCTGCGCCACCATGCCGACCGGTTGGATGTCGTCACCTTCTCCTACCGCGACTTTTTACGCCGCCAACCGGGCTGGATGACCAAGCTCATCCTGGCGTTGGAGTGGGCCTATGTGCCCGCGGTCGAACTGCTAATGCACGGCTTCGTCATCGCCGCGCAGTTCACGCGCGGGAATGCCGAGCGAAAGCGGCGCGCGCTGATCATGGTGGCCTCGCGCCTGGCGTTTTTTGCAGTGCTGGCGAGCCTCGCGCCCAAGGCACTCGTCTTTTACGCGATCGCCTACATGATCTTCCTGCACGTTCTGCGTTTCATGGACGCCTTTCAGCACACCTATGATGTCTATGAGTCAAAGGGGCTGACCGCCGCGCCTCCCGAACTGGTGCGCGACCGCGCCTATGAGCACGCCAACACGTACTCCAACGTGCTTTCGCTCTCGCACCCGGTGCTGGACCTGCTGACGCTGAACTTCGCCTACCACAATGCGCACCATGCCCGTCCGGCGGTGCCCTGGTATGATTTACCCAGCCTACACGCCAAGCTTTACGGCGAGGACCGCACACAGGTGCTACCCGCGATGGCTTTGTTCGCCACCTGGCACAAGAACCGGCTGCGCCGCGTGACCGACCCGGATTACGGCTTCGTGGCACCCTCTGGCGACCGCGCCGCGCAATTCGTGGGCGCGGTGGGCGTCTCCTTCCTCACGGCGGTGTAATGACGCAGGTCCGCAAGTTCTGGCCGCTGCTCACCGCCACGCATACCTACGAGAAGACGGTGTCCACGCGCCATCGCGGCCAGGGCGAGATGATCACGGCGCCCATTCTCGCCTATCTCATCGAGACGGCGAATGGGCGCATCCTCTATGATGTCGGCTGCGACCACCGCAAGCTGCAGGTCCCCGCCCTGCGCCAGCGCTTTTATGGCGGTTTTCCGTTTGAGCCGCCCGTGATGCGCGAGGAGGACCGTTTGTCCGCGCGGCTCGCGGTACTCGGCCTCTCCCCGAAGGATGTGGATGTAGTCTTTCTCGGCCATCTGCATTTTGACCATGCGGGCGGGCTGCACGAGTTTTGCTCCGCCGAGTTACATGTGCATGAGAAGGAGCTGGCCGCCGCGCGCGAGCCCGCCGACGACGCCTATTTCGCCGATGACTTTGCCGCCGTGAAATCCTGGCGCTGCGCCTGTTGCGATTACGATCTGGTCCCCGGCGTGCGCGCCATTGAGACGCCCGGCCATACCGCCGGGCATATGTCCATGCTGGTGGAGCTGCCGCAGGGTGCGCCCATTCTACTGTGCGGTGACGCCGCTGACCTCACCGAGAACTTGGAGGATGAGGTGGCTCCGGGCCTGTGTTACCGCGATGACGAGACGCAGGCCCTGGCCTCCATAAGAGGGCTGAAACAATTGGCGAAAGAGACAGGAGCTAAGCTATGGCCGAATCACGACCTGCCATTCTTTCTGGCGCACAACTGCTTTCCGCAGCCCCTAACGTAACGGCAAAACCCGCTCGCGCGCCGCTGTGGACCGTGCGCGGCACCATGGGCAAGACCAGCTACCGGCTGGTTGCGTTGGCCAGCTTTTTGCTCCTGCTGGTTGTGTGGTTCGGGCTCACCGCCTCGGGGTTCGTCGATCCCATGTTTCTTCCCGGCCCGGTGGACGTGGCCGAGCAGGCTTGGAGCTGGGCTACCACCGATGACCTGCTCGGCAATACCAGCATCTCCATCTACCGCGTGATGGCTGGGTTCGCGCTCTCGGCCGTGATGGCCGTGCCTTTGGGTCTGTATATCGGCGCCTTCATGCCAGTGCGCGCTTTCTTTGAGCCGCTGATGGAATTCTCGCGTTACCTGCCCGCCGTGGCCTTTATGCCGCTGGTGCTATTGTGGGCGGGAATTGGCGAGCCCTCCAAGATCGCGCTCATCTGGATTGGCACCTTCTTCCAGATGGTGCTGATGATCTCCGATGATGTCTCGCGCGTGCCGATGTCGCAAATTGAGGCGGCGCGCACGTTGGGGGCCACCAATACCGAGTTGGTACACAAGGTGCTGCTGCGCTCGGCGCTGCCGGGGATTTTCGACACGTTGCGTCTCACTCTGGGCTTTGCTTGGACTTATCTGGTGGTGGCCGAGCTGGTCGCTGCAAATTCTGGCGTGGGCTATGCCATTATGCAGGCGCAGCGCTTCCTGCAAACCGACCGCATCTTTGTGGGCATCATCGTCATCGGGCTGATTGGTCTCATCACTGACCAGACGCTTCGCCTCATCCACCGCAAGCTTTTCCCCTGGGCCCGCAAGTAAGGAGAACCGCCATGAGTACGCTCGCTGTTTCCCAGCTCTGCAAGCGTTTCGACAAATTCGAGGCCCTCGCCGACATCAACCTCAGCGTGGAGAGCGGAGAGTTCGTGGCGCTGGTGGGCGCCTCGGGCTGCGGCAAATCCACCTTGCTGCGCATAATCGGAGGGCTAGAGACGCACAGCTCCGGTGCGCTGCACATTGATGGCCGCGAGATTACCCGGCCAGGGCGTGACCGTGCCATGGTGTTTCAGGATTACAGCCTGTACCCGTGGCTGAGCGTGAGCGAGAATGTGCGTTTCTGTCGCGGGTTGAAGGCGTACCGCAAGAACCAGACCACCGCTGGTGTAGGCGAGGCCATACGTCGGGCCAATCTGCTCATCGACCTGATGGGCCTCACGCGCGTGAGCGATTCTAGCCCCGCCCAGCTTTCGGGTGGCATGCGGCAGCGTGTGGCAATTGCCCGCGCGCTTATGGCCCAGCCGGAATTTCTGCTCATGGACGAGCCCTTTGGCGCGCTGGACACGCAAACCCGCGAAGTGATGCATGACCTCATCCTGCATGTGAAGGAAAGCGAGCGTTGTGGCATCCTGTTCGTCACGCATGATGTGGAGGAGGCCGTGTATCTGGCCGACCGCGTGGTGGTGCTGGCCCCCAACCCCGGCCACGTGGACAGTGTGTGGAACATCAACCTGCCCGCGCGTTCGCAGGATCTTAAATTGGCTCCTGAATTCCTGTGTTATAAGCGAGAGATCACGCAGCGGATCCGCGCTACCTCGGGCATCGTCAGCGACCTCTCCGCCCTGCAGGCCCTCTCCGCCGCGTAAAATGTTCATTTCCGCCGAGCCGTATCCGTGGCCGCATGATGGACATCTGCGGCCAGAAACCACAGCGTTGCTCATCATCGACATGCAGCGCGACTTTCTTGACGACCAGGGCTATATCGCCTCGCTGGGCTACGACCCGGCGCCGGCGCGTGCACTCATTCCCGGCATTAAGGCGCTGCGTACCGTCGTTGCCACTTGGGGCGGGCTGGTGGTGCAGACACGCGAGGGACACCGGCCGGATTTGAGCGACCTGCCCGCCCAAAAGGCGTGGCGCTCGCGCCGGCTGGGGCCCGGCATAGGCGCGCCGGGGCCCTTGGGCCGGTTTTTGGTGCGCGGCGAGCCGGGCTGGGACATTGTGCACGAGTTGGCGCCGCTGCCCGGCGAGGTGGTGATCGATAAGCCGGGCTATTCGGCATTCGCCGCCACCGATCTGGAGCGCATTCTGGTGAGCCGCGGTGTGCGGCATCTCATCTTGTGTGGTCTCACCACCGATGTGTGCGTGCACTCCACCATGCGTGACGGCACCGAACGCGGCTACGAGTGTCTGGTGGTAGGCGATCTGTGCGCCGCCACCGAGGAGGAGAACCACCGCGCCGCATTGGCGACCATCACCACAGAGGGCGGTATCTTTGGCGCCGTTGGCCAGGCGCAAACGTTGTTGTCCGCCATTCAAGGGACTGAGACAGACTGAGCAATGCCGGTCTGTGTGGCATTAGGCGGGGCTTAGCCGAACGTTTGAGAGTGGGCGAGGCCGGCTCATGTCCGATTTTGACCGTCGCTTCAACAACATGCTCTTAAAACGGTCAACTCTCGGTGGTTTCGTGCCCCCGCAACCAAGCTTTACCGAACTCAAGAACAAATCACGATCAACAGCTTTCGCTGCCGATTGGCCCATGCCCAGCGGCACCATCGACGTCCGCGCCCCGGTCAGAATAATCACAGGCTCGCCGTTCTCGTCCTTCGGCCCAAGCTCCACGCGATCAATCAAATCCCGCAGGTCTTCGATACTTCTGGCCCAACAGTTGCTAATCTTGCCGGTATGAAGGCCGTGCTTGCATGAAAATCCTGGTGGCAGATTGCGATGGCAGCCAAGCGAAGGAGCTGTCTGCCCGTTTCAAGGCATTGGATGACAGCTTTATGGTCATTTTTGCCGGCCAGGGGGAAAACCTGCTTGACGCCGTGCGCCGCACCAGTCCGGACGTCGTGATTGTGGACATGGCCCGCCCGGACCGCGACGGGCTGGACTCCGTTCGCGCCCTGAACGCCCAGGCGCTGTTGCCGGTGCTGATGTTCATCGACGAGGATGACCCGCACTTCATGGAAGAGGCGATCGCCGCCGGGGTCTGCTCCTACCATGTTGGCGTGGTGGCGCCCGCCGCCATCAAGCCGATTCTGCGCACGGCCATGGCCGTGTTCCAGCGTATGCGCGGACTGCAGAGCCAGCTCGCCGAGGCGCAGGAGCAAATCGAGGCGCGGCAGGTGGTGGATGCCGCCAAACGCCTACTGATGGCCCAGGACAAGATGAGCGAGCCGGCAGCGCACCGCTTCCTGCAGCGGCGTGCCATGGACCAGCAGAAGAAACTCAATGAAGTTGCCGCGGCGTTTCTGCGTGACCACAAGGCGGAGGACAAGAATGGCTGAAACGATCCGCCTGGGGCTGCTGCGGCTGTGCGACGCCGCCCCGGTCATCCTGGCCGACCATGAGGAGATGTTCGCCGCCAATGGCGTGCGTGTGAGCCTCTCGGTCGAGCCTTCCTGGGCCAATATCGCTGACAAGCTGAGCTACGGCCTGCTCGATGGCGCGGTGATGCTGCCGCCGCTGGCCATGGCCTGTGCCGCCGGCTTGCGCGGGCGTAGGACGGCGCTGGTCATCCCCATGTCGCTCAGTGCCAACGGCAACGCGGTCACGCTGGCGGCGCCGCTGCGTGAGGCTTTTTGCTCCGGTGGCATCGCCAGGGCGGCTGCGGCAACGCGTTTGCGTTTCGCCGTGGTGCACGGGTTTTCGACGCACAACCTGCTGCTGCGCTACTGGCTGGCGGCCTCCGGCGTGAACGCCGAGATAGACGTGGAGCTGAGCGTTCTGCCGCCGGCGGAAATGGTGAGCAGCTTGGCGGCTGGGGCTATTGATGGCTTCTGCGCCGGGGCGCCATGGGGCCAGGTGGCGGCGCATGCGGGACTCGGCTTCATCGCCGTGCACTCGGGGGAGATCTGGCGCGGGCATCCGGAAAAATGCCTGGCGCTGCGTGAAGAGTTGGTGGAGCGTGATCCGGCGGGGGTGCTGGCCCTGCTGTGTACGCTCCGTGCGACGTCTGCTCTGTGCGCCGCCCCGGACAAGCGCGACGCCCTGGCGGCCCTGTTGGCACAGCCGGAATATCTGCATTTGCCCGAGGCGCTGATTGCCAGCGGTCTTGCCCCAGAGGCGGGGGGCCCGGTATTCACCCAACAATACCCCGATGCCGCGCGGGCGGCGTGGTTCGCCGAACAGATGCTGCGTTGGAATCTGGCGCCGTCCGGCAGCTTGGATTGCGCCGCCAGCTTGTACCGGCCCGACCTGTTCCTCGCGGCGGGCGGAGCCCCGCCTACGCCGCAGCCGGAGTATTTCTGCGATAGCTAGAAATGACTGCAAAAACAGCAATGAAGATCATTTTGTAATCATGTATGAATAATCGCGCGCCAATTGTATAATTACCTCTTGGTTTTTGCGCGAAATTTACTCTATTTTTGTCATTGGCACGGTAATTGCTGCACTGCACATGAACGGCGGATGCTGTTTGCGGAGCAGTCAATGGCGATTGTTCTTGCCAAGCGGGGCGATTCCCCTATGAATCTTTCGCGGGCCAAGGGACGGTTCGCAGGCGGCATGGCGTGAGGCATGCCGCGGAGTGATCGACATGTCCCTTTCGGGCGAAAAAAGCTTTCTGAAATCCGGCCATCTGCCGACCCTTCTCGCGGCCTTTCTGTATTTCGACTTCAGCTTCATGTGCTGGGTGCTGCTGGGGCCGTTGGGCATCCAGATCTCCAAGGCGCTAAATCTCGACCCGGCGCAGAAGGGGCTGATGGTGGCAACGCCGGTGCTCGCTGGCGCCTTCCTGCGTATCTTCAACGGCCTCATGGTCGACCATTTCGGCGCCAAGAAGGCCGGGATTTTGGCCCAGGTGGTGGTCATTCTGGGCCTTGGCGCGGCATGGTTCGTGGGCGTGCCGGGCTTTGATGCCATCCTGCTGGTCGGCGTGGCGCTCGGCATGGCGGGCGCCTCCTTCGCCATCGCGCTGCCCATGGCCTCGCGCTGGTATCCGCCTGAACATCAGGGCACGGCCATGGGTATTGCCGGTGCGGGCAATTTCGGCACGGTCATCGCGGCGCTGGCTGCCCCGGCGCTGGGTCTGGCCTTTGGCTGGGTGAACGTGTTCGGCATGGCGGCGCTGTTCATGACTGGCGTGCTGGCCGTGTTCATTCTGCTTGCCGAGGACTCCCCCGTGCAGCCGCCCCAGCTGTCTCTGGCGGGCTACCTGAAGGTCCTGGCCATTGGTGACACTTGGTGGTTCATGCTGTTCTACTCCGTCACCTTTGGCGGCTTCGTGGGCCTGGCCTCCTCGCTCAGCATTTACTTCCACACCCAGTACGGCCTGGCCCCGGTGCAAGCGGGTTATGCCGTGGCGGCGTGCGTGTTCACCGGCTCCATGTTCCGCCCCATCGGCGGCTGGGTGGCCGATAAGGTAGGCGGTATTACTGCCCTCTCCATCCTCTACGTCGTGGCTGCGGCCATGCTGGTCCTAGTGAGCTTCGGCCTGCCGACCCTGCCAATGGCACTCGGCGCCTTCGTCATCGCCATGCTGGCGCTGGGCACGGGCAACGGTGCGGTGTTCCAACTGGTACCGGTCCGCTTTGGCCGTGAGATCGGCGTGATGACCGGGCTGGTCGGCTGCGCCGGCGGCGTGGGCGGGTTCTATCTTGCCTCCTCGCTCGGCTATTCCAAGCAATGGACCGGCTCCTATCAGGACGGGTTCCTCATCTTCGCGGGCCTCGCCTTGGTCGCCTTCATCGGCATCAACATCGTGAAGAAGCACTGGCGCGCCAGCTTCTCGCGCGGGCTGACAGAGATGGACAAGGTCCGCATCTAGCTTTTGCGCCGCTGGGGGCGGGAAGCCCCCAGCCAATTTTCAAAGATTTCAAGGAGTCACGGCGATGAACATGATCGTCAATGCGCGCAAAAAACTCGTTGTGGTTGGCAACGGCATGGCCGGCATGCGCACCGTGGAGGAAATTCTCCACCGCGCGCCGGGGATGTTCGACATAACCGTGTTTGGCGCCGAGCCGCAGCCGAATTACGACCGCATCATGCTCTCGCCGCTGCTGGCGGGTGACAAGAGCTTCGGCCAGATCGTGCTTAATAGCCTGGACTGGTATGCCGAACACAAGATCGAGTTGATCGCGGGTGAACAGGTCGTGGATATCGACCGGGCCAGGCGCGTCGTTACTGGCGAGAGCGGCACGATCCGTCCATATGATATCTTGCTGCTGGCTACGGGCTCGAACCCCATTTTGCTGCCGCTGCCTGGTGCGCAGCGCCCTGGCGTGATGTGCTTCCGCACAGTGGCGGACGTTGAGACCATGCTGGCCATGGCCGCTCCCGGTAAATCCGCCGTGGTGATTGGCGGAGGGCTGCTCGGGCTGGAAGCCGCGCACGGCCTGAACTTGCGCGGCATGGAGGTGAGCGTGGTGCATCTGATGCCCACGCTGATGGAGCGTCAGCTCGACGCCTCTGCAGCTCATTTGCTTGAACGCAGCCTGACCCAGCGCGGCATGAGCATTTTTACGGGTGCCAATACCGAATCCCTCGACGGAGAGGGTGAGCAGGGGCCGGTGCAGTCCGTGAAGCTGAAAGATGGGCAGCAGATCAAGGCTGATCTGGTAGTGATGGCCGTGGGCATCCGCCCCAACACCAACCTCGCCAAGGCCGCCGACTTGGCTTGCGACCGCGGCATTCTGGTCGATGACGCCATGCGCACCTCCGACCCCGCCGTGTTCGCTATTGGCGAGTGCGTGGAGCATAACAAACAGTGCTACGGGCTGGTGGCACCGATCTGGGACATGGCCAAGGTCTGCGCGGACCACATCACCGCCACGGCGCAAACGAGCTTTGTTCCTGTCGCCACGGGCACGCGGCTGAAAGTCTCTGGGATAGAGATGTTCTCCGCCGGCGTCTTCATGGGCGATGAGACCACCGACGACATCGTGCTGCGCGATGCCGCGCGCGGCGTGTACAAGCGGCTGGTTCTGCGCCAGGACAAGCTTGTAGGCGTGGTCTGCTTTGGCGACACGCGCGATGCCGGCTGGTATTTTCAGCTCTTGAAAGATGAGGAACATCTCGGCGATTTGCGCGAGACGATGATTTACGGTCCGGTGGCGGCCTCGTCTGACCCGCTTGAATCGCTGGCGCACCTGCCTGACACGGCGGAAATTTGCGGCTGCAACGGCGTGAAGAAGGGCGCCATCTGCACCGCCATCGCCGAACATGGTTTGAAGAGCGTCGATGACGTGCGCACCCGCACCAAAGCCTCGGCCTCCTGCGGCTCCTGCACCGGGTTGGTAGAAGGTCTTCTGAAAATCTCGCTCGGCACCGGCTATAGTGCGGAGGCCGTGAAGCCAATGTGCAAATGCACGAGCCACGGCCACGATGAAGTCCGCCGCCGCATCAAGGGTGGGATGCTGAAGAGCATTCCCGCAGTGATGCAGGCGCTGGAATGGCGCACGCCCGATGGCTGCGCCTCCTGCCGCCCGGCGCTGAATTTCTATCTCCTCGCGGCCTGGCCTGGGGAATATGTTGACGATGCGCAGTCGCGCTTCGTCAACGAGCGCCTGCACGCGAACATCCAGAAGGACGGCACCTATTCCGTCATTCCGCGCATGTGGGGCGGCACCACCACTGCCGCCGAGTTGCGCGCCATCGCCGATGTGGTTGACAAGTTCAACATCCCGGCGGTGAAAGTGACGGGCGGGCAGCGCATCGACATGCTCGGTGTGAAGAAGGAAGATCTTCAGGCCGTATGGCGCGACCTCAACGCGGCGGGGCTTGTCTCCGGCCACGCCTACGGCAAGGCGCTGCGCACGGTGAAAACCTGCGTCGGCTCGGAATGGTGCCGCTTCGGCGTACAGGATTCCACCGCCATGGGCATCGCGCTGGAGAAGGCTACCTGGGGCTCGTGGCATCCGCACAAGGTGAAGCTCGCTGTCTCCGGTTGCCCGCGCAACTGCGCCGAGGCGACGATCAAGGATTTCGGGGTGGTCGCCACGGAAGCCGGATGGGACCTGCATGTCGGCGGCAATGGCGGCATAAAAATCCGCGCCACCGAGCTGCTGTGCAAGGTCACCACCGAGGAGGAAGTGATGGAATATGCCTGTGCCTTCCTGCAACTCTACCGGATGGAGGCGCGCTATCTGGAGCGCACCGCGCCGTGGATCGAGCGTGTCGGGTTGAAATACGTGCAGGAGAAGATCGTCGATGACGCCGAGCTGCGCCGCTCGCTGTTCGAGGATTTCCTCTACGCGCAGAGCTTCGCGCAGGTTGACCCGTGGGCCGAGGAAGCCGGCTGCGAGACACGCGGACAAAAATACAACGCCATGGCGGAGATGGTCTGATGGACGGCACGCACAACGCAAAACACTTCGTGGATGTCGGTGCGCTGGAGGATATCCCACCGCGCGGCGCGCGCACGGTGAAGACCGCCCACGGCGATATCGCTTTGTTCCGCACCTCCGATGACGACGTGTTCGCCCTACGCGACCAATGCCCGCATAAGCAGGGGCCGCTGAGTCAGGGCATCGTGCATGGCGCCTCAGTCACCTGTCCGCTGCATAATTGGGTCATTTCGCTGGAGTCCGGCGAGGCGCAGGGGCTCGATGTCGGCTGCACCCCGCGCTTTGCCGTGAAGCTGGAGGCGGGGCGCGTACTCCTGGCGCTGCCATGAGCCGGGTATTCCTGGTCGGCGCCGGGCCTGGCGACCCGGAACTGCTGACACTGAAAGCCGCGCGCCTCATCGCGGCGGCCGAGGTGGTGCTGTTCGACAGCCTGGTCGACCCGCGCATCCTCGCCATGGCGAACCAAGCAGCAAAGCTGATCGATGTCGGCAAGCGCTGCGGCCGCCACTCGGCCTCGCAGGCGGAGATTTGCCGTCTGCTTGTGGAAGAGGCTCTGACTGGACGCATCGTGGTGCGGTTGAAGGGTGGCGACCCGATGATCTTCGGCCGCGCTACCGAGGAGATGGACGCCCTGCGCGCGGCGAGGATTGGGTTTGAGGTCGTACCCGGCATCACCGCCGCCACGGCGGCGGCTTCGGGGCTGCAACGCTCGCTCACGCAGCGCGGCATTGCCCGCTCGCTGCATGTTCTCACCGGCCATGGTGCCGAGGGCGGGCTGCCGGGGCATGACTGGGTGTCTCTGACCAAATCCGGCGGCACGCTCGCCATATATATGGGCGGCGAGACGCTGCCCGGCCTCGCCGCGCATTTCATCGAGGCGGGGATGGAGCCAACCATGCCGGCAATCCTGGTCGAGAATGTCAGCCTGCCGGAGGAGCGGCACATCGCCGCGACCATCGCCACGTTGCCCAGCCGGCGCGCGGCGCAGAGGGCCACCGGCCCGGTACTGATCCTCATCGGCGCGGCGATGGGCGCGGCGGATGAAACGGTCAAGAGCATAGCGGCTGCCGATGCCGTCGCTGGCTGACCACGCGCAAACACGCGCCGCGCCGGCGCCCGGCAAAGTCTCGGTGAAGTCTGTTTGCCCCTATTGCGGGGTGGGCTGCGGCATCGTGCTGCAGGTGGAAAATGGCGCCGTCACCAAGGTCAGCGGCGACAAAGACCACCCGGCCAATGCCGGGCGGCTATGCACCAAGGGCCTCAGCAGCGCCCAGGCGCTCACCAGCTCGGGGCGTATGGAGAGCGCCTATGTGCGCGCCAGCCGCCAGGGGGAGCAGATGCCGGTGCCGATGGATCAGGCCATCGCCGAGACGGCGAAGCGCCTGCGGGGCATCATCGACACGCACGGTCCGGACGCGGTTGCGTTCTACGTCTCGGGCCAGATGTCGCTTGAGGCGCAGTATCTCATCAACAAGCTGGCCAAGGGCTTCGTCGGCACCAACAATATCGACTCCAATTCGCGCCTGTGCATGTCCAGCGCCGCCAGCGGCTACAAGCTCTCGCTTGGCGCCGATGGTCCGCCCGGCTCGTACGAGGATTTCGACCGCACCGATCTGTTCTTCGTCGCCGGCGCCAATATGGCGGACTGCCACCCGATCCTGTTCCTGCGCCTGCTCGACCGGATGAAGAGCGGTGCCAAGCTGATCGTGGTCGACCCGCGCCGCACCGCCACGGCGGAGAAAGCCGATTTGTTCCTGCAAATCAAACCCGGCACCGATCTCGCCTTGCTTAACGGCATTTTGCATCTGCTGGTCGAGAACGGCGACATTGATGCCGACTTCATCGCCGCCCACACCGAGGGCTGGGAGGATATGCACGCGTTCCTAGCGGGCTACGCGCCAGCACGGGTGGCGGAACTCACCGGGCTGACTGAAACCGACATCCGCACCGCAGCGCGCTGGATCGGGGAAGCGGGCAACTGGATGAGCTGCTGGACTATGGGGTTGAACCAGAGCACGCACGGCACCTGGAATACCAACGCCATCTGTAATCTGCATTTGGCCACCGGGACCATCTGCCGCTTGGGCAGCGGGCCGTTTTCCCTCACCGGGCAGCCCAACGCCATGGGCGGGCGCGAGGTCGGGTATCTCAGCCACGGCCTGCCCGGCCAGCGCGTGGTGACGAGCGAGGAGGACCGGCGCTTTATCGAGGCGCTGTGGAACATCCCCGCCGGTAGCATCCAGGCCATGCCGGGGGCGGATACGGTCAGCATGTTCAACCGGATGCGGAGCGGGGCGATCAAGGCCGTCTGGATCATCTGCACCAACCCGGTGGCCAGCGTGCCTAACCGGGGCAGCGTCGTCGCCCGGCTGCAAGCGGCGGAACTGGTCATCGCGCAGGATGCGTTCCTGGACACCGAGACCAACGCCTATGCTGACATCCTGCTCCCCGGCGCGCTCTGGGCAGAGGCCAGCGGCGTGATGATCAACTCGGAGCGCAACCTAACCCTCATGCAGCCAGCCGTGGCGCCGCCAGGTGCTGCGCGGCCGGACTGGCAGATCATCGCGCAGGTGGCCTGTGCCATGGGGTATAAGGCGGGCTTTACCTATGCCAGCGCGGCGGAGATCTTCGACGAGATACGCCAGACCGCCAACCCGGCCACGGGTTACGACATCAGTGGCGTGACGCATGAGCGCCTGCGCGCCGGGCCCGTGCAATGGCCTTGCCCGCCCCGCGGGGCGCTGCGCAACCCCATCCGCTATGTTGAGGGCGGTTTGCGCTTCCCCACCGCCAGCGGGCGAGCCCGCTTCTTTGCGCGCCCTATGTTGCCCCCCGCCGAGCTGCCGGACACGGACTTTCCCTTCGTGCTCAACACTGGGCGGCTGCCGCACCAGTGGCACACCATGACCAAGACCGGGAAGATCAAGACGCTGAATAAGCTCAACCCCGGACCGTTCGTCGAGATCAACCTCGAAGACGCTGCTGCGCTGGGGCTCCAGGACCGGGACATGGCGGAGATCCGTTCCCGTCGGGGCAGGGCGGTGCTGCCGGTGGTGGTCACCAGCCGCGTGCTGCCCGGCGGCTGCTTCGCGCCGTTCCATTGGAACGATGTGTTCGGCGAGGATCTCGCCATCAATGCCGTGACCAGCGATGCCGTGGATGCGATCTCGCTGCAGCCCGAATTTAAATTCTGTGCCGTGGTGCTGGCCAAGGTGGCGCGGCAGCAGATCAAGCCCCCGAAGGAGACCGCGGCAATGACGCACATCACCCCGGCGGATCCCCTTGCCGCCGCTCTCAATTTCACACCCGCGCCGCCGCCAGCGTTGAGCGAGGCGGAAACGCTGTATCTCTCAGGCTTTCTCTCCGGCCTGAAAACGCAACGGACGCAGGGCGGTGTGCCCGTGCTGCCCGACACGGCGCCGCTCGCTCCCACGGCGCGGCTGTGGATCAACGGCGTCCTCGCTGGGCTGTCCAGCCGCGCGGCGGGCAACACCGTGCCGGAAGTCCCGCTCCCCGTCCCGGCGGAGGCGCGAATCGTTACGCTGCTATGGGCCTCACAGACCGGCAACAGCGAGGCCCTGGCTGAACGGTTGAAGGGCGAGTTGGAGACCGCCGGCATCAAGGTCCAGGCTTCCTGCATGGCCGACTATCCGGTGGGCGAGTTGGGTAATGTGGGCAAGATCATTCTCATCTCCAGCACCTATGGCGACGGCGAGCCGCCGGATAACGGCCGCGGCTTCTGGGAGTTCTTGTCCGAGGAGACCGCGCCGCGGCTGGAGCATTTGAGCTACGCCGTCTGCGGCCTCGGTGACTCCTCATACGACCAGTTCTGCCAGCACGGTAAAAACCTTGATGCCAGGCTGGCCGAGCTTGGGGCGCAACGCCTCGTTGGCAGGCTCGATTGCGATGCCGACCACGAGCCGGAAATCGGTCCCTGGCTGAAACTGATCACCAAACGGCTGAATGGCGTGGCGGCGAGCGCGCCCCCGCCGCCGCTGGCGGCCTACGGCAAGAACCGCCCTTATCCCGCGCGGCTGCTGGAGAGCAGGCGCCTGAACGGGAGGGAAGCGGACAAGGACACGCGCTTCATCTCCCTCTCTTTGGCGGAGTCAGGACTGCGCTACGAGGCCGGGGACGCGCTGGGCGTATGGCCGACTAACTGTCCGGATCTGGTGGACGAGGTTCTGGAAAAAGCCGGCCTGACCGATGACGCGATGGTGGCGGTGGACAAGGCTGGCCACTTACCCCTGCGCCAGGCGCTGCTGGAAAATTTCGAGCTGACGCGCCCGAGCCGCGAGACGCTCGAATTCATTGCCGAGCGCAACGGCGCGCCTGAACTAAAGTCGCTGCTCAGCAATGAGCGCAAGAGCGATCTCAGACGATGGTTATGGGGCAGGCAGCTCCCCGATGTGCTGGAAGCCTTCCCCGTGAAGGTCACGCCGCAGGAATTTGCCAGCGCGCTGAAGCATATCCAGCCCCGGCTCTATTCCATCGCCTCCAGCCCCAGCGCGCATGCGGGCGAAGTGCATCTCACGGTGTCGGCTGTGCGCTTTGGTGCGCGGCAGCGCAAGGGCGCGTGCTCGACATTCCTCGCGGACCGGGCCACTTCCTGCGACGTGCCGGTCTTCGTGCAGACCTCATCGCATTTCCGTTTACCGTTGGACCCGGCCACGCCGATCATCATGATCGGCCCCGGCACCGGCATTGCCCCATTCCGCGCCTTTCTGCACGAGCGCCGGGCCAGGGGCGCCACAGGCCGCAACTGGTTGTTCTTTGGCGAGCGCCATCAGGCGACGGATTTTTATTGTCAGGATGAGCTAACGGAAATGCGCAGGGATGGCTTGCTGACCGAGCTCAGCCTCGCTTTCTCGCGTGACCAGGCGGAGAAAATTTATGTACAGCAGCGGATGCTTGAGCAGGGGGCAGCGCTGTGGTCCTGGCTCCAGGATGGCGCGTCCATCTATGTTTGCGGCGATGCCAGCAACATGGCGAAAGATGTTGAAGCCGCGCTGCTGGCCATCGTTGAACGCCATGGCGGTTTGGCACGGGAAACAGCGCAGGATTATCTGAAATCCCTGACCCGGGAAAAGCGGTATCTGCGCGACGTCTATTAACTCTGTGTTCTGGCTTGCTGGCGGCTAACCGCCAGCAGGCCAGATGGTTCAATCCAGGGCTTCAGCCGGGCCGAAGAACTCATAATGAGCCCGGCTGCTGGGCAGGCCGAGCGCTGCAAGGCTGCGCTTGATGAAGGCCATGAATGGTTTCGGCCCGAGGAAATATACATCGCAGTCGCGGCTGGCGGGCACCCAATGCTCCAGGTGATCGACAACTGGGCGCCCAAATGCATCAGCCTTGCTGTCTTCGCCCGGTTCGCCTTGCTCATATACGAGGAAGCTCCGGAACTGCGGGTAGTATGCGGCCCAGTTATCCAGCGTCTGTGCAAAAGCGTGGACGTCGCTGTTACGGGTGTAATGCAGGAAGGCCACCTCCCGCCCGCCTTTGGCCAATGCCGCCTCGGCCATGGCGAGGGTTGGCGTGATACCGACGCCGCCGCTGATCAGCACCACGGGAGAGGTGCCATCGCGCAGGGTGAACTCGCCGGCGGGCGGGAAAACGTCCAGCACGTTGCCTTCAAGAACGCTGTCGTGCAGGAAGTTGGACACCAGACCGCCCCGCTCACGCTTCACGCTGATCCTGTAGCTGCGACCATTCGCGGCCTGCGAGAGCGAGTAGTTGCGGCGGACCTCCTGGCCGTCGATGACGAGGCGCAGCCCGAGATATTGCCCTGGTGCAAAATCCACCACCGCTTTGCCGTCCACCGGCTCCAGGTGGAACGAGGTGATCTCGGCGCTCTCCACCACCTTGCGGGCCACGCGGAAGGCACGCGCGCCGCGCCAGCCGCCAGGGGTGGCGGCCAGCTGGTCATACTCGGCCTTCTCGGCCCCTATGAGGATATTGGCCAGCTGCCAATAGGCGGCGCCCCAAGCCTCGATCACCGCATCGGTGGCGATTTCCGCGCCCAGCACCTCGCGGATGGCGCGCAGCAGGCAAGTACCCACGATGGGGTAGTGCTCAGGCTGGATCTGCAGCGAGACATGCTTCTGGATGATCTGCGCCGGAAGATTGCCGAGCGCGCCGAGATTGTCGATGTGCCGTGCATATTGCAGCACGCTGTTGGCCAGGGCGCGCGGCTGGGAGCCGCTGGCCTGATGCGCCTGGTTGAACAGCGGCCGCACCTGCGGATATTCGCCCAGCATGATTTTGTAGAAATGCGTGGTCAGCGCCTCGCCGCCGGTTTCCAGGATGGGGACGGTGGCCTTGATGATCGCGGTCTGGTCGGCTGTGAGCATGGGGGATCTCCTTAGGTAACAAGTGAAAAGGCAGCATTGCCGGGTCGGGCGCTGCGTCTTGCAGCGGCCGCTTCCGTCATGCGGGAAATGAGGGGCAGCTTTTGTGCCTGATCAGCGGCCTATTTGCGGGCCGTGGACGCGAGGTGCCAGTGGTGGCGGCAGGCGGTGGAACAATGCCATCTGCAGGCTATCGGCAATGCGGTGCGCCTTGGCGATCACCGCCGCCGCGCCCACGGGCGCCAGGCACTCTCCTGCCGTCTGCTCCCACAACGCCAGCCAACGTTCGAACATCTCCGGCGTAATCTCCGCCTGGTGGCGCAGATGCGCGGGCAAAGGCTGCCCCTTGTACCTGCCGGAGGTCAGCATCACCGACGACCAGAATGCCGCCAGTTTCTCCAGATGCTCTGGCCAGTCGCCGATGGCGCGGTCAAACAAGGGGGCGAGCAGCGTATCGGCGCGAACCTTCGCGTAAAAGCGGTTCACGAGCGCGGCCAAACCGGGTTCGTCGAGACCTTCAACGATTTGCATGGTATTCGACCTTAAAAGATGTATTGTAAATACCACTTTAAACGACGAGCGGATAACATGCAAGTGATATGCATCTATGGAGTGGCCGATGCGCCTGACACGATTCACTGATTTTGCGATCCGGGTGATGCTCTACTTGGCGGCGCACGAAGACCGGCTTTGCTCGATCAGCGAGATTGCCAGCGCCTACGACATCTCGCAGAATCATCTGATGAAGGTGGTGAGCGACTTGGCCGGCTCCGGCTATGTGCAGAGCCTGCGTGGTCGCGGTGGCGGTATCCGCTTGGCCCGGCCAGCCGCCGAGATCAATATCGGCCAAATGGTGCGCCATACGGAGGGGCGGGTCGACCTGGTAGGCTGCGGCGAATGCCCCTTGGCGCCGGCCTGCGGGATGGTGTGCAGCTTCAAGGACGCCGTCGAAGCCTTCTTCGCATCGCTGGAGAAATACAGCTTGGCCGACATCGTGGCCAAAGGCCGGCCAGGCCAGTTGCGGCAAATCCTGGCCTCGGGCACCCATGCCGGAGCCTGACGCTCAGCGTCACGCGCTGGCGGCGTCTTCGCGCCATTCAGGTCAAAGCCTGGATCAAGCGGGTGAACCGGAAGCGGACATTGATCGGATACTGGCGACGACCGCCAGGCACCCTAAACTAGCACTACTTTGGCAGATTATAGAATGATTTGCGGCAGTGTGGACATCGCATTGGTCCGATCACGGTGAGATGTCTGATGATTTCTTGTCGTACCGTCGGCAGACTTGGTTGTGGCGGCGGCCCGGCGATTCT
>Ga0326727_10003876_pt1 | contig 46556 bp, 39 predicted proteins | sample MB2enrmetagenome_FD_207643 | JGI IMG/M metagenome (GOLD analysis project Ga0326727, IMG submission 207643) | Lab enriched peat soil microbial communities from McLean, Ithaca, NY, United States - MB29MY | ecosystem: Environmental > Terrestrial > Soil > Wetlands > Peat | place: USA: New York... | reverse complement strand
ACGTGGAAGGGAAAGGGGCCGTCCGGCAGCGTCAGTTGGTGATCAACTCTTTGCGTATGCGCCCCGACCGCATCGTGGTCGGCGAGGTGCGTGGCGACGAAGCTTTGGACATGTTGCAGGCCATGAACACAGGCCACGACGGCTCGTTGACGACCATCCACGCGAACAGTCCGCGCGATGCCCTGACGCGATTGGAAACCATGGTGGCGATGGCCAACCTGAACATTCCCGAGAGCGCCATCCGTCGCCAGGTAGCTTCGGCGTTGGACATGATTATCCAGGTGTCGCGCATGAGCGACGGCACGCGCAAACTGATCAACGTCTCGGAAGTCGTGGGCATGGAAGGTGACGTCGTCACCATGCAGGACATCTTTGAGTTTAGAAAGACGGGCCTTGGAGAGAAGGGCGAGGTGTTGGGAGAGTTCTTGCCCTCCGGTATCCGTCCCAGGTTGTCGGAACGCTTGCTTGCCGCGGGAATCCGTTTGCCGGCGGGAATATTCGAACGTCCCGGTTATTGAGGGACCCATCATGGAAATCGCGCTAGCACTTTTGACTTTTGCAATTGTCGCCCTGGTCTTGCTTTTGGGCTTTGGGTTGGCGGGCGGGGGGCGTAAGAACGTCATTCCACGCCGCCTGGAAGCTATCGAGAGGGGAGTGAGCCGCTCCGGTTCAGGCGGTCCTCAATTGAAGCTGCTTCGCGACGAAGTCATGAGCAGTGTTCCGAGGCTGAATCGCTTGCTCCTCCGTGCGTCCTGGGCGGCGCGGTTGCGCAAGTTTACGGCCCAGGCCGGGCTGGACATCCTGCCTGGCAGGCTCATCTTGTTGACTGCGATTTTGGGCCTGGGCCCCTACGTTCTCCTTCCGTACTTTTATCCCAACCCGATTCTCGCCATCATCGCGGGCGTGGTTGGCGCTTCACTTCCCTTTATCTTTGTCGCGTACAAGCGCGCAGCTCGCATGAGGGCTTTTGAGAAGAATTTTCCCGAGGCGGTCGACCTGCTAGGTCGCGCCGTCCGGGCCGGGCATGCGTTTACGACCGGCATGGAGATGGTTGCGACGGAGTTGCCCGAGCCTGTGGCGGGAGAGTTCAAGCTCGTTTTCGACGAGCAGAGCTTTGGCCTGCCCTTGAGAGATGCCTTGACGAACTTCGCTGAGCGAATGCCCATTGTTGACGTTCGATTCTTCGTTACAGCGCTGCTCATTCACAAAGAAACCGGGGGCAATCTCGCGGCGATCCTGGATGACCTGGCAGCCGTAATCCGCGACCGCTTCCGGCTGCTGCGTGATGTCAGGACCCGAACTGCCCAGGGGCGATTAACGGCCGGCATCCTCATCGCTTTGCCCCCAACGTTCATCCTGCTGATGCGGACGATCAATCCCGATTACGTGACGCCGCTCTTTACCGACGTGATCGGCCGCTACATGCTCGCAGGGGCTATCCTCATGCAGATCGTGGGCTCGATCGTGCTTTGGAGGATCGTGAATATCAAAGTGTAAGGGCGGGGGGAAGACAAGAATATGATCTGGGCGACGAGTGGCGTGGCGTTTGTGGCGGTGGTGCTGATTGTGCTGGCCGTGGCCTATGGTTTTTCCGGAGCAAGTCTGCCGGCTGCCGAGCGTCTGACCCGCCTCTGGCAGCCTCCTTCCGCGGATAAACGGCTGGGATTCCGGGATAAGCAGAAGCAGAAGGTCCAGCAAATGCTCGGCGACGTGGGCCGGTTGGTTCCGACTTCGACCAAGCGGTTGCCGCACACTCAACGCTTGATGGCGCGGGCGGGCTTTCGCCGTCCGGAATCGGTGATGGCCATGCAGGGCGTGAAGGTGCTTCTGCCCGTGGCGCTCGTAGCCTTGGTTTATTTCACGGGGCTGTACCATCAATCCCCGATCTTCGTCCTGGCCGTCGCCGCCATTGGGGGATACCTGCTTCCCGAGTTCTGGCTGACGGCACGCGTGCGCAGCCGGCAACAACGACTTCGCTTGTCGTTGCCGGATTGCCTCGATCTGCTGGTCGTGTGCGTCGAGGCCGGCCTGGCTTTGGACCAGTCCTTCATGCGAGTGACCCAGGAACTGCGAATCGTGCATCGGGAGCTCTGCGAGGAACTTGATCTGGTCAACGCCGAGATTCGCATTGGGAGGACTCGACTGGAAGCTTTGCGCGAACTGGGCGACCGGACGGGCGTGGATGATATCAAGTCGCTGGTGGCGATGCTGGTTCAGACGGACCGTTTCGGCACGAGCGTTGCTCAGTCGCTCCGCGTGCACTCCGATGAGCTGCGCACCAAGCGGCGCCAGCGCGCCGAAGAACTTGCCGCCAAGGCGACCGTGAAGATGATTCCGCCGCTGGTGTTCTTCGTATTCCCGGCGTTGTTCGTGGTGATTCTCGGTCCGGCAGTCATTAGCTTATATCGACATTTTATGTGATCTCGAGGGTAAGACCCGGTGATCGCCGCCGGAAGCAATTGGAAAGCGCGAAATCAAACTATAAGAGGGGTAAACGATGGACGTTACCACGATTCGAATTATCGCCGGCATCGGCGCGGTAATAGTGTTGTTCGTTATTATTTGGAGGCGTCGGAAGAAGGCCTCCGAGTAGTGAATCCAAGTGACTTCCCGACGAAAGGCGCAGGTCCTGAATGTGAGCCCGGCGGCAGGCCATCATGGCGAATCAACGACCAAACCGTTTTTATGTTTATAACACGACACGCGAGACCTTTGTCGCCACAGAGGCCAAGTTGGCCGACGGGTATTTCAGCCGGCTCGTCGGCTTGTTGGGAAAGACCCGACGCTGGGCGCGCCCGGGCCAGGGATTATGGATTTCGCCCTCGCACGGTGTGCACACGATCGGAATGCTGTTCGCTATCGATCTGGTCTTTCTCGACCGCGACGGGCGAGTCGTTTACACTGAGGAGTATGTGCGTCCCTTCCGCATCTCGAGGGTGACTCTCAAGGCCCAGAGCGTGCTCGAGCTTCCCCCTTACACCGTCTTTCGAAGTGGGACCCAAGTGGGTGACCGGTTGGAGATCGGGCAAGTGGATGGGCGGCCGGGCGTCACGATGGACGACCGGGCGCCTGCGCGGTGACGCCATACGGCGAGACCGTTGGTCGAAAGGCGGTGGAGCGTGCCTCACCTGTGGTTCCTGAGGCACGGCCGAGGGGCCGCGGGAAAGTGGAAGCGGGAAGTCACGCGGGAGCAAAAAGTTTCCAGTTCTCGAAGGGGTGAGAGGGAAAGGGCGGGCTGGGCGGCAAGCGCTGTCCTCGCTGGCTGTGGAGGCGCCGCTGGCTTGGCTTGGGATATCGGTCGTCTGAAGAGGAAATCATGGGTGGAGCGCAATTCCGACGCGATCGTGAACCTTCGTCGGAGACGTTCGGCAGCGAATCGAGGCCGGAAGGTCAAGAATCCGAAACTCTGCGAACTCGCATCGCGAGCGAATTGAGAAGCGTAGACCGAATGCAGCGCCTCGCTCGGCCCATAGCCTTGATCGTCTTCACGCTGCTGGGGCTGCTCGCTGTATTGCAGCTCTATACCTGGTCGCGGGTGGAACAGTTGGAGGCCCTGAGCCAGCGCCGCGAGGAGCGAGTGGCTGCCGCCCTAGCCTCCATGCAGGAAACGATCGATCGACAGAGGCTAACTTTGGATGAGGCCGCTCAGCATCCGGCATCCCCGGGTCACAGTCACAAGCAGGCCGATCTCGAGGCGAGAGAAACCTCGGAACCGGCGGCTCCCGTCGCCGTTCGGGAACTTCCGAAGCCCGGTAAGACGAGCCGAGAGCCTCAACCCGCGGCGCATAAGACCGCGTCACGCCCTGCGGACCCCCGGCCCGCTCCCGAGTCGCAGACCGCGGCCCCGCCGGCGCCGGACTCTCCGCAGAACGTGCCGCCGGCGCGCCAGAGCACCAAGATTGAATTCCAGTCTACCGCCTCCAACCGGCTGGATCCAGCCGCCGACCGGACGGACGCGACACTGCCCAGCGGCCGAGGCGCATCCGCTCGCCAGGATGGCGCGGCCGGACAGGACGATCAGCATGACGTTGCGGAGCCGTCGGGCATGAGAGTGACTCAGACCGACACGGTCATCGCTCGCGATCACAACGAGATCGAACGGCTGCGCAAACTCGGCAGACGGGACTACATCGAGTTTACGCTGGCGCGCGCCGGCAATCGCCAGGAGGTCGCGCCCGACATCAAGCTGGAATTGAAAAAGGTGGATTCAAGAAGGTTGCGTTGCGCCGTTAACATCTATGCCGAGGACTACGAGTATCCCACGGATTTGGGCATCAACGAGCGTGTGGTGTTTCCGGTCCGGGCGATGTGGGAATCCGTAGAACTGGTGATCAACAAAGTGGGGAAGGACACAGTGGGAGGCTACCTGACGGCGCGAAAGGGCGTGTTGGCGGCACGCTGAGGCTCGGGGCTCACCATGCCTCGCGGCCTAGGCCCGATCCCACGCGGGCAAGACGGGTGAAGAATGAAGACCTCTGGAAACCGGATATTCTTCTTCCCCCTCGCTCTGCTGATTGTTGGGTTGGTTGTTCTTTACCCGGTTCTGAATTTGCCGTCTCTGAGCCAGCTATTCCAACCCACTCCCAAGGCCGCCAGCGAGAAGTCGTCGACCAAAATCTGGGCGAACCGGCGATCGGGACTCTATTATTGCCCAGACAGTAAGTTTTACGGGAAGCTCACGCCCGGCGCTTACATGTCCCAGTCCGAGGCGATACAGAATGGATATCAGCCGGCCGCGAATCAGGCGTGCCGGTAGTTGTAATGGGGAGAGTTCAAGCCGCGCCGCGGCCCATGTCCGGCGCTGAGCCGGGCAAGACCGGCGATCGCCGGCAATCGGCAAACCGGGTTTGCGGGGAAGCAGGGTGCACGCATGGCGAGTGAAGTTCTAGACAATAAGGCGGTGGCGGGTGGGGAGGCGGCCCCGGCAAGTCAGGTCATCGAGACGCCGCACACCATAAAGGACCTGGGGGTCAGGAAAAGCCTTGTGCAGAATATCGCCCTCAAGATCCTGTATTTGCAGGGTGAGCTGCTCCTGGTCCACTTGGCCGAGCAAATGCGGGTCAGCTTGTCGGTGGTCACCGAGATCTTCGAACTGCTCCGCAAGGAGCAACTGCTGGAAGTGAAAGGAATGGTCGGAGGGGTCCAGCGAGTCACCACCACTAGCCTGGGCAATTCACGAGCCCACGAGTTGCTGAACCTCAGCCACTACGCAGGCCCCGTGCCCGTATCTCTCGACGACTATACGCGACAGGTCCGGGCCCAAAGCATCCGCAACGTGAGCTTTCACACGGCGGATGTGGAGAAGGAGTTCGCTCACCTTGTCCTTCACCCGACTACCCTGAACCAGCTCGGCACGGCGATTATGTCCGGCCGTTCAATGGTGCTGCACGGGCCCTCCGGGGTAGGAAAGACGGTCATCGCTGAAACCATTGCCGGCATGTATCGGGACTATGTATGGATTCCTTATGCGGTGGAGGCCGGCAACCAAATCGTCACGGTGTTTGACTCCAACCTGCACGATGCCAGCCTGGAACGCGTCGAGGAGCAAACCGATCGGAGATGGGTACGCTGCCGGAGGCCGCGAATCTTCGCAGGCGGGGATTTGCGGCTCGAGATGTTGGATTTGCAGTTCAACTCAGTTGGCAGGTACCATTCGGCCTCCTTGCAGATGAAGGCGAATAACGGAGTTCTGGTCGTCGATGATTTCGGCCGGCAACAGGCGCGCGCGGAAGATCTCCTGAACCGGTGGTTGGTCCCGCTCGAGCACGACATCGACTTCCTCAACCTGTTTGGGGGAGGAAGATTGTTCGTGCCTTTTGATGTGTTTGTCGTGTTCGCAACCAGCATGGATCCCAATAAGTTGGCGGATGAGGCCTTTCTGAGGCGCGTACATACCAAGGCAAGGTTAAACTACGCCTCGGCGCCGGAATATCATGAGATCTTCCGGCGAGTGTGCAGCGAATCCAGTCTGACCTACGACGCCGCGGTTGTGGATGGGCTTGTCGCCTTGCTGGAGAAGAGCGGGCGGCCGCTCCGGCCCTGCGACCCCGGTGAAATTGTTCAGCAAATTCGCTGGGCAGCGGGATATGAGGGCAAACCGCCGTGCCTTGATTCCCCCTCGGTTGAGCAAGCATGCCGGAACTACTTTTTCTCGGCTTAGGGGGTGCGGAAGAACGCGTGGACGCTGTCATTCTGAGCGCAGCGAGGAATCTCCGCAGTTGAACTTTCAACGAACTGCAGAGATGCTTCGTCGCCTCCGGCTCCTCAGGATGACGGTTCAGAGAGCCCGGGGCGGCCACGAGGGCTGCCCCTACAAGCGGTATTAGAATTACTTGTTTCTGCAGTCGGTCGGAGCCCAAGAAGCGGAGAGTAATATGCGAGTTCGACCATGGCCTTCCAGGCCCTTCAAACTAAGGAATGTGGGTATCGCGGGTTGGTGCCTCCTCGCGGCCGCCCTAGTACAACCATCAAGGCAATTCGGCGCCCCCGTTGACGGCAATGCCGATCGCACGCCGCAAACGGCGCCCAAGGTTGCGAGCCAGAGGCCGTCCAAGGCCCAGCAGGAGCGCGCGGTCGCGGCGTATGGCAAGCTTCCCCTCGGCTTTGAAGCCAATCAGGGGCAGACCGACGGCCGGGCGCGATTCCTTTCCCGTGGGAGCGGCTACCTGCTCTATTTGACTCCTGACGCGGCCGTGCTCGCTCTCGAATCCGAGCCGCCCCAGCTTTTGGGGCGGACCTCCAAGCTTCCGCAGACGGGTGGTGAAATTGCGAAGCCCAAGCCGCCCGCCGTGCTCCGTATGCAGTTGGTAGGCGGCAACGCCCAGGCCGACATGGTGGGCACAGACCTGTTGCCGGGTAAGAGCAACTACTTTCTCAGCAACGACCCTTCCCAGTGGCGCACCAACGTTCCGAATTATCGCAGAGTGGCCGAGCACTCCGTTTATCCCGGAATCGACCTGGTTTACTACGGGACCCAGAGCCAACTCGAATACGACTTTGTCGTTGCGCCCGGGGCTGATCCGCGTGCGATCCGCCTGGCGGTTCAAGGCGCGAAAGAGTTGCGGATTGACTCGCAAGGCAACTTGATCGCGACCGTCGGGATGGGTGAAGTGTCTTTCCAGAGGCCGGTTGCCTACCAGCAAGATTCCTATGGGACCAGGCAGCCTGTGTCCGCGCGGTTCTCGATAAAGGGCGGCCGCAACGTGGAGTTTAAAGTCGGCAAGCACGATCCCAGCCGCTCCCTCGTCATCGACCCGACACTGGCCTACTCGACTTACGTTGGCGGAAATCTCATAGACATCGCCCACGGAATCGCCGTGGCGCCGGACGACTCAGCATTCATCGCCGGGGAAACTTTCTCGTCGAATTTTCCCGTTATCAATGCTCTTTTCCCCACCAATACTGCGCTGAGTCGCGTTGGGTTCGTATCCAAGGTCAGCCCTGATGGCTCCGCGCTTCTTTATTCAACCTACCTAGGCTGCAATCCCACAGCCCTCTACGCCATCGCAGTAGACTCTCTGGGGGAGGCCTACGTAACTGGAGCCACTAACTGTCCGACTTATCCGGTGACGGCAGACGCCTTTGACACGCTGTGCGGCGCCGACGGAAAATGCGGTGCCACGTGGAATCCGCAGGGCTACACTGTCTACAATGGTGTCGTCACCAAGTTAAGCGTTGAGGGAACGGCCCTCGTCTATTCAGCTTTCATCGGACAGTACTCGCTGTGCGTAGGCCGCGGCATAGCTGTTGATGAGGCTCAGCAGGCTTACATCACGGGTGACATTGGCCCTAACTTACAGGAGACGGTTCCGCTGACGCCGCCCGAAGTACCTCCTCCGTTGTGGTGCAACTTTAACGAAGGCTTTCAGCCTTTGATTGGTGGTGCCGGAGGCAACCCCTACGGCGGTACGGACACGGACGCCTTTCTTATGAAGGTTGATGCCGCAGGCTCGGACATGCTGTATTGCACCTACATTGGCGGCAGCGATGAAGATGTTGGGTATGGCGTTGCGGTTGACACTGCGGCCAATGCCTACGTTACCGGCGTGGAGTACTCGTCGGACTTTCCAACCGGCGGCGGCGCTCTTCAAACTGCCTACGGAGGAGCCGGGGATGCGTTTTTGACCAAGATCAACACCAACCTGTTCGGAGCCAACTCCCTCGTTTTCTCTACCTATCTTGGCGGCAGCGGACTTGATCAAGGCAACGGGGTAGCTGTGGATGCCAGCGGCAACACCTACGTCGCCGGGATTACTACCTCGAGGGCCAGCACCTTGCTGTTCACTCAACCCCCTGGGGCTTTTCAGGCGGACTGCGCCTTGGATACGCTCAAAGTGTGCGAGGGCGATGCGTTCGTCGCCAAAGTCGCCCTGAGCGGCACGCCTGCGATGACCTACTTCACTTTCCTGGGAGGCAGCCTGGCGGATTCTGCGAACGGGATTGCACTAGACTCGAGCGGCAACGCCTACGTGACCGGGTCTACGACTTCCACTAACTTTCCGATCGCGGGCACCGTGTTCCAAACGACCTACGGAGGCGGCAACGCCGATGCCTTCGTCACGGAGTTGAATCCCACAGGTTCCGATTTGGTCTACTCGACTTATTTAGGTGGGACCGGGACGGACATCGGAAATGGCATCGCCGTTGATACGGCGTCTCCTGCCGGAGCCTACACCGCGGGCCAGACCTGTTCGTTCGACTTCCCGCTTGCCAATCCGCTCCAGCCGAGCTACGGCGGGAATTGTGACGCCTTCGTCTCTAAGGTCAGTTTTCTCGAAGGCATCGCCCTCAATCCCGCCGGCCTTTCGTTCCCCACCGTGAGCCTGGGTTCGTCGAGCGCAGTGCAGACGGTTACGCTCACGAACGGTGATAACACCCTGACGATCAGCAGCATTACGGTCACGGGCCCTGGCGCGGCAGAATTTACCGAGAGCACGACCTGCCCGGTCGGTACATCCACCTTGGCCGCGGGAGCGCAATGCACGATCAGTGTGACCTTCACTCCCGCGGTGTTGGGCGTCCAAAAAGCCTCCATTGAAATTACCGACAGCGCGCTGGGCAGCCCGCAGTACATCAGCCTGACCGGCAGCACTTCGACGGTCGGTGTAACGCCCGCCTCAGTGGCATTTGGAAGCCAGGCGGTAGGCGTGGCGAGCGCCGCCCAAGCCGTTACCGTTACGAACATAGGCTCTGCCGTGTTGACGATTTCTTCGGTGACCGCCAGCGGCCCCTTCACCGAGACCAATGATTGCACCACGGTGCCGCTCGAGCCGACTGCCAATTGCGTGGTCAACGTGGCGTTCAATCCGATCGCGCCCGGCCCCGATATCGGCGCTCTGACCATCAACGATAGCGCCGCGGGCAGCCCGCAGATCGTGCTGCTGACCGGCGCCGGCGTCGCCGCGCCTGTGGCCAGCCTCTCGAGCAACACGCTCACGTTTCCAACCACCACGGTCGCGGCCACCAGCCCCGCGCAGGCAATCACGATAACCAATACAGGCGGCGCTGGACTTACCATTTCCAATGTTACCGCCACCGGAAATTTCGCTCAGACGAACAATTGCCCAACCAGTCTCGTTGGCGGGGCATCGTGCAGCGTCAGTGTGACGTTCACTCCTACTGCGCCCGGCAATCTCTACGGAACGGTAGTCATCACCGACAACGCTGCCGGCAGCCCTCAGACCATCACTCTCTCCGGCATTGGGGCGGCGGCTCCGGTGGTCAGCTTGTCGGCCACGAGCTTGACTTTCACCAGCCAGGCGCTGGGATCCACGAGCGCTCCGCAGACGATCACGATGACCAACACAGGCACGGCGGCCTTGACTATCGCCAGTATCACGGTCACCGGCGACTTTGCGCAGCTCGATACTTGTGGAACGGGGTTGGCGCCGGCAGCGAGTTGCGCCATCAACGTTACCTTCACCCCCACGGCGGCGGGCAGCAGAACCGGATTGCTGACCATCACCGATAACGCGGCGAGCAGCCCGCAGGTCGTGAACTTGGGCGGCGGCGGTGCAGACTTCCTGTTTTCCGCCTCGCCGACCTCCGCCTCAGTCTTCGCCGGAGGCTCGGTCACTTACACGATAACCGTGACACCGACCTTTGGGTTTAACGCCAAAGTCAATCTGACCTGCAACGGGGCGCCGCGAAATGCCACGTGTTCGATTTCGCCGTCCAGCGTTACCCCTGATGGAACCAATCCCATCACGGCTACGGTGACTGTCGCCACCACGGCGCGCACCCTGGCGCCGCCACGATCGGGGCCGAATCTGAACCTGCCTCGTCTTCTTCTGACGCAGTTCAGGTTCACCTGGTTCATGTGGCTACTGTTCATTTTGACTTTGGTGGGCAGCCAGGCGCTGGCGCGCCGGCGCGGCGTGCTGTTGCGCCTCGCCTTAGTGATGGGCTTAGTGCTCCTCTGGGCCGCCTGCGGGGGTGGAAGTCAGACTAACGTCGGCGACGGAACTCCGGCGGGCAATAATGTGCTCACGTTCTACGGAACGGCCGGTTCTCCGGCAATCTCGCACTTCACGAACGTAAACTTGATGGTACAGTGACGGCTGGCGGGCCGGCGCTCGCCGGGTGGCACAGGCGTTCCCGCCTGTGCCACCACCTCTAGACAGCCCGGTGAACCGGCACATACACATGGAGGAAGTGATCATGCAGAAGGCTGGCTTATTGTTCGCTCTGGTACTTTTCTTCTCTGTCGCCGCAGCCGCGCAGGATACGCCCAAGGTAGAGCTCTTTACCGGCTATTCGCACCTTTTCTCTAACCTGAACAATAGCCTTAACAATCCGAGCTACAACTTGAACGGAGTGAACGTCTCTGCCGCCGAGAACGTAAACAGTTGGTTTGGCGGCGTTCTCGACTTCAACTCCAGCTTTGGATCGAATGCCGGCCTTAATGTCAATTCGCAAACTATCATGTACGGACCTCGCATTGCATACCGGAAAAGTCGTTTTGTTACGCCGTCCGTTCACGCGTTGTTCGGCGGGGTCCGGGGAAGCCGGGGTTTTGACGGGATCTCCGAGTCAAATTGGCGTTTCGGCATCGGGGTCGGTGGTGAGATCGACCTCAGAATAAACGACAGGGTGGCGTTTCGGCTTGTCCAGGTCGACTACATGCCGACTCACTTTCAGGATGTGCGGCAGGATAATGTCCGGGTTTCGGTAGGGTTCGTATTCCGGTTTCCTCGTTGGTAGGAGCTCGTTTTGAGAAGCCGAGGGGCGGAATTCCGCCATCATCAGAAGAGAGGTTCGGAGGCCTGTGGAGCAGGAGGGAACACAAATCCTGGCCCGCAAGAGCCCAAGTCACCGCTCGTTCGGCCAAGAACTGGCGTTGTCCTGGGCGACGGATACCCCATTCCAGTCGCTGGGGCTCCACGTCGAGCAGCCCTGGCCGAAGTACCACCGCTCCGTCCCCGGCGTTCTATTTTCTGCTCTCCTCCATTTCTCCGTCCTCTTCCTACTGGTTCGCCTTCCCATTGCCAAGCGGTTAGTTAACCCTGATCCTCCAGAGGTGCACCACACGGAGCACTTGGTGTACATGCTCCCGCCCCTGAGTCTCAAGGACCGCCTGCCTAACTTGAAACCGCCGGGATCGGGCGGAAGGCCGGGGCGGGGAAGCCGCCCGCAGCGCCCACCGGCGCGTGGCGGCCTGGCTTATCACCCCACTCTGACCATCGTTTCGAATCCGCCGCATCCCGACAACAACCGGCAGACGATCATTCAGTCTTCTTCGCCACCTGAGCTGAAGATTCCGAAAGAGATTCGCCTGCCCAACATCGTGATCGGCAGTTTGCCTCCGCCTCCGCCCCGTCCCGCGCCTCCACCGCCGAAGCCGATTGAGACGCATGTTGTCGTACCGCCGCGCTCCACTGTGACGCCGCCTTCTGCTCCTTTGCTGACTCTTGTGGCTCCACGCAACCCCTTGCCGAACCCTTCGCTGCCCGTGCCTCTGCCTGCGGCGCCCTCGCCGCCAGCACCGCCGGAACCCGCTCCCCAACCCACTCCGCAACCTGCTCCGGCTACCCCGGCTCCTGAAAAGGCAGACGCAAGAGCCCTCGCAGAGCTGGATACGCGGAAGACTTCTGCCGCAAATGCAGGACTGCTCAGCCTCAGCGTGGAGCCCGCGCCACCGACGGACTCTGTGACCCTTCCCCCGGGCAATCGACAGGGAGCGTTTTCCATTTCTCCGCAGGGAGGCAAGTCTGGCTCGCCAGGCGGCGTTCCGGGTGGGGATCCGCTTGGAGGCGGCGCCGGCGGGAATGGGCCGGCCGGCGATTCAAGCGCGGGTGTTGGTTCTGGAGATAAGGGCGGCGGGGGAGCAGGTCCTTCGGAGCCCGGTATTGGACCGAATGTCAGTATCACGGGCTCAACCTCCGGAGACCCGGACGCGCTTTTGCCATCCTTCTTCAGCGCCGCTGCGGTCTACCCCGTGGCTCACCCCGGCATTCCGCGTCCGATGATGGTCGTCACCACCGGACCGACAGGCGGAGGCGGCCTCCGTGTTTACGGTGTGTTGAAGGGCAAGAAGATTTATACGGTCTATCTTCCCATGCCCGAAAAGAACTGGATTCTCCAGTACTGCGCGCACGATAGCTCGGGCACCGGCCAGGAGCCCGAACACCTTCGCGTGGATGTGAAGCTTGAAGTCCCCGTCGCACCCCCCTCAGCAATGGAACAGTTTGACTTCCGCCGCCCTCCCGTCCCGCAATCAGAGCCAAAAAAGAATGAGACGATCATCTTGCAAGGTATAATCCAGGAAGATGGCTCGATCGCCGAGCTGAAGCTCTATAAAGGTGTTGGTGGAGTTGTCGATCAGGCCGCACTGGCGGCCTTCGGTCGTTGGAAGTTCAGGCCTGCTCGGCGCGATAGCAAGCCGATTGCGATTGAAATCCTGGTGGGAATCCCGATCGTTGTACCGGCGAAGTAAGGACGACTTCTATGCCCATCCTGCGGCGCCGACAGCCGTGGGCCCAAGGTGCGCTGGCTCTCGCCGCGCTTCTCATCCTTCCGGCAGCCGGTTGCAAGCACGCGCCTGCATCTCCATCGCGCCCCATCGCCACAGGTCAACAATCCCACTCCGAGGCAGCGGCGACGGCGCGCGACGCGGCGCGTGCCCCCGTTCAGGTGCCTGTCCAAGGGCCGCGCTTCGCCGTCCAGGTCGCGGCATTCGATAACCGGCCAAGCGCTGAGGCCTTGGCCTCCCGGCTCTCCGACCACTTCGGTCTTCAGACGTTGGTCGCTCCGGTGGAATCCAACGGCGTAACCCTTTACCGGGTTCGACTGTTAGTTGGAAGCAAAGATGAGGCGGACAAGCTGGCGGAAACGTTCCAGCATACCGAGAACCTCAAAGTCTGGATTGTTCCATTGTAAGGGCGGCTCTTCGGGTTGATATCCGTCAGACTACAGGTCTTGCCGTAATCCACTTCCCCGGCGTTAAGGGTCGCGGCGCGGAGCCTTCAGCGGCATCAACTCTCCCGCGGCGCGCCGCAAGCGTCGCATGCAATTCTCCCACTCTCCATCGAAACACTGCGGCTTGCGGCAGTCGAATTCGCAAAGCGCATCCTCGACCGGAACTTCTCGTGTGACTTGCCCCACCAGCCAACGCCAGACGGTTCGAAGACGCTTCATGCAGCCACCTCGACGCGGTTCAGGTTGTCGACGATATCGGAAACACCTTTTCCCCACGTCGGCGCCAAACCAGGAGACAGAGGCCCGTCCTCCGGTTTTTGAATCGGCCATCGAGCGCTGAAACGTGAGGTCATTCTGTTGGTTATTCCTGCCCTGTCAATATCATAGCACAACGGTTGGGAAGTCAAGCAATGATATGCGTAACGGTAGTGTGCTAATTTGGCTGGTTTCGTAAAATGGATGTCATTCCGAGCGGAGCGAGGAATCTCGCTCTGGTTCGCTCGATCGTGCCCCACTTGCAAGGCCAGAGCGAGATTCCTCGCTCCGCTCGGAATGACATCCCACTAAGACAGGCTTGGATCTGGCCTCAGCAGCTAACTCGGACGCTACTGGGGTTATTCCGAAGACACTTGCCCGCGTTTCCTTCCCGGCGTAGCCTGAACTTCGAGGGATTGCCATGGACGCGCTTAACAAGCCTGGGGAGCGCAGGCCTCGAGTCCTCATCGTCGACGACGAGGCAGGAATCTGCTTGCTGCTGAAAGAGTTGCTCGACGACGCAGGGTACCAATGCCAGACTGCGTCGAGCGGTGAGCAAGCGCTTGAGATCCTGCGGCAACAGGAATTCGATGCCCTCATCTCCGATCTGCGAATGCCGGGCATGTCCGGTCTGGCGCTGCTCGACGCTGCGCGAGCCGAGTATCCCAAAATGATCTTGCTGTTGGCAGCCGGCGGTGGTGACGTGCAGACGGGAATCGAAGCCACGAAGCATGGCGCGCACGACTACCTGGTTAAACCTTTCCGCCTCGACTCGGTTGTGGCAACCCTCCGGCGCGCGCTCGAGAATAAGCCGACATAAAGACGTCCTCCCGCACTGCGCCCGCTGCTGGATGCCTTAGCTTCCCCGCAAAGGCCATTTCCCGCAGGGCCCGTTACGAAACCCGCGAAAAACGGCCTTGTCACAGAACGGTGGCCACGGGGTGTGTAAAACCCATTGCCAAGCCTCGCAGAGGGCCTAGAATCGCCTCCTAAGGCCCGCCAAGCCCATCCTACGCACGAGTCCGGCGGTCTTTTGCCCCAGGGTCCAGAAGCGGGTCACCAGGCCCAGGCGTAGGCCTCGACGCGCGGGTCGGCGCCGGCGCTGAGCACTCCCGACTTTTTGTCCACAATGATCCCCCCGTTCGAACCCAGCGACCACGGACCCGCCACCCGCAGCTTGTGCCCACGCGCCACGAGCGCCTGCTGCGTGGCCTCGGGCATGCGCGCCTCGACGGAAGCAGCGCCCGCTTCCATGGTGTGGGGAAACACCGAGGACGGAAAACTCGAGGTCGACCAGCGCGGCGATTCGATGGCCTGCTGGATGTTCATGCCGAAGTCGACGACGTTGATGAGCGTCTGGATGGTGCGCATCACTTGGTCGTCGCCGCCGGGACTTCCCAGGATTCCAAACGGCTCCCCGTCCTTCGTGATCAGGGTACTTTGCAAAGTGCTGCGCGGCCGCTTGCCCGGTTCGAGGGCGTTCGCTTCGCCTCTCACCAGCGAGTAGTAATCACCGCGGCAGTTGAAGAGGATGCCCGTGCCGCCCATCACCACGCCCGTCCCCATGCTGCTGTGCAAGCTTGGCTCAAAGCTCACCATGTTGCGATCCCTGTCCACGACGCCGATGTAGCTCGTGTCGCCCTCGTAATCGGCGTTGCCCGCGCGAACCACCACGGCCTGGCGCTTCGCGGCGGGGGCATCGCTCATATATTTTTCCGGCGATCCGGGCCGCAATTCGAGCGAGGCCGCATTCATATCGATCAGCTTTCTTCGATCTGCGGCGTATTCCTTGGAGAGCAGCCCGGCATAGGGAATCTTGATGTAGTCCATGTCGCCGAGATACTTTTCGCGGTCCGCCATGGCAAGTTTCATAGCCTCGATATTGACGTGCAGGAAGTCGGGGCTGTTCAGGCCGAGCGCCCTCAGGTCGTAGCCTTCCAGGATATTCAGGGCAAAGAGCTCCGTAGGCCCCTGGGTTGCCGAAGGGTTCTTGTAGATCCGATAGCCGCGGTAATTGATGGAGACCGGCTCCTCGACCTCGGCGGTGTATTCGGCGAAGTCCTCGTAACGGAACAGTCCGCCGTTCGCTTCGGAAAAGGCCGCGAAGTCGCGCGCGATGTCGCCCTTGTAAAAGCGGTCGCGGGCCGCCTTCAGCGCCTCGTGCCGGCCCTTTGCCTTGGCGGCCCTTTCGGCTTCGACCAGCTTCTCCAGGGTTCGGGCGAGATCGGGATTCCTGAATATCTCGCCGGGTTTGGGCGGTTCGCCATTCGGCAGATAGATCTTCACAGTGCTCGGATATTTGAGGATCTTTTTGGTGAAGGCAATCGCATGGGCGCGGCCCTCGCTGATGGGGAATCCGTTTCTCGCCAGCTCAATGGCCGGTTGGAGCACCTGTTCGAAGCTCATCGTGCCCCAACGGTCCAGCAGGATATACCACGCGTCCACGACGCCCGGGATTCCGCCGGAGAGCAGGCCGTCGCTGTCGGGGATCTTGCCGCCGTTGTTCTTCTCGTACCAGTCGATGGTCGCAAGTTTGGGAGCGCGCGGCTCAGCGTTAATGGAGAGCACCTTCTTCTGGCCGGCCAGATAAACCAGCAGTTCAGCGTCCGAGCCGACGCCGTTGAAAGGGAAGTCCGTCACCGCCAGCGCCGCCTGGCCGCCCACCGCCGCGTCGAAAGCGTTTCCGCCTTCTGCCAGAATGCGCCGGGCAGCCTCGGTGGCTTGGGGCATCATGGAGGAGATCGCCGCCACCCGTCCCCGAATGACCGGACGCATGGTCCGCGCCGGGGCCGCCGGACCTTCCTGGGCCAAGGCAAACGGCGCCAGGCAGAAGCCGAGAATTAATGCACAAAAGCCGAGAACCGTTTGTGTAGTTGCCATCAGAACCTTCCTTGGACGAGAATGACAGCGCGTTTTCAATGCAGCGAGGAATCCTAGCCGGGCACTAGCCGACTGTCTGTCGCTATTTCCGACCCTCAAGCCCCAGTTCGTTTTGCGCAAAGTGGCCTGTCTTTGCTCCATTTGCGCTCCGATTTGTGCAAATATGCGCTCAAAACGCGCATAATCTGCAGCATTGAAAAAAGTGATGTCCTTTGTTTTCAAGTACTCCTTAGCTTCGTTCCCACTATTTTTATATTTCTACGCAATTCGTTCTTTCCCCATTCGCCGGCACGATTCCGTTCACTTGAGCGTCTCGGCAGCCCCGGCGCCCGCCTGCGACAAACTGTCCGCAACACGACCACAATTATAGGCTATCATAAGGCTGGCGGCTTGTCAAGCGAAAAATGGCCAGTGGTGCAGTTTGGGGGTGCAGCGGCGAGTTTACCTCGCCAAATGGCGGCGTCAAGCCGCCTCTACATCTTCCTTTCCTGGTTACATCATGTCTGCTAAGGGGCTATACTGCTTGCCAATGTTCCACGGCTGGGAAAACTTCTTTATGATGGCCGGGACTTCCGCCGCGGCTCTGATTGGGTTGCTTTTCGTTGCCATCTCGGTAGGCACCGGCTTCTCCCCCTCTGACATAGTGCGCGCCAGCCGCGGATTCTTGACGCCCACTCTCGTTCATTTCGCTAGCGTGGTATTCCAGGCCTTGGCGGTGCTGGCGCCATGGGCGTCCGCGAGGCCCATCGGGATCATTCTCGGCCTCGGCGCGTTTGCGGGCCTGTCCTATCAACTTTACATAGTCCTCATGCGGCAAAAGATCGGCTCCGTTTTCCCCGGCTGGGCCGACTGGATTCCGTGGGTGGTCCTTCCGGTGCTCGGTGATGCGAGCCTGATTGCCGGCGCGGTCGGATTGATTGTCGGGAATGCCTTCGCACCCTATGCCGTCGCGGGTTCGAGCGCGCTCTTGCTGTTCGTCGGCATCTACGGCGCCTGGGACCTCACGGTGTGGATCATCAAGAACCGGGGCAAGACCTAGCGACACGATGACTCACAAATCCGCGGGGGAACTGGCACTTTAACGAGAAGCCGCTTGCTTGGTTCTGTTTGTTTGCGAGGTGGGCTGGCGCAGACTTCGGCTTCTGAAGTCTGTCCCCATGGGCCCTTGGCCCGCGAAAGCTCATGAAAAACGGTCATATTGACAGTTTCCAGCCGATTCGCGCTATCCCCTTTGTTTTCAGCACGAACTCATTTTTTGCGGGTGGTTTTTCGACCCTGCGGTTTCGCGCGGCGAAACCATAGGGGAGATGGCCGACGCAGAGCTAAGGTTCGCTGCCGCGAACCTCGCAGACATCAAGAATCGGATGTCTGCGCCAGCCCGCCTCCCACTTTTTTCCCGCCAAGAGCCGGCATCTCCAGCTTGCCCTCGTATTAACGTTGGATGTACAATGTCAATTATGAGTGGCGGGCCGCCGTGGGAGTTTGAGTGGGACGCGGGGAACGTCCGGCACTTGGCGGCACACCGCATCACCCGTTCGGAATTCGAGCAGGTCATGCAGCTCGATCCGATTATCGTCGATTTCAGCGATGAGACCGGCGAACAGCGCTGGTATGCGTTGGGAGCGACGGACCGATTACGCGTCCTGTTTCTGGTCTTCGCTTATCGTGGCGAGCGAATTCGGCCGATAACGGGTTGGGATGCGGGCAAGAAACTGCGAGAGCTTTATTTTCGCAACAAAGGTGAATGAGGCACGAATGCCCAAGAAGAAATTGATTGTTCCTAGATTCAACTCGGAAGCGGAAGACGCCAAGTGGCACGAGCGCAACCGACCGGCGCTCGAGCGGGCCGCAGAACGCCGTATCCTGGAGGGATCCACGCTGACCTTTCGAGAAGCCGCAGCTCGCGCCAGGACGCGGCCGGTCACGCTGCGGTTGGCCGCCACCGATATTGACATGGCGCGCGCCATCGCCGCACAAAAAGGTATCGGCTACCAAACCTACGTCAAGATGCTCTTGCACGAAGCCCTGCGCCGAGAGGCCGGGAATCATTAGGCCCGCCGTGATCGTGAGGCGCGAGACCTCATCGTGCAGGCGGGCTGGCGCTGACTTCGCCTTCGGAAGTCTGCGATTTCGCGTAGCGAACCTCTTGGGAGGCGATGGCCGATGCACAACTAAGGTTCGCTGCCGCGGACCTCGCAGACATCAAAAAACGGATGTCTGCGCCAGCCCCGCCTTGTCAGCGGCAGACCAGGGCGACTATTATCCAGACAAGACTAACGAAGAGTTCGGCTCCAGGGGAAGGGAGGGCAGTCACTTGAGCCATAACCCAATCGCCTTCATGAGCTACGTACGCGTGGACGATCAACATGAGGGTGGGCAGATCACCCAGCTACTTGAGCGCTTGAGCGGTGAGGTGCGCATGCAAACCGGGCAGGTGTTCGAGATCTTCCAAGACCGGAACCACATCGCATGGGGTCAGCAGTGGAAGGAGCGCTTTGATGATTCGCTGGACGAGGTCACGTTCTTTATTCCGGTGATCACGCCCGCGTTCTTCTTCAGCCCGATGTGCAGGGAAGAACTTGAGCGTTTCCTCAAACGCGAAGAGAAGCTTGGTCGTACCGACTTGATTCTGCCGGTGTACTACGTGGAGTGCGCCACGCTGAGCGATGAAGCGAAGCGGGAGAAGGATCAGCTGGCGAAAACCATTGCAACCCGCCAGTACGCCGACTGGCGGGGCTTGCGTTTCGAGCCGTTCACCTCGCCGGAGGTCGGCAAGCGGCTCGCGGGAATGGCACGGCAGATTATCGAAGCACTGGAACGAAGCCAACCCGCGCCGTCCCAGTTCGCTGTTGCTGGGCTGCCCGCTGCCCCAGTGGGCGCTAGTCGACCCTCGGTCGATCAGCCTGGGCAGTCGCGCGAAGTTGAAGTTGCGACGGTCTCCGAGCCCCCTCGCGCTCCGGCGCCAAAGACTGAGGTGCCGATGCTAGTGGTCGACGCGCTTTACCGCGGCGACCATGCGACGCTCACTGCGGCACTCGCGGCCGCCCAAGCCGGTACCAGAATTCTGGTACGTCCCGGTCTGTACAAAGAGGGTGTCGTGATCGACAAACCCGTCGAGATAGTCGGCGACGGGGAACAAGCTGACGTCGTCATCGAAGCCTCGGGCGAAAACGCCATCCTCTTCCAGGCTAGCATGGGAAGAGTCGCAAACCTGACGCTTCGCCAAACCGGCGGTGGGGACTGGTTCTGTGTCAACATCGCGCAGGGCAGGCTTGATCTCGAAGGATGCGACATCACCAGTCGAAGCCTTGCTTGCGTGGCAATTCACGATGACGCCGATCCACGCTTGCGCCGCAACCGCATTTACGACGGAACACAGAGTGGCGTCTTCGTTTACGACAACGGCCGGGGAACGCTGGAGGACAACGAGATTTTCGCCAACGCAAACGCAGGTGTGGCCATCAAGGGCGGTGCCAACCCCACGCTGCGCCGCAACCGTATTCACGACGGTAAGGTAAGCGGCGTCCTTGTTTACGAGAACGGACAGGGAACGCTGGAGGACAACGAGATTTTCGCCAACACAAACGCAGGTGTGGCCATCAAGGGCGGTGGCAACCCCACGCTGCGCCGCAACCATATTCACGACGGAAGGGCATCCGGCGTCTTTATTTGCGCGGACGGCCAAGGAACGCTGGAGGACAACGAGATCTTCGCCAACGGAAACGCCGGTGTGTCGATGAAGACTGGCGGCAACCCCACCCTGTGCCGCAACCGGATTCACGACGGAAGGTCGTCTGGCGTCTTTGTCTACGAGGGCGGGCAGGGAACGCTGGAGGACAACGAGATTTTCGCCAACGCACTCGCAGGTGTGCAGATCACGGCCGACGGCATCCCCACGCTGCGGCGAAACCGGATTTACGACGGGAAAGGTGGCGGCGTCGTTGTCAACAAGAACGGCCAGGGAACGCTGGAGGACAACGAGATCCTCGCCAATGCAAACGCTGGTGTGTTTATCGAGAGCGGTGGTAACCCCACCCTCCGTCGCAACCGCATCTCAAAGAATTCGTACGAAGGTATTTGGGTTGCGGAAGACGGGGGCGGCGTTTTTGAAGAGAATGACCTGCGCGGGAATGCCAGGGGAGCTTGGGATCTGGCTCCGGGCTCCGAAACAAGAGTGAAGCGGGAAAACAACCGAGAATAGGAACTCCGCCTGCTGGCGCGGACGTGCCATTTTTTGGCATGTCTGCGCTCCTGTGGATTCGGAGAGGCGCATACATCAGGACAAAGAGCGTCTGACGTGTGCGCCACCGCGAAAAATGCGAGACAACCGCGGGGGCCCTAAGTTCGTCCCAATTGCGAACCCGCGGGCAAATTGTTAGGATACGGCTCTCGCTTGTCCCCCGGCGCGAGCCGGGCAAAGGGCGATAATCCTGTCAAGCAAAGGACGTTGCGATGCGCCTCTTCAAGGTCTTTTTGGGAACATTCCTTTTCGTTGCCATTTCCTTAGGGTTTGCAGCCTCCGTTAGCGATGAAACCGTTCACGGCATCAACCCGGCGTATATGAACACGAAGGTTGCGGCTTGCGTAGACTTCAACCAATATGCTAACGGCGGATGGGCCGCTTCTCACCCCATCCCCCCCGAGTTTCCCAGCTACGGAACTTTTCGCGAACTGGCGGACCGGAGTGACGACGCGCTACACCAGATTCTGGAGGCGGCGGCCGGCAAGACGAATTCTCCGGCCGGCAGCGACGAGCAGAAGATCGGCGATTTCTATGCCGGTTGCATGGACACGGAACAGGTGGAGCGCCAAGGCGCCAAGCCTCTCCAAGCGGAGTTTGACCGCATCGCCAAAATCCACGACCTGGCAAGTCTGCGCGAGGAGGTTGCGCATCTGCAAGGCTACGGCGCCAACGTCCTCTTCCGTTTTTCCTCGCAGCAGGATCGCAAGGACAGCACGCAAGTGATTGCGGGAGCCTCCCAGGGGGGAATGGGTCTGCCGGACCGCGACTACTACTTTCGCGACGACGAAAAATACCAGAAGATTCGCGACGCCTACGTGAAGCATATCGGGGCCATGCTGGCGCTGCTCGGCGACGATGCCTCTGAGGCCGCGGCGGAAGCCCAGACAGTCATGGGGATCGAGACCAAGCTGGCCCAGTCCGCCATGGGCCGTATCGAAATGCGCGATCCCGACGCGACCTATCACAAGATGGGCATGGGGGAACTGCGAAGCCTCACCCCCAATCTATCCTGGCCGGCATATTTCACTGAACTCGGGTACCCGAAGATCGACCAGGTCAACGTGGGCCAGCCGAAGTTTTTCGCCGCGGTCAACGACCTGCTGGCCTCCGTGCCGCTCGACGACTGGAAAACCTACCTGCGATTTCATCTGCTCTCCGCCGCCGCTCCCGCCCTCTCCGATAACTTCGTTCAGGAGGACTTCAACTTTCACAGCCGTACTTTGCAGGGCACAGAAAAGATGCTGCCGCGCTGGAAACGCTGTGCGGAGGCCACCGACCGCCGCCTGGGTTTCGCCCTGGGAAAGCAGTATGTGCAGAAGCAGTTTCCACCTGAGGCCAAAGCGCGCGCCGACAAGATGGTGCACTTCCTGATCGAAGCCCTGCGCCAGGATATTCAGACCCTGCCCTGGATGGGCCCGGAAACCAAGAAAGCCGCCCTCGCCAAGCTCGACGCCTTCACCCCCAAAATCGGTTACCCGGACAAGTGGCGGGATTACTCGGCTTACCAGGTGGACCGAGGGCCTTATGTGGAAAACGTGCTGCGCGGCGACGTGTTCGAGTTTCACCGGTCGCTCAACAAAATCGGCAAGCCGGTGGACCGCACGGAGTGGGGCATGACGCCCTCCACGGTGAATGCCTACTACAACCCGTCGATGAACGAAATTGTCTTTCCGGCGGGAATTCTGCAGCCGCCCTTCTTTGATCCCAAGGCAGACGACGCCGCGAATTACGGAGGTATCGGCGCGGTGATTGGCCACGAAATGACCCACGGCTTCGACGACCAGGGGCGGAAATTCGACGCTCATGGCAATCGCACCGACTGGTGGACCGCGGAGGATTTGAAGAACTTCCAGGAACGCGCCGCCTGCGTGGAAAAACAGTTTGACAGCTACGTGGCCATCGACGACATTCACGAAAAAGGCAAGCTGGTGCTGGGCGAAAGCATTGCCGACCTGGGAGGGTTGACCATCGCTTACAAAGCGTATCAGAAGAGCCTGGAAGGCAAGCCACGCCCCGCGGATATCGACGGGTTAACGCCGGAGCAGCGCTTCTTCCTTTCCTTCGCCCAAATCTGGGCGGGGAACGACCGGCCCGAATTCATTCGCCTTCAGGTGAATACCAACCCGCACCCCCTGCATAATTTCCGGGCCATCGGGGCGCCGTCGAATATGCCTGCCTTCCAGCAAGCCTTCGGCTGCAAAGCGGGAGATCCCATGGTGCGCGAGGAGCGTTGCACGATCTGGTAGGCCGGCCCAGGCTTCGCCTTGTGAGGTCTGTCCCCATGGGCCCTTGGCCCGCGAAAGCTCATGAAAAACGGTCATATTGACAGTTTCCAGCCGATTCGCGCTATCCCCTTTGTTTTCAGCACGAACTCATTTTTTGCGGGTGGTTTTTCGACCCTGCGATTTCGCGTAGTGAAACTCTTGGGCGTGATGGGCGATGCACAACTAAGGTTCGCTGCCGCGAACCCCGCAGACATCAAGAACCGGATGCCTGCGCCCGCCCGACCAGGTGGTGTAGGGGTAGGGCTTGCCCTACCCTCGTCAGCCTAGTGAACCCCCGGGGACGGCAAGCCGTCCCCCTACATTACGGGTCGTTATTGACGGGTTGGGGTCAGGTCAATCTGAACTTGACGCGTCAGGGTTGCAGGCATACTATGGGCAGGCAGGAATAAAGGCGACGCCGGAAAATCCGGCTGAGTGTTTCTCCCCCCTTTGGGCCAAATTCAATAACGGGCGGCCGATCTACTTTGATGGAGGCTTCGGATGAGGCAAGTCAAGAGTATTGTGTGTCTTGGGCTCCTCTTTCTCTTCTTGGGAATCGCGACGAGTCCCGCGCTCGGGGATGAGGACAAGAATCAAGCCAACTGGGACAGGCTAAAGCAACTGTCGGCAGGCCAGGAAATTCAAGTCGTACAGAACGGCGCCAATTCCAGCCGGAGTAACTTCCGCAGCGTAACCGATGAGGCGATTGTGGTGAGTACGGCGGCCGGCGAACAAACCATAGCTCGGCAGAGTATCCTCCGGGTTTCGTCCAAAAGCAAAGGGCACCGCATGAGGAATGCACTGATCGGCGCTGGAGTCGGGGCGGGCGCTGGGGCAGGGATTGGGGCGGCAATCGCAGGCTGCACCTCAGGCTGCTATGGTTTCACCCGCGGTAACGTCACGGGGGCAGTTTCTGCGGTGGGTGGGATTGTGGGCGCCATAGTCGGAGCGGTGATCCCCACCGGCGGTTGGCACGTCATCTATCGTGCTCGCTAAAGAGGGGGAAAGGTGAATGAGGCACAGATGCCCAAGAGGAAATTGATTATTCCTGGATTTAGGTCGGAAGCGGAAGTTCGGCCCCCTGGGGAAGGGAGGGCAGTCACTTGAGCCATAAACCAATCGCCTTCATGAGCTACGTGCGCCTGGACGATGAGCATGAGGCGGGGCGGCTAACGCAGTTCCGCGAGCGTCTGAGCGGCGAGGTACGCATGCAAACCGGTGAGGCGTTCGAGATCTTCCAAGATCGGAACGACATCGCATGGGGTCAGCAATGGAAGAAACGCATCGACGAATCGCTCGACGCGGTCACATTCCTTATCCCGATAATTACGCCCGGGTTTTTCAAGAGCTCGGCGTGCAGGGAGGAAGTCGAGCGATTCCTCAAGCGCGAAGAGGAGCTTGATCGTACCGACTTGATTCTGCCCGTGTACTACGTGGAGTGCGCGACGCTGAGCGACGAAGCGAAGCGGGAGAAGGATCCGCTGGCGAAGGCCATTGCAGCCCGCCAGTACGCCGACTGGCGGGAGTTACGCTTCGACCCGTTTACCTCGCCAGAGGTTGGCAGGAGACTTGTCCGGATGGCCCGGCAGATTGTGGAGGCACTCGAACGAAGTCAGCCCGCGCCCGCCCCACCCACTGCTACCGGGCCGGCCGTCGCCTCAGTGAATGCGCCCCGCCCTTCCGTGGCCCAGTCCGGGCAGACACGCGAGGTTGAAATTGCGGCGGTCTCCGAGCCCCCTCGCGCTCCAGCGCCCAAGACTGAGGTGCCGACGTTGGTGGTCGACGCGCTTTATCGCGGCGACCATTCGACGCTCACTGCGGCACTCGCGGCGGCCAAACCCGGAACCCTAATCCTGATTCGGCCCGGTCTGTACAAAGAGGGTGTCGTGATCGACAAGCCAGTCGAGATAGTCGGCGACGGCGAGCAATCTGATGTCGTGATCGAAGCTTCTGGCAAGGGCGTTGTTCTCTTCCAGGCCAGCATGGGTAGGGTCGCAAACCTGACGCTTCGCCAAACCGGCGGCAGCAATTGGTACTGTGTCGACATCGCCCAGGGCAGGCTTGATCTCGAAGGATGCGATGTCACCAGTCAAAGCCTTGCCTGCGTGGCAATTCACGGCGGCGCCGACCCCCGGTTGCGGCGCAACCGTATTCACTACGGGAAGGCAGCCGGCGTCCTTGTTTATGAGAACGGCCAGGGGACGCTTGAGGACAACGAGATCTTCGCCAACGCCGGATCTGGTGTGGCGATCGAGACCGGCGGCAACCCCACCCTGCGCCGCAACCGGATTCACGACGGGAAGTCAGCGGGCGTTGTTGTCTACGACAAGGGTCACGGAACGCTGGAGGACAACGAGATCTTCGCCAACGCGCTCAGCGGAGTGGAAGTGAGGACCGGAGGCGATCCCACCCTGCACCGCAACCGGATTCACGACGGGAAGTCTGCCGGCGTTGCTGTCCGCGAGAACGGCCAGGGGACGCTGGAGGACAACGAGATATTCGCCAATGCAAACGCTGGTGTGTTTACCGAGACGGGCGGGAGCCCCACCCTACGCCGCAATAGCATCTCAAAGAATTCAGGCCGAGGTATTTGGGTCGGAGAAGATGGAGGGGGCGTCTTTGAGGGGAACGACCTTCGCGACAATGCCGGAGGAGCGTGGCGTTTTGATCCGGGCTCTGAAACAAGGGTGAAGCGGGCAAACAATCGAGAATAGGAATACCGCTGGCTGGCCCGGGGCGATGGGCGATTTGAGATTCGAGACTTGACGGCCGCCTACTGAGTGATGCGAAGGGTCCACTGGGATTGGAGCGGCGGCGCATCGGCGTGAAGCTGGATGCGGTACAGGCGCTCGGCCCAGGATTGGCGCAAGCGCGCATCCTCGATCGGGATCTCCTCCACGCCGGCGCGGAGAGCGCCGCCATCGTAAGCCACTCGCAGCGGACTGCCGGAGGGCATCGGCAGCGTGATTTCGCCGGCGGTCCGAACCTGCGGCGCGCAGGGCGTCATCAGAGTCAGGGTTATGGCTTGGGCAGTCTGCGTCAGCCGGTAATCGTCCACTACCTCAATCGAGTTGCTCACGCGGTCCAACCGCAGCGTGCGGTTCCACGCGGCCAAATGCGCCGCCGGAGGATAAGCCTTGGCGATATTCAGGCGAAGCTCGGCTTGCCGGTCATCGGCTCGATAGCTGACCTCGGTGGCGGCGAACTCACGGCCTGCCGATTGCATCACCCCATCGATGGTAGGGCAGTTGTGGTATGCGGACTGCATCGTCCAGATGTCGTATCGCTGCGGGCTGAAGGTTTTGGCAGTGTAGGTTTCCACGCCCACATCGATGATGGCCGGCATCCCGTCGACATAAACGAGGAAGTTTCCGACGTCGTTATGGTTGTGGCTTTTGCCGTTGTGGCCACCCTGGGCGGCCAGGTAAAGGCCCTGGGCTGAAGCTTCCTTCACGCGCGCTGTCATCACCTGAATGCCCGGCAGCCACGCATCCCGAAAGAGGGCTTGCGTGCGGGTGGCGCCACGCAATTCCGCCAGGTCAAACAAGGCGGGCAGTTGGCGTCCGAGGCTATCCGAGAAAGCCGGCTCTTCGTTTTTCTCGAAGGCGCAGAACGCGCCGTGGGCCTTTATGCGCTCGTCGCCCAGACGCTTGCCAAAACGGTAAATCAGATCGCCATCCGGGAAGACGCGCGCCGGGGCATCGCCAAAGTTGGTGTACCACTCGTTGTAGATGTGTGCGCGGCAAATGTAGAGCGCCACGGCGTGGACGAGCGGAAAGCCGAAGCCGTCGCATTGGCCACCGGTGGCGGCATGCAGCAACTCCAGGCAGTCAAAGAGCGAAGCCGCGGCGCGGCCCCAATACCCGGGCCCCTCGTCGCAACCTCCATCCTCATCGTAGCCGTTCATGAAGGCGTCCAGGCAACGCAGGATTTTGGCCACCGCGGCGCGCCGCCGCTCTTCATCGGTTTCCACGAGCAGCGCCGAAGTGAGCCAGTTCGAGCAAATCCAGGGATTCCAGTTGTTCACGGGCGAGCCTGCGAGTCCCATCCACCAGAAATCGTCTCGTTTGAGGCAAGGGGTTAAGACCCGGCGATTGATTTCCAGGCGGATGCGCTCCGGCAAGAGGGGTGAGACGCGCGCCAGGCGATCGTCCAACAGGTAGTTGACCCAGGCCAGCAGGCTGGATGTCTCGGCAGCGAATAGCTCGACGATCGGCTCGCTTACGTCAGGAAGCCCTGCCCCGGCGTGCTGCATATTGAGATGCGCCGGCAAACCCCAATACGTCTCTTCGCACGTCAGCCACACTCCGTTCGTAATTTCGTCCACGAAGCGGCCTTTATCCTCCAGGCATTCGGCGATCACCAACTCAGACAGCTTTTCCCTGCGTCGATCGCGTACCGCTTCGTAATGGGAGCGGTTGCCCGTGCGGCGATATTCCAGGAAAAGTGTTGCGGGCAGAGTTTCCCAGGTGGTTCCGAGTTGGCGCTCGCCGGCCTCGAGCAGCGCCTTCCGCGTATCGGCAGGCAGACCTTCCCACTTCGAGCGCTCAGACACGGTTGGGAAAGGGTGGAAGAGCCCGCGCGGTGCGAGGACCTCCGCCAACTTGGCAGCCGGCCAGGTGGAGGATAATACGTCGCGTTTCCCGGTTCGCGGTTGCTGGCCCGAAAACACCAGTCGCGAAGCCAGTACGGCCTGGGTAGCTAGGAACTCTCGACGGTTGAGTTGAGCCATTAGATCTCCCTTCACTGTTTGCGCCGAAACCGGCATCTGGTTTGGCCGTCAGCGCTCCCTCCCGAACCCAACAGGATGTTTCATTTTTAGCGCTTCCAGGTGGCATAATCAATGCGAATACTCTGAGGGGCTTACGAGGAGGACTATGCAGAGGGTTGGCGTCATTCGCATGGTGGCGAGGTATCCTGTCAAGTCCATGAGAGGTGACGCATACGCTTCGCTTCCTCTGACCCTCCAGGGCCTCGAGGAGGATCGCCGGTTTGCATTTGTGCAAGCTGAGTCGCGAAGCGATTTCCCATGGCTCACGGCGCGGCAGATGCCGGAACTTGTCCGTTGGCAGACTTCGGTCGAGAAGCCGGGTACGCCGGACGTCGCCGTGACCGTCACCACACCAACCGGCGAACGGTGGCCGGTGGCGAGCAGCGAGCTTCGGCAGGCCATCGAGCAACGCTTCGGAAAGCCGGTCTTCCTGCTCAGAAACCAACGTGGCTCGTTCGATGTCGCGAACGTCTCCCTCATTAGCGAGCAGACTGTCCAACGCATTGCCGAGGAATCGGGAACAGAGGCTAACCCATGGCGCTTTCGGCCAAACCTGCTGGTGAACCTCGAGGGCGGTGCGGCCTTCGATGAGTTGAAGTGGGTGGGCCGTGTTTTGCGCCTGGGCGACAAAGCGCGCATCGCCGTTATCAAGGTAGACCAGCGCTGCGTCATAACCACGCTCGACCCCACCACCAGCGAACCGTCGCCCCAAATCCTGAAATGCATCGTTGAGCAGCACAACAAGTGTGCCGGAGTTTACGCGACCGTGCTCACGCCCGGGGAAGTACGCACGGGTGACGGCGTCTATCTCGAAGACTGAATCAGATTATCGAATTGCCCTCGAAGCCGTTTGCCCAGGCCCTGTCACCCTGAGTGCAGCGAAGGGTCTCTGCGGTTGCCCCGTGGAACTGCGGGGATGCTTCGCTTCGCTCAGAGTCTGTGATTTTTTTGGATTTTTGGCCATTTTCGAGCACTTAACTCATTTGTTATCAATGGCACTTTTCGGCAACATTCAAAAAAATCACGCTCTCTCAGCATGACAGCTTAGGCTCGGCGCAGCCACTGTTCCCTATCAGCAGTAGGCCCTCGCTTCGGGGAGAGGCGCTTCGCGCGGGATGGTTTGTTCCGCAGGTTCTTTACGCCAGCAGGCCAGCAAAAGAACGGTTCCGGTGGGGCTCACATGAATGTAAAAGATATTGTCTGCGGCTTCCAGGTCATAGAAGTTCTTGCGGCGAGGGTCGGCCGCCGCGATCACCCCTGCCACCAGCTCGTTGCGTAGCGCTTCAACCATTTCAGACGGGCAACGCCGAAGATTATCAATCCGAAATGAATCGTTCATCTTGAGGATCATGGTTCCCTCCGTTTGCCGGAAACTCCGCACTCTAACCACTATTACGTTTGGAGGGGTGGAAATGTTGCACAACTTTAGTAAGACGTCCTACCAAGACCATGCCGGAGACGCACCATAACACGGACCCATCGGAACGGGTGCTCAGTCAAGAGGTTACCCGTGGAGGAAATTCATGCGGTCCTGTATTCCCTGTGGAATGCTTTTGGCCGGCGCTGGATTCGGATTCCGATATCCCCCCATTACCGGCCGCGCGTACTTGGCTTTCTTCGCCAACAGGTATCGTTTTAATTCGTCGGCACCCGCGTTCAACCCTCCCAGGAACTCGTCGGCGAATGGATCGAAAAGATCCTTGACTTCCTCTCTCTCGATTCTCAAGGTAGGATTGTTGGGGTCGTCGGTTCGGATGACGACGTATGCCATTTCCCCTCGCACTTCTTTAGGACTGCCCTAGCCTTCACCTATCGCACGGCTTGCCAGCTTCCGTCAAAGGTTTCCAGTTTGGGTTCCCAACCTTAGCATAAGCTGCGGCGATCTCCTCCTGGTCGCGGAGCAGCGCCGGATGGCGCGCTCGGGCCGCCACCTTCCTCTCTTCGGCCAGGGCGCTGAGGACTGTCATTATTCGTGCAGCGCTCAGCAACCCTTAGGCTCGACGCCCAAGCAGCACAGAAATGAGCGCAGGAGCTCGCGTTTAAGTGACAGGTCATCCTTTGGAATCACGGCCTGCCAGTTCTTCATATCATGATCCACCAGAATCAGCTCTATCAGAGTGCTGATCAGCATCACAAGGGCAAAAGACACCGCCATTTGCGGGTCGGGATGCTTGACCTCCTTCCGATGTACCAAGAACAAATCGACCAGGTACTGGTAGGTGCGCATCTCCAGCCTGGTGACTTTCCTGTAAAAGGACGTGTGATCGCGGCCCTGCGCGAACTGGCGGAGGGCACGCATCAGTCCGGCGTTGGCGCGGTAGCTGACCAGCATGTTGTTGATGAGCTGCTCGGCAAACACGGCCAGCGGAATCTGGCGCGCCATGGCGGGCGTGAGCATCATGCGCAGCCTCTCGTCCTGACGCTTCAAGATGCCGATGATCACCGTTTCGAGCAGCGCGTCCTTGTCAGGAAAACGGCGATAGATGGCCCCGGGCGTCAATCCCGCGTGCCGGGCGATGCGCGGAATGGTGGCGCCCTCGAGTCCGTGCTGTCCTAGGACTTCCGCCGCTGCCTTCAACAACTTACGCATCGATTCCCGGCTGCGGGCTTGTTGGGGAGCGAGTGTCTTATCGGCCATGGCTTTCCTTTATATCACCTCGGAGAAGATAATGCTTGACACGAATGTAAATGTAAATATACATTTACATTAGGCGAGACCAAGGCGCAGCGGCACGTGCTTTTTCGGGCTTTTGCCCCACCGGTCAACGCCTTGAGGAGATTCTTATGGCTGCGGCAACCGCCTCCACTGCAAATGTGCCCATTACAACCGTCGAGCATCCGCTGCGCAACCCGAATTATCGCCTCTGGCTGATCGGCGGCACGATTTCGCTGCTGGGCGACCAGTTCTATCTGGTGGCCTTGCCATGGCTTGTCTTGCAGCAGACCGGCTCCGCCGTGGTCATGGGCGCCATCATGATGGCCGGCGCTATTCCGCGTGCTCTGCTCATGCTGATGGGCGGCGCCGTCAGCGATCGCATGTCCGCGCGCAAGATCATGATGGCCACGGCGATGGCACGCACTCTCTGGGTCACGGTGATCGGTGTTCTGGTCTGGCTGCGCGTCCTGCGGACCTGGGAGCTCTACGCTCTGGCGGTTGCTTTTGGCGTGGCGGATGCATTTGCCGTTCCTGCACAAACGGCCTACATGCCCTCGCTGTTGAAGCGCGAACAACTGGTCGCGGCATCGTCGGTCAGCCAAAGCACGGGGCAGATGACCACCATTGTTGGTCCCGTTCCAGCCGGGTTTGTGATCAAAACGCTGGGTGTGGCATGGGCCTTTTTCGTGGATGCGATCAGTTTCTTGTTTATTATTGGCGCACTGTGGAAGCTGCCGGATCCACCGAAGTCTCAGACTGCCCGGAAGGCGATGTTGCACTCGATCGTGGAGGGAATCGCCTACGTGGGAAAAGATCTGCCGCTGCGCTCGCTGATGCTGCTGGTCACGATCATGAACTTCTGCATTGCCGGGCCGGTCTCGATTGGTCTGGCGTACTTGACAAAGACGAGATTCGGTTCGCCTGCCGTGTACGGCATTGTGATCTCGGCGGCTGCCGCGGGAAGTTTGCTAGGCGCGCTGCTGGCCGGTGTCTGGAGGATTCGCCAGCGCGGCGTGATGATTCTTCTGGTGTCGCTGGCGTTGGGCGTCTGCTTGGGATCCATCGGCCTGCTGGGGAAAGTGTGGAGCATCGCCAGCGTGCTGCTGATCATGGGCGCAGCGGCGGGAATGGTCAACATCCACATCGGCGCCTGGATCATGCAGCGGATCGATGTCGCGGTGCGCGGGCGAGTTGCGAGCGTGCTCATGCTTGCCTCCTTCGGAATAACCCCCATCTCCCTCGCGGTTGCGGGATTCTTGGTTGCGTGGAGCTTGAAGCTCATGTTTCTGCTGGCTGGCGGACTAATGGTGCTGACCGCCGCTGGAGCTTCGTTCCAGAAGCCAGTGCGGGAGATTGAGTGAGCAGGCGCTACAAATCCGATCCTCAACGAGTAGATTGGCAGTTTATCTAGCTTGGGGCTTCGTCCCTTCCCGGTGCTCCGTCGAGAATCAGCGCGATCTCTCGATGGCCTGCCTTTTGCGCGATCTCGCTCAGTGTCGCGCCATCGGGCGACCGTAACGTCCGAAGCGCGCCGCGCTCGATCAGCAGCCGTACGATCTCCTCACGGCCGCGCGTAACGGCGTAGGCCAGCGGAGTGTGCCATGCTTCAGCGTCCCAGGGAAACAGCCCGTAGTCGCGGAAAGCCCGGTCGAGCGCTGCGGGGTCCTCTTCCAGGACGGCTTTGACGCGTTGCGCCATGTCGTATTGGATCGCCTCGATGATGTCGATCGACCCGCGCAGAATCAGGTCGCGGGCTTCTTTGTGACCGGCGTAGTCGGCCCATCCGGCCGGCGTACCGTGATACTTCTCTTCGCGCGCGCGGACATCAGCGCCGCGCTTCATTAACACATCAATCGCGCTCACGTTTCCGTGCCACGCCGCCGCATGCAGCGGTGTGTACCCGCTCGTCGAGTCGATCGAGGTCTTCGGATCGTCGCGTACATTAACCGACGCTCCATTGCGGATCAGCGTCTCGATTACATCGCCCGGCGCGCGTTCGCAGGCGCGAAGGATCAAATTGCCCCATCGTCCGCCGGGCTTCAGCGTGCCGGGATCTCTACGTAGCAGTCTTTCGAGGTCCGCGGTTCGATCGAGAGCCACTGCGGCCGGCAGCCGCACCTTCGCTCCGCGCTCCAGCAGCACTTGTGCCAGGTCGTGCCTGCCGCGGAGCGCCGCCACATCGAGCGCGGAGAAGCCGGCTTCGTCGAGCGACTCCGTGTTAGCGCCGAGGTCGAGCAGGGTGGTCATCGCCGCGGGTTGGTTCTTGATGACGGCGAGATGCAGCGGCATGCGGCGCATAATCGTCCCGTTCATCCGCCGCTCGAGATCGCTCGGCGTGCGCGCCACCAGCTCACGAATCACCTCTACCTCGCCCATAGCGACCGCGGAAAAGATATTGTGTCTCGCGCCGTGCGCCAGCAGATACGCAACGATCTCGGGATTGGGCTGGATGTAATCCCACGCCGTCGCCCAGCCAATCACGCCCAGTTCGTGGTAGTCGCCTTCGCCGATGGTATCGGCCCCATGTTCCACCAGGAGACGAATGATGGGGAGGCGGTGCTTCTCCACGGCGAAATGGAGCGGATACGCGTTGTCACCTTCGCAGCGGATGTTGGGATTGGCGCCGCGCTCGAGCAGCAGCTTGACTGCCGCCTCGCTGTTGCCGAAGACGGCTTGGTGCAGCGCCGTTCGCACGCCCTCTCCGCCGCGCTCGTCGATGAACTCCGGATGCGCATCAAGCAGCGCATTGAGTCGCGCGAGGTCACCTCTTCCAGCGGCATCGCGCAGAGACGCGACCGCCTCTGCGGCCGAGCTGGCTGCTTCAAGCGTCTTGACATGAGACTGCAGCTTGGACCAGGATGCGAATCCGTATTCGCTCGCAATCACCAGTTGTGCGTCCGCAAGCGCGAACGGTGACGCGGCGACCGGTTCTTCCGGCAGGTTTCTCCAGCGCGGATGGTTCTCGCGAATGCGAGTTAAAGCTTCGGAGTCCGCGGCCCGCTGCCGCTTCAACAAGGACTTGGCTTGTTTCTTGAGTTGTTCGAGACTGGGACTCGGCGGGAGTTGCCTTGACATGGAAATCTCCTTTCCGTTCGTGGCCTGTGTCCGCACCGCAGGCAGAAAGAAGATTTGTCAGATTGTAGCCGTGCAATTCCTGCAGGGTGGGCTTGGCCCTTTCCGCGGACTGGATGCGCCCCGTGCGCCGAAAACCAACGATAACTCGTGACTCATGGGCAAGTCAACAGCCCATAAGTCGTCATACGACTCAGCGGATTGCTTCCGGGTCAAAGCTTTTCCGAGCCCCTGCGCAGAGCCGTCGTTGGAATCGGCCACGCGGGGGATTGGGGGCGTGCGGGGAGCAAAAGTCCGTGCGGGAACCGGCTGACTGTGGGGCGAGGCGTTTCCGTCGGGCTGCCAGGCCCCGGAGTTGCCAGACAGTTTGTCGGCGTGGCACGGTGTCCGTCTTGGCCGGCTCTGGGAGACGAGGGCTACAGCTCCTGTCCGGAAATGGAAGCTCGATTCCCAATACCGGACACTCCGCACACTACAGTTCTCCTGGCAGTTCTTGTAACTCCTTCCTGTAGAGTGAATTCGACCCCTCTGCGATTGGTCCAAAGCTTGCTAAAAAGTGGCTAGTGGCTGGCGGGCTTGCAGTGCGTGCAGCTTCCAGCCAGCCGCGGGTTGTGAGGGAACACGATGAACGCTCTGCTCCAAGATGTGCGCTTCGGCTTTCGGATGCTGGCGAAAAACCCCGGCTTCACGGCGGTGGCGGTGATCACCCTGGCGCTGGGGATTGGCGCGAACAGTACGATCTTCAGTTGGATCAACTCCACCCTGTTGGACCCTATTCCGGGGGCGGTGGATACCAGTAAGCTAGTCTCGGTGATGCGGGGAGAGTGGAGCGAGAATCCCATGCCGCCGTTTTCTTATCCTGACTACGCGGACCTGCGTGCCAGGACCGGGAGCTTTTCCGGCCTCATTGCGTACCAGCAGGATTTCATGTCCCTCACCGGAAATGACAAGCCGGAGCGCCTATTCGGAACGTTTGTTTCCGCGAATTATTTCGACGTGCTCGGTGTGCCGCCCATCCTCGGACGCAGCTTCTCGCGGACAGAAGAAGAAAAAACCGGAAGCACCCCGGCGGTAATAATCAGCTACGCCCTGTGGCAGAGCCATTACGGGGGGGACCGTTCCGTAATAGGCAAGTCAATTGAGATTGCCAAACGCCTTTGCATAATCGTAGGTGTGGCCCCGCCGGGGTTTGTAGGAGCTGCGACGGGGACCCGTTCGGATCTTTGGGCTCCCCTGGTTTATGGTAACGATCACTTCCGCCAACGCGGCACCTACTGGCTCGACGTGCTCGGAAGGCTCAAGCCGGGCGTCGCGCGCCGACAGGCAGAGTCGGAGCTGGACCTTCAGATGCAGCGGATCGTCAAGCAGTATCCCGATTCGCACCGCGGGCCCAACTACATCACGCTCGATCCGCTCTATCGTTCCCCTTTCGGCACCAACGTTTTCTTGTACAAGACGCTGCCCATGCTGCTGGCGCTGGCGGCAGTGCTGCTGTTGCTGGGTTGCGCCAACGTCGCTAACCTGCTGCTGGTTCGCTCCGTGGCCCGCCGGCGCGAGATGGCGCTACGCTTGTCGATGGGCGCCCGGCGCTGGCGGTTGGTGCGCCAACTCCTGGCGGAAAGCCTAGTGCTTGCGCTGCTGGGCGGCGGAGTCGCCATGCTGCTTACGGGCTGGACCGCCGGGGCGATGAGCGCCTTCCTTCCGCCCACCAACCTTCCGCTCGCCATCAATGGTCAAGCTGACCACGTGGTGCTCGGCTTGACCGTCGTCATCTCCGTCCTCACCGCCCTGATCTTCGGGATTCTGCCCGCGCTGCGGTCTTCGGACGTGGCGCCCATCACCGTCCTGAAAGAAGAGGCGGGAAGTATGACGGGCGGAGTTCACAAGTCGCGGCTTTCCCGCGCCTTGGTGGTGGCGCAGATCTCCCTTTCGCTGCTTTTGCTGATTTCGGCCGGTCTCTTCATTCGTAGCCAGCAGAACGCCCAGCGATTGGATCCTGGCTTTGACCCTAACCACGTGCTGGTGGCTTCCTATGATCTTGGAGCTCTCGGCTACTCGCAAGATCAAGGCATCGCCTTCCACCGGCAATTGCTCTCGAAGCTCTCGGTCCTGCCCGGGGTTGAGTCAGCGACTTTGGCGGATTTTTCGCCTCTAAGTTTCACCATCCATTCCGAAAATATCCAGGCCGACGGTTACCTGCCACGGACCGGCGAATCCATGCTAGTCTGCTCCGCCGTCGTCAGCCCGAACTACCTCCGCACGATGCGCACTCCCATCATTGCCGGGCGCGACTTCACCGAGCACGACACGGCGGGGTCGCAGGTCGTGGCCATCGTGAACGAGGAATTTGTGGACCGATACTGGCCTGGGCAGAACGCGATTGGAAAGCGGTTCAGCCAAGACGGGCAGTCGTTTAATGTCGTGGGCGTGGCCCGAAATGGCAAGTACCGCCGCTTGGTTTATCCCCCCGAGCCGGTCTTCTTCCGGCCCCTTTACCAGCGTTATCAGGGTCTGGTGATGATTCACGCCCGGGTCTCCGGCGATCCGCAGAGTTACGCCGCCGCAGTGGTAAAGACCGTTCACGAACTGAATGCCGATCTGCCCGTCTTTGGAGTGACGACGCTTAAGGCCAGTATGCAGTTTGGAAGCTTCTTCGAACGGCTCGCCGGGGTCTTCGCCAGCGTGTTTGGAATATTGGCGCTGGCCCTCGCCGCCGTGGGCATCTACGGGGTGATCGGCTACACCACGCGCCAGCGCACGCACGAGATTGCAATTCGCATCGCGCTCGGCGCACGGCCTGCCGAGGTGTTGCGGTTGGTGCTGGGGCAGGGAATGCTACTGACCCTCGCGGGCTTGGCCGCGGGGATCGCTATGTCGCTGGCGCTTACCCGCTACCTCAAGAGCGTGCTCTTCGGCATCACTTCGAGCGACCTGTTGACCTATGCGGGGGTGACGTTCTTGCTTTGCATGGTGTCGCTCATTGCTTGCTATATCCCCGCCCGCCGGGCAACGAAGGTCGATCCTATGGAGGCGCTGCGATACCAATAGCGACTGCAATCCTCCGCCGTTTCCGGCGGCGTGAACCGGCTTTGTAGGGGTCAGGTCCAAACAACCCTGCCGAGGGATTTGCACTGACAAAACTAAACATCCAGTAGCAGGTTGCGGCCTAACACTCCAGTCGCCTGATCCTGCGCCGCCAACGCCGAATCACGCGCGACCCCTGCCAGGCAGCGAAGCTGGCCGGAGAAATCCCAAGCCAGATCGCGGGCGGCTCGGACATTGCACATGGCCAGAAGCCTGCCAATTTTCCCAGTGTCCTGGGCCAACTCACCCAGGATTCCTGTGGCGAGGAACTGCAGAGCTTGGGGAAGGACGGCTTCCAGTATCCCGTTCACGTGTTCATAATCGTCGTGTTGCGGGCTTGTCTTCCCGGGGCTCAGGTTCAGTTCGGCGCCGGTCTGAATCAGCGCCAAGGCCAGATCATGGTCGATGTGCGCATTCATTCCAGCCAGCGCAAACTGGATGCGTTCAATACCAGGGCGATAGCGGGCTTCGAATAGGGCCTGCCAGGAAGTGGGAACGTGCGTGGGGCTATTCAGCCAGTTCAAGATTGCTGAGAAATAGAACTGGGCAAAGACGACGTCGAGGCGGGTGAGCCAGGCCGAATCTTCCCAGCCTCCTTGGGGCGGACTGCTGTCTACCTTTTGAGTGACCATCATATAGAGGAGGTTGAACCACTTGAGCCCGTCGCCGCTCGGCAACAGGCTGTCGATCCTACCCATCAACGTGAGAACGTCGCCGATTGTCGCGGGCGGAGGGCCGTTGGTGATTTCGATAAGTTGGCCATCGATGGCAGTGCTGTTCATAGACCATTCCTGTGCTTAGCTATGCGTCCCTGCTTTGAAAATCGTGGCGCGGGCGAGACGCCCGCTTTCGCGCGGGCATTCTGACCACGCGCGGGAGCGGGACGCTCCCGCGACCGCGGGCGAGACGCCCGCGCCACATCCGTCCACTGTGGGCCCATTTTCATGGGTTCCGGGGGTTCGTCGGCTGACGAACGTGAGCGACTGTCATCAAGCCCTGGAAGGTTTCAGCGGCGAGGGGTGCTTAGGCTGGTAAAGCCAGAGTTCGCTGCCGCCCGGAAGTTTCAGGGCGGTGAGGCGGCCCCAGCCGGTGTCGTTGACCGGCTGCGTAAACTCAACACCCTTGCCTTTCAACTCGCCAACGGTCGACTCCACGTCGTCGCACATCAAGTAGAGCTGGTGATGTCCCTTCAACACATCGCTGCCCGGCCACGACTTCTCCTCTGTCGGGTGAATGCCAAGCTCGGCCGGAGGTAACGCGAATATCAGCCAGCCTTCGCCGGCATCCACCGATGCCAGCCCGAGCACGTCCCGGAAGAAAGCGCGATCCGCCTCGGCATCGCGTGTGTAGATCACCACGTGGGCTGCATTGATCATCGTCCTTCTCCTTCCAGATAGAGCCTGGCCTGCGGGAGGCCGCTCCAGTTTTCCGCTTCGGCAGGCCGGCGAATGGAGATTCCCTGCACAGCGTTGGTTTTGGTGCTTATATCCCCGTTTCCTACTTTAGTACGTCGTGGAATGGCAGGCAAGGCCGAACTTACAACCCTAGTCCGTCGGTATCGACGGGCCAGACTGGGCGGGGCGCGTGGCCGTGGCCACCAAACGCGTCATCCGCCCAATCTCGTCCAACATCTCGTGCTTCATCGCCTCTACCATCGACGGGCTACTACACCGATGGGCGGCATTTCAGGGATTCAACTCAATAGATCCGACACATCGGCCAGAAAGACCTGCCGATATCCTTTCGGACAGGCATTGAATGTGACGCGCGTCGCAGAGCGATCCCAAGCCGGATGAGGATCGACGCGCAGCCCTTTCATCGGCCCGACATAGGTTGGCTGGGTGCCGATGCGGACGATCGCTTCAGCCCGATTCTGCTGGAGGTCGATCCAACGGATGGGAGTGGTTCCGTCACCGGCGGCGAGAGGCTCCCAGGTGTATGCGTCCGTTATCAAGAACCGCCCATTCACATGCAGCGACGGATGGCCGCTTCCGGGAATATCCGCTGATAGGGCCCGGAGGTCCGATCCATCGTAACGATACTGCACGAAGAGCAATCCCTTTCCGTGCAGGTTGAAATTCATCGTGATGTGGATTCCGTCGGGGGCCCAGTTTGGGTGATTCCCACCAGCGCGCCAGAGCTTGCCGGGGAAAGCCAGGCGAATATCGCCTCCCTCAGGTGAAAGCGTGCAGACATTCGCTGTCCCTTCGGTCTGCGTGTTCACACCGCCCTGCATGGGACGGTATCGCAAAATAAACATCAGGCGGGTTCCCTGTGAGTTCCACTTGGCGTGGAATCCGTAAAACGCTCCGCCGGTATACACGGGCCCACCCAGCGCTTCGGGGAGCGCCGATACGATTTTACGAAACGACAGCAGGAGCCTCGATTGGCCAGTCTCGACGTCGGTCAAATAAACCCCATCGTTTTCGTCAGCGTGAGAGTTGAGTGGCAGGTGAGTGGCGGGCGCCACTACCCCATAGCCCGATTGCGTGAGTTCGGTTCGGAGGAGGCAGGGAGAGATGATCTGCTTCCCGTTCGGCGAAACCATATACAACGGGCCGTTCAGAGTTCGTTTAGCCCGTGTCAACGGATTCATATGAACCGTGAAGACGTGCCATTTCTCCGTGTCCACATCGGAGTAAAACAAATCTTGATCCGTAGCCCCCCATTGTACCTGTGCACCAAGCTGCGTTCCGAAGCCCCTGGTCTGTGCGACGACCTCCGTATCTCCGGTGGTCAGATCCACAACGACGATATCCGCGGCATCGCCGAACGCCGGCATTCGGGTCTCATCCCGCAGCCGGGTAACTCCCAGATAACGCCCACTCGGACTCACTGGACTGCTGTCAAAGAACCGGTGAAGACACCCTTGGAGTTTCGGTGTAACGCACCACACAGGAACCTTCGGGCTGAATTGGGAGTACATCGGGAATCCCGACCAGATTCGAGGTGTGGCGGCTGCCGCACGGCTCAGCCGAGTTGCGGCGGCGAGCCCGACTGACTGGTATAGAAATTCTCTGCGTGTAGGTTCGAAAGACATCTCAGTGCCTCCAAACAGAACATCTTCGGGTAAGATTCCGGCCGATGCAACAGGTTCTGTGCTCGAAGATCGGCCAAAATTGCTCAGATAATAGAGATTCTCTTTACGCTACTCGTCACCGTGGACTAAGATCCATTCATCTGCTCATCGGTCATCGCTTCCTGAATCTTATGGACAGGTTCGATAAATTCGCGTTTCGGTATTTCAATCACGGCTCCTCCGAGCACAACCGATGAGTCCATTTGGCCGAAAGATCAGGCTCCGTTGCCCCCGAATTCTACTGGTCCAAAAACGACGGCTTCTAAACAATAAGGGCTGGCAAATTCGCCAGCCCCCTGTCCGACTTCGTCTTCGATCTGGCTTTCCTCAGGCCGCTTTAGCCTTAGCCGCCATCGCGATTGCCGGCGTTACCACGTTTACTTTGATCTGCTTCGGCTTCGTTTCCTCGCGCTTCGGGATGTGCAGCGTCAGCGCGCCGTTCTGATAGTCGGCCTTGATCTCCTCCGATTTCACGGAGTTCGCCAGCGAGAAGCTCCGGGTGAACGATCCATAGGCGCGTTCGATGCGCAGGTAGTTTTCCTCGTTTGCCTTCTTCTCAAACTTGCGTTCGCCGCGAATCGTGAGGATGTTGTTCTCGACGCGGATGTCCAGGTCCTGCGGATTCACTTCCGGCAAGTCCGCCTTGATAACCAGCTCATTCGCGGTCTCGTAAATGTCAACGGCCGGCGCCCAGGCGGTCAGGTTCGATTCCTCTCCCGTACGCTCCGGCGATTCGCCAAACACGCGGCTCAACTGTTCCTGCAGGGTCATAGTCCCACGGGAAGGTTCCCATTGATTCATTGTTCTCATGTTAGCCACCTCTCTTTTCTGATTACATCGATGTAATTTGGTGCAGTATTGTCAACGATTAAAAATGTTATCTCCAATACTATGATTCCAGATCCAACCCTGAGTTAATGTAAGCTCCGCGCCCTGCTACTCCATGTTGAGTCCTCCGCACGAAGGGATCGAGCCGATGAACTTGAACCACACGATGCCGACGAGATCCGTCCAGGCATATGGTGAAAGACTTGTTTGGTCCGAAAAACGGGCAGCAACGAGTTCGCTGAATCCTAATCGTCATATTCCACCTTCGGAGAGGGGCGATTTCAGATAACCTGAATTGGTCAGATTAGCTGAACGGCGAGCGTGGAACGCCTCACTTCCTTAACTAGCATAAGTTAATTAACTTTGCTTGTCAAGCTAAATCGGATGGCTCATCGGAAGATTAATCAAGTCTAGTTAAGGCATCGAAAGCGGCTTGACCACGCGGCGACTCGATTGTAAACGCTTTCTTAGCACTGTCGCCGCGGTCACCACGATGATCACCGCGGCACCAATCGCTAGCAACCACCCGGAATGTCGCCCTAGATGCCGCAGACCGGTAACGAAGCGGCGCCCGTAGTAGGAGGCAATTGCGGCTATGGCTCCGTAACGCACTGCCCGGCCCAAAGCAACGACAACCATGAATGTCCGGAGGGGGTAGTCCAACGCGCCTGCTACGGCGAAAAACGCGCTTGTAGGGAAGGGCAAAGGTACAACGGTGGAAACGACCAGAGCGCCCGTACCCCACCGCTGGAAGTACTTCAGCAGCCTTGCTACTTTGCGCTTTCCAAACTTGCGGTTGAGATAGTCCAAACCTGCCTTGCGTGCCATCCGGAACGTGAAGTAGGCGCCGATGATCGAGCCTGCCGTGGCGATTGCGGCGTAGTAGTACCATGGTTCGCGTTGCCGTGCAGCGAGGATGGCGGTAAGGATGTCCAGGCCGCCAAATGTTGGGATGGGGGAACTGTCGACGATCGCGAGAAGGAACAGCCCGAGTCCGCCTAAGTGCCGCACGAGCGACAGGATCCCTTGCGGGTGTCGTGGCGCCGGCTTCACAAAGTCCGCGAGTGTTTCTAGAATCCGCACAGATGCCCAGCGTTACAGTACCACGTTTTCAGCGACTAACGCAGTCGGCAGCAACAAGGGCACAACCGCGAATCTGAGGAAGAAACCCAGACCCCAGAGGCGGAGGTCTGCGCTACACTTGCTGCATTCTCCCCATCGTATACAGAGAATGGGCACTCTTGACCAACCGTACGAGCAATACTGAACTGACACGTAGACTCCCGACAGGATATAAGAACACTAGGTCTAAAGACATTGGGGCGTCATATAAATGGCTGGGGATAGTTCCACGATTTCTACACGCAGCGGCTCCGGAGAGGTCCACACGGCGGGACAGCGGGGGGCACCTAGGCGCTTGTGGCAGATCATAGGAGCGTCGCTCATTGTCATCGCGGTCATCGTGGTGGTCGTGTTAGCCTGCAACTGGCCATACACGCAGCAGGCTGTCGCCAAAGCGTTGCAGGACCGATTCGCCCGAACCGTCCAGATCCGCAGCTTCCGAAAGACATACTTTCCACCGGGATGCGTGGCCGAAGGGGTCAGTTTCCTGCACCGGAATCGCAAGGACCTGCCACCGTTGATCTCGGTCCAGACGCTGATCATTCGAGGAAGCTACAATGGCCTTTTCCGGATTCACAAGCGCGTGGATGAGGTCAAGGTGAAGGGGTTGCACGTGCTAATACCGCCGCCGGGTCCGAGCGGCCAGTCGCCTAATGTGATGCCGTTGACCACCAGCACCACAGACACTTCGGTCACGATCGGCAAGGTCACCACGGATGGCGCTCTGCTCGAGTTCATGCCCCGCCAACCGGACCGAGAACCCTTCAAGCTGTATGTTCATCGGCTGACATTGGACAACGTCGGTGAAAACGGGGTCATCTCCTACCACGCAGCGTTGTTGAATACCGAGCCGCCAGGGGAAATCCGTTCGGAGGGTAAGATCGGCCCCTGGAATGAGGATGACCCCGGCAGTACTCCGGTGACTGGTTCCTACACTTATGAGCACGCGAAACTGGCTGTGTTCGAGGGTATCTCAGGTACCCTATCGTCACAAGGCAAGTTTAGCGGCACCATCGGCCACATCGATGCGAATGGCGAAGCCGACGTGCCTGATTTCCGGGTATCCGGAAGCAGCCACACCGTCCACCTGATTTCGAAATTCCAAGCGGTTGTGGACGGAACGAATGGAGACACGTCTCTTCAGAACGTGGACTCGCAGTTTCAGCGAACCACTGTGAGGTTGAAGGGTAGCGTCGCCGGGCAACCCGGCCAGCACGGAAAGACAATTCGGCTGGAGATGGCCGTGAATGGAGGCCGCGTTGAGGATTTGTTATCGCTCTTTACGGAGGAGAAACGCCCGTCGATGACCGGCAGTATCAATCTGCGTGCGAAAGTCGAAGTGCCGCCGGGGCCGCCGGGATTCTTGCGAAAGCTGGATCTTGAAGGCAACTGCGGCATTGGCAGCGAACGCTTCACGAATCCAGACGTCCAGGAGCCGGTAAATGCATTAACCCAGAGTGCGGGCGGCGAGAACAAGAAGCAGCAAGCCGAAGACCCGGAAACGGTGCTCTCGAAGTTGACGGGGCAGGTCTCGGTGAAAAATGGCGTCGCAACTCTTTCGAAGGTCTCCTTCAGCGCTCCAGGCACCCGTGCGCAGCTTCAAGGCACCTACAGCTTGGTGGAGCGAAAAGTTGACCTCCATGGAATTTTGTACACCAACGGAAAGTTATCCGACACCACGTCGGGATTCAAAGCACTGGTATTGAAGGCAGTCGGTCCGTTCCTGAAAAAGAAGTCCATTACGGTGATTCCCTTCGCAATTGCCGGCACATCTTCCAACCCTTCTTTCGCGTTGGATTTCGCTGAAAAACGCCGGGAACCTTTTCTCCCTGCGCCCTGCCCGTGAGCCACTCCAATTCTTGCGAATGCCACCGCTCGGATCTGTAACATTGGCTTTCAACTTTCTCGTGTGGCGCGAAGAAAAGCAGATCCTTCGCTTCGCTCAGGATGACAAGTGGCGGTGGGGCAGAGTGCTAGTTGGCATGGGGCAGAGTGCTAGTTGCGATGATTCTTTTTTGTCCCACATTCCGCCGCGCAGTACAATAGCGCCTGCTGGTCAAAGGAGAGGGACATGTCCGAAATGATCATTCGTCCGACTATGAAATTCATCTACATAGGCTACGTGGTCACGGTTCTGATCGTGGCGGCTATGGTTTTTGTGTTGATGCGTTTGCAATGGCCGCCGTCGATTCCGCCGGCATGGCGGCCTTGGATTCCCTGGGTGCCCGTGGTTCTTCTGCTCTGGCCGTTGAAACGCCATGTCCGCAACCGCCTGACCAAGATGACGATCCTCGATGACCGACTGCGGTACGAAACGGGGCTTCTCAGTAGGACCACCCGCACCATCCTGGTCTCGCGAGTGCAGGATGTGACGGTGCATCAGCGAGTTGGTCAAAGAATTTTCGGACTGGGGGATCTTTCGATCGAGACCGCGGGCGAGGCGAGCAGGCTGACAATTCTCCAGGTCAACCGGCCGCAGGAAATCGCGGACCACATCAACCAACTCTCCGGGAGAGGACACTCAAAAGACCAACTCACCTAACAGGGGGCCGCGGCACGGACGCTCTGTGCCGTGGGCTTTTCAGAATCGCACGAACCCGCGCCAGGCTGCCTATACCGCGGCTACACCCTCGGCGGTAACACTTGCGCGGGCGCCTCGAGGCTACTGTGATTTTGGAACGGTAGCGGGAGACTCGGAAACCGGCAGTTCCGCGGCGGTCTTGGGTGGAGCGTTATTCTGCCCCAGCTTTGCGGGCGGCATCTCAGTGCCGCTGGGGTAAACGAGAATCTTGATGGTACCCCAACCCTTTTCAGGGCTCGTGCCGCTCTTCTTCCCCATTGCCAGCGTCTTGAGCCGCCGATCATCGAAACCGAAATTCTCAACCAGGTACTCGCGCACCACCAGGGCGCGACCCTGGGTCAGGACCAGGTCTTTCCCGGCATCTCCTTCCATGCTGGACAAAGCGGCCACCACGGCAACCCCAAAGTCGGTATCGGTCAGGAAATCGCCGGCAGCGTCCAGAGACTTCTGGTTCTTCAGCTTGGCCGTGTCTACCTTGCCGAAGAGTTGCTTTGCCTCGAATGTAAACGTTTTCTGGGGCGCGCCCTGGGGCAGGCTGACGATTTCATCTTTCGCCAGCTCTGCGGAATCTTCATAACCGCGATTCTTGAAATACCCGCGCACGAAGAAATTGTGCTTCATTGCCTCCATGTTTTCCTGGAAATCGGTGACCCCCGCTTGCGCATGTGCTACAACATCACGGATTCCGTCCATCGTTTGGTTAAGTTCGAGATAGGCCGTCTTATCGTTGATCAACGCCCCGATCGTCCCTTGGCCATGGTCGATCTTGGCGCTGACCGAGTTTAAACTCGCGGTCGCCTGCGTAACGTTCTTGATGGCTTGCTGGCTGCTATCCAACATATCCTCCGACTTCTTAATCAGGTCGGACATGGCGAGCGGAGGGTGGCTGGCGATGGTATCACCGTCGCGCACGTTGGCCGCCGCGGCAGATCCAAACGAGATCGCCATGTACTCGTTGCCCAGCAGGCCCTCGGTTTCGATTGAGGCTACGGAGTCTTGCTTGATGATGTCGTGGGTCGAGCTGTCGAGGTCCATGACCACCGTGACCTTGCCGCTTGTGCTATGAGGCAACTCAATACTGTGCACGGTTCCGCGGTAAACACCACCCACCCGAACCCCGGAGCCCACATCCAAGCCCACCACGTTGCTGAACTGCGCCTTTAATCGGTACGTGGAGGTAAAAAGGTATTGCTTGTTACCGATGATAAAGGTTCCCACTGCCAGAATCGCCAGTGTCGTAACGATGAAAGCTCCCAACCGCGCTGCTCTTGACATATGTTCTCCTAAGCGTCCCGCCGCATAAAGTCTAAGACAAACTTGTCGTGACTCTTTTCCAGGTCCTCGAAGGCGCCTTCGATCACGATATTGCCTTCGTGGAGCAATGCCAGCCGGCCGGCGATGGTCTTAGCGCTTTGCAAATCGTGCGTGACCACGATGGATGCCATGGCATGTTCCTTTTGCAGCTTGAGAACCAGCTCATCTATCTCGTCGGAGGTAATAGGATCCAGGCCCGCGGTGGGTTCATCGAGCAGCAGAATATCAGGGTCGAGCGCCAGAGCCCGCGCCAGCCCTACTCGCTTCTGCATGCCGCCGGAAATATCAGAAGGCATCTTCTTGAGATCGCCTTCCATGCCCACACTCTGCAGTAATTCCTTGACTCGATCCCGCCGCTGGGACTCCGGCATGTTTGTATTGTGCTTCAGCGGAAAGGCCACATTCTCGGCCACCGTAAGCGAATCGTAGAGCGCCGCCTGCTGGAACAAAAAACCCATTTTCTTGCGGATTTCATTGAGCTTGCCTAGATTGATTCCGGCAATCTCCTGCCCGTGAATATTGACCGAGCCCGCATCCGGCTTCTCGAGTCCGATGATGATCTTCAACAAAACACTCTTGCCGGTCCCACTGCGGCCGAGCACCGCCAGCGTTTCACCCCGGGCGACGGTCAGGTCAATCCCGTTCAAGACCACCTGGGCGCCGAAGGACTTGTGCAGACCTCGCAGGACCACGGGCGGCTCACCATTCGTTTTCTCAAAGTTCTCTCTCACGATCTGGTTACAGGCCCCTTTCAGTGCCGCGTTGCGAACTCTTCCGTGCCGGTCTTCATGGAAAAAAGACGACGATCAGTTTCACCAGGATAACGTCGGCCAGGATTACAAAGAGCGAAGATAAGACCACTGCGCTCGTCGCCGTGCGCCCCACGCCCTCGGTGCCTCCCCGCGTCCGCATTCCCTGAAAGCACGCCACCAGCCCGATGATCAGGCCGAATACCGCGGTTTTGAAGGTTGGCGGCAGAAAATCGTTGAAG
>Ga0326727_10003874_pt1 | contig 46568 bp, 46 predicted proteins | sample MB2enrmetagenome_FD_207643 | JGI IMG/M metagenome (GOLD analysis project Ga0326727, IMG submission 207643) | Lab enriched peat soil microbial communities from McLean, Ithaca, NY, United States - MB29MY | ecosystem: Environmental > Terrestrial > Soil > Wetlands > Peat | place: USA: New York... | reverse complement strand
GTTGCCGCTGATTACCATTGCCGGCCAAACCACCATTGGAAGCGCAGGAAATCTTCCAGCGATTATTGTCTCCAATAACTACCAGGCAGACGAGAACATCAGTATCTCGAAAGGGAAGCACACCATCCAGATCGGAGGCCAGTTCCAACGGCTTCAGTACAACCTCTTCCAGGTGGGTAATCTGCGCGGCACCATGGCCTTTACCACGGCTTATAGTTCAGACCCGGCGCATCTCGCCGGAACCGGTATCGGTCTGGCCGACTTGCTCTTGGGTGCGCCGGTGTCAGGCAGCCTGCAATATTTGAATGGCGACCGCGGATTCCGGCAATCGCAACTGGCCTTCTTCGTTCAGGACGACTATCGGATCACCAGCAAGCTGACCTTCAATTTAGGGCTGCGCTATGAGAATTATCTAGGTTGGCCGTGGGAAGAAGTGGACCGCAGGGCCTATGCCTTCAACCCGGCTAACGGGGGCACCGTAGCGCAGGTGGGAACGAACGGCATTCCGGTGAGCGGGGTCAACGACAACAAGCTCAACTTCGAGCCGAGAATCGGTTTAGCGTACCGCTTCCTTCCGAAGACCGTGTTCCGCGCCGCGTACGGCATTTTCTACTCGGCTCCGCAGTTGCCACTCACGGTGAATCCCGCCGGCAACCCGCCCGAGATCGTCAGTACGGCGTTCACAAATAATCAGTACAGCTACGGAACAGCTTCGCTGATCTCCGACGGATTCAGCCATCCCGCCGTCGGTAACCCAATCGGCTCCGCGCTCACGTACATTCCGCTGAACACACCGTTGCCGATGACGCAACAGTTCAACGCGTCCATTCAGCATCAGTTGACGTCTTCCACAATCATCACGATTGCTTATGCGGGAACCAGCGGCACGCACCTTGAGGTATCTAATAACCTCAACCAGCCGGTACCGGGAAATACCTCCATCGTTTCGCGGCGTCCTTTCCCGCTATACTCCACCATCAACGAGGTCGAGGATACCGCCTCTTCGAAATACAACGGGCTCCAGATCAGCGCCGAACGGCGTTTCTCCGGCGGGTTGACTTTCCAGGTGTCTTACAGCTATAGCCACGCGCTCGATTACATCTCCCAAAACCCCGGTTCGGGCGGAGCTACCTTCACCAGTACTTACGATCACAAGTACGATTACGGCAATTCCGACTTCAATATTCCACAGCGCTTTATCGCCAGTTGGAACTATCTATTACCTTTCCATCACGATGGCCTTCTTCATTGGGCGGTCAATGGATGGCAGCTGAACGGAATCCTCAGCCTCTATGACGGTCTCCCCTTCACGGTGCTCTCAGCCACCAACACCCTGAACACCGGCGGTGGGTCGCACGCCGAATATCTCGGGTCCGCCAATGGAGCATTGCCTTCCAGCCAGCAGAGTATCCACGAGTGGTTCAACGTGTCGGATTTCACGACTCCGCCCCTTCTATCACTGGGGGATGTGGGCAGGAACACGCTGAGCGGTCCGCCCACGCGGCAACTCGACGCGTCGCTCTTTAAGAATTTCAAGTTCGGGGAGGGCGCGAAGACCCTCCAGTTCCGAACCGAAGTATTCAACGTGTTCAACACTCCGCAATTCAACAATCCGGCTTCAACGATCGGGGCGGCGGGCGCAGGAACCATCACATCGGCCGGTTCGCCCTACACCCTGCAGCGCTTGTCGCGAGAGATTCAATTCGCACTCAAGTTTTCGTTCTAAGTGACTCAGACACCGCAAGAGTGACACCGAAAGGATATCCATGAAAAAGCACCTCCTGACAGCATTGACGTCAATTTTGGCCCTGGGGACTGGCGCGAGACTCGTCTACGCCCAAGCAGCCCAGCCGTATCAGGGAGTGGTTGGCAGAACGCTCGCCGATTCAAAGGAATGGTGGCCGGAGCCTGTTAAAGCCCCGACTGGCGCCCCAAACGTAGTTTGGATCCTCATAGATGACGTGGGCTTTGGCGCTCCCAGTGTATTCGGCGGGCTCATCCAGACCCCCACGTTCGAGAATTTGGCCAACAATGGTTTGCGTTACACCAACTTCCATACGACCGCTATTTGCGCCCCAACCCGCTCAGCTCTGCTGACGGGGCGTAACAGCGCATCCGTGCACGTTTCCGGGTTTTCACACACTATCCTGTCGGCTGGATTCCCTGGCTGGGATGGCCGGATTCCTTCCTCGGACGGAACCATTGCGGAAATTCTCCGCGAGAATGGCTATAACACGTTCGCGGTCGGAAAATATGGGGTAACTCCCGACGAAGATGCCACCGATGCCGGCCCGTTCGATCGCTGGCCGACAGGAAAAGGCTTCGATCACTTCTTCGGATTCCTTGGTTCGCAAACGGACCAGTACAAGCCGGACCTGGTGGAAGACCAAGCTCACGTCCGTCCCGATGGACGTCACCTAAGTGCTCAGATCACCGATAAAGCCATCAGCTATATCGATCGCCAAAAGAAGGCTGCGCCGACAAAACCCTTCTTCCTTTATTACGCACCGGGCGCTACTCATGCTCCTCACCAGGTAGACAAGTACTGGAGCGATCAATACAAGGGCAAATTCGACAAGGGCTGGGATGCTTACCGCGTTGAAGTGTTTGAGCGTCAGAAGAAACTTGGCGTGATTCCCGCCAATGCGATACTTCCCGATCGCAACCCGGACATCAAAGCGTGGGATCAATTGTCGGATGACGAGAAGAAGCTCTATGCACGCTTCATGGAAGTCTATGCGGGTTATCTGACGTACACGGATTATGAAGTGGGCCGTTTGATCAACCACCTGAAAGAGATCAACCAATTGGATAATACACTTGTGTTTATTTCGATCGGTGATAACGGCGCAAGCAAAGAAGGTACTTTGAACGGGGACATTGACCGTCCTTTGTTCGGTAAGAGCCTGACGGAGCAGGAGAATATTAACTACAACCTGAGTAAGATCGGGGAGATTGGTACGCCCGCGGCCGTCGAGGGGAATTATCCGCTCGGTTGGGCGCAGGCCGCCAACACGCCTTTCAAGTTCTGGAAACAGGATGCGAACAGTGAAGGCGGCACGCACAATCCGCTTATTGTCTACTACCCGAAAGGGATCAAGGACAAGGGTGGCATTCGCCCACAGTACAGCCACGTCATTGACATTCTCCCGACGACACTCGATCTCGTGGGCATCAAGGCTCCCGAGCAGATTAAGGGGATCAGACAGGATGCGATCGAGGGAACTTCACTGGCATACTCCATTGACGATGCCAATGCGCCTACCCGTCACACGCTGCAGTATTACTACATATTTGGTTCGAGATCGATTTATCACGACGGCTGGAAAGCGGAATTGGCCTACCCGAGCAGCTTCATTACTGGAAATGCGCAAAGCACTAAGCCTTTTGATGAAAACGCGTGGGAACTCTACAACCTCAATGACGATCCTACAGAGCGAATTGACTTAGCCAGGAAGTACCCCGAGAGACTGGCTGAACTGAAAGCTCTGTTCGAGGAAGAGGCCCAAACCCATCATCTCTATCCCTACATCACATGGGACGATGTATTGAAGGGACGAATTCACCGCACCAAGGACTCTAAGTCATTTTCCGATGCTGTGAAAGATGTTACTAAGAGCGACGGCGGCCAATAACTTGGCCATCTTGCTCGTTGAACGTTAAACCGCAAATGTGGAATCGAGCTGCCAGACGCCGGCGAAGTCCATAAAGTAGCATTCCACGGATACCGAGGGGAAAGTGCTTTGCAGATGTGTGTAGGCGCGCCGGAGTTCGTCGCGATGGTGCGCCACCTCAGCTGCCTCGTTGTCCTTGAATTGCTTGTGCAGGCCGCCGTAAGCTCCGCAGTCGGAGTGCAGCAGCAGGATCACGCGATCCGTGCCGTGCAGACGGATGGATTTTGCGACCTGTTCCACCAGAAAATCCCGATCGGCTTCATGTTCGGGCGACGCCAGCGTCTTCGCTCCCCCGGCGACAATGATGGGGTCGGGGTTCGCTACTTTGATGCGCGCCAGGAATTTCCTGAGAACGCGATCGAAGCGGTGGTCGAAGCAAGCCACCACCACGGCATCGCAGTGATACTTCTCGGTGGGCGACTTATAGTGCAGAACGCGTTTCACGGGAACTCAGACTGCGATTCTCGCACCAGCGAGCGCGTGACACAAGCAATGGAATTGTCACAATTCATCTGTATACTGGCTGATCGCGAGGCGACGCCGAATGCAACTGGCCAGGCAAAAATTGAACCGCATATGGGAAATCGGGATGGTTTTGTTCAGCCTCTCGTTCATTGGCTGCCTGGCTACCCTGGTCTATCAACATGCGAAGGTGCAACATCTGACGTTGGCTGCGGGTTCGCCAACCGGCGAGGGATATATCGTCTGTGCCGCACTGAAGACCGTTACCGAGCGGCACCATCCGGAGATCCGCATCACGCTTCTGGAAACGGGCGGGACGGTGGAGAATCTCAAACTCATGGCGGACGGCCGAGCTGCGATGGCGGTCGCACAGGCCGACGTTCTGGCCGGTCCCAGCGCACGAATCGTCGCCATACTTTACGATGACACATTCCAATTGCTAACGCGTCGCGAAAAGCAAATGGAAGGCTTTCCTGGGTTGAAAGGCAAGAGAATTGCGTTGCCGCGAACCGGCGGGCAGTTTCAATCGTTCCTGCGCGTGGCCGATCATTTCGGCCTCCAGGAATCGGATTTCCAGTTCGTCGGGTCCAGCGATGTCACCGCCGACGAGGCTTTCTCCCAGGGCCGGGCGGACGCTATTTTTCGAGTGCGCGCACTGGGCAATCCAACCATCCAGCGTCTTGTGCAGAGCGGGAAATTTCAGCTGGTGCGCATCGACCATGCCGCCGCTATGAAAATCAACCAGCCTGCCTTTGACCCAACGGTGATCCCCGCCGGCGCGTACTCTGGTGACCCAGCCATACCGGACCAGGACTTGCCCAGTATCGCGGTGCATCGTACCCTGCTGGCGAACGCGTCGGTGGATGATGAAACGGTCCGGGCTATAACGGGCGCGTTAATCGACGACCGCCAGGAAATCGCGCGCGAAATTCCCGAGCAAGTGGCCGCCGTGCGGTTGCTGTTGGCCCATGTGCGCCGTCCCGAAGCGCGCACCGAGTTCGGACCCGCGCTGCATCCGGGCGCCGTCAAGTTTTATGATAAAGACAAGCCCTCTTTCATCCTCGCCCATGCGGATTATATCGGGCTGATCTTAACGGTGCTGGTGATGATCAGCTCCTGGGTTTGGGAACTAAGGGCTTGGTTGCAGAGGCAGCAGAAAAACATCGCCGACGAGTATAGTAACCGGGTGATTACTTTGATGAACGCGGCGCAGCAGGCGGAATCGCGGGAAGCGTTGCAACAGATCCGCGGCGATTTGCTCGGCGTCCTCACTGCCGCAGTTGGCGATTTGGACTCCGACAAGCTTTCCGAGGAGTCTTTCCATTCGTTCCGCGCCATTCTACAGATCGGGTTGGAAGCCGTTCGCGATAGTTGGAACAATTTACAGGTAGCTGGGCATTCCACATGACAAACTCGTTGGCTTTGGGGAGTCCGCGGACTTTCAGTGACAAGGAAGAGCGGGCTCTGCGGCGCGCCGTTGCCATTCTGGAAGGCAAGAGCTTCGTAACGCGGTTGACCGAACTAACCGGCGAACCCGTCACGATTCTGCTTCGCAAATTACCTCGCGCGATTACCAATCAGGTGAATGCCGCCGTTCGCCGGGCGCTCTCGCAGGCGCTGGAGGTCGCGTTGTACAAGATGGGCGAGGGCGGCTTTCCAGAACCTCCGCCGGCAATGTTCCAACTGGCGAGCACCGTTACCGGCGGCGTTGGCGGCTTCTTCGGATTAGGCGCCCTAGCGGTGGAGTTGCCTGTGACCACGACGTTGATGCTTCGTTCCATAGCTGGTATTGCGGTTCGTCATGGAGAGCCGATGAATCATCCGGCTTCGCGGCTGGCTTGCCTGGAGGTATTTGCTTTAGGTCCGCAGAAGGGCGGCGTTTCCGGCGAGGCCAGTTACTATGCGGCGCGTGCGTTTCTGGCTAAGGCCGTCAGCGAAGCTACCCAGACCCTGCTGCAGCGCGGCGTGGCCGGGACTTCCGCGCCCGTGATTGTCGATCTGGTCACTTCCATCGGCTCGCGCTTCGGTGTGGTGGTCTCGGAGAAAACCGCTGCCGGCGCTATCCCCGTTGTCGGCGCCATCGGTGGAGCGGCCGTCAACGTCGCATTCATGCAGCATTTTCAGCAGCTCGCGCGGGCGCATTTTGCAGTTCGCGAATTAGAGCGTCGCCATGGCCAGCATGTGGTGCGCGCTAAGTACCAAAGCTACGATGTAAGTCGAAAGCACAAACTTGAATCACGGCTGTAATGATTTTGTAATGGCAGAATGCTAGTATCGGCTGAATTTGTCCGATTTCTCGCCTATACTGAAAAGACTCCAATGACTGAACACAATCCAACTAACGGTCACGTTGACCATCCGGTGGAGCCCAGCCCGGAACTTGAGAATTTTGGCGAGGAGGTCAAGAACAACGACATCGTGGCGAAGGCCGCGACCATCGCCGTCGTCGGAGTGGGAGCCGCGCTTATTTCCGCCGAGCTCATCCCCGGCATGATCATTGGAGTATGCGCCGCGTTTCTGCCCGGTGTTGGCCCCAGGCTGCGGCCTTTGTTCAAGTCCACCGTGCGGGGCTGCTACACCGCGGTTCGCAAAACCCGCGAGATGGTGGCGGAAGCCACAGAGCAAATGAAAGACGTAGTGGCGGAAGCCAAGGCGGAGCATGCTTCACCGGCGCCTGTTACTGAGCCGGCCCCGGAAGCCACCCACGCCGGCGCGGCCTAATTCGAAATGCGCCATCGCGCTCACGTCGCCCACCACTCCAAAGGAAGACTGCGTATCCGCGTTCCGTCCGCTAAGGGAGATCCTGCCGCGCTGGAGGAGATCCGGCGTACACTTTCCCCGGTTCCCGGCGTGAGCCGGGTGGACGTCAATGAGGCCATTGGAACGATAACCGTTCACTACGACCCCGCGAAACACGTCGATTTTCATGGCCACCTGGCGCATGCGGAGGGCTCGCATCAGGAGATGTTGCATGTTGCGCCGCCCCCACCGGCGCTGCCGGCGCTCACCGAGGTAGATGAAGCCATGGAGATGCTGGAAAAAGAGGCCGCATTTCTTTCCTCCCACTCTCATGCGGCGAACGTGCTTTTTGAAGGGCTCAGAAAATTCGATATTGAGCTGAAGAAAGCCACCGACAACAACCTCGATCTTAAGGTGCTGGCTCCCTTGGGCCTGGCGATCTACGCGTTCCTGGAACTGGGTTTCGAAGCCGCTACCCCGGTTTGGCTCACGCTCGGGGTCTTTTCGTTCAACCATTTCGTGACGCTTCACACCACCACGCCCACCACTTGCCCGCCGCCCCCCAGGTCAAAGCCTAGCCAACATTTCTAATGCTTGTCGAAGTTCGTCACTTTTTCCCCGGGCGTGTTCGATTATTTGTTCCTGGCCTGTTCGGCAAGAATGCGCATCCCGAGCAGACAGTCCAGGATCTGCTTCCCGCGAATTCAGTCCACAAGGTCCGGGCCAATCACCAGTGCGGCTCCGTCGTCATTGAATACGATCACAACCGGCCGGGAATCGTAGCCGATCTGATGAACCGTCTGCGGCGCGCGCGTTCCGCGTTGGCTCTTCATTCAAATGGCGCCCTTGCTACAAACGGCCTCGCGATCGTTCCCACCAATGGAACCGCGGCCTTGCCGGTCAGGAAAGACCTGCGTCCCCGGTTTCCGCTGACGCTACCCACCGCCTCGCTGGTTTTATGCTTCTTCACCGGGCCCGCGGTGCTCACCGTGAATGTGCCCCTGATGCTCTGGAACGCCCGACCCATCGGTCTGCGAGCGTGGAGAGTAGTCACCAGGGAGAGACGCCTGAACGTGGACTTCCTCGATGTCCTGGCCATCTCGGTCTCCATGATGAACTCGTCGTTTGTGGCGGCAGGTATCATCGTCTGGCTGGTGCGATTGGGCGATTGGATCCGCGACCTGACGGCGGCGCGGTCCAAGCGAGCCGTGGGCGAATTATTGGACTTCCAGACCAAGATGGCCTGGGTGATGAAGGGCGGGCAGATCCACGCCATTCCGGCCTCGCTGATCCTGGTTGGGGATACGGTGGTGGCTCATTCCGGAGAGATGATTCCGGTGGATGGCGAGATTCTGACGGGGCATGGAACCATCGATCAGAAAACCATTACGGGCGAATCGCTGCCGGTTCCGCGCGGTCCCGGCGAGTCCGTTTACGCCGCGACGGCGCTGCGCGACGGCTACCTCACCATTCAGGCCACTCGGGTGGGGAATGAAACCACTGCTGCGCAGATTGTCCATCTGGTGGAATCCGCTCCTGTTGGAGAAACGCGCATTCAAAACCACGCGGAGCGTTTCGCGGACCGGTTGGTGGGACCTACGTTGGCTCTGGCGTCGGGCATGGGGATCGGCTTTGCGGACATCAACCGATTCACGTCGCTGGTCATCGTGGATTACGGAACCGGCATTCGCGTGGCCGCGCCCACCTCTGTGCTGGCCTCCATGACCCATGCCGCAAGACAGGGGATCGTCATCAAGAGCGGTGCGCATCTTGAGAAGTTGGCCGAGGTGGACACCATTGTCTTCGACAAGACCGGCACTCTGACGGCCGGCGTTCCGCATGTGCACGACGTGGTGAGTTACAAGAAGCGCCACTTCCCGGTGCGCAAGCTTCTCGCTCTTGCTGCTGCGGCGGAAGCGCGACTGCAGCACCCGGTGGCCGAAGCGATTCGGGCCCGCACTGAAAAGGAAGAGATTGAAGTCCCTGAATGTAACGAAGTGAATTACCGCATCGGGTTTGGCGTGGAAGCGCAAATCAACGGCTATCACCTGCACCTGGGCAGCGAGCGTTTTCTGCGTGAGAATTCTATCCAGACCCAAAAGGCGTGGGCCGAGCAGAAAACCCTGAATGAGGGTGGCTGCTCGTCGCTTTTGATGGCGGTGGATGGCCATCTTGTCGGGTTGATCCCTTACTCCGATCGTATACGGCCGGAGAGCCATGACGTCATTGGAATCCTGAATAACCGGGGCATCCGGGACACCATCATGCTCACCGGCGACAATGGCACGGTTGCGCGCGCCGTCGCCAAGCGGCTTGGCTTGAGCCGTTTCGTGGCGGACACACTGCCTGCAGATAAGGCCGAGTATATTCAGCAATTGCGTCGTGAAGGACGCGTGGTGGCCATGGTGGGCGACGGTATCAACGATTCGCCCGCGTTGTCATTCGCCGATGTCGGCATTGCCATGAAACATGGGGCGCAGGTGGCGCATGAATCGGCCAATATCGTTCTGATGGAAGACAATCTTTGGAAACTGGTGAAGGCCATCGAGATCTCCTCCGCGGGCGTGGCGTTGATCAAGCAGAACTACGGGATTGTAGCGGTGATGAATACCGTGGCGTTATTGCTGGCGCTGCCGGGCGGTTTGATTACCCCGCAACTGACCGCGCTCATCAGCAACGGATCGGCCATCGTCGCGAGCCTGAACGCGGTGCGCCCCACCTTGCGGTACTAATGACCGCGCCTTTCGTCGAAGGTCCGCTGCGGCAAGCCGTGCGGCATTTGTTCAACGCGGATCATGAGGCCAGCCAGTCCGCAGTTGCCGGATACCTTCGCCAATATCCTTGCGATCCACTGGCCTATGCCGTTTCCGCGGCCGTGCGCTTTTATCACTACGTCTCGTTGCGTTTGCCCGAGAGGCAGACCAAATCCATTGTTGGCGTTCTGTTGGGACCCGGTCTTGGCATGCCGCAAGCCATGCAGAAGGAGATCGGAGCGGCACTGCGCCGCGCCCAGACCTTAGCGGCAGCCCCGCTGGCCTCTGATCCAAGCGATCCCAACGCGCTCCTGGCGCTCTCCATCGCGGAGGGCGTGAACCGCGATGGACTCGCACTCGTTTCGAAAAAATGGAATGCCAGCGTGGCGCATGCCGAGCGCGCCTATACCCTGGCCCGTCGCTTGCTGGAGCGCGATCCCCTGGCCCACGACGCCTACTTTGTTTTCGGATCCACCGAATATCTGGTGTGGCGTATCCCCGGTCCCATTCGCCCGTTTGTCCGTATTCCAGGAGTAAGTGGGGATAAGAAGAAGGCCATTGCGTTTTGCCAGATCGCCGCTAAGTCAGGCTTCTACTTCCAGGAATTCTCACGCAGAACTCTGGTGAATTTGTATGTCGAGGAAGGCAAGTTAGTCGAGGCGGAGCACTTACTTAGCGAACTGGTGGTTGAGTTTCCCGGCAACCACATGCTGAAAGCGGATTTGCAGAAGCTACAGGGTCGGAGTTATCACGGATTATAGTCTCACCAATCCAGCGTCACTCAATTCCCCAGCGCCCTGCTCACCAAATTCCGATACTCCCCCAACGACGGCGTTTCCATTCCCACCACCTTCGCCTCGTCGTCAAACCTTCTCAACGTCACCGCCTCCTGAAAATACGGATTCGCCTCGAACGCCTTCACCTCGTCGGGATTCATCGGTCCCCCTTGCAGTTTCAGACTCTGCACCGAAGCCGCTGAAAGTTGTTTGAGATACTCCGGTTCCACAGCGCACAGGTATCGTTTAGCGTCCACATGCAAACGAATCGGCTCGGTAATCTCGGGACCAAAGTGCCTGGCCAGCCAAGCCTCCCCCAGCGCCTCATGCCGGGTATCGATGCCGCGGTCGGCGATGTCCTCACCGGATTCGTGAACCAGATGCCCCACGTCATGCAACAGCGCCGCGATAATCAACGGTTCCGGGCAGCCGTAGATCTGCGCCAACCGGGCGGCTTGCAAAGCGTGTTCCAGCTGAGACACGTTCTCGCCGAAGTATTGTTCCGAGCCTCGATCATTGAAGACCGCGAGGATGTCGTCAGCGGCGCTCATCATATGGTCCCCACCCACGCGTCAGACGCGCCTCAATTTCATCCAAAACCGGATCCACCGCCGCCACACTTTCGATAAGAAAGTGTGGCGCCGCGGCTTCCAGTTCATCCTTCGAGGAGTTTCCCGTGCCATACACGCCGACAGTCCACGCGCCGGCGTTCCGTCCTTCATCAATGTCGGAAGGCGTGTCTCCCACCTTCACGAAGGCATTCAGCGGATACACCTGCATGCGGATCGCAGCCTCGTAGATCATAAATGGATGCGGCCGCCCCGCGCCCGCATCTTCGGGCGACAAACTGCAATCCGGCGCATACCCCTGCCGGCGCGCGAGATCGGCAAGCATGTCCAGCATCGCGCGCGTGTACCCGGTGGTGGAACCAATCTTCAATCCGCGCGCACGCATGCGCTCCACTGCCTCCACCACCCCCGGAATCACGGTCGAATGGTCGGCCAGCAATTCCATCTGAACGGGAATGAATTCAGCATAAAGCTCATCTACGCGCTTCTCGGTGGCGCTTGGATCGATCACCGCCAGCAGTCGGCGCATGTGTTCCCGCTTCGGCAGCCCCATATCGCGCCGTACCTGCGCCTCAGTTACAGGAATCCGATGGCGCGAAAGAACGGTCTGGATGGTGACAAGCGGCGCGCGGCTGCCCAGGTCCACCGTCGTTCCCGCCCAATCTAAAATTACGGCCTTTAGGACGCCCATGTTTCCTCCGCGAGTCCGAAAGACAACGTCATGCCCGCGCCGCCTGTCGCCGTGATCACGCGCACGCCCGCGCTCGCCTCCACTGAAAAATACGCCTTCTCCGGATGCTTTGCATAAATACCGTGCCAGCGCTCGGCGATCGAGAAATCGGGAATCCGAAGAAACTGCTGAGCATGCTTCAGAATCAACTGGTCTATCTCCAGCTTATCGAAGACATCCACCGCATTGCCGTACTCATGCGAGTCGCCGATCGTAATCTCCCCTGCCGTTGTCTGCGAAACCAGAATATGAATACCCCAGCGGTTCAACTCCGGCGTCTCGGCGGCGATGCGCTGCTTCAACGCGGGCAGCGTCCTGCAAACTTCAAACGCAGAGTAATGTTGCAGTGTAAGACCACCCGCCAGCGAAGGACCCAGTTGCCAAGCGGCCTGCTGCGGAGCCGTGCGCATCATCTGCAATTTGCAGCGCTTGATGCCGCTGCCTGCGAAGATTTCGGGATAAAGCGTCAGGAAGTCATCGCCTCCGCAAACGACGGCTTGTTCCGCGGTCCACTCACCACCGCTGGTCCTTATCTTTGGCAACTCGATTTTCTCAACCTGAGTGGAGAAATTGAATTGAACGCCATAACGTTCCGCCAAGAAAGCGGGTATCTGCAAGATTACTTCGCGAGGGTCCACGGTCAGTTCCGTGGGGCTCCACAATGCCCCGATAAGGCCCTCGTGGATGATCGCCTGCGAACGTTCCAAAGTGCGGTCTGCATCCAGCCAGTGGCAACGGTAACCCAGGGCCGGCGCGAGTTCCGCAAACTCCTTCGCCACAGCCGCTTCATCCTCGCGGTACATCACATGAAGTGATCCGGTTGGCTTGTAAGCCAGCTTGGCTTCCTCCAATAGTTCCATCCAGATTGCCCGGCTGCGTAGCGCGATCTGGTGCATCTCTCCCGCAGGCTGTCCAATAGGCCACACCATTCCGAAGTTGCGAATGGAGGCCCCCGACGCTCTGGGGGATCGTTCAAAGACCGCGACCGAATGGCCGCGCCTGGCCGCCGTGTAGGCGTGGGCGAGGCCCACAATTCCAGCCCCCACCACCGCGACATCAAAGTGTTTCTGCAATCCAGTCAGTGTTTCCCACCCGCATAGTAGTGCACAGCGGGTGTGACGATCAGCGACAAAACCATAGAAGCCGCGATGCCGCCGATCACCGCGATCGCCAGCGGTTGCAGCATTTGGGACCCGGCGCCCAGGGCCAGCGAAAGTGGGATCATCCCTGCAACGGTAGCCAGCGCCGTCATCAGGATGGGACGCAATCGGCGTTCTCCCGCCAGTATCATAGCCCTGCGCGCATCCGAACCTTCCAGGCGGAAGCGCTGGTCCGCGTCCAGGAGCAAAATTCCATTCTTCGCCACGATGCCGATTACCATGATCAGTCCCATGAACGACGATAGGTTGAACGTTGTCCGGGTGATGAAGAGCGCGAAGAATACACCCGAGGTAGAGAGCAGCGCCGAAGCCACAATCGCCAATGGCGCGGAGAAAGTGCGGAACTCCAGCAGTAGCACCACGAAGACCAGCACTACCGCCAGAGCCAGCACGATCACCAGATCGCGGAACGATTTCTGCTGCTCCGCATAAATTCCGCCGTACACTACGCGGATGTTTGATGGTACATGTAAGTCGCGAACGGCCCGTTGCACGGCCGCGATCCCCGCGCCAAGATTGATTCCCTCAAGGCGCCCTGTTACTGCAATGTCGCGCTGCAGGTTTTCGCGGCGGATCTCCGTCTGGCCGGGTAATTCGGTCACGGTGGCGAGCGCGCCCAGAGTGGAGGTGCGTCCCGTGGAACTCACCAACAGTGTGCGCCGGACATCCTCCAGCGAGGCGCGCGTCGACTGCGGAAAGCGCACGCGCAGCGTGTAAGCATGATCGTTGACGACGATTGGCGTCGTCGATGGCTCGCCTTGAAGAATAGCGCTGGCGTCAAGTTCCGCTTCCTGCGGAGTGAAGCCGGAACGAGCCGACGCAGCGGGATCTACGTTGAACACAACGGCTGGCCCACTAATCGTGTTCTCGATGCCGTTTTTTAGATCCACCACGCCTTTGACTTGCTTAAGGGCGTCGGCCACCTTGGGGCCCCAACTCTTTAACAGCGCAGCATCGGGAGAGAATAGCTTCACTTCCACCGGGTCCGGCGAACTGGTCAGATCGCCGATCATATCCTGCAGCACCTGGGCGAACTCTATATCCAGCACGGGATAGGCTTTGGTGACCTGCTCGCGCACGTCGGCGATCACTTCTTCCACGCTCCGGCGCCGTTCCGTTTTCAGCTTCACCGAGAAGTCGCCGGTGTTGGCTTCCGTCACGGCGGCGAGGCCGAGTTGCAGCCCGGTGCGGCGCGCCGTGCTTTCCACCTCTGGCACGTTCGCCAGAATTTTCTCAACTCCGGAGAGCACCTGGTTCGTGTCGTTCAACGAAGCCCCTGCGGGCATCAGATAGTCCAGCACAAAGCCGCCTTCATCCATCTCGGGCAGCAGATCGCTACCGATGGAACGGTAGCAGAGGAAAGACGCGCAGATCAACACCAGCGCGAACGCGGCCAGCAGCCAGCGGCGATCCAGAACCATGGTCAAAGTCCGCTCGTAGATTCTGACGGCGCCGGTCATCAGCTTCGACTCCTGCTGCTGGTGCGCCACGGTTTTCCGAAGCAGAAAGAAGCTGAGCGCAGGCGTCCAGGTAAGCGCCAGGCCCAGCGAGGTGAGCAGCGCAATTCCCACCGTGACGGCCAGTGCGCGAAAGAATGTACCGTTCACCCCGGTGACACTAATCATCGGCAGGAACACGACGATGGGTGTTACCGTGGAACCCACCAGCGGCACGCGGATTTCACGCAGCGCGCTGGCGACGGCTTCCCCGCGCGATTGGCCGTTGTGCCGGTGCAAGACGATGTTCTCCACCACCACTATGGCGTCGTCAATCACCAGGCCTACCGCGGCTGCCAAACCGCCGAGCGTCATCAGGTTGAAGGTTTCTCCAAATGCGCGCAGGGCGATGCAGGTGATCGCGATGGTGGCGGGAATCACCAGGCCCGCGACCACAGAACTGCCCCAGTCTCGGAGGAACAGAACCAGGATGGCGGCGGCCAGCACGAGCCCGATCAGAATGGCGTCGCGAACGCTGCGAATGGAGCCTTGGACAACATCGGACTGGTCATAGAATGGCTGGATCTGAATTCCCTTGGGCAACGTCGCGCGGATCTGTTCCAACTCCGCGTGAACCGCGTCGGCAACGGCCACCGTGTTGCTATCGGGCTGGCGGAAAACGTTGACCAGGACCGCGGGCGATCCGTTAGCCGTCACGGTGGTATAAACCGGCGCGACCGAACGCGACACCTGGGCCACATCTGAGATGCGCACCGGCAACCCCGCGGGAGTCAGTTTCAGAACGATGTTGCCGATCTGATCGGGCGTGGTCGTTTGTCCACTCACCAGAGCGAGAACCAGTTGGTGACGGTTTTCAAGCAATCCGGGCGAATCGACCAGATTACTGCGTGAGACCGAATCGAGTATGCCGGAGACCGTGACTTGCGTTTCGAGCAGCTTGGCCGGGTCCGGTTCGATCTGAAATTCCGGAACCTGCCCTCCCTGCACGACGATGTTCGAGACGCCAGGCAAGCGATTCAGGCGCGGCTTGATGTCATAGGTGGCTGTTTCCCAAAGCCTGGTTTGCGGCACGGTGGAGGAGGTGAGGCTATAACCCAGAATAGGGAAAGCGGCGAAAGTAAGGCGGTTGGCGGTGAGCTTGGCAGTTTGAGGCAGCACGCTTTGGGCGCGCGCCAGCGCTGCGTTCACCAGGTTGAGAGTCTGGAACATATCCACGTTCCAGTTAAAGAAAAGATTGATCTCGGCGGACCCGCGCGAGGTGGTGGATTTGATGGTTTCGAGCCCCGGCACCGTGTTGGCGGCTTCTTCCAGAGGGCGCGTCACGGTGACCTGCATCTGGTCAATGGGCATCACGCCATTGTCCACGCCCACTACGATGCGGGGGAAATTGGTGTTGGGGAAAACGGAGACGGGGATGGTGCTGGCCAGGTAAGCGCCCACCACCATCAGGGCGACTACGATGAAGATGATGGGCTTACCGAAGCGGGCGCTCCAGTGCTCTTGTTCGGGCGGCGTCATTTCTCAGTCTCAGGCTTGCCGGTCGAAACTTTGGCTTTGTCGGCGAGGCCCACGCCGCCATTGATCACGACGGATTCGCCGCCCTTCAGACCTTCCGTGATTTGGACGCGATCGCCCTGGCGAACACCGGTCTCGACTTTTTGCTCGTGCGCAGTGGAGTCCGCTGCGACCACCATGACCACGCTTTCCCCCTCATCGGAATTCAGCAGCGCCGCGGCGGGAACGATGACGGCATCGGGAATCGTTTCCGCGTGGATGGAAACCTTTGCGGTGACGCCGGGCTTCAGAACTGCGCCCGCATTGCGCGCCTTCACCCAGACCTCAATGGTGGTGCTCGACGGGTCCGCGGCGGGGCTCACCACGGTTACCTTGCCTGGCAGATCGCCGTCCGGGCCGGCAATCGTCGCGTCCTGCCCTACTTTCAAACGGCCGATTTCGGCGGCGGGCACGTTCGCCCGAGCGACGATTTCCGAAGTGTTGACCACGGTGATAAGAGGCGATCCCGCGCCCGCCATTTCACCGGCGTTGGCGGGGCGGTCGGCCACAATACCGTCAATTGGGCTGCGCACTTCGGCGTAACTCAACTGGGCCTGCAGACTGGCATAATGCGCCTTGGCGGCATCCAGCTGACTTTGCGCGCTCTTGGCCTGCTGCGCACCCGACACGCTACGGACGGCTTCCAGATGGCGCTGAGCGGTATCGAACTGGCTTTGTGCCTGCACCAGCGAGACCTTCGCATCGTCGACGAGTTTCTGCGCAAGCGCGCCTTCCTTAACCAACGCCACCCGGTTGTCGTAGAGTTTCCTCGAAGCCTCGAGCGATTGCCGCGCGCTCTCTTCATCGGCGCGGGCCTTGGTCATATCCTCCGGCAACTGCGCTTCGGTGATGGTGAGGAATTGAGCCTGGGCCTGTTCCACTTGTGCTTTGCTTTCGCCTACAGCTGAGACCAGATCGCCATCTTCCAATTCGGCCAGCAGTTGTCCCTTGGTGACGTGATCGCCGCGGTTGACCAGAAAGCGGCGCACGGGCGCACTGATCTTCGGCGTGATGGCAGATTGTGTTACGGGAAACAGAATCGCATCGGCCGTGATCATTCTTTCGATGGGCCCGCGTTCGGCTTTGGCGGTTTGCACGACTGTCGCGGCGTCGGTATCCTCGGCTGCTTTTTCCTTGCCACCGCCGCAGCCCGAGAGCAAGGTGAGCATCCACAGCGAGAGAAACCAGTGAGTTCGCGTCATATCTAGAATGCCCCCGTGAGTGTCTCGATGTTCGCGACGGCCAAGCGGTAGCGGGCCAAGCCGTCGGCATAGGCATTGCGCGCCGCCGCCAGCGTGGTCTGCGCGTCCACCAATTCGAGGATGTTGGCTTCGCCGGCTTGATATCGAAGCAAAGTGAGCCGCAGGCTTTCCGCAGAAAGCTCGGAGCTGGCGCGCAGGGAATCGATCTGCTCTTGCGCCGCCTTTGCTTCCAGATATGCGGAGGTAATGTTGGCTTGAAGTTGTCGATGGGCGAGAGTGAGATCGCTCTGCGCCTGCTCCGCACGCAACTCCGTCTGCTTCACTTTGCTGCGCGTCGCACCCCAATTCCAGAGCGGGATATTCAACGTAAGCTGGCCGCTGTAGCCCAGGTTTTGCCGGTGATCCACCAGGTAGTCGGGCAGAGTGCTGCGGCCGCTTGCGTCGGTGGGGGAATCCGTTCGCGCGGCAAACTGATTGGCGTCAATCCCGTAGGAAAAGTCGAGCGCGAAGCTGGGAAGGAATTGGTAGCGCGCCACGTCGACCTCGCGTTTCGCCTGCATCACGCCGGCCTGCGCGACGGCGATTTCGGGGCTTCCCGATGCCGCTTTCTTCTGGAACTCCTCGAAGCCTTGGAGAAGCGGCGGGGTATCGAGATCGTCGACGGCGATGAAGTCGCGGGTGATATCCGGAAAAATGAGCACCGCAAGAGAGACTTTGTTCTTTTCGAGAGCGACCTGCGCATCGGACAGGTCGCGCTGGCGCTGCTGCTGCTGCAACTGGGCTTTGATCACATCCGCCTTAGCCGCCTCCCCGCGCTGCTCCTGCTTTTGCGTGATATCCAGAACCTGCGCGGATTCCTTCAAACTGGTCTGGGCGTTGGTCACCTTGCGGGCGGCTGTGACCACGGCGTAGAAATCCTGCGCGACGGTGTTCTTGAGTCCGCGCAGCGCGATGTCCCGTTTCGCAGCGGCCACGGCTTCGGCAGCCTTGGCGCGGCGCACTTCGGCGCGGCGGACGACGCTGAATAGCTCCTGATGCACCAGTGCTTGCTCGTTATAAACATGCACTCCGTCATTCGCCACGAACACGCCCGAAGGAGTGCCGTTGCCTTCCGTGTAGATGAATTGATTGAGCGCGTTGAGCGTGGGTAATTGCGCGGCCTTGGCCTGTTTCGTGTCTTCCGTCGCGATCCGCGCGGCGAGCGCTGCCGATTGCACCTGGCCTCCGTACCTTTGCGCGCGCTGCAGGGCGTCCTGCAAAGTGATCTGCTCTTGTGCGAGCACCGGCAGATAGAGCAGAAAGATCCCCGCGGGAAAATAGCGCATCAGCCCTGAGCCGACTTCTCCAGTTTGCGTTTCATCTTGTCGGCGAAGGTGGCCACGGTAACGACGAATCGCTGATGGGTTCCCTCGCCCACAACGTGCTGATCGTCATAGGCTTTCACGCGGAAATTGACGCGACGCCCTTCCACCGATTCGATCTGGGCGCGGAACGTCACTTCCGAGCCGAGCGGTGCGCCGGATAAGTGAGTCACGTTGACGATCGTGCCCACTGAATCATCCCCCGGCTCCAGCATGGGCAGCAACAGATTGCGCGAGGCCCGCTCCATGTAGCCGATCATGTGCGGCGTGGAAAGAACGCGCGCTCCCGGGAGGCCCAGGAAATTGATCGCATTTTCATTTTCCACGAGAACCTTCTCCTCGCGTACGGCGCCGATCTGGATTCGCTCCATAAGAGCTAGCTTAGCCGTTCCATGCTTAGCTGTTTTGCCCCGCGATTACGCCGCGCATATAGGCGAAGGACTGCAGCATTCCGGGCATCGGGTTATCTTCTTCAATCTCATATTCCAGGGAGCAAACGCCCTGGTAGCCGATCTTGCGAAGTGCGGTGAAGATAGCGGGGATGGGCAACACACCTTGGCCCACGATGCACTGGCTCTCTTTCGCGCCCTTGTCTCTCAAATCCTTAAAATGCATTTCGTACAGGCGCGGTCCGGCCATTTGAACGGCTTCCACGATGTCGTCCCCGGTTCGCGCCGTGTGGCCGATATCGATGCACAGACCCATGCGCAAGTCCATATTCTTTACGGCTTCGAGCACGCTGCGCGGGGTGGGGAACTGCTTGTCCTCCGGGCCGTGGTTGTGAATGGCGATGCGGACATCGAACTCTTTGGCGAGCTTTTCCACGATCCCCAGATTCTCGTGTTTGGGTGCGCAGACCATGATGGGGAATTTACAGTAGCGCGCGTATTCGAAATGGGGGCGCAGGCCGGCTTCGTCGGTTTCCTGAAGACTGATGTTGCCGCCCGCGATGACGTTGATCCCGGCTTTGTCGAAAGCCTTCCGTCCGGCGGCGAGCTGCGCCGGAGAGTCGTTCTGCGGAAGGTGAAACTCTTTCACGTCGGCGTAGGAGATGCCAAGTTCGCGGATCATTTTAATAGCCAGATCGCGCTGGAATTCCCGAAGTGAATAGGTGGCGACGCCCAGCTTGATGTCTCCCGCGCGGGGCGTTGAGGCTTGTGATCTCAGGACTCCGCTGGTTGCCGCGGCTCCCAGCATGGTGCCGATTAGTTGGCGACGGTTCATGGCCATCATCATAATAGAAGGCATGGACTTTCGTAAGCGGTTTGTCGTGAAAAAGAAAAGCTTCCGGCTCTCGGACCACGATCCGGACGACACCGCCGGATTTGACGACGAAGCGGTGGCGGGCGAACAGGCCAGGAAAAACACCCTGAAACTGGAGAAACTGCAGAACGTGCTTTATGCAGAGCACAAGCGCGCCGTTTTGATTGTGCTGCAAGGCATGGACGCCGCCGGCAAGGACGGGACCATCAAGCACGTGATGAGCGGGGTGAATCCGCAAGGGTGCCAGGTGACCTCTTTCAAGCAGCCCTCCCAGGAAGATCTGGATCATGATTTTCTCTGGCGCGTGCACAAGGCGGCGCCGCCCCGAGGAGATATCGGACTCTTTAATCGCTCCCACTACGAAGACGTGCTGGTGGTGCGGGTTCACAATATGGTTCCGAAAGATGTTTGGTCCGACCGGTACCGGCAGATCCGTGATTTTGAAGACATGCTCCACCAGAATGGAGTGGTGATTTTGAAGTTCTTTCTCAACATCAGCAAGGCCGAGCAGGAGAAAAGGTTCGAGGCCAGGCAGGGCGATCCGGATCGGAACTGGAAGTCGTCAGAGGCGGATTTCGCGGAGCGTAAGTTCTGGAGTCAGTACCAGGAGGCTTATCAGGATGCGCTGGAAAAGACGAGTCGTTCGCATGCGCCCTGGTACGTGATTCCGGCCAACCATAAATGGTTCCGCAACATGGCTGTGTCGCAGATCATCGTCGATACGATCGAGGAGTTGCATCCGCAGTACCCGGTTTTGCAGATGGCGAAGAGGCCAGGCGACAAGCCCGCTTAAGCAGGTCGCGCATGGCATCGGGGTGCACCTTCGAGAGCCGGACGAGCACCCACGGGTACTTCAGGTAATGATCGGTGATGTAGTAGGTTTCCGGGTCGTCAGCCATCATTTCTTCGCGCTCTTCGAAGCTGGTGCGCACTACCAGCGATTCGTTGTCTTCCTTGAGACGCGCGAACAGTTTGCCGCTGACTTTGAAGGCCGCGGTTCCGTATGAAGTGCCTTCCATGACCCTGGTGAGCGACAGCGCGATTTTGCGAACGTCCTCGAAGGCGACGGCCATGTTTCCAGATTATTGCAAGACCGGCGCCAGCAGGGCCGCCACGGAATCGGCAATTTGCTCGGCGGTACAGCGGCGCTTGGTTTGCGTCCATTCCTTCGCGGCCGCATAGATGGCTCCGCTGACGATCGCGGCCCGCATTTCCGTGGGGACGGCCTGGTTCGCAGGATGGCGTTGGAGGCCATCGAGAATGATTTTCCGCACCACGGCGAAGATGGCCGATTCCATATGCGGCTCCAGTTGGCGGATGCTCGACAAATAGTCGCAGACTGCCAGCATGATGGCTTTCAGGGCTGATGGGCAGGCTCCAGCAAAATGAATTCCGCGCTTTTCCAGCAGGGCCATGAACCGGCTGGCCACCAGGCATTCGAGGAGCGCGGTCTTCTCCGGGTAATGGTCGTAGAAAGTGGCCCGGTTCAGGGTTGCCGCGTCCGTGATGTCCTGGACGGAAATCCGTTCGAAGGGTTTCTTCTTTAGCAGCTTTTCAAGCGCCGTCTGCAGAAGCTGCCGGGTGCGCCGAATCCGGGGATCGAGGGACGGACTCATTTCTAAATTTAGTCTAGCAGGCGTGAATCGACAGTTGTCGTTTAGGCATCAGATGTCGTATGAAAATCACAACGCTTATTGCACGTTATCTGCTCGGGTTGCTCTTCGTGGTGTTTGGCCTCAATGGCTTTCTCCACTTCATTCCGACGGGACCGATGCCCACCGGGGCGGCGGGCCAGTTTATGGCCGCGGTAATGGTGGGATCGCACTACATGACGGTGGTTTTTGCGATCCAGCTTGTGGCTGGATTGCTGCTTCTCGTCGGGCAATATGTCCCGCTGGCGCTGACGTTGCTTGCTCCGGTGATTGTCAACGTGGTCATGTTCCACGCGTTTATGGCGCCGGAAGGACTGCCGCTGGCGGTCATCACGACCGTTCTGTGGCTGATTGCGGCGTACCCGGTCCGGTCAGTTTTTGCTGTTTTGCTCCGGCGCAACGTTACGGTGTGAGTTTGAGTGACTTGGATCGACTAACGCGCGCGGGTTAAAGCCCACGCCACCATTCCGGTACCGATTAGCGCGGGAATGAAGTAATGGTGGGCGAGGCCGACCAGCGCGAAGAAGATGAGGATACTGCAACCGGTGAGCATGACTCCGGGGCTGCGGGGTGGGCGTGTGCGCAAGATCGCCAGGATCAGGAAGCTGACGCAAAACCATCCTGCAAAGTTGGAGAGCGGCACTCCGTAGTAAGGACCCGGGTAACTCCATTTCCAGTAACCGAGCGTGTTGGCGGAGAGTGGGTCGATCACCAGATCGAAAAGCGTCATGGCAATTGCGCCAGCCCAGATGGGGATGGCGAGTTGGCGTACCCAGGCGATCAGAATCATCCAGGCGCCCGCGACAACCAGCGGAACACCGAGCAAGGTGGGCGCCAGTGCTCCCGTGTAGGAATAGGCTCCGAATGGATAGCCCGTTGCTACACCTGCGGCCTCGGCCACGAAACCAGCGGTGAAGCTGATGGCGCACGCCCGCCAGTCGCGTGGATTCGAGAACACGACTAACAGCGAAGCCAGCGCCAGGAAGAGGGGGGCTGTCCAGCGCATCGCCGCGGGCGTTCCGCCGTATAAAAGGTGTCCACCGGCGCCGCCGATCCAGAACACGGCATAGGCGATCCAAAGTGCGGCCAGGGCGCTACGAGCCTTCATGGCGCTGAATCAGATTGCAGGTGATCTCGGCGGAGAGCAACACCGTTGGAGTGCCTCCGCCAGGGTGCGTGCTTCCGCCTACATGGTAGAGGCCGGCGCAGGACTGGCTCCTGTTGCGCGGGCGCAGGAAGGCGTTGCGCCATCCATGCGAGTCGGTTCCATAGATGGACCCGCCGGGCATGAGATAGGTTTCCTCGATGCGCTGGGGAGTCCAGGTATCCTCGACCACGATGTGATGGGAGAGGCAAGGAAACCCGCTTTTGTGAAGGCGCTCGAAGACACGCTCCCGGGCGCCCGAGACGTCTGCGCCTGCCGGAGCGTTGGCCATTATGAAGAGCGACTCGCCGCCTTCGGGAACAAGGCTTCGGTCGAGGCGGCTGGGCGCGTTCACGTAGACCGTGGGATCGGTGGGGAAGCGGCGTTCGTCGCAGATCTGGGTGAACTCGCGCTGGTAGTCTTCGGAAAAGTAGATGGTGTGCGGCTGCAATTCGGGGAGTTCGCGATCAATGCCCAGCAGCATCACAAAGCCGGACATGGATCGCGCTTGAGGCGGCAGGACGGGTTCGCCGAGAAGTTCAGGAACCATGGCGGCGTCACCATTCATGACAACGATATCAGCGAGGATGGCTTCGCCGGACTCGAGGACGACGCCGGCTGCGCGGCCGCCGTTTCTGGCGATCCGGGTTACTCTGGAATTGACGCAAAGCTCGACGCCGCGCTCGGAAGCGAGCGCTGCCAAAGCTTCCACGATCTGATAGAGCCCGCCGCGCACGTAATAGCCGCCGTAAGTGAATTCGAGGTAAGGGATCACCGCCAGCGTGGCCGGAGACAAGTACGGCGAAGAGCCGACGTAGGTGGGATACCGGTTGAACAGCTGCCGCAAGTACGGGCTTGAGAAGTGCGCGCGCAGGGTAGCGTCGTAGTTACCCCATCCATAACGGAAGGGCATGTGGCGCAGCACTTCCCAATCGCCTTTACCAGGCGGATCGTAGGGCGAGCGGCTCATGAAAGTGCGTCGTGAAACCTCCCACAGGCGCGCGCCTAGCTCGATGAACTTGAGGAACCCGTCCTTGTCGTCCGGTGCGATTCGAGCCAGGGTGTCGAACCACTCCGGCAGGGATGACGAGTAAGTGAACGAGGCGCCATCCGCGTAGATGTACTTCGCGAGGGGGCTCAGTGGAATCAGTTCCAGGTGATCTTCGAGGCGGCTGCCCGCGGCCTGGAATAAGTTCGCGAACACCCACGGCATGGTGATGAGGGACGGGCCGGTATCGAAGGTAAAACCGCCGGCGCACCAGCGGTTCATCTTGCCGCCCATGCGCGGTCCGGCCTCGCAGATGCGGACTTTCCAGCCGAGCGCGCGGAGGCGAAGGGCCGCGGCGAGACCACCCAACCCTCCGCCTATGATGACGGCCCGCCTGCTCAGACGCGCCTCGCGCGGTACACGCGACCTTTCCAGACTACGCCGGAACCGAGGCGGCACTGCCACCAGGAAGACACACCCAGGCCGAGCAGAAAGACCTCTGCCAAGGGTTGCAGCAGAGCACTCCACCAAGGTTGTCCAAACCGAAGGGCCAGGACGAGGCGGGCGAGGACGATCAGCAAGGCGGCAGGCCAGTTGAAGATCAGGAAGGGCAGCAGGAAGACCGTGAAACGAAACGCCAGGAAGAGCCAGAACATGGCCTGGTGGCGGAAAGCGGGGAAGAAGTTCTTTTGAAATCCGAGCCAAATCTCACTTAAGCCGGCGTACATGCGGACGCGGATGACATCCTGGCCATCGAGGCACAGGGATCTTTCGCCGTGCGATCGCCAGATTTGCGCGAGCCGCGTATCTTCGAAGATTTCGCCTTTTACCAGGGCGTGGCCGCCGAGCTTCTCGTAGGCGGCGCGCTGGATCAGAAGGCAGGCGCCATGCGCGAGGCCCAGGGACGGCTCATTGCGGATGAGGGAAAGGGGCGCGGGGAAGATGGTGAATACGACGCTGTTCAGCATCGGCATGAGCATCTTTTCCGCGAAGCTCCGGAGGTCGAATCCGGGCCAGCAACTGAGCAGAGTCAGGCGGCGGGAGGTGGCTGAGTTGGTCATGGCGTCGACAGCGCCGGGCGCGAGGCGCGCGTCGGCATCCAGGAAGAGAAGCCAGTCTCCGGTGGCGTTTGCGGCGAGGCGCGAGCACGCGAAATTCTTGCCGCACCAATCGGCGGGGAGCGGGGCGGGGTCGATCAGGCGAATACGTGGGTCGCGCTGGGAAGCTTCGTTTACGATCGCGGCGGTGCGGTCTTCAGAGTGATCGTCGTAGATGAGGATTTCGTGGACGGATGGGCCTTGTTCCGAGGCACGTTGGATGCATTTAGCGATGTTGGCTTCTTCGTTGCGGGCGGGAATGAGGATGGAGACGAGATGGGCAGGCCCAGAGCCTGGGCGAGCGCCCGACCCACCCACGCGTGGCCAGAAGAGGGCGTTGGCGACGACGACCAGGAAGAGGAACGCTGCCGCGGCGATCAGCAACAAGCCGTCACCGAGATAACGATCTGGTCAATGTTGGACAGGAGCGCACCCACCTGTTCAGTATGGCCGAATTGTGCTTCGAGCGTTCGGCGGGCGCGAGCGACCAGGCTGGAGAAACGTTCGTGGCAAGCTTCGGGGCCGAACACGGCGGCGTGACTGGGTTGGCGGATACCTGCGTCCTGCAACTGATCGAGCAGGTCGTCACCCACCTGATAGGCCTCGCCAAGGTCTTCGCCGGCTCGGGCGAGGGCGGCCACGGCGTTGGCGGGTGCGCCGCCAGCCATGGCTCCTGCGACCAAAGTGAGGCGCATCAGGGAGGAAGTCTTGCGGTTGCGGGAGTTAAACGATACGGGGCCGGAGGACTTCGCAGCCAGGTCGAGAGCCTGGCCGCCGATCATGCCGTCGGAGCCAATGCAGGCGACGGCTTCGGCGAGAAGACATGTGTTCGAGCCGAAAAGGGCGTAGGCGCGATTGAGCAGCGCGAGGGCGGCCAGCAGAGCGATGTCTTCTCCGAAGACGAGATGCAAGGCGGCGCTGCCGCGGCGCAACGCGGCGTCGTCCATGGCGGGAAGATCGTCGAAAATGAGCGAACTGGTGTGGAGGAATTCGATGGCGCAGGCGGCCGGAAGGGCATCGTCGACGGGCACTCCCGCCACCTGCGCGGCCAATAGGGTGAGGACGGGACGCATACGCTTGCCGCCGGGGAAGACCGCATAGTGGACCGCGTCGTTCAACCGCTCGGCGCAAGGCAGGTGGCTGAGCGGCAGGTAGTCCTGCAACGCGTCTTCAATTAATTCGCGCATTGGATGGCAGGTGTAGGGCACAGAGGTTCTCTCTTGTTGACGGAAAAAATAATTTGGGCCAGCGCGGCAGAGGCTTCGATAAGGGGTAAATGCCCCGCGCCGGCGAGCGGAAATGTGCGGGATGCGGGCCACATGGCAGCCAGTTGAGCCGCGGATTCGCGCGCCGCGGCGAAACTGTTTTCGCCATAAACCAGATCGCAGGGAATCTTGAGATCGCGAAACCGGTCGATGTTTCCGGAGTCTTTCAGCAGGGTGAGGTAGCGGTAAGTGACAGCATGATCAACGCCACTAAACCCGCCGGTAAGGGTGGTGGATTGGCGGCGCTTGCTGCTGAGGGACAGGTTGGTGATCCAGCGCCCTACGGGATTTGCAAAGGTGGAGAAATAAGCGTAGCGCCCGATCCAGGGATTGACAAATACGCTGAAATACCAAGGCCAGAAGGTGAATACATCGATGGTGATGAGGCGTTCGATACGGTCGGGAATCATCTGAGCGACGAAGAAGGCGATGTTGGCGCCGCTGCAATTTCCGATGAGGGTAACGGGCTGGCCGACGCGGTAGATGGCTTCGGCGACTTCGCCTGCAACGAGGCGCATGGACCATTCGGCGAGAGGGTTCGACCGGCCAATTCCGGGAAGATCGCAGGCCAGAAGCGATGCGTCCCCGGGCACGAAGGGAGCCAGCGGTTCGAATGTGCGATGGTCGCCGCTCCAGCCGTGCAGGCCGAAGAATACGCGGGGACCGTTACCGTAGCGCTCAATGTACATATGATTCCGAGGCGGCGATCCTTTCCGCGACCATGCGGCCGCCGAGAACGACCATGGGCATTCCGGTGCCGGGCGTGGTGCTTGCTCCAGCGTAATAGAGACCGCGAATCCCCGTCGAGTAATTTCTGGAGCGGAATGGTCCCATTTGGAAGAGTGAGTGCGCGGAACCGAAGGCGGAACCGTCGTACAGTCCAAAGCGGCGCTGCCATTCGACGGGAGTCCAGACCTCCTCGACGGCGATGCGGGCGGGGTCGAGACCGATACGGGCGAGTACGCGGGCTTTGACATCGGGCACGATCTGGGTCCAGTTGGCGTGGGGCATGGCGCTGAGCACGGGCGTGGGCACGAGGACGAACATGCTGGATGCGCCTTCGGGCGCGAGACTGGGGTCGGATGCGGAAGCGATGCTGATGTAAAACGGCAGCTCTTCCGGGATGCTGCCCTGTTTGAGTTGGTCGAAGGCGCGGCGGAATTGATGGGGAAGGAAGATGGTGTGGTGTCCGTATTCGCCCTGCATCCCGTTTAGTCCCCAGTAGAAGGTGAGGACGCCCGGCGTCATTTTGCAGTCGGACGGTTTCCTGGACGGGCTTGAAAGAAGAGACCGTTCGGTGGTGGGCAGGTCCACGTTTGAGACGACCAGCTTCGCTGGAACGAACTCTCCATTTTCGAGGCGAACGCCAGTAACGGCGCCGGCCTGCGAATCGATGGATTTCACGCGCGCGCTGGTGTGGATTTGGACGCCGAGCTCTCGCGCGAGCCGCTGCATTCCGCAAACCAGGCTGTAGATTCCGCCGCGCGGGAGCCACAAGCCATGCGCCAACTCGCCGTACGCGAGGATAGAGAACAAGCCGGGCAATTCAAAGGGCGAGCCGCCGAGGTACATCCCGTAGGAGCCGAACGCCTCGCGGATGTAGCGGTTCTTGAAGAATCGGCCGAGTTCGGAATCGAGCGAGCGCCAGACGCCCAGGGCCATGAGCTCCCGCAGATTCAGCTTCCCCAACCATTTCAAGGGGTTATCTTCATTGCGCGTGACCAGTTTCCCGAAGGCCGTATCGAACTTGAAGGCCGCGTCGCGCATCCAAGCGATCAGGCGCGGGGCACAGCCGGGTTCGAGGCGTTCGCACTCCTCGCGAAGATTTTTCAGGTCACTCGAAAGGGAAAAGGTGGCGCCGTCGGGCCAGCGGAATTCGACGGAGGGGTCAACCGGGATGAGGTCGACGTAATCGGCGAAACGACGGCCGGCAGCGCGAAAGAGCTCTTCGAATACCCACGGATAGTTTAGGAGAGATGGGCCGGTATCGAAGCGGAAACCATCCCGTTCGATTACATTGGCGCGGCCGCCGACGCGGTCATTGGCTTCGAACAGAGTGACGGGGCGGTTTTGGAGGCGCAGGTGTATGGCGGCGCTGAGGCCGCCGAGACCGCCTCCGACGATGATGACGGGCGCGGGGATGGTCAAAGGGCCCCCAGGTATGCCAGGGGAAGCCGCCAGTACTTGCTGGGCGGCAGCACGCGGAATTTCTCTTTCAGGGGGACGCTTTCGCGACGTAGAACGCCGTCGGTGCTAGCTCCAATGCGCTGGTTGAGCTGCCGGTAGACCTGGATGCAGGACTGGATGGCGACGCGGCAATCCGGCGAAAAGGCATCGAGGTTGGACTCGGCGTTGGAGTAGAACTGTTCGGCGGTGTTGGAAAGCTGCCGGAGAACGCGCTTGAGTGCGCGGCGCGACGACTCATCGGCGATATTCATCTCGGCAATGCCTTCGGCGCGCAGCATATCCTGCGGGAGGTAAACACGGCCGCGGCGCTTGTCTTCCGGGACGTCGCGAAGGAAGTTGGTCAACTGGAGAGCGATTCCCAGATCGCGCGAGGCCGTAAGGGCACGGGCGAATTGGTCGGGACGCGACGCTCCGTATACGTAGGCCAGGAAATAGCCGACCACGGTGGCGCTGCCGTAAATGTATGATTCCACAAGGTCTTCGAGATCCAGGAAGGGGCGCGGGTTTACATCAAGCCGCATGGCTTCGAGGAAGGAATGATAGTGCTGGAAAGGGATACCCCGTTGACGCGCCACCTGGGCGAAAGCGGCGACGAACGGATTGAGGCCCGCGGCGACGGCTTGCTGAAGGGTGGCGTATTTCAGGCCCTGTTCGTAGTTCTCCGCCCATTGATCGAGAAGACGCAGCCGCTGGGCGGGCGAGATGGGGAAGGTATCCACGATCTCATCGGGATAGCGGACGGCGGCGTACACCACCTCCACCTGGCCCCTTTTGGCGGGCGGGAGGAAGCGCGTCACGATGAAAAAACTGGTGCTGTAGGTGCGCAGGATGGTTCGAGATGCACGAACGGCTCGCGCCCAGGCGATATGGGGGCGAGCAGCCGTGGTGACTGCACGCGCGGTCCGGCGTTCAAAAGCACTCCAGGCGCTTTGATCCCAAACCTCGGTCATGTCGTTACCGATCGAGCGTCCCATACCAATTCAAGAGTTAGATTATGGGCCGACAAAGCTCGATTTTATTAAAGTTGCGGGGCGCTGTGACGGCAATGTCGCGATCGTCGATTCGGCAAAACAACGTATTGAGCGAAGTGTTTTGTTTTGAGTGGTTTGTGGACTCGGCTGAAACGGCTGCCGGGGTGGAGTCCGGGCAGGGTCGTCGGGGTGTCGCGCTTGAGACAGGCGACTGGTTGGAGTCTTTGCGGTGGGTGAATTGACCGATGATGCCGTGGATGCCTTGGGATGGGGCGTCTTTGAGTTCTGTTTCCAGGGTTGTAGGTTGGTGTGCGTTACTCATGAGTGTGAGGTTTCCTTGGCCTCGATCTTAGTTTGGCTGGGGAATTGTGGGCTGGAGTTGATTTTGGGGGTAAGTTGTTGAGGGGATGCGGGAGATAGTCAGTAAATGGAAGTGATCAGGAATCTTTAGCCGCCGATGCACGCGGATTAGCACTGGATTGGTTAGTTGGGGGAGTAGACGCTTTGGCCTTGGCCTGGGTAGGATTCCTGGAAGTGCTGGTAGAGGATGTCGCACTTCTTCTCATATATTTCTTTGTTGTAGGGTTCGGGCAGTTCGTCCAGGGCATCCATAATGGTGGTGTAGACCATGGCCCGGGCCGAGGGTGTAGCCCAGGCGTCGGCCATTCTCCGCGGGGCGGTCCCTCGCATCACCGAAGCGCTGCGCTCGACCGGCGAGGTCAGCTGGCAGGAGATGCGCCAGGCGATGATCGAGAGCCGCCTGCGACGCCACGGGGAACTCGGACTCAGCCGCGAAGAGGCGGCCGAACATGGCGTCGTTGATGGCTTTGCCGATGTTGGCGCCTTCGGGGAGCTGCTGGAGGTTACTGAAGCGGGCGGCTTCGGGGAGGTAGAGGACGCCCTGGGCTTGATAGTCGGGTTTGCCGATGGTGCGGCGGCCAGTGGATTGGGTGGTGAGGCGGGTTTTGGCGAGGTTGAATTTGTGATCGGCGTAGCGGAGGAAGATGAGGCCGAGGACGGGGACGGAGTATTCGGAGGATTTGAGTTTGGAGTTGGCGCGGAGGTCGTCGGCGGCGGACCAGAGTCGTTTTTCGAGTTCGGTGGTGTTGGCCGGCATGTAGTTAGAAGAATAGTTTACTGGATTGGGGTGGCGAGGGCCCGGGGCCCTCGCCGGGCAGACGAAAGCGTCTGCCCCACCTCGGAGTCCGGCGTACTATTGGAGATATGGCGCAAGTGCACATGACCGAAGCCGAGGTTGCCAGTGACTTTGCCGCCGTGCTGCGCAAGGTGGGGCATGGCGAAGAGGTGGTTGTGAATCGGAATGGTCAGGCTGTCGCGGTGATTAAGGCTGCCGAGCCAAAGCAGCGAACACTTTCGCAACTGATCGAACTGGCTGGGGAGCGTGAGGAACGGCGAGGGTATGCGATCACGCTGGATGACGATTACGCAGCCGATGTCGAGCAGATTGTCCGCGAGAGGAAGCCCTGGGCGCCGTCCTCGTGGGAGTAATCGTCGATACAAGCACGCTGGTTATCGCCGAGCGGCGCAAGCACAGTGTCCGCGAGCTCTTCGGGCAGCTTCGAGACGTTTGTGGGGACACTGCGATCGGGATATCGGTGGTGACGCTAGTGGAACTGGCGCACGGGATCGAACGGGCAAATCTGGAAGCGCACCGCGAGCAGCGACGGGCGTTTCTGGACGATTTGATCGCCGACATGGTTGTTTACCCTGTGACGGCTGGAATCGCGCGACTGGCGGGCAGGATTTCCGGGCAGCAAGGGCGCCGCGGGGTGACTGTTCCATTCGAGGATTTGTTGATCGGGGCGACCGCGCCGCATCATGAGTGCGATGTGGTTACCGCGAACATCCGACATTTCGAAATGATTCCTGGTGTCGTGGTGAGGACGCTTTAGAGAGGCTGTCGTGGCGGTCGACGTAGTAGGTGTTGCCGTCCTTGATGTCTCCGGAAAGTCCATGAACGGCTAAGTTCATTTTGCAGAGGCGGATGGTTTCTTCGGTCTTCTCCTGGCCGAAGATGGAGAGCTCGCTGATGGGGCTCTTTTTGTGGCGTTCGACGAAGGCGGCGGATTGGACGAACATGCCGCCCGATCCGCAAGCGGGGTCGAGGATGCGGCCGTGGAAGGGTTCGATGATTTCGACGATGAGCTTGACGATGCTGATGGGGGTGAAGAATTCGCCGCCTTTTTGTCCTTCGGACATGGCGAATTTGCCGAGGAAGTATTCGTAGATTTTGCCGAAGGCGTCGCCGTCGATGTCCATCGGAACGGCGGCGAAGTTCTTGAGGAGGGAGACGAGGAGGTCCTTATCGAGGCGGGTGTAGTTTTGGGGCAAAGGACGCCTTTGAGGTCGTCGTTATCGGCTTCGATGGCCTTCATGGCGTCGTTGATGGCTTTGCCGATGTTGGCGCCTTCGGGGAGCTGCTGGAGGTTGCTGAAGCGGGCGGCTTCGGGGAGGTAGAGGACGCCCTGGGCTTGATAGTCTGCTTTGCCGATGGTGCGGCGGCCGGTGGATTGGGTCGTGAGTCGGGTTTTGGCGAGGTTGAATTTGTGATCGGCGTAGCGGAGGAAGATGAGGCCGAGGACCGGGGCTGGTGGGTCGGACTTGGTTGCATGGGATTTCCTTGGGTGTCGAGCATCAACTAGTCGCCCCCGCGTAGCGAGACTCCGGGCGGTCTACCGGCAGGATTGCAACCCTTGACTCTCCAGGGGCCGGAACCTGACCTGAAGTTATGAAAGTGCATTTGCCCCCCGATGTGGAAACAAGGCTTCTCGCTTCTGAGCAGGGCCGGGATACGGCGGCGCTTGTGCACGAGGCGGTGACGCGTCTTGTGGATTATGACGAGTGGTTTAGCCGGGAAGTGGATCTAGGCATCGCGGCCGCGAATCGGAGTGAGTTTGTTGAACATGAGGAGGTTCGCAAGCTGGTCGAGAAAGCGCTTTCCGGGATGAAGACCCGTTGGACGCAGCCTCGGGGGCGCGTGGGGCTGGCGATTTACAATCGCGGGATGGCTAGAAGAGTGATTTTGGGATTGGGGCTCAGCCTGGATGGGTATATCGCGCGACGCAATGGCGACCTGGATTTTCTGGCGATCGACAAAGAGGGGGAAGCGGTGATGGCGGACTTTTTTTCCAAGATCGATACCACGATCATGGGACGGAAGACGGCGGCCGGCTGGGTGAAGATGCGCGAGCGCGGGGAGATTCCGGAGACGCCGGGCATGGCGAACTACGTGGTCTCGCGACGATGGAAGCCGGGTAAACGGGACGGATTCGAAGTTGTGAATGGATCTCTGACAGCCTTGGTGAGAAAGCTGAAACGACGCCAGGGGAAAGACATCTACCTGGGGGGCGGAGGTGGATTGGTCCGCAGCTTTCTGCGGGAGGATCTGGTGGACGAACTCTTCCTTGGAGTGGGTCCCGTACTGCTGGGCGATGGCATCCCAGGCTTTCCGGCGAAGTTCCCGCAGCGCGACTTCCGGCTGACGGAATGCAAAGCGTACTCGAATGGATCGGTGGGGCTGCGCTACGTTCGCGGATCGGTTTAGGGCTTGGCGTTTGTTGCTTTATCAAGCGTCTCCCGTACCTGCTTTAGCAGGATTTCCGGGGTAAACGGCTTGGTGAGGAACGGGCGCTGGCGATCGTAGTTGTCGCCGAGATGGGAATCGAGGTAGCCGGACATGAAGAGGATTTTCTTGCCGGGGTGGCGCTTTTCGATTTCGGCTCCGAGTTCATAGCCATTCATAAAGGGCATCATCACGTCGGCCAGCACCAGGTCGATGCGGTTGATTTCCATGAGGTCTAACGCTTCCTTTCCGTTGTGGGCCTGGATGACGGTGTAGCCGCTGGTCGCGAGGACGGCGTAGACGAGGTTGCGGACGGACTCCTCATCGTCGGCGATGAGAATGGTTTCGGTTCCGCGCGGACCTCTGAGACGCCGCGTGGATTGCAGAGGTTGAGTTACTTTCACCTGCGGGAAATAGATCTCGAAGATGGTGCCTGCGCCAGGCTGGCTGTAGACGCTGATGTAGCCACCGTGCTGTTTGACGATGCCGTAGACGATGCTGAGTCCGAGTCCGGAACCCGAGCCCCGAGCTTTCGTGGTGAAGAAGGGCTCGAAGAGGCGAGATCGGGTTTCGGCGCTCATGCCGACGCCGCTGTCGGAAACCGCGAGCATGACATAGGGGCCCGGCGGCAGATCCGGGGGACGGCCGGGTTCACCACCATGGATCTCGACTTCGGACGTTTCGAGGACGAAGCGGCCGCCATCGGGCTGGGCATCGCGCGCGTTCATGGCGAGGTTGGCGAGGATCTGCTCAATCTGGCCGGGGTCGGTTTGGATGAGGCTATTGCGCGCGACGGTGTGGAGGACGAGTTCGATTTTGGGGCCGCCCTCGGCACGATCGCCGAGCACGCGGGTGAGCATGGTTTCCATGTTGGCGATCAGGGTGTTCAGGTCATGGGGTTTGGCGGGCACGCCCTGGCCTTTTCCGAACGCCAGCAACTGGCGCGTCAACCCGGCGGCGCGTTCTGCGGCGAGGAGGATCTCTCCGGCGAAGCGCCGGAGCGGGTTTCCGGGAGGCATTTCGGAGGTCAGCAATTCGGCAAAACCGGTGATGACGGTGAGGAGGTTGTTAAAGTCTCCCGCGACTCCACCGGCAAGCCGCGCGATGGCGTCCATTTTCTGCGACTGAGTGAGCTGATCCTGCAACTGGCGGCGGCTGGTGATGTTGCGCAGGATCAAGATGGCGCCGGTGATTCTGCCGTCGGCGGCGCGAACAGGGGAGGCGCTCTCTTCGACTGAATACTCAGTGCCGTCCCGGGAGGTAAGGATGATGTGGGCGCCCTGCTGGGGATTGCCAGCGCCTTGGAGCGCCTGGGGAATCAGTTGAGACCGGGTTTCACCGGTGGTCTCGTCGCGCAGATGGAACACGGCTTCAAAGGGTTGCTTGTGGGCGAGGAGGGGGTCGAGGCCGATGAGGGCGCCGGCGGCGGGGTTCAGGTAGGTGATTTTGCCGCGGCGGTCGGTCAGGACCAGTGCGTCGTCCATGGCTTCGAGGATGGAGATGTTGCGATCGCGGACTTCACGGAGCAAGGCGGAGAGCCAGGTGATGAGCAGGGCGGGCAGGATGAAGGCAATGGAGGAGGAGATGGGCCGGGCCAGGAGATAGTGCGTGGCGAGTGCGGCGGCAAATGCAGAAACGATGCCGCCTTCGAGGCTGAACAACCAGGCGCAGGCGAGGACGGCGGCGATGAGGGGCAGGGTGTAGATGGGTTCGGGCAGGCGGCCGCAGGGAATCGAGATCGCGATGGCGACCGCAGTGACTCCGAAGGTAACGGCAAACCGGGCAGCCGGAGGCCAACGCGCCGGATTGGACATTAGGACTATGATATTTAACTTGAGCGAGCTGGATGGCGGGGGATGATGCCGGGTCGGGACAGCACGCGGGGAGCTAAGCTGAGAGTTTGCGGGCAGGTGGAAGCGTCTGCCTCACCTTTATGAAACTATTGTTTGCTGTGTTTGCAGTCGCGGGGATTGCGGTGGCGCAAGCGCCGAATCCGAATTCGCAATACCGGCTGGGGCCGGACTCGATGCCGCAGGATGGCGTTCCGAAAGGGGAGATCCGGGGGCCGTTTACGCTGCCGAGCCAGGTTTACGCGGGTACGCAGCATACCTACTGGGTGTATGTGCCGGCGCAATATGACCCGGCGGTTCCGGCGAGCCTGATGATCTTTCAGGATGGGCAGGCGTTCAAAGATCCGGACGGGGATATTCGGGCGCAGAACGTGATGGACAACCTGATTTACCGGCGCGAGATTCCGGTGATGCTTGGGGTGTTCATTAATCCTGGACGAACGCCGGAGCAGCCTGAGCCGAATCCGAAGGAGTGGGGCGACAAAACGACGAACCGGCCCACGGAGTACAACACTCCCGACGATAAGTATGCGAGGGTGATTGTGGATGAGCTGATGCCGGTGCTGTATAAGGAGTACAACATTTCGAAGGACCCGGATCAGCATGGAATCGGCGGGTCAAGCTCGGGGGCGATTGCGGCATTCGCGGTGGCGTGGGAGCGGCCGAACGATTTCCGGAAGGTGCTGAGTAATGTGGGGAGTTTCGTGAATTTGCGGGGCGGGGATGTGTATCCGGAGCGCGTGCTGGCAACCGAAAAGAAACCGATTCGGGTGTTTTTGTGCGATGGGCGGAATGACAATCGGGGGAGTTATAAGGATGGCCCCTATGATCCGCGGCGGGATTGGTTTTTGCAGAATGTGCGGTTGATGAAGGCGCTGACGTCGAAGGGGTATGACGTGAACTATGCGTGGGGGATCAATTTGCATGGGCAGAAAATGGGCGGGGCGATTCTGCCGGACATGATGAGGTGGTTGTGGCGGGATGGGCCGGTGTCGACGGATCCCAAGGACATGGTGGAACGGAGTTTTCGGGAGGCGGTGAAGAAGACGCAGTAGTCTCAGAGTTTGTGCAGTACCCAGGTGGTCATGGAGCGTTGGTCTTGGACTACCGTGGTTTTCAGCGGGTCTGCGAGTTGTGCGTTTAATTCTTTGGTCAGGCGCGTGAGTAGGGGTTCATCGACTAAATAGCGTTCGGAGCCGTCGGGTAATAGGTGGCGGCGTCCGCCTATCCGTTGGATCTGATGTTCGATGCCGATGGAAGAGGCCAAGCGGCAGAAGAACAGGCCACCGGGTTTGAGGGCTTTCCATGTGCCTTGCAGCATGGCCTGGAAGTGGCGATCGTCGCGGGCGAACTGGAGGACGGCGCTGCTGATGACTACGTCGGCGAAGGCTGCGGGGAACGACAGGGCTTCCAGGGGTTCGACGCGGAAATTGGCCTTCGGCAGGTGCGGGGCGATGGCGCGCACGGATTCGATGGCTTCCGGATTGGTGTCGGCGGCGAAGATTTCGAAGCCTTGCCGGGCGAGATAGATGAGGTTGCGTCCGTAACCACAACCGGCGTCGAGGATGCGCATGCCGGGGAGGATGCGGCCGCGCAGGAGCTGGTCGAAGAGATAGATGTCGATGGGGCCGAACTGCTGCTGAAGGTCCACTTAGAGCCTGGCGTGCAGGTTGCGGAGTTGGCGGACGCCTTCGGCGGCCACGGTGGCGTCGGGGTCGTGACTTAGTTTTTCGAGAGCGGGGATGCTGGACTTGTCTCCGCTGGCGGAGATGACTCGCGCGAGAGACACTTTTTCATCGCGCGTGCCTTCGTCCAGAACTTTGGTGAGAGCGCTGCGGACCTCGGGGTTTCGGGCAGCTTCGGTGAGATAAGTCTGGGCGGCGGGGCGGTAATTATTGTTGTTCAGGGAGTAGACCAAAAAGCGGAGCGGGGCGAACTCGTCAAGGCTGAGATTCCCATCCATCACCATGGTGAACGCGAGGGCCATGCGGGGGGCGTTGCGGGGCTCCTGCTCATAGAGCGTCTGGATGTGGCGCGCGTCATCGATACTGGCGAGGCGAGCGAATCCTTCGGCGGCGGCGGTGCGGATTTTTTCGTCGGGATTGGTGATGTAGGAATTGAAGAGCGCGCGGTCGGCAGGCTCGGGCATCATGGCGAGGGCGGAGATAGCGGCGCGGCGGACCTTATCCCGATCGGTGCGCTGGATGACATCGCGAATATCGGGGCGAGCCTGCTTGCAAGTGAGCATGCCGTTGGCTTCGAGTGCTTCGGTCTGGACTTTCTCATCGAAGTCCTTAACTAGGAAATGGATACCCGGGCAGGCGGCGGGATCGCGGATTTTTTCCATGGCGACGAGGGATTCGAGGATGACGTCGGAATCGCGCGAGCGCAGGGCTTCGATTAAATCGGGCACGGCCGGTTTACCGCGCAGGATACCGGCGGCACGGGCGGCATTGGCGCGAGCGTCGAGGCTGGAACCGCTGCGAGCCACTTTTCCAATGGCCTGGATCACATTGGGGCGGACGATGACGTACGGGTCGATGACCTGGTCGTCGGGATCGGAAAAGCGGGAGCGGATGTCGGAGCTGATTTTCTTGATGGGCGCGTAGAAGCCGGTCTTGATATAGCCGGGCAGATAGACGTTGACGAGGCCGTTGACGGCCATGATCTGGACTTGAGCGTCGTTGTCGCGAGCGGCGTCTACCAGGGCGTCGACGGTTCGCGGGCCGCCGATGTCGATGATACCGTGCAAGGCCTCGATGCGGACGCGAACGTCGGGGTTCAAAAGGAAGCGCTGGAGCTCGGGCAGCGCGGACTCGCCTTGTTTGGCGACTCTGCGGACTTCCTTGACGCTCTGGGCCTGTGCGGCCACGGCGAGCACGACGAGGGAGATGGCGAGCGGACGCATGTTCAACGAGTGAATTCGACCTGGACCTTGTGCGGGATGACGCCGGCTTCGAAGCCGAGGTCGAGGAGCTTTTGCACAGCCTTGGGGATCACTTCGCCGCAGTCTACCGTGTAATGGTTCACGTACATGCCGACAAATTTCTCGGCCAGGCCTTTGTCCAGGTCCCTGGCGAACTGCATGGCATATTGCAGGGCGGCGTCATGATTGGCGAGGGCAAATTCAACGCTTTCGCGGAGCATGCGCGTGCACTCTGCCCGGACTTCCGGGGATAGCGACCTGAGGAGCACGTTTCCACCCAGCGGCAAGGGCAAATCGTAAGTGGACTTAAACCACTTGCCTAAATCAATGACGCGATGGAAGCCGCTGCGGTTATAAGTAAGTTGGGCTTCATGAATAATTAATCCGGCGTCGGCGGAATGGCTTTGCACGGCTTCGAGGATTTTGTCGAATGGGGTGACAACGGGCTCGAAATCCGGCTCAAGGATTTTCAGGGTGAGGTAAGCCGTGGTGAGAAGACCGGGAACAGCAATCCTTTTGCCTTTGAGTTCGCTGACTTCGAGCGGCTTCTGGGTGACGACCATGGGTCCATAGCCGTCGCCGATGGAGGAGCCTGTGGCCATGAGGTAATACTTGTCGGCCACGTAAGGATAGGCGTGAAAGGAAATAGCGGATAGGTCGTAGACGCCCTCGGTAGCTTTGCGATTGAGGGTTTCGATATCCGAAAGCACGTGAGTGAACTGGACAAGGGAGGAGCGAACCTTGCGTGTGGCCAAGCCGTAGAACATGAAGGCATCGTCCGAATCCGGACTGTGCGCGGCAAGGATCTCCTTAAGGCCTAATTTAGATTTCATAAGGGGGAAGTGACGGAGTACCGACTTTCAGTATGGCACGGGGAATGGGCGGGGCTGGCTGGGCTATGCTAGTGGTGTCGTGATGCCCGCAGCTCCCATCCCGCCCGCGTTTGAACGCCTCGGGGGACGCCGGTTCTCGTTTTATCCGGCGATTCTGAGGGTGCCGTCGAACGAGTGGACTTTTCGACATGCCACGTGGAGCGAAGTGATGGTGCGGAACGCGGCGAATGGGCGGGACTTGTGGATCTCGCGGAGGTTTCTGGGCGAGCTTTCGGAGAACGATACCCCGGTGTTGGTGGTGAGTCTGCTGGAGAAGCTGGAGTTCCGCGATGGCGGGGTATATCCTTGCCGGCCGCGGGTGATTGAAATGCCCGTGAGCGATGCGGCCGGGCCTGTTGCGGAGCGTCCGGAACCGGCGCCGGTGATCAGCATACGGCTAGAGGGCAGGAATGAGAGCCGGGCTTCGCGTGTCGCCGGCGGCGCCGTGGCGCTGGGAGTTTTGGGATGCCTGGCAGTGGTGGGTTACTCACTGGAAGGCGGAAGCGTTCATCGGGGAGCGGTGGTTTCTTCTCTCGATAAGACCTACCTGGCGTTGAGTGGGTCGGATACCTATGAGAGCGTGGTGCGGGCGCTGGGCGCACCCGACCGCGAACGCTGGGTGGTGACGCCGAGCGGCAACCGGGTTCATTTGCTGGATTACGCGGACCGGGGCTTTCAGGCGGTGCTGGTTCCTAAGCCAGGCGGACCGGACGCCTATGCCGGCTCGGTGGATGAACGGGGACGCATTCTGCAATCCGTGGTGATGCCCCGGGGCGGGCTTTCGACGCCGATCCTGCGCGACCTTCAGGAATAGATGAAGACCGTCTTGTGGGTGCTGGTGGCGGTTGCGGGAGCCGTTTCGCTGGCGGTGATTGCTACCAGCAGAGGTGAAACCATCAACAGCTTTTGGCTGGTGGCCGCGGCCATTTGCAGTTACGCGGTGGCGTACCGGTTTTACGGCGCGTTTATTGCCGCGCGGGTGATGGCTCTGGATGACCGGCGCGCGACGCCGGCCGAGCGCCTTCGGAACGGGCACGATTTCGAACCTACCAATAAATGGATCGTGTTTGGCCATCACTTCGCTGCGATTGCGGGACCGGGTCCGTTGGTAGGGCCGGTGCTGGCGGCGCAGTTCGGATACCTTCCCGGCACGCTGTGGATTATCGCGGGGGCTGTGATGGGCGGGGCGGTGCAGGATTTCGTGATCCTGTTCGCGTCGATCCGGCGGGACGGCAAATCGCTGGGGCAGATCGCGCGAGAAGAGATTGGGCGCGTGGGCGGAGCGATCGCCATGGTGACAGTGCTGCTGATTATGGTGATCCTGCTGGCGGTGGTAGCGCTGGTGGTGGTGAATGCGCTGGCGGGCAGCCCATGGGGAACGTTCACCATTGCGGCCACGATGCCGATCGCGCTGATCATGGGAATCTACCTGCGCTTTGTGCGGCCGGGACGCGTGCTGGAGTGCAGCGTGCTGGGGTTCGCGCTGGTGATTCTGGCGTTGATGGGCGGCGAATGGGTTTCGGAATCGGCCACTTATGCGCCTCTGTTTACGTGGCCGTCGGTGACGCTTGCGTTCGCGATTATTGGCTATGGGTTTCTGGCTAGCGTACTGCCGGTGTGGCTTCTGCTGGCTCCGCGCGATTACCTGAGCACGTTCGTGAAGCTGGGGGTGGTGGTGCTGCTGGCGATGGGAATTTTCGTGGTGCATCCGGTGCTGGCGATGCCGGCGTTGACGCGGTTCACGGATGGGACTGGGCCGGTGTTCGCGGGTAAGGTTTTCCCGTTCTGCTTCATTACGATTGCCTGCGGGGCGATATCCGGATTTCATTCTTTGATTTCATCGGGAACGACGCCGAAGCTGATTGCGAAGGAGACGCACGCGCTGCCGGTGGGATATGGGGGGATGCTGCTGGAATCGTTTGTGGCAATCATGGCGATGGTGGCGGCGAGCGTGATGCAGCCGGGCGTTTATTTTGCGGTGAATTCGCCGGCGGGGATTGTGGGCAAGACGGCGGACGCGGCGGCGGCCACGATTTCAGGTTGGGGCTTTCCTGTGACGGCGCAGACGATGCAGGGACTGGCACAGAGCGTGGGCGAGATTTCGCTGTATGGGCGGACCGGGGGCGCGCCTTCGCTGGCTTTGGGAATGGCGCATATTTTCGCGGCGGTGGGAGGCGGGAAACTGATGGCGTTCTGGTATCACTTCGCCATCATGTTCGAGGCGCTATTTATTCTGACGATTATCGATGCGGGGACGCGGGTGGGACGCTTTATGCTGCAGGACACCTTGGGGCATGTGTGGAAGCCGCTGGGCCGGACCAGTTGGATGCCGGGAGTGCTGCTATCGAGCGCGGCGGTGGTTTTCGCGTGGGGGTATTTTCTTTATAACGGCGTGCGCGATCCGCTGGGTGGAATCAATTCGTTGTGGCCGCTGTTTGGGATTGCGAATCAACTGCTGGCGGCAATTGCGCTGTCGGTGGCGACGACGATTCTGCTGAAGATGCATGGGTGGAAATTCGCGTGGATCTCGGCGCTGCCCTTGAGCTGGCTGCTGACAGTGACGCTGAGCGCTTCATGGGAGAAGATTTTTTCGAGTTCTCCACGCATTGGATTGCTGGCGCAGGCGAGTGCGCTGGAAGCGGCGTTACATGCAGGGAATTTGCCGGCTGCGCGGATTGCGGACACGCAGACTTTGCTGTTCAACGCGAGGCTGGATGCCGCAGTGTGCGCCGTGTTGGCGCTGCTGGTGGTGGTGATTGTGGTTGATTCGGTGCGCGTGTGGGTGGGGATTGGGCTGGGCAAAGCTCCGCTGGTTGCGGGTGGATTGGAGCCGGAGGCGGTATGAGGCGACTGTGGCGATTTGTGGTGGCGCTGGCTCGGGAGATTGGAGATGAGAACGCGTACTCGCGCTACTTGAGTGATCGCGGTGTCCCAAGGAGCGGCGCGGAGTGGCGGCGGTTTTCGGATGGGCGGATGCGGGCTAAGTATTCGCGGGCCAAGTGCTGCTAGCGGCGGTTGAACAGGGCGGCTAACAGGGCTCCGGCGCCGCCGCTGATGACGACCACGGCGGTGTGCCAGAGCATTACGTGGAAGGCCTCGAAATTGGGGCAGTGGAGTTCGAGCATGGTGATGCCGGCCAATCCGGCGAGGGTGCCGGCCACGGTCCCCGCGCTCACGGGATTCACGGCGAAGCCACGGCGCAGGACAAACCAGATTGCAAAGGCCGTGGGCGCGGCGTGGAGAAGGCCCGCGGTGAGGCAGGCGATCCCCTGGGGCAGGAAGTTGATTGTCTGGTAGTCGCGGAAGAGGAGCGCGAAGACGGCCAGAAGCAGGAGTGAGCCTGCGCCCAATAGGAATCCTGGAGAGAGGAGGCGGCGGCTCCCGGGAATCATTTCGCTGACGCTTGAGGCGGCCGCCATCCAGATCAAGAGAGCTAATACCGGGTAAATGACGGCGCGGTGGAGCACCGGTAGATTTTGAAAACCGTAAAGACCAAGCTTGGCGGCGCCAGCCATGGCGATGGCTACCGTGATGAGGGCGAGTCCGCTGGTGAGAAGCCAGGGAGGCGCGATGGGGCGGACCGGACGCAGACCGGGCTCGATGGATTTGGCGATGCGATCAAGCACCGCCGGGTCGACTGGATGCGGAGTCTCAGCCGCACGCTTCAGGATGTCGTCGAGATTATCCATGTGCGTGTTATCCATGAGCGGCGCCCTTGCGAGTTAGACGTTCCCTCAATTTCTCATATGCGCGATGGGCCTTCTGCTTGACGGAGCCCACGCTGGAAGATGTGGCGCGCGCAACTTCCTCCAGAGACATGCCTTGGACCTTTAGCATCTGGACCACCTCCCGCTGGCTTTCCGGAAGCACGGCGAGAAGCGCTTCGAGATCGGCCTCAGCGGCGGCATCCTTCGATGGCGCTGCCGGCAATTCGGGAATATCGGCCAGCCCGTCTTCACGGGATTTGGTCCGGCTGACCTTGCGGTAATGATCGACGCGGATGTGGCGGGCGATGGCATAGAACCACGGGAGCACGGGCTCACCGGCGCGATAGGTGTGACGGGCCTGATGAATACGCAGCCAGGTTTCCTGAAGCAAGTCGTCGGCATCTCCCCGGCTGGCCATCTGGAGGACGAAGAACCGGTGTAGCTGGGGGCTGACCCGGTCGACAAGGGCCGTGGCAGCGGTGAAGTCACCTTGTTGATAACGAGCCATCAGTACTTCCAGGTCTCTGTCCGCATTCATGGGGAGAAGTTACTCCCCATTATTATCAGCAAGTACGATTGGCCCCTTTGGAAAGTTACGAAATTCACACCGTAACTTTTTGCCCTCGCCGGTCGAAGCCAACTCCGGAGAACTATCCAGAGGTTTTCCAAGGAGCGAAAAAGAATATGAAAAAGTGTTTGCTTAACGTACTTATTGCGCTCACAGGAGCGGCAGGTTTGATCCACGCGAGCCAGGGCACGGTTGTGGTGACGGCGTCAAACGCATCTCCGAATCAGCTCTTGGTTTATTCGACCGGCGGCGAACTCATGCAGACCGTGGCTACGGGAGGAAACGGCGGGGTGTCGGGTAATGCGGGCGGAGTTGAGGCGAATGGCGGGATGGTGGCCGTGGTGAATTTTGGATCACTGTCGGTATCGATCTTTCAGATGGGAAGCAACGGCCTTCAGATGACCGGGTTAGTGCCTACTATCTCAAGCCCGGTGAGCGTGGCTTTCGGCGGCGATCATCTTTACATCCTGGGGACCACGGAAGTGGAATCTCACCGGATTGTTGGAAGCGCCGTTAGCGCGAATGCCGATGGAGAAGTGGGACTGCTGGTGGCCGATGGTTCGGCGGCGCAGGTTGGCGTGGTGGAGAATCAGCTGATTATCACGGAGAAGAGCAACATGATTGAGACGGTGAATCTGCTGGCCGGCGGGGCTGTAACCGGAGTCGCGAAAGAAGTAAAAGGCATTCCAGCCAACGTCAATACACCTTTCGGGCTGGTTACGCGCGGTGCGAACGCTTACGTGACGATCGCGCACGCCAATGAGATTTCTCTGGTGCGCAGCGGATCGGTTCTGGCCGTGACTAACTCAGGAACGCAAAACGCGCCCTGCTGGTTGACACTTGTCGGGCCCTATCTCTATTCAAGTAACTCCCCGAGCATGAGTGTTTCGCGTTACGCCGTCTATGGGCAGCAGATCATTCAAGACCTGGCGGTGGCCGCGACCTTTGACGGCGACCCGACGGATATCGCGTCAGGTGCGGGTTTCGTTGCTGTGGTGGATGGCAACGGGCCGTCGTCGCATCTTTCCATCTTCAGCGTGGACGCGGACGGCAATTTGACCTTGCTGCAAGCGGCGGACGTGATCAACAGCGCGGCGAACGGCGTGGCGATCATTCCTGCGCCATAGAACTGGTGCGTTTGAATACCTTACCCCAACCGGCGGTGAAACGCGTTTGTTTCGCAACCTATCATGAACAGTAGGTGATAGCGAATGAGAGTCGGTTGGGTTTGGGTATTTGGTTTCTCGATTTCCGCGTTGGCGCAGCAGATGACGCTGGACGTGGTAGTAACCGATAAGTCGGGCAAACCCGTAGGGGGCTTGACGGAGCAGGATTTCACGCTTCGAGATAACAAGCTGCCGCAGAAAATTGTATCTTTCCAGGCGGTTCAGGGCAACACAGAAGATCCGCCTGTCCAGGTGATTTTGCTGCTGGATGAAGTGAACACGGGTTTCAATTCCGTGGCTTACGAGCGGGACCAGATCGATCGCTTTCTGAAACGGGATGGTGGACAGTTGGCGCGTGCGACGTCTTTCGCATTCGTCACCGATAAGGGGCTCAGCATTGGCGAGGGCGCGACGCGGGATGGGAATGCGCTGATGGCCGACCTGGATCAGAACAAGTCGGGTTTACGGACGATCACGCGCGCGCAGGGATTCTATGGAGCGAACGACCGGCTGGAGATTTGTCTGCGGGCGTTGCAGCAGCTTGCGGACTATGAAACACCGAGGCCGGGAAGAAAGATCGTGCTCTGGATTAGTCCCGGCTGGCCGCTGCTTTCTGGTCCCGGCATCGAACTGACTCCCAAGAGCCAGCAGGCTTTTTTCGCGAACGTCGTGACTCTTTCGGACTCGCTTCGCAGAGCCCGGATTACGCTTGATAGTATTGATCCCTTGGGGACCTCCGATACTGGGGGCACCCGAACCATTTATTACAAGGCATTTCTGAAGGGTGTTAAGAAGCCGAGCCAGGTGCAGATCGGCAACCTGGGATTGCAGGTTCTGGCGGAGCAAAGCGGAGGGCGGGTTCTGAATTCGAGTAACGACGTGGCCGGGGAGATTGCAACCTGCGTGAATGACACGAGCTTCTATTACATTGTCACGTTCAATGCCCTTCCGGGTGACGGGCCAAACGACTACCATGCGCTTGAGATGAAGGTGGACAAGCCGGGGATGACTGCGCGCACTCGCACGGGATATTACGCTCAACCTTAATTCATGAGAATCGGATGCATGAAGCTGCGTCTGGTTGTCTGCCTGATTTTGGGTGGTTTCATTACGTCTTCGAGAGCGGTTGAGTTACAGCCGGAGACGAACAACGCCTGGGAGCAGTTCATTGCGAAGCTGGACGCGAAGGTTGAGCAGGAAGCTTTGCAGCCGGATTCTCTTTTGGCATTGGACCGTTCTGCCGTACTCCGCGCAAAGGTTCGAGCGGGGAAGATTGTAGTGTTTCCGGCTACGGGAAGCGGAATGATCAGCGTTCCTTCAGGATTGATTCATGACTGGATCGGCTATCTTTTTATTCCGGACGTAACAGCTCACCAAGTGCTTGAAAAGGTGCGTGCGTTTGACCGGTACACAGAGTTCTATAAGCCCTCGGTACTTGCAGCGAAGACATTAAAGAGCGGCGATGTTTGTAGCTTCTCAATGCTGCTCCGTCAGAAGGTGATGTTCGTGGATGCGGCACTGGACGGCCAGTATGATTGCGCGTATTTCGCTTTGCCGCCCAGCCGTTGGTACAGCATCACGACCGGAACGAGGCTGCAGGAGATCAGGAACTATGGACGGCCTGACCAGCAGGTGTTTCCACCTGACAAGGGGGATGGCTTTATCTGGCGCATTCAGGATGTGGCCAAGTACGAAGAAGCCGATGGGGGCGTTTACATCGAACTAGAGGCCGTCGCTCTGAGCCGGACGATCCCCGTGGCACTCCGTTGGATGGTAGATGGAGTGGTGAAGAGAATCTCGCGAGCGGCCTTAGTGACAACATTGCAGCAGACACTGGAAGCGAACCGCAAACAGGAGTAGGTGTCAGGGTCTGTCTTTCCACTTGTCATATAAGCGGGTGTGGCGCGATTCCAGACTTACGGACTTACCTGCGATGAACTCGGCCTTGATGCTGGTGGTGGCTTCGAGCGGATCGCCGTCGGTAAGAATCAGATCGGCTAGTTTACCTTTCTCAATGGAGCCGATTTGATCGGCGACTCCGAAGATTTCCGCCGCGCGGATGGTTACGGCTTTCAGGGCTTCCTCCCTGGGTAGGCCAAAAGCGGCCGCGGCTGCGGCCTGGAACGGCAGATTACGCGCGAATTCGACGTCAAATGTGGCGAAGCAGAACTTTACGCCGGCCTTAAGGAGCTGCGACGGCAGGGCGTACTGGGAATCATAGGGATCATCTTCCTTCAGCGGAAGCGTCAAGGTTTCCCCCAGCACCACAGGGATGCCGTGCTTGGCAAGTAAGTCAGCGGTGGAGCCGATGTCGTGGGGATTGGCAATGATGATCTTGACTTTTTCCTTTTCAGCGAATTCGATGGCGTCTTTGATGGCGCGTTCTTTGCCGGCGCGGACCAGGATGGGCCGCTTGCCTTCAATTACGGGAATCATCGCTTCGAGTTTCGGGTCGGGCTGGAAATCCGGTTTGCCGGCGGCTTTGGCTTGTGAGTAGCGGCGAGCGTCCTCAAAGAAGTTAGCGATCTGCTCGAGTTTCACTTTGTATTCGCGTTCCAGGTCGGCATAAGTGCGTTGCGGTGGCGTGCCAGGAGCGGGCTCACGGCGGGGGGCCGTGGGAATGACAGGGAAAAGCATGTCGAGCGCGGCGCCACGCTTGACGGCCATGTCTTCCCACGTCCAGCCATTGAGATGCATCAGCGCAGCCTGACCCGGAACAATGGGAGCATCGGCGGCGGAGCTAAACTCTTCACCGCTGGAGGAGGGCAGGCTGAGCACCGTGGTGATGCCCGCGGCGCGAACAATCTGCACATGCTCGCTGGATGGATTGAATGCTACTTCGGCTTTCAACTGGGGATTGAAGACGCCGATTTCGTCTAAGTCGACGGTGTC
>Ga0326727_10003872_pt1 | contig 46581 bp, 40 predicted proteins | sample MB2enrmetagenome_FD_207643 | JGI IMG/M metagenome (GOLD analysis project Ga0326727, IMG submission 207643) | Lab enriched peat soil microbial communities from McLean, Ithaca, NY, United States - MB29MY | ecosystem: Environmental > Terrestrial > Soil > Wetlands > Peat | place: USA: New York... | reverse complement strand
GTCCGGGCATCGCGCGCTTCGTTGCCTCCGCACGCACCGGATATGCTATCCGTCCGAATACAGGCAATTGACGGTGCGAGGACTTTCACCCCGCAGGATTCGCAGCCTTGTCGGCTGCTCCCCCCTGCAAACACTTCCTCCTTCGGCCGGCCCACGATCTTCTGGATGTAATACTCGCCGTTGAACAGATTGGCGTCAATCCATTTGCTGCCATTCTCGAATAACTGACGGTATTCCGCCGCCGAATCCTGGTCGCCGACGGCACGTGCCATTTCTTCCCCGGCGCGCAACGCCCCCAGGTACCAGACGCCGCAGAGAGGATTCGGACCATAAAACTCGACGTCGTAGGTGTTGTGTTGAACACCCTCCGCCACTCCATCACGGTTAGCGTCCCAGCCGCCTTTGATCCAGGCAAATTCGAGCGCGCGTCTGGCATTGCGCCACAAGCCCCGCAGCCATTCCGTATCGCCGCAAAGCTGCCAATCGCGGTAGAGTTTCATCAGGCAGCCCATTTGGCCGTCCGCGGCCGCCTTGTCCCAGATCTTCTTTCCATCCGGCAGGTAGGAGCGGAAACCCATCAGGCCGTCATCGCGCGTGTTGCGCAGGAATTCGGATTCCCGAATGGAATGCGCCAGCGATGGGAAGACGAAGGCCGTCGCCTGCTCGTAGTTCCACACGTGGGTACACGTCCCGTGGCAGCATCCTGATTGATCGTTGCAGCCTTCGAAGCCGTGGAATTCGCCGTCTGCAGTGCGGAAAGCAGTATTGGTGCGCAAGGTGGAGAGATTGCTGAGCGCCGCGTCGAGCGCCGCCGGAGGTAAGGTCGAGGACTGGATTGTAGCCGCGAAGCGCCGGCTGCGCTCTTCAAGCGCGGGAAGTTGCTGCGCCACCCGCTGCCCCACTGCCCAGGCGTCCGTGAACTGCTGGCAATAATAGTTCCCCACCGGCGCTGTTCTCTGCCCCTCTTGAGGCGCGGGCCATCCGCAACGCTCCGGGGTGCGGTTGGGAAAATGCCAGGCGAGCAAGAAGGTCACGGAGTTTTCCCCGCCCGCCGGCATCGATTGTGTGACGGCAATCGAGCTCACCGGACTCACGGCGGGCGAGTCGCTGGTGAGCGCGCCGTCATCTGTGAAGTCGTCCCAAAAGGTCAACGGCCCGTCCCACCATTGCGCCCTTTTCCACCCACGCAAGTACGAAACACTCGATTCCGGCGCGCCAAGCACGCCCATGAACATTGAGCCTTTCAATGGATCCGCCGAGGGCAAGAAGGGATTGTCCATAAATAAGCCGGCCACGCCTTCAGCTCGGCGAAAACTAGCCTGTCTCCCTTCTTTTCCCACAGGGTTTTCGAGGCTGAATGCCACCCCCACTTTCACCGGCGCTCTGGCCGGATTCTTCAGGTGGTAACGAAGGACAGCAATGGGCCATCCGGACGCTTCGACGTCCAAGGGCACGAGCGGATTGAACGCTTCCAGGCTCACTAGGAGCGGCAGAATCTTGTCCTCGAATTCGAGGCGCGCAAACGGGTAAGCGCCGATGAACTTGGCAGAAGCAAGGCGTGGCAAGCCCGGCACGTTGTTCGACCCTAGCCCGCTCTGCCCTTCGTAGGGCGGCTCAATCCGCGCTTCCAGCACCCGAGTCACCGGCTTCTTTCCTTCCCCCTTCGCCCAGATGGCAGAAAAACAATAGTCAGGCGTATTCCCCTTGTCTGGCCGGTTGAAGATCTCCCAATCGCGCAACTGCCCGCGACCACCCAGCGAAATCGTACCTGTACCGATCCCACCCAGTGGGAAAGCAATCATCTTCAGATTTCGCCCGCTGAAGGTGCGTGGAAAGGTGATGCGGCTGCCAACCACCCCCTGCCCCTCCTTAACCAAGGAGGGGATTTGTGAAGCTGATTTTTGTGCCACCGCGGCCTTGCGCGCTGATCCGGGCGGCTCCTCACTTGCCGATCCTCGAACGCTCCTTGCCAGAGCACCGCCCGCCGCCACTTTCTTCAGAAATTCTCGTCTCTCCAGCCTCCCGTTCTTCTTTCTTGTGGCCACAATCCCTCCTGTTCGGCCTTGTCGCGGCGAGTTTGCCTCGCCACGTCTCGGCGGCAAGATTACCCCGCCCCGTGGCGCCGTAAAGCCGTCACGACGCCACGACTCCCGCATTGCATCCTCGAGACGTTCTTTTCAGGGGAATTGTTATAGGCCAATAAACACGGAAAGGCAACTGGTGAATGGGTCTTTCCCTAGCTAGTTAATCTACAGCCCATGGCACTCGTCACTTGTCACTCGTCACCCGCGACCGGGCTTGCGCAGCTCGCCAGCAAACTCCGGATAGCGGCGGCGACTCCGTCCTTCGAGCCATAAACGGTCGTGCCGCACACGAGCACGTTGGCCCCAGCCTCCACTACCCGCCGCGCGGTCTCGTGGTTGATGCCGCCGTCGACTTCGACTTCGCAATCGAGGCCGTGCTCCTGGATGGCGTTGCGGATTTGGCGGATTTTGCCAAGGGTCTCTGGGATAAACTCCTGGCCGCCGAACCCCGGATTGACTGTCATTACCAAAACCAGTTGCAAACTCCCCAGAACTTCAGAAAGCATGCCGGCCGGAGTCGACGGGGTGATGGCCACGCCGGCTTTCTTGCCGAAGTGGTGGATTTGCTGGATGGCGCGGTGGAGGTGGGGCGTCGCCTCCTGGTGGACGATGATGGTGTCGGCGCCGGCTTTAGCGACCTGGGCGATGAAATCTTCCGGCGGTTCGACCATAAGGTGAGCCTCGATGGCCAGGCGCGTCAGGGGGCGCAGGCTTTCAATAACCTGTGCTCCAAAAGTGATATTGGGAACAAAGCGCCCGTCCATCACGTCGACCTGGAACCGGTCGACGCCGGCAGCCTCCACGGCCAGGACCTGCTCGCCCAGACAGGTAAAATCCGCGGAAAGTATCGAAGGCGCCACTTTGGTCACGGTTCACCTCGCAAGGCAGGACTGAGCTTCCGCGCCGCTGCTTCGTCCAGAAACCAGCTTAGGCTCCCATCAAGTGGCTGGATTCTCTGCGCGGGCAACTGCCCAGGAGGCCCCTCCAGCACCTTGCGCAAGGTTTCCGCCTTATCAGCCCCCGCCACCAGGAAAATCACATGTGCTGCGGCATTCAGCAAGGGAAGAGTCATGGTCAGGCGGCTCATTCCAAGCCTCGCAACGTGATTGGGCCGAACCCAAAGGCTTTGCTCCTCGAGCGCCGCCGTTCCAGGAAAAAGCGAAGCGGTGTGCCCATCCGGTCCCATGCCCAGGAATACTATATCCAAGCGCGGCCTCTGGCCGTCATAGGGTTCCAGGACGCGGGCAAGTTCATGGGCGTAGTCTTGCGCGGCCTGGTCGAGGTCCGCCCGCTCCGCTTGCATGCGATGAAAATTCTCGGGCGGAATTTCGCCGCTATCCAGCAATGCCTCACGGATCATGCGATAGTTGCTGTCCGGGTGGTCAGGTGGAACGCAGCGCTCATCCACTTGGAACAGTTGAACATTCTTCCACTCAATACGCCCAAGCAGGGCGCGGCCTGCGAGGATTTGGTACAACAACCGAGGCGTCAATCCACCGGAAAGCGCGGCGTAGAAGGTCTTGCCCTCGATAAACTTGAGGCGCGCCAGGTCTTCAAAAGCGCACGCTGCCGCCCAGCTCATCTCCTCCAGGCCGGAAAAAATCTTTACATCGTGTTTAATCATGAGCGGCTACTCCGTTGCCGATTGCCAGGAAGCGAAAATCGAAATTCGAAGCTCGAAATTTGCCATCGCGCCGTGGAATTTCGAGCTTCGATTTTGCATTTTCGAGTTTCTATCTTTGCGAGTCAACCGGAAACCGACAATCGAAAATCATCAATTTCAACATCAGGATGCGATCATGCGCGCTACTACACTCAGGGCGTCTTCGTAAAGCCAGTCCCGAACTCCCAACTTCAGTTCTTCGTTCAATATCTCGACTTCATCCAAAACTTCCACACGCACCGAACGCCCCATGGGCGGCGAGCCTGGCACTTCGGCCAATGTCCTCACTACCTTCCCGTCCTGCCTGCGCGTGAAGGAAAATCTGGCGGGCGAGGCTCCTTCAGCTCTCAATTCAATGGTGAAACACACCCCACAGGCGTTTTCAACTCTTTTCAGGTTGCGCTCCACTTTCACCCTGCCGGCGGCGGACTTGAAATAGAAAGTACGAGGCTGGGCTTCTTCTCGCCGCTCGGACATCAGGAACTCCCAGCCCAGCCGGCTGGCCAGCCAGCCCGTCAGCAACAAGCCTTGAGCGCGTTGCGTCACCAGCCGCGCGGAATCCTGCTCGTATTCAATCCGCACCTCGGTGAGCCGGTCCAGGTACGGTCGTCTATCGGGGGAATCAAAGCATTGAGCGATCAACTCGCGCCAGGGCGTGATGCGGCTCCAGTTCAGGTCGGTCAACTGGATCCTTCCCGAGAACTTATGAAGCCAGGCGGCCAAATCCTGCAAATGCCTTCCGACGGGTGAGAAACGCGCTGTGTCCACGATGACGTGCTGCGTAACCCGGAGGATATCGTCAAAATAGGGCGGTGGAGAAAAATCCCCTGCACGCCACCAGAGGAAAATCGGCAATCCGGAAACCGTCAAAGGCAGAACCACGCTCGGCAGCCCTTGCCCCGCCTCGCCGCGGGCGCGAATAGTCACCTGCTCGCTGCACACCTGTTTTTCGCCCGCCACAGGCAGGTGACAGTGCGCCAAGACCCAGGCCTCGAGCCCGCTCGAAACGGCTTCCGAATCCAGCATCATAATAATCGCCCGGCAAGGATTCTGGCGCGTCACTTCTGCCACCAAGTTGGTCACCTCGTACGCCGCTTCGTCGCTTTCCACGTAAATCAGCAGGGTCATCGTGCAGGCACGCGTCACGGCGTACCCGGGCGCAGGACCTTCAGCCGCCGAGCGCCACAGGGCCGAAAGTTCGCCTTCCAGGTCAGCCATGTTTGCCAGCCGGGGCTCCCCCAACCCGATAGCTTCGATTATTCCTGCCATATTCTCATACCCTGTACCACTGGCGGCCATCTCGCTCGATCAAGGCATCGGCCTCGGCAGGCCCCCATGACCCAGCTTGGTAGAACGCAAGTCCCTTCGCTCCTTGCTCTCGCCAGCGGTCGAGGATAGGGTCTACCAGTTCCCAGGAAAGCTCCACCGCATCGCTGCGGTTGAACAGCGTTGCGTCGCCCAACATGCAGTCCAGCAACAAGGTCTCATAGGCTGTGGGCGGCGGGGCGCCAAACGATTCCCCGTAACGAAACTCCATCTGGACCGGACGGATTTGCATGGTGGCGCCGGGAAGCTTGGCGCAGAATTTCAACGAAATCCCCTCGTTAGGCTGAACGTTAACCGAAAGCACATTAGGCTCGATGCCGTCTGCTCCAACGCCCTTGAAAAGCAGGTGAGGCACGCGCCGGAACTGGATGGAGATCTCAGAAACGCGTTTCGCCAAGCGCTTGCCGGACCTCAAGTAAAAAGGCACGTCGGCCCAGCGCCAATTATCAATATAAAGCTTGAGGGCAGCATAAGTCTCCGTGGTCGAGGTGGGGGAAACTTTCGGTTCGGCGCGGTAGGCCGGAACTCTCTTTCCACCCACCCAGCCCTCCACGTATTGGGCTCGCACGGTGAATTCGTCGATCTGGTCTGCTGTCAAAGGCCGAATGGCGCGCAGCACTTTAGCCTTCTCATCGCGCACGGAAGTGGCATCGAAGGTCGCCGGAGGTTCCATGGTCACCAGGCTGAGGAGTTGCAGGACGTGGTTTTGGATCATGTCGCGCACCAGGCCCGCTTCTTCGTAATAAGAGCCCCGGTTCTCCACTCCCAGATCTTCGGCCACACAAAGCTGCACGTGATTAATGTAGCGCCGGTTCCAAAACGGCTCGAAAATCCCGTTGGCATACCGGAACACTAACAGATTCTGGACAGTCTCTTTCCCCAGGTAGTGGTCGATGCGGTATACCTGGTCTTCCTTGAAAACCTCGGTGACTATCCGGTTCAACTCTCTGGCGCTGGCAAGGTCCCTTCCGAAAGGCTTCTCGATGATGATGCGCGTCCAAGATGCTTCAGGAAACTTCGGCTTTGCCAGCCCCGCCGCCCCAAGGTGCTTCACGATAACGGGGAAAAAACTAGGCGGAGTGGCAAGGTAGAAGAGACGGTTGCCGGCGGTGCCCCGTTCGCGGTCAAGCCGATCCAGGGCGTCTTTCAGTTGGGTGTAAGCCGCAGGGTCCCCGAAATCATCCGCAATGTAGAAGATGCCCTTGCCAAAGCTCTCCACATAGGCGTCACTCTCGGGGGAGAGCTTCAGATACTTTTTAACGGCCCCTTCCATCTTCTCCCGAAAGCTATCGTTCGTGGCTGGCGTCCGAGCGCAGCCAATGACGGAAAAGCCCGCCGGCAACATGCGTTCGCGCGCCAGGTAGAAAAGGGCGGGAATCAGCTTCCTTTCCGTCAAGTCGCCGGAAGCTCCGAAGATGACCATGGCGCACGGGTTGGGAGTGCGGTGAATCCGAATCCCTTCCTGCAAAGGATTGCTCAACGTGGTGGTTTCAGCCATGCTTTGACCCCACTCTCCACCAGTTTTTCCAGCCGCCCCAGTTGGACCGCGACGTCCCCTTTAAGATGCAGCCGAACGACGCGCCGCTGCTTGCTCTCGAGTGAATGCAAGTCGCCCAGGGCTTGAGCCTGCTTCAGGATGGAGAAACTGTAAGGCTCTCCCGGAATCGGCAAATCCTGGGCATCGTCGGCAGTAATCTGAATGAACAAACCGTTGTTGGCTCCACCCTTGTGGAGTTGGCCCGTAGAATGCAAAAACTGTGGGCCGTAACCAAGCGTTGTCGCCAGGCGCAGGGAGTCGCGGAACAGCACGCGCAGGGACTGGAGTGCTGCGGTGTTTTCAGCACTGGGCGCGAGATACGCCATTAGCGCCACGTAATCGCCGGGCCGCGCTTGGTTCAGGAAGGCCGCCAGATAACCTTCCACCAAAGATGCCTTTCCTCCCTCGGCGGCTAGTGCCGCATCCAGGGTGGCGCGAATCTCCGGGCTTGCGAAAAGCCGGATGCCGTCGGCTTCGAGCACAGCCCTTTCTTCGCCAAACTTCCCCTCTGACACGAATTGTTGCAGCAGGCGGTTCGTATTGTCCTTGCTCTCCTGGACGTTGGGTTGATCGAAAGGGTCAATGCCTAGCAGCGCGCCCACCGTCGCGGTCGCTACTTCCCAACGGAAGAACTCCTGACCCAAATCGAGCTTGTCACGCAGGCTGATTCTGAGCACAGGATGGCCGGCCGCCTCGAGGGCGTCCAGCGCCTCCTCGTCGCTGCCCTCTGCTTCGGAATCCAACTCGAGGTGGACGAAGATGCGGTCCTTGCCATAAACCTCCGGCGCGCCCAGGGGTTCCCCAGCCACCGGCACCAAGCCCCTGCCCTCTTTTCCGGTGCTTTCTGCAATGAGCTGCTCCAGCCAGTCTGCGAACGACGCGATGGCGCGGGAAATCACAAACGTGACTTTGTCGCGCCCGCGGCGCGCCGCCTCCGCGAGGGTCGCGCCCAGAACCATGCCCGGATTTTCCTTCACTGGTACGCACGCTCCGCTGGCGTGAACCATGCGTTCCGCGCGCTCGAGCAGGCTTTGCACATCCACCCCGGCCAAAGCCGCAGGCACCATGCCGAAATTGGAAAGAGCGGAGTAACGGCCACCAATGTCAGGGACTCCAGAAAAAACGCGCCGGAACTGTTTCTCGCTCGCCAACCTTTCGAGGGATGTCCCCGGATCAGTAATGGCCACAAAGTTCTCGCCCGCTGACGCGCCCTTCCAGGCTCGAACGCGCTCGTAGAAGTACTTGAAGAAGCTGTTCGGTTCGATCGTCCCCCCGGACTTGCTGGAGACGAGGAAGAGTGTATGCGCAAGATCGACGCATTTCTCAATCCGCGCAACGCTGGCGGGAACTGTTGAATCGAGCACGTGGAGTTCGAGATACCCGGGCGCCGCACCAAAGGTGGCGCGGCAGACATCCGGGCAAAGGCTGCTGCCTCCCATACCCAGCACGACCGCGTGACTATAACCTGCTGCCTTGACTTCCTGAACGAACCTCGAGAGGGCCTCCAGATGTTCTAGCATCGCATGGGGTATCCGCAACCAACCCAGCGCATTGCGGATCACCCTTTGTTGCGCGGGATCATTCTTCCACAACGATGCGTCGCGATCCCAGAGCCGTTGTGGAAACTTCTGCTTCTCGAGCTGGTCCAGGGTGGCGTCCACGGCGATGCAAAGGTCGCCGCCTTCAGGTTGCTGAATCTTGGTTTGAGGGTCCTCCCAAGCCATAGTCTCCCACCTTAGTCTCCAGCCTCCGTCCGTTGCCTGCTGCCTTCTGTCCTCCGCAACCTACCCATCAACGCATCTGTCATTCTGAGCGAAGCGAAGAATCTCCGCAGATGGACCGTCCCGGAACTACGGGAATTCTCCTGGCAACTGGAGGACCAGAATCACCGACACTAACCCCCTGGTCCCCAGCCCCCTGCGGCTGGTCCCAGTCCCTAGCATCCATTCCCCAGTCCCTAGCCCCTTGTACCTAGTCCCCAGCCCCTAGCTCGCCCCTAGGAGTTTATGGGCGCGCTGCACAATATTCGCCGCGGTAAATCCAAACTTCTCCGCAAGAAGCTTGTACGGAGCCGACGCTCCAAAACGTTCTATTCCGATCACATCCCCCTTAGTTCCGACATAGCGCTCCCAACCAAAAGGCGCCGCAGCCTCGATGGCCAGCCGCGCCGTCACTTCGGGCGGCAGAACCTCGTCGCGATAAGACTGGGGCTGTTTCTCGAAAAGGTCCCACGAGGGCATGCTCACCAACCGCGCTGCCACTCCCTCCCCTGACAGCTTTTCGTAAGCCTCGAAGGCCGGGGCAACCTCGGAGCCCGAGGCAATCAGGATGAGCTCCGGAGTCTTTCTTTGGGCATCCGCAAGTACGTAAGCGCCTTTGGCCAAGCCCTCCGCCGCCCCATACTTGGTGCGATCGATAATGGGCAAGCCTTGACGCGTCAGGCACAGCGCCACGGGCCCTCCCCGATGCTCAATCGCTACCCGCCATGCCACCACCGTCTCGTTCGCGTCGCAAGGCCGAATCAGGCTCAGATTAGGGATGGCGCGCAGCGCAGGCAAGTGCTCAATGGGCTGGTGCGTGGGCCCGTCCTCACCAAGAAAGATGCTGTCATGGGTAAACATGAAGATGGAATGAGCTTTCATCAGCGCCGCCAGACGCAAAGTGGGCCGCAGGTAATCTGAGAAGATGAAGAAGGTCGCGCCATAAGGGATAAGCCCGCTCAGCGCCATGCCATTGAGGATTGCGCCCATGCCATGCTCGCGCACCCCAAAGTGGAAATTGCGCACGCCATAGTTACCCCTTTCGAAGTCTCCTTCACCCTTGATCAGCGTATCCGTCGAAGGCGCCAGGTCCGCCGACCCACCCAGAAGCGTGGGCAGGCTGGGCGAGATCGAATTCAGCACTTTCCCGGAAGCCTGGCGAGTGGCCATGGGTTTTTCAGCCGCACTGAAAGTGGGAAGCTTGGCCGTCCAACCTGCCGGGAGTTCGCCCTTGACGAAGCGATCCCATTCCGCCGCCAGGTCCGGATATGCGCCTCGGTACTTGGCGAGTCGCGCTTGCCATTCCGCTTCCTCCTTTTCACCGCGCTCGATGGCCTTGCGGAAGTGGGCCAGCGCTTCCCGGGGGATGTAGAACTTCGGCTCCAGTGGCCAGCCCAAATTCTCCTTGGTCAACTTCACTTCCTCTTCACCTAACGGACTGCCATGCGCCTCGGCTGTGTCCTGCTTGTGAGGGCTGCCGTAGCCAATGTGTGTCCGGACCATGATGACAGAGGGCCTCTCCGTTTCTGCCTGCGCCGCGCGAAGGGCGCCATCAATCGCCTCCAGATCGTTGCCGTCCGCTAGCCTCTGTACGAACCAGCCGTAAGCCTCGAAACGTGCGCCGCGGTCCTCTGTGAACGCCAAGTGCGTCGAGCCCTCAATCGAGATGTGGTTGTCGTCATAGAAGTAGATGAGGTTGCTGAGTCCAAGGTGGCCGGCCAGTGACGCTGCCTCGGAGGAAACACCTTCCATGAGGTCACCATCGCTGACGATGGCATAGATCTTGTACTTTACGATTTCGTGTTCAGGGCGGTTAAAGTGAGCCGCGAGGTATTTCTGCGCAATGGCCATGCCCACACCATTGCCGAAACCCTGACCCAAAGGGCCGGTGGTCGTTTCAATGCCCTCTGCCGGCGCGTATTCAGGATGGCCGGGGGTCTTGCTCTGCCATTGGCGGAATTGTTGAAGCTGTGAGAGCGGGAGGTCATAGCCGGTCAAGTGAAGAAGACTGTACAGCAGCATCGACCCGTGCCCAGCCGAAAGAACGAAACGGTCCCGATTGGGCCAACGAGGTTTGAGGGGATCGAAGCGCATGAAACGCGTCCAGAGCACATAGGCCATGGGCGCGGCGCCCATGGGCATTCCGGGATGCCCGGAGTTTGCCTTCTGAACAGCATCCACCGCAAGAAACCGAATGGTATTGATACAGAGTTGGTCGAGTTGCTCTTGCTCGAGAGATTTATTCTGCGCGCTTGCTGCGGCATGACCATCCAAGGGATTAGTCCTCCTGATGACGGATGAAGTTGCATCCACCCATGCCCAAGAACAATCTAAATTCAGGGGTCGCTTCCCTGCCCTGTAACATCATTTAGATGCCAGGATGGCTGGGTTGGACTCAAAGCCAATTCTCATTATATAACCTCGCGGTATGGGCAAGCACGTCGAGTTGTTGTGGCCGGTCGCAGCCCAGTCATTCCCGCGAAAGCGGGAATCCGGTTTGAAAGTCAACCTTTCGTCACCCCCGCGCAAGCGGGGGCCCACTTCAGTGGATTCCCGCTTTCGCGGGAATGACGTGAGTTGCGACGGGCGTGATATTCTATAGGTTTAGCGCTTGAATCTGGGGAGGGCAAACATGGACAAACGACATCTTGGGATTATCGGGCTTGGCGTGATGGGAAAAAACCTGGGGCTCAATGCCCATAGCAAAGGCTTTTCGGTAGCAGGTTTTGACCTGGACATAGAGAAAGCGCAGAAGGTGGGCGAAGAAAGCGGAGGCAGCATCGCGACCACTCGTTCATGGCAGGAATTCGTGGACGCCCTGGAAACCCCACGCCGAATCTGGATGATGGTTCCAGCCGGCAAGCCGGTGGATTCCGTCATCGACACATTGAAGCCTTACCTGACCCCTGAAGACATCCTGATCGATGGCGGCAACTCCTACTTCAAGGACACCGAGCGGCGCGCGCGGGAGCTGGAGGCTTCCGGCCTGCGTTTCTTTGGCATGGGCGTCAGTGGCGGCGAAGAAGGCGCCTTGCACGGACCTTCCCTCATGCCTGGTGGGTTTGAAGAGTCTTACCGCCACCTCGAACCTCTCCTGACCAGCATGGCCGCGAAGACCAGCGATGGCCCTTGCTGCGCCTATTTGGGGCCCGGCGGAGCAGGCCACTACGTGAAGATGGTCCACAACGGCATCGAGTATGGCATCATGCAAACCATCTGCGAAGCCTATGACATTCTTAAGAACGTGTTGGGGCTGTCGGGGCCGGAGATTCGCGACATCTTCGCGGAGTGGAACGGCGGCGACCTGGGCTCCTTTCTTCTCGAAATCAGCATCGTCGTCCTCGGGAAGATCGACCCGGAAACTAACCAACCTCTGGTAGATCTCGTCCTCGATACCGCCGAACAAAAAGGCACCGGCAAATGGACCGCGCAGGATGCCCTGGATTTGGGCGCGCCCGTGCCCACTTTGACAGCGGCCGTGATCGCACGAATCATCTCGGGCGCGAAGGCGGAACGCGTTGCGGCGTCCGAGGTCTTACGTGGGCCACGCAAGAAGTTCGCTGGCGAAAAGAAGCAGTTCATTGCCCGGCTGCGCGATGCTTATAAAGTCGCGGTTATCGGCTGCTACGCGCAAGGCTTTGAACAACTGCGGATTGCCTCACAGGACTACAAGTACAACTTGAAGTTCGAGGAGATCGCCCGCATCTGGAAAGGCGGATGCATCATTCGCGCCAAACTGCTCGATCCCATCGGCGCCGCCTTCCAATCCCAGCCCGGCTTGAAAAACCTAATTTTGGCCCCCTACTTCAGCAAATTGCTCAACAAAGCCTCCGGCAGCCTGCGCCGAGTCGTGAGGACGGCGACTGATTTGGGCACGCCCATTCCGGCATTCAGCAACACGCTCGCTTATATCGACGGGTACCGCTCCAAGCGCCTCCCTGCTAACCTACTCCAGGCTCAACGCGACTATTTCGGGGCACATACCTACCGGCGCATCGACAAAGAGGGAAAGTTCCATACGGAGTGGGACAAGTGAAGTCGTCAGTGGTCAGTCGTCAGTAGCCACAAGAGTCAATCCTTGTAAAGCTGCTCGCCGCAGAAGCATCTGTATCGGTAGCCTGGTCCAAGCCAGAAGCTACGGTGACCCGTCTTTTCGCAAGCCTTAATAACTTCCTCTCGGGGGATATTCCTTAGGATTGCCAGGATCTGATCATCCACCGCGTTCGGTACACATTTGGGTTCACCAGCTCGATCCTCATGCTTAGCGCCATCTTTGAGGTAAAAGTCCGGGACGTCGGCAGCCATTTCATCTCCCAGCACTTCACGCAGCCTCTCCTCCACGACTTCTCCAATAAGGGCCTTAAGCTCCTCGATCGAGAGCTCCTTTACCGTAGAGATTGGTTTCAACTCCTGAGCTATTGTACACTAGTGCGAAGCTACCCGTCGTCCGGCTTTTGGGAGCCGATTTGGAGTGATATGATTTGAAAGTAAGAGACATAATTCGCCGACTGGAGAAGGACGGCTGGTTTTTGGCCATGACACGCGGCAGCCATCGCCAGTTCAAACACGCCAGCAAACCGGGGCGGGTGACCATAGCCGGCCACCCCAACGATGATCTGCCGCCCGGGACACTCAACAGTATTAAGAAGCAGGCAGGATGGAAAGGGGACAGCAAATGAAATACCTTGTGGTCATCGAGAAAACCGAGAGAAACTATGCCGCATACATTCCAGACCTGCCGGGGTGCATTGCCACCGCCGCCACGCTTGACGAGTTACAGCAGAATATTCGTTCCGCGGTCGCCATGCATCTTGAGGGCCTCAGGCAGGATGGCCTGCCGATCCCGGAGCCGCAGACGCAAGCCGAGTTTGTAGAGGCATAAAGGACCTCCAATCCCAATCAACGCAGCACCCCTTCCGATCCAGGTTACCACGCGCACCAAAGCATTTGCGTTAAGATGTTTGGTCATTATGCAGACCCCCTCGCGACGGTGGAGCATCGCCCAAATACCCATGTTCCGGAGGTCCCTCCTGCCCTTGAAACTTCGTCCCACAACGGATTGCCAACTCGACGTGCTGCGCTTTGGCGAATGCATGATTCGCCTCAGCCCGCCAGGGCACCAGCGAATTGAACTCACCCCGGTTTTCGAAGCCTGGGCGGGCGGCAGAGGGTACAACGTCAGCTATGCTCAGAATGACAGCAACGGCAGGGTCATCGCACAGACTCAGGGGGGCGAGGGGCTATGTTTTGACAAAGACTCTGAGCGCTTGAGCATCGCCCATTGGGCAGCGAAAAACAGCCGACGGTTTTAGCTCTGTCTGCCGCAAGTCAGCCACGCGACCAGTGTGCGCATCTACCCTCACAGACCCCGCACTCGCCGCGTGAGCTGTTCAGAAGGCGACATCAAGGCCACAGCGTATTTGCAGCCGCCCAGGCAGCCGCGTGCGACGGCCAAACTCCCGTAGTAGTCGTTGTAGCGGAAGCCGTTTTCTCCACGCCACATGGGAAATTCCGCACAGGCCTTCAGCCAGCGGTCGAAGACCGGACTGATGTCAAGGTAGGTATCCGGTGAAAAGTCCTTGGCATCTTCCCAGTTATCCGCGAAAAACAGCTTGCGGACATCGTGAGGCGGCTGTTTGCGGGCGAGGGCAGGAAGTCCGGCATAGAACACGGCGTCGTTCACGATCTTGTAACATGCTTTGTGATCCTTGTGCCAACTCCCACGCCAGTGCGTAACTATGATGTTGGGCTTGTGCTCCCGGATTAAATCGCAAACCGCAAGCTTTGCCTCCTCGCTTACGGGAATCTCTCCATCCGGATAATTGAGAAAATGGGCCCGCGCCCCGAGCGCGAGCGCCGCGCGCTCTGCCGCTTGCCGTTGGAGGGGACCATACTGTTCCGGATCAATCCGCGCTGAGCCCTTTTCACCGAGCGAAAGACTCAAGAAGACACCTTGGCCTCCGAGATGAACTTGGAGAGCCACGGGAGCTCCCATGGCAAAGAAGGCGTCGCCGGGGTGTGCGGCAATCGCCATGATGCCCGCGGGGCCGGAGGCTCGCGTTTCCGCGTCTCCGGAGGGTGGCTGCCCCGGCATTCGACTCGTCTGGGCGCGCTCGGCAGCCACCGAAAATGCTGCCGTACCTAGACCCAGATCTTTGAGGAAATGTCTCCGGGAGGAATTATCCATCGTCTTCCGCATTCCACTCCTCGTCCTCGTACCCTAATTGGCGCGGGCGCTTAGCCATCTCCACGGCAATTTTATCCTGACCCATACGCACTGGCACAATTTGATGTGTGGGTTGGTCCAGCCAGTCAGCCTCGAAAAGAGGCTTGTTGAACAGCCATTCAAGATCCGCGTCCCTATCAGTCAAATCACAGATGAAACCGTTATACTCCTGCCGCGGTCCGCATTTCCACTCCTTCCATTTCTTGCCTCCGCACACGGAAATGTCTTGGCCCTTACCAAACAAAGAATGGCCGGCCTTTGTATGCGGATTTTTGCCTCGGCCGGGCTCGGCATTTTCGCAGCCGACTAACATCCCTCCAACCTTGTCCCTGGAGGGCGCCATGTAGTTGATGTAAACGTGACCATTCCTGCCGTCCGCGTCGATGGGCTCGTACGTGTGCTTTATGTCGTCGTTCGCGGCGCTGAAGGGGTTGCGGTTGCCTTCGCCGCCCAATGCCACATTGAAGCCGTGATGCCTGCCCAGGATGGCCCCTGAGACGGCCTGGACCCCCCCATATATTACTCCCCCTCCCCGCTCACAGACGTACTTGTAATGGCCTGCCATCAAATGCTTGAAAGGTGGGGACTCGCGACTCTGGCCGTGCGTCGCCCCCCGGCGCCTAGGAATGTCTTCCGTCCTGGTGAGCCAGGCCCACAGCTCGTCGCCCCCTTTCTGGCTGGTTGGAATCTGTACCAATACCCGCTGCCCGTGCGACAAAAGCGAGGCGACGTTAGTACCAGGGTTTTTGGACCAATCCTGCCACGAATCTCCCGCCCGATAGATGATGCCGGCATAGTAGAAAATGCTGAATAGTTTGAGAAGGACGTCGGAATAGGGGCCCGTCGTTATGGCGCCGTACCACATAGCAGCGTCCAGTTGGAACTGCTGCTCATGCAGACGAATGCTGAGGTTAACCAAATCCCTCCTGGGGAGCAGGAGCCCCCCAGCTTCACTCGACATAACTGCAGCGTTCTTCGTGGGATTTTCAATCATCAGATTGAACCATGTAGATGCCATTGGGGTCTTCTCCTCTCTATCCACAGCGCGGCTGGCCGGAAAAAGCTTGGCTCTCGGCGGATTGGCAGGCCCGGCATCGAGCCCGCCATGGGTGCGTAGCAGCGAAGGCGCAGAAGCGGTTCGGACTCGCTCCGACCGCACACACCCTGAAGCGGGATTGGGTTTTCAAATTATGAGCGGACCCCCACAGAGAAAATCTTTGGATGGAATCGCCGGGTGAGAGTACCCCAGGTCCGCGAGTCGAGCCACTTCCTGATTATGGGTGACACGGGAGCAGGCAAGAGCGCCTTGATTCGGGAAATGCTCCTCCAAATCCAAGACCGAGGAGAAACCGCCATTGTTTACGATCCCGAACGGGAATACACCGCGCAGTTCTTTGCCCCCTCCCGTGGCGATGTCATCCTGAATCCGCTGGACGCCCGTGCCCCTTACTGGACTCCGGGCGACGGGGCCCGCAACGAGCCGGAAGCGCTCACTCTTGCCGCGTCCCTCTTCCCCGACCGGCCCAACGAGCAGCGCTTCTTTACGCACGGCCCCAGGGAAATCTTCGCCCACATGCTCACCTTCAAGCCGACTCCCCATCAGTCAGCGGAGTGGATGTCGCACGATGAAGAGATCGACCGCAGGGTGCGAGGTACGGAACTGGCCGCGCTCATTGCGGACACAGAGCCAGCGCAACGCGAGGGCGTTATGGCCGAACTGAAAATGATCGCCAAGGCCTTAACGAGTATCGTTCTTCTGTTAGTATTCTTAGTCGTCATTCTCCTGGTTTCGGTTAAGCCGGAAAACACCCCCTGAAAAACGGGCCGCAGTAACGCGCCACGCCACGATCAGCTTCCAAACGCACCCAAACCCGCCATCGCGGCCTTCTTTCAACGCTTGCGAGATTGCGGGATATTGCTAAAAGGGTTAGAACCCTGCAGGGGCCGAAAGGATGGTCGAGCGGCTCCAACAGGTGGAGCGGCAACAACAGGTCGAGCGGCAACAACAGGTCGAGCGACACCAGGAACTTCAGCAAGGTGCAATCCGCGTATGATCTCGTACGTTTCGCCTATGTTGTGAAGCTGCTGTCTTATACCAGCGACGTGCTGATTGCCGCCAAAATAATCGGTAGATTGAAATTTTTGATCTTTGACGGTACCTGGTTGAAACTTCTCTTTCATCGCCAGGGCCAGGATATAGGGGGCTTGCAGGTAGTTTCCCGTATGGCACAGGCGCCGGACATATTCGAAAGCCGCCCCACCTGGTTTGGCGCTTCCGTCGAACATCTCGACGATGGAGTTCCGAAGAGCAAAAATCTTATTAAACCCCTCCTGTGTCTTATTGCGAAGGAGAGCGTCCATCGCTTGATTGAAGCTCGTCATCAATCCACTGAAATTCTTCACGAATGTCTTAAAGCCGGTCTCCGCCTTCGTTAACTTGTCGTGCAATAATGTGATCTGATTTTTGCCGTCATCCAGCAAAGTCGACGCGGCGTCAGCCGCCTTCTCCAGGTTCTCCGCCCCATCAGAGATATTTTGCTGCGGCGGTTCCGTATCGACCATCGTCCATACATATTTTGCCAGTTCCTTATGAGCCGCCTCGCGATTCGAGTATGTCCCTTTGACCAGACAGACGAGTCCCAGGGCACCAAGTGTTATGCCAGCCTGAGGCCCGGCCATCGCAGCCACGAATCCCACTGTGGCGACTGCCGCTTTAGCCACCTGAAGGGCGTCGGCGGCTAGCACGACAGTTCCGCTTACAACTACTCCGGCATCGCGTACGCGATCGACGACATCGCCAGCCTTGTGGTCCCACTTCTCGCCTTCGAATCTCCTCCAGTCACCCTTTGCGCCTTGAATAGCCGAATGGTACACGCGTCTTTCCCAGATGACTTCACCTTCCTTAAGTTCACTAAAATAATTTGACATAATGTTCCCTCCAGCAAAGTCTTGCAATAAACCGGAATTTCCATTATGGACTCCGTCCCCGCTCAAATCATACGCCTGATTACGACTGCATGCAATCGCACAGCCGGGTTTCAGCGTTGGCAGCTTCCAGCGTGAACGAAAGGGCCCAGTCTTACCACTTCTAGGAATGGCGGGGCACGAATCTGCCCCTCTCTGGCCGGATTCCTCCGACACCCTTCCTCTCCTCCGGCCTGCTCGTTGCTTGAAATCCGGCCTGGGCGGCGGCTCGCCTAACCCGCTGGCGAGGGAAGCGCTGCGATCCTGCCCACAAACAACCGTCGCGTGAGATGGCTCTCCGCCAACAGGAGCCAGTAGCGGGTAGCGCCTGCGGTTTCGTATTGTGGCCCTTCCCGCGCCGGATGTGAACCTGAACGCGACTGGATAGATCTGGGGATGACATTGTGCCGCCGCCTAATTTGACCCTTCTCGAACGGCTCTGTTAACATGAAGAGCTAGACCTTTGGACATAATCGCGTGAGAGTGGGTGTTCACACTTCGATTGCGGGGGGACTGGAGAATGCGCCGCATCGCGCCAAGAAAATCGGCTGCAACACCTTTCAGATGTTTTCCGCCAACCCGCGCGGATGGAGGGGGCAGGAGCCTACGCCGGAGGAGTGCGAGCGATTCCGCGAAACGCGCGCCGCTTACGGACTGTGGCCACTGGTGATTCATGACAACTACTTGATCAACCTGGCGTCGGCGGACACCTTCCTCCGGGAAAAGTCGATTGCGGCGTTTCGCAGAGAGCTCGAGCGGGCGGTAGCCCTGGGCGCGGATTATCTGGTTACGCATCCCGGAAGCGCCAAAGCCAGCACCGCGGCGCAAGGTATCAAGGCGTGCATTGAATCGGTGCGGCAAGCGGCGAACGGCGTGATGCTCAACGGACTGCGGATTCTGATTGAGAACACTGCCGGGCAAGGCTCGGCCATTGGACGCACGTTTGATGAGGTAGCCGAAATCGTAGCCGGGACCGCGAAGGACTTGCCGATGGGGGCCTGCATCGATACGGCTCATTGTTTCGAAGCCGGTTACGCCGTTCACACACAGGCCGGACTGGCCGAAGTGGTAAAGAGCCTTGACTCCACGCTCGGGCTCAAGAACGTGCGCGTGATTCATGCCAATGACTCGAAGACGCCTTTTGGCTCCCATGCCGACCGGCACGAGCACATCGGGAAAGGCCAGATCGGCAAAGAGGGATTTCGCCGCATTGTTTGTCATCCCAAGCTCAGGGCCATTCCCTTTATTTGCGAGACGCCCTTCGACAAGCCTGGAGATGACAGGCGGAATGTGCGTATGATGAGGAAGTTGGCGGGGATAATGGCTGTCAGCTCTCAGCAAGCGCTGATCGCGTGGTAGGGGCGGCCGTTGTGGCCGCCCGCGGGCAAGGGTAGCTGTCAGGCCCGAAAACCCCCCTCACCCGCCTGCGGGCTGTAGCCGGTTGCACGCCCTGAGCGCCCATGGCCCCTCGGCGGGCAAAGGCCCGGCCCCCCCGGCTGATGAATACGCCGGCTGCGGCCCACCCTCTCCCCCAAGGGGGGGATGGTAGTACATGAATGAGAGATGTCAGTGGCCCGAGACCCCCTCACCCGGCCCGCGACGGCTGGAGGAAGCGCCGGCGCCGGACACCCTCTCCCCAAGGGCTGTTAGTTCGGACCGTAGACTGTGCACAGTAGACTGTAGACTCTAGACTCTCGACTACCCTTATGGATTCCAATTACGACCCTCAACAAATCGAAGCGAAATGGCAAAAGCGCTGGGCTGACGCAAAGGTCTTTGAAGTCGAGGCGGATGCGGCGCGAAAGAAGTATTATGTGCTCGAGATGCTGCCCTACCCTTCCGGCGACATCCACATGGGGCACGTACGCAATTACTCGATAGGCGACGCGCTGGCCCGTTATATGTGGATGCAGGGCTACAATGTGCTTCATCCGATCGGCTGGGACGCGTTTGGCCTGCCGGCGGAGAACGCCGCCATCCAGCGCCAACGTCACCCCTCGGAATTCACCTTCAGTCACATCGGCAACATGCGTGAGCAATTGAAGCGTCTGGGGTTCAGCTACGACTGGTGGCGCGAAATTGCCACCTGCGTCCCGGAATATTACCGCTGGAATCAATGGTTCTTCCTCAAGATGCTCGAGCGGGGCTTGGCCTACCGGAAGAAGAGCCGAGTGAACTGGTGCCCGAAGTGCGAAACGGTGCTGGCCAACGAACAAGTGGTGAACGGCTGCTGCTGGCGGCATGAGGACACACTCGTGTTGCAGCGCGAGCTCGAGCAGTGGTTCTGGAAAACAACCGCGTACGCCGAGCAACTCCTCGAGGACATGAAGGAGTTGGTGCGCTGGCCGGAGCGGGTGCTGGCCATGCAGCAGAACTGGATTGGCAAGTCAATGGGGACAGAGGTGGACTTTGGAGTTGTCGAACTGGGAGAGCCGCTGCCCGTGTTTACGACGCGCGTGGACACGATTTTCGGCTGCACGGCGGTCTTCCTGGCCGCTGAGCATCCTCTGGTGGAGAAGCTCATCGCCCGCTCGAACACTCCGGAGAAGTTGCGGCAGGAGGTGGAGCGGATCAAAGCTTCCGCCGCGCAGGCGCGCGCGGAAGTGAATCTGGAAAAAGTCGGAGTCGATACTGGGTTCAGAGCGCGGAACCCCTATAATGGCGAGACGGTTCCCATCTGGATTGCCAATTTCGTCTTGATGGAATATGGGACGGGAGCAGTCATGGCAGTGCCGGCCCACGATCAGCGCGACTTCGAGTTTTGCTCGGAATACGGGCTTCCGATCCGCACGGTTATCGTCCCCGAAGAAGGGAGCGGGCACGCGCCCTCGGACCCGCCCAAAGCGGCCTTCACTGAATACGGCAAGCTAGTGAATTCGGGCGACTACAGCCACTTCTCCTCGACTCAGGCCATCCTGCGGATGACTCGGGACGCGGAGGAGAAAGGCTTTGGAAGACTCACCGTCCAGTATCGCCTGAAAGACTGGGGGATCTCGCGCCAGCGCTATTGGGGCACGCCCATTCCCATTATCTATTGTGACCAGTGCGGGATTGTCCCAGTTCCGGAAGAAGACTTGCCCGTGCTGCTGCCGGCGGACATCAAACTAACCGGCCGGGGACACTCGCCGTTGGCCGACGTCCCCGAGTTCGTCAACACGACCTGCCCAAAGTGCGCGGGGGCGGCGCGGCGCGAGACGGATACCATGGACACGTTCGTGGATTCGTCTTGGTACTTTTATCGATACACCGCGCCCCGGCTGGATACGGCAGCGGTGGACAAAGAGGTCGTCAAGTACTGGTTTCCGGTAGACCAGTACATTGGCGGCATCGAGCATGCCATCCTGCACTTGATTTACATGCGCTTTTTCACCAAGGTAATGCGGGACATCGGCTTGGTGGAGTTTTCGGAGCCGGTGGCGCGCCTTTTCACGCAAGGCATGGTGCTCAAGGATGGCACGGCGATGTCGAAATCCAAGGGCAACGTCGTGGATCCCACCGAAATGTGCGCGAAGTACGGCGCCGATACGGTGCGGACCTATATGATGTTTGCCGCGCCCCCGGAAAAGGACTTTGACTGGAGCGACAGGGATATCGAAGGGGCCTCGCGCTTCTTGGCCAAGGTCTACCGGCTGGTTTCTAAATATGCGGACAACCTTCGGAGCATGCAGGGGCTGGCCAGCCCGGGAGGGACAGGGCCAAAGAACGGTATTTCAGATTCGAGATTTCAAATTTCAGAGAACCAGCCCTCAAGCGCAGGGCCGCAGAGCGGCATTTCAGCTCCGCGATTTCAAATTTCAGAGGAGGAGCGGAGTCTGCTCCGCAAAGCCCACCAGACACTCCGGCACGTCACGGAAGACATGGAAGGCCGCTGGCATTTCAACACGGACGTGGCCTTGTGCATGGAGTTGGTCAACGAGCTGACGGATCGGCAAGGCGCGTTGGAGGCCGGTAAGGTCCGCCCGGAAGCGTTCAAGGCGGCGTTGGAACTTCTGGTGACGATGATTTCCCTTTTTGCGCCGCATATTGCCGACGAGCTCTGGGAAGCTCTTGGCCACGCCGGACCTCTGCTTCGAGTTCCCTGGCCTACTTTTGACCGCGAGCTCGCAGCCGAAGATGAACTGGAGCTGCCTGTCCAGGTGAATGGCAAACTGCGGGCACGCATTCGAGTTGCGGTCAGCGCGGGCGAGGAAGAGATTCTGGCTCGCGCGCAGGCGGAAGAAAAGGTTGTTCAGCACCTTGCCGGCAAGGAGATTGTCAAAGTCGTGATCGTGCCGCAAAAGCTAATTAATATTGTGGCGAGATAGTTTGGCATTTGTGATTTGTAATTTGAGATTTGAGATTTCAGATTTGAAATTTCAGACTTCAGTTTTGCCATTTGACTTGTAATTCGTTCCTTGGCACTCGGCGCGGGGATGAGACCCCCTCACCCGTCCCGCGACGGTTGGAGGAAGCGCCGTCGCCGGACCCCCTCTCCCCAAGGGAGAGGGCTATTCAATCAACGAGATTTGCCTTTTAACTTGTTTTTCGGTCTTATCATATGGAGCATGTTCGTCCGGTACTTGTCCTCGATTTCGGCTCTCAGTACACGCAACTGATCGCGCGCCGCATCCGCGAGATGCAGGTCTATGCGGTCATTGTCCCCTGCCATATCCCTTTCGAGGAGCTGGTGCGGATGAACCCGCAGGCCCTGGTGCTTTCCGGCGGCCCCTCGTCTGTTTACGACCCTGCCGCACCGGTGTGTGACGAGCGGGTCCTGAAATTGAACATCCCGGTGCTCGGTGTTTGCTATGGGTTGCAGTGGATCTCGAGGACGCTCGGGGGGCGGGTTGAGCCCGCTCGCCGCCGGGAGTATGGGTTCGCCCAACTCGAGATTTACCCCTCCACGAAACTCTTGAAAGGCCTCGAGTCGCCGCTGCGTGTTTGGAACAGCCACGGCGACCATGTGGCGGAAATCCCGCCGGGCTTCGACATTACGGGACGGACAGAGAATGCCATTTCAGTGATTGAGAACCCGACGGCGCGCATCTACGCCCTGGAATTTCATCCGGAGGTTCGCCACACCGCGCACGGCACGGAAATCCTGAGACGCTTTGTGCAGGATGTAGCCGGGATTCAGCCGAACTGGTTTCCGCGGTCTTTCATCGAGGAGACGGTGGAGCGTATCCGGCGGGAAGTGAAGGGGGAAAGCGCATTGTGCGCGCTTTCGGGGGGGGTTGATTCCGCCGTCGCCGCCACGCTGGTGGGGCGGGCCATCGGCGACCGGCTCACCTGTTTATTCGTCGATAATGGTCTGCTCCGCAAAAACGAGTTCGCGCAGGTGGCAGCAATGCTTCGGGAGCAAGCCCACTTGAACGTCCGCACGGTGGATGCCTCATCCCGCTTCCTGACCCGCCTGGGAGGAGTCACCGACCCGGAGCAGAAGCGCAAGATCATCGGGGAGGAATTCATCCGCGTATTTGAAGCCGAAGCGCGTCAGCTTGGGGATATACCTTTCCTTGTGCAGGGGACGCTCTACCCGGACGTGATCGAATCGGTATCCGTCAAGGGTCCAGCCGCCACCATCAAGAGCCATCACAATGTGGGGGGATTACCGCCAGATCTGAAATTCCGGCTCATCGAACCGCTGCGAGAGCTCTTCAAAGATGAGGTCCGCAGGGTCGGCAGAGAATTGGGGTTGGACGAACGGCTAGTGAATAGGCAACCGTTCCCCGGCCCGGGGTTGGCCGTGCGGATTGTGGGCGGGGTTACGGAAGAGCGACTCGAAATGGTCCGGAATGCCGACGCGATTGTAAGGGAAGAGGTGGAAGCCGCGGGGCTTACCACGCGTTTGTGGCAGGCGTTTGCGGTTCTACTGCCGGTCTCGAGCGTCGGCGTTATGGGTGATGCGCGGACTTATGCCTCCACCATCGCTATTCGAGCTGTGGAATCCGAAGACGGGATGACGGCCGACTGGGCGCAGCTTCCCCCGGCGCTCTTGCAGAGGATGGCCACCCGGGTTGTCAATGAAGTAAAGGGGGTTAACCGAGTAGTCTTCGACATCACCTCAAAGCCGCCGGGGACCATCGAATGGGAATAAGACACCCCCGCCGCCAGGAGGGCGGTTCAAAACATTTCACTTTTGCAGGGCTATCGGCTTGCCAGTTTCTGAGCCATATAGAGCAGGAGTTGCCGGTCCTTCTCGTCGATCTTTGTGAGAAGTCGTTTTACTTTCTCGAAGAAACGCTGTTCCTTTTCCTGCTCGGCATCGAGAACCAGCTCTTCCGTGCTTTGAAGTTTGCTCAGGTTGGGCAGGACAGGTTCCCCGTCCCCTTCGAAAAAGAGTTGGTGGAGGGGGATTTCCAAAGCCGCCGCGAGCCGCTCCAGGGTTTCGAGAGACGGCACGGTGTGGCCGTTCTCCACCCGGGAGATGTAACAGCGCAAGAGTCCGGTGCGCTTTTCAATGTCGCCCTGGGATAGTGACTTATCTTCTCTTAACTTTTTAAGACGTGTTCCGATAACCATGGGCACATTCTTGCACAAAGTATTAAATCCGTCAACTACAAATATTGGAATAGTGCAGATAGCCCAGGGCCGCTTTCTGTAACCAACTTGCAACCTCCCTCGTCTCTGCTACTGAGGGAGGCCCAGAGATGGAACCCGAATGGCACACTCGGAGTCTGAGGTCACCCGCGAAGTCGAGTGCATTCGACGTGTTCAAAAAGGGGAAGGCGCAGCCTTTGGCCAGCTGGTGGAAAGGCACCAGCAGCGTATCTTTTCCATCGTGTTTCACCTTGTCCGCCGCCGTGACGAAGTCGAGGACCTCGCCCAAGAGATATTTCTCAAGGCTTATCGGGCTATTCGAAGCTACAACTTCCAGTCTTCCTTTGCCACGTGGTTGTCCCGAATTGCGGTGAACCATTGCTACGACTATCTGCGCAAAGTTCGCGCCTCGCGCCTCAGCTACTATTCGGAGATGACGGAAGAGAGCGCGCACGAAATCGAGCGCAAGGCGGAAAGCCCTCCGCCACAAGGCTTGGACCACGCAGAGAAGTTAGCCTTGAAGGACTTCGTGGGCCGATTGCTGGCGCGAGCTCCGGAGGATGACCGAGTTATACTAACCCTCAAGGAGCTGGAGGACTATTCCGTGGAGGAAATTGCCGATTTGCTGAGATTGAAACCAAGCACCGTCAAGGTTCGTCTACATCGTGCCAGGAAGAGAATGCTTGTGGACCTGGAGCGTTGGCGGCAAGAGGGAAAATAGGCCATGGATTGCAAAGAGATTCGGGATTTGGTGAGTGAGTTGTGGGGTGGCGAGTTGCCTGCGGAGGCGCGAGAGCACCTGAGCAAGTGCGCGGGTTGCGAGGCGATTTGGCGCGATGCGCGCCTGGTGCAGGCCGGCTTGCGCGCCTTGGCGGAGGTGGCAGCACCGGAACCCTCGCTCGGGTTCGCCTCCCGGCTGGTTCGGCGGCTGCAAGAATGGGAGCAGAAAGGGGCGCGCAGCGAATTCTTCGAGACCGTAGGCCGGCGGTTCGTTTATGCCACGCTTGCCTTGACGCTGGCGCTGCTTCTCAGTATGGCGCTGCCGACCTCGGGGCCCGTGCGGGGGGTGGCGGGGGCTGATTTTCTCGCTTTGCAAAGCCACAGTCAATCGTCACAGCCCGATGTCATCGGGGGCGATTTCGGCGATCCACACGAATTGAATCCGGGAGGGCCGACCGACTAGGAAAAGCCGGTCAAACAGAGCCATGAGCGGAAGAGCCTACATCTACTTTGCCTTGACGTTTCTGTTGGGTGTGATCGTGGGAGGAACCTGCCTCTATTACTACGCCTGGAACGCCGGGCACTGGCATCGTCCCTTCAATCGACAAAACTTCGTCCGCCACCTCAAGGCGGACCTCAACCTTTCCGAAACTCAAGTCCCTCAGTTGGAGCAGATTTTAGACAGCTCGATCAGCAAATTTACAAGCACCCAGCAACAGTCAGATGCCCAACTCAATGCCATCCGCGAGGAGACGCGTAACGCCATTCGACAAATCCTGTCGCCGCAGCAAACGCAAAAATTCAATGAGCTGGTTCGCCGCTGGGATGAGCGGCGGCGACGCTCTTCGCGCTGAGCATCAGCACACCATGAATGCGATTTAACCCCATTCAGCCAGGGACCCCCTCACCCGCCTGCAGGCCACCCTCTCGCTCTGACTGTTTTCAGGGCAATTGCTCGTGCCCGTCTGCTGACGGGCACCCAAAGACCATGAAAATGGGTTCGCGACTCCCCTCCTTGGATAAGGAGGGGTTAGGGGGTGGTTGGACGACGCAGGATTCTGGTACCCGCCACACCCCCTGCCCCCCTTCCCCCCACTGAGGAGGAGAGTCATTTTCAGAGCACTGCGAGATTCCTCGTCGTCCCGATCAGATCGGGACTCCTCGGAATGACGCGCAAACTGGGGTTTGCAGACAGACTCCCAAGGGGTAGAGGGCTCTACTTCCGGAGGTCAAAAGGGGACATCTTCGTCCGTAATTTCGGGTTCGGCAGGTGGCTCTGCGGCTAGTGACCTCTCCACGCTGCCGTGCTCAGCGGGCGGAGTAGGAGTTGGAGCGGCTGCGGAGGATGCAGCGGCGGCGCGCTCGTTATCTGCCTTCGAGCCCAACATCTGCATCCGACTCGCAATGATCTCATAGGCCGTGCGCTTGTTTCCCGCCTGGTCTTCCCATTGCCGGCTGCGGATGCTTCCCTCGATGTACACCTGCTTGCCCTTAGTAAGGTACTCCCCGCAGATCTCAGCCAGCTTGTTCCAAGCGACGATGTTATGCCATTCGGTGCGCTTCTGCTGCTCGCCGCTACGATCCTTGAAGACTTCATCCGTGGCCAGACTGAATTTGGCTACGGGCGCGCCGCTGGGTGTGTATTTCACTTCCGGATCCTTCCCGAGGCGGCCAATCAGAATCACTTTATTAACAGAGCCAGAAGCCATAAGAACCTCCCTCTCGCGGACTTGCGTTTCCCCGAAGGGGAACAACATCCTTAGCCGTACGTGAAGCCTACGGAGTGGCAGTACGCAATTGACCTACGCCGACCCGGGGGAGCGAATTCTCTCTCCGCCAATGCACCCGACATTGATTCAACCCCTGCGGGGTTGATGAATTGCGGGGGTCGCTGGTTACCGTAAGCTTCACCTACGGCTAACAACCTTGGGTCCCTGCGGATCCCAGCGGCAGCGCGCCGCCGTTAACGGCGCGTTCCCGTCACAGTATAGCCCAGCTTCCTGAGTCTTTGGCGCGCCAAATCGGCCTCGTGGGTGTTAGGATACTGGTCGAGCAAGGAGCGCAATTCCCGGGCCCCAGCGGTCTTCTCGCCGAGCTCCAGCAGTGCAAACCCCTTCTTGAGCTGCGCAGTCGCAGCTTTGTTACCCTCGGGATACCTCTCAATGCACTTGTCGTATTCCTCGATCGCGTTCTTGTACTTCTTCTCGCTGTAGTAACTGTCCCCGATATAGAATTGGGCGTTGGAAGCCCTGTCCGTCTGGCCGTAATACTGGAGATACTCCTGAAATGCCTGAATAGCGAGGTCGTACTGCCCGCCGTTGTAATCAGTCAAGCCTGAATTGTACAGACTATCCGGATCGGGAATGCTCGGCTGGGGCTTCGCATCGGTGCCTGGTCCGGGGGGGGCTCCGCCCGGGGAAGCAGCCGCAGGTTGGGGTGGGGCGCTCAATGTCTGGATGATGTTTTGAGTCTGCGTCAATTGCTCGCCCAGCTTGCCGATGCGCGACTTGGCCTCGTCGAGGCTTTCGCTAAGGGCCTGGATCTGAGTGGTCATGGAATCGAGGCGGGCGTTGGAAGTAGCCAGATTCTTCTGCGTGGCGTCGCGCAGATCGTCCATATTGGATTTTATCTTGTTGACGTTATCGCTGGCCTGTTCGATCAAAGTTTTCAGCACTGCGGTCTGGGTGTCGACGGTCTTTTGGAGGTTTTGCACCGCCTGTTGCAGCGTGTCCAGCTGCTGCATCATTTGCAGCATCTCTTTGCTGACAGCATAGGCCGGCGGCGCTCCAGCAACAAGAAGGCTGATGATCGGGAGAATCAATAAGGTATGCTTTTTCAAGGGGAATCACCCTCGCTGTTTAAAGTAAACACACGTTAGTCTACCCCTTCGACGGCGCCTGGGTCAACCGGCTCGGTCTGAGGCGGGCACAATTCCCCCTCTTTCTCCGCCGCTTGCCCCTGTCAGTGGGAGACGCGAACGCGCAAGGAGAGATGGGCCGGGAACGCCAAGGGTTCCCGGCCCAGTCGCTTTACTTTGCCTCACTCCCGTAGTGGAAGTGGGCCCGACGATTCTGCTGCCAGCAACTCTCGTCGTGGTCAGTGCAGACCGGGCGATCCTTACCGTAAGAGATCGTGTTGATCAGGTCGCCGTTCATTCCCAGGTTGACCAGGAAATTCTTGGCTGCCGTAGCACGCCGATCACCCAGCCCCAGGTTATACTCTTCGCTCCCACGTTCGTCGCAGTGGCCTTCAATCGTGAACTTAACATCCGGGTGCGCCTTCAAGAAATCCGCATCCGAGGTCAAGGCCTGCTGCGCGTCAGGACGGATGTCGGACTTGTCGAAGTCGAAGTAGGCATCCTTGACGTTTTGTGAGAAAAGGTCCTCCACGCTGACCTCGGCCTTCTGTGGCGGCGGCGGTGGCGGTGGTGGCGGTGGTGGTGGAACGGTGACGGTAACCCTTGCCGTAGCGGTTTGCGAGCCTCCAGGGCCGGTAGCTGTCAAAGTGTAAGTGGTGGAGTCCTCCGGGGTAACCGTGGTTGACCCCTGCGCTTGAACTTTCCCTAGGCTGGGTTCGAGGGTGAGATCCGTGGCGTTTTGGGAAGTCCAACTCAGCGTGACGGACTGGCCCTTTTCAACGGTGCTAGGCTCGGCCGTCAAGTTGACGGTTGGCGCCGGCGGTGGGGGCGGGGGTGGTGGCGGAGGTGCAGCGGCCACCTGTTTCTTGTGGCACGCGCCCGCCAGAAGAACAATTCCCAGTAAACCGACGAGAAGCGCCAGACTGCGTTTCTGCTGTTGCATGCTTAATCCTCCTTGGTCGGTCAATAGAATTTTCGTGACACCCTAGATAGGCCGAATAGCCTTGGATTGTCCCTTCGGCCGCAGGACGAAGCGCGCCGCAGCTGCCCCGCGTCAGAAGGGATAATACCTTTCAAAGACGTGCATATTAACATCAAAGCAAGAAGAAAGACTAGCGCCTAATTGCTCGATCAAGCCGTGACCATCGTGCAGTAATCCTGTTCCCCACGGAAATCAACGGAGCTTGTGCAATCACCCGTCCTGAGATGACACAGTCTCTTCATACGCGCAAAAACTAGTTCGACCAATTCGGGTTCCAATTGTTGCCGTCATGGGTCAATTGCGTCGGATTGCTGCCATTGGCGAGCATCGTCCAGACCTGTCGCGAGCCGGAGCGCGTGGACTCAAAAGCCAGGTGGCGGCCGTCGGGCGACCAGGTGGGATGCTCGTTGCGTCCCGCGTCATGCGTCAATTGAATGATTCTTCCCGTGGCGATTTCCATAACGTAAATGTCGTAAGTTCCGGTTTCAGACAGCCTCCAATGAAAAGCGAGAAACAAACCGTTGGGAGACCAGCAGGGCGCGCTGGCGTCGCCGCCTCCTCCCGCGGTGGTGACACGTCGCAGATTGGTACCGTCCGCGGACATGATGTAAATCTGGGGCGTGCCGCTGCGGTCTGAAACAAAAGCCATTTCAGTTCCCGTCTTGGGATTCCACGCCGGAGAAATATCCACCCCGGGAGAAAACGTCAGCCGCTGGAGGTTGAAGCCATTGACGTCTGAGAGGTAAATCTCCGGGTCGCCGCTCATACTGGAACAAAAGGCAATCTTTTTTCCGTCGGGCGACCACGCGGGTGTGGTGTTTAGTCCTCTGTAACTGGGGAAGGGGACGCGGTGGTGGGTCTCCAACGAGAGGATGTAAATCTCGGGGTTGCCGGACGCGTAGCACGTGAACGCCAGCTTGGTATTGTCCGGTGACCAACGCGGTGTCGTGGAGAGGGAACCGTAACTGGTAATGGGATGTTGGTTGAAACCATCGTAGTCCATTAGCCAGATCTCAGAGTGCCCGCCACCCCCCCTCACAAAGGCGACTTGGGTGAGACAAATGCCGGGAAGTCCGCCCCCAAGGGCCTGAATGATCTCGTTGGCAAAGCGATGCGCGGCTTCGCGCGTCGAGACCTCGTTCAAGGTTGCGACATACCGCTTGGCAATAACGCTGGGATTGGCAGGGTTACCGAGGTCGAACAGGCGCGCCGTAACGACCAAATTGGAATTAACGACTTCCGTCTTGCCGAAAGCCAGCATCTGGGCAGAAATGGGGGCCGAGCTCCAGGTCTTGAAGTCCACATCCTGAGGGTCACGGGGAGGGGTCAAAGGGTAGTAGCTCTTGCTGGGCAGTTCGAAAATGCCGGCCTGATCGAGGTCGTTCCACAAAACCTGATTAAACTCTTGGGTAAGGCTGCCAAGGTTCTGCTCCGTCGAGCTAGCAACGAAGTCACCGGCGGCCAGTTTGATTTTGGCCGCGCCGAGGTTAATTCCGATGCTGAACCAGTCCTGGCCCTGGATGGTGCGCAAAGCGATTAAGAGCAGCGGGAGAGTAATAACAGAGAGCAGGATGTAGATTTGCGTTCGTTTGAAGGAAAAAGGCATGAGGTGCGTGAACTCCCGAAGCTATTAGATGCGCGGCCCCTGCCGCAATGATGTCTCGCACTGTGACATATTTTGTGCCTGATAACCAGAGACAGTGTATCACGGACTTTCTAAGCTCGCAATTGCGAAGGGGCTCATTGCCATAATGTCGCCGCCCCTCGGCGAGACGCCCGCGCTACGCTCCCGCTAACGGCGAAAATCAAAATAGAGATTCACTTTGACCCTGTTCCCCGCATAGTCAGGAGGCAGCGGGGGCAGCGGGTTCGATGCCAGAACCGCCCGCAAAGCAGAGCGGTCCACTTCCGGTATACCGCTGGACTGCGTGATCTCGACATCCGTGATAGAGCCGTCGCGCAGAATGGTAAAAGTCATATAGAGGCGAGGGGCGCTCAAGACGTTCGGGCTGATCGTCGAGAGCAGCCAATTGCCGCTGATACGACTGCGCACCGAAGCAACATACCATCCGAAGCGTTGGCCAAAATCCCCTCCCTCGCCAAAGCTGAGCCCGCCCTCCCCCGCCCCGCTGACGATTTGGGTGTAGCTCATGGAAGGCTGGCCACCCAGGCCGTAGGGTATGGCATTCTCTGCCTCGATGGGTTTTTCCTTCTGGATATGAGTATTGACGCGCTCGGCTTTCTCCGGCGTTGTGGACTCTTTGAACTTGGGAATCTGGACCGCCTGGGGCTCCGGCTCGGCCTTCGGCTGAGGTTCCGTTTGGTGCAGCCCGGGGTTTTCGCTGGCCAAGGTACTAGGTGTGGTAAGCAGCGGGGCAGGCAGCGGGACGCCAGGCAGGGATGCAACTGCCCCAATGCGCGTGGAGCTGCCGCTTCCCCAGTTTTTTCCCCAGCCGCCCCCAAACGGCGAGCCCAAGCTCGTGTACCCCACGAGCAGCACAAAAACCAGAACGTGCATTACCGCAGAGGCCACCAGCGTGCCCCCGAGCTTCTCGCGCCGCGTGTCCACGATAATGGAAATGGCCTGAGTGCTCATTTCGATCCTGCGGCCGTCAGCTATCAGCCTTCAGCTCTCAGCTCCTGGCTACCCTCGAGTTCGTCACCCTCGCGTAGGCGGGAATGACTCAGTCCCTACGGCGTCTTGTCAATTGCCGCTCGTCACTCGTCACTTAGTTTCCAGCGGTTCCGTCACCACGTTTATGTTGGTGATTTTGGCCTGTTTCAAACCGTCCACCACCGTGGCAAAAGCGCCAAAGGGCACCCGCTGGTCGCAGCGGATGAATACCGGGGTCTCACCCGCGCCTCGCATCTGGTCCAGAACATAGGACCCCAATCTGTGAATATTCACCGGATCGTTGCCCACATAGATAGTCTGATGTTTGTCGATGGTCACCACCACTTTCTCAACTGAAATCGCTTTGACCGTGTGGGTTTTCGGCAGGTCCACTTCAATCCCTGATTCGAGAATGGGCGCCGTCAACATGAAGATAATGAGGAGCACCAGGACCACGTCGACAAAAGGCGTAACATTGATTTCGGCCAGCGAAGTATGCGTCCGACCTTTCCAAGTAGTGAATGCCATGGATTACCTCGGTTCTTTGTCCACGGTCCGTTGTCCCTAGTCCGTTGCCACAGGCCGCGGACGTCCGAACACTGACCCAGGGAAACTGCAAACGGACAAACGACAACCGACCACGGACTAAGTAAAAAACCGCTCCGTCAGGTTGAGGAATTCGAGCGAAAAATCGTCCATCATCGTGCCAAATTCTTTGATGCGCTGAAGGAACTGGTTGTATGCGATGACGGCCGGGATGGCCGCAACGAGGCCGGCCGCTGTGGTAATCAGGGCTTCAGAGATTCCGGGCGCGACGCTCCGCAGAGATGCCGTGCCCGCTGTCCCCATTCCATGAAACGCGTCGATGATTCCCCAGACCGTTCCGAAAAGCCCGATGAAGGGCGTCACGGCCCCGGTCGTGGCGAGCCAAGTGAGCCACTGCTCCATCCGCGTCAACTCGCTGGACGAGGTCATCTGCAAGGCCCTTTGCACCGCTTCCAAACTTCGGATGTGGGGTTTGCCAGGGTTCTCGTTGACGACGGCCTGGCTTTCAATTTCACGATATCCGGCCTGGAAAACCTCCGACAGCGGGCTGAACTTCAGGTTTCGGCTGAACGTGCGGATTTCGGAAAGGCGCTTGCTTTGCCGGAACACTCTCAAAAACTCCTGCGATTCCCGCCGCGCCGCCCTGAAGTTCTTGTATTTGTAAAAGATAATTGCCCAGGATAGAACCGAGAAGCCCGCCAGTATTAACAAAACTATCCTGGCTACGAGCCCCGTGTTCGCTAGTAGTTGCCAGACTTCGCCTTGGTAAAAGTTCTGTAGCTGCGCCAGAAGTGCAGGGAGCAATTCGCCTCCTTTACAAACCTTGAACTAACTCTCCCCTCAACCCTTCAACCTAACACAGCACCCAGGGGCAGTCAATGAAGGGTATAATCACTCGGGTTCGAACCACAGCGGATAACCCACGACTGTCAAAGGGACCACTGGCGACGGACCACGGACTAGCGACTATGCTCCACGAAATACACATCCAGAATTACGCGGTGATTCACACTCTTAAGGTTGAATTCGCTCCGGGATTGAACCTGCTCTCGGGCGAAACGGGATCCGGAAAATCCATCTTAGTGGATGCTCTGGGCTTGGCGCTGGGGGGAAGAGCTTCGCCGGAGATCATCCGGACCGGGCAGGAACGGGCGCAGGTCACGGCAGTTTTCCGCAGCGAGGGACGGCCTCCCTGGTCAGACTGGCTGGAAGAATACGGCTTGGCGCAAGAGAACGAGCCGGAAGTCATACTGCGCCGAGAAATCCAGGCGGGTGGAAAGAGCCGCATGCTGGTGAACGATCAGCCCGTGACTTTGGCGGCAGTGAGGTCGCTGGCCGGGCTGCTGGTGGAAATGCACGGCCAGAACGAACACGTGGCCCTATTTGCGCGCGAGGCGCAACTCGACTTGCTGGACCAGTTCGCAGGGGTCGAAGAGGAACTGAAACAAGTGCGCGAACTCTATGCGCGCCACAGGGAACTGGTGTCAGAGTTCGAGAGCCTGAGCCAGAACGAACAAGAGCGCCTGCGGACAATCGACTTGCTGAGCTTTCAGGTGCAGGAACTGGAGCGCGCCAGGGTTCAGCCCGGCGAGGACACGCGCCTGGAAGAAGAGAAGCTCATTCTGGCGAACCTGGAGCGAATCCGGGCCGCCGCAGCGGGAGCCTTTTCTGAACTCTACGAAGAAGAGGGTGCTGCCTGCTCGCGTCTGGCAGCTGCCATGCGGCAACTCGAGGACCTGCGGCGCTATGACGCGGCCATCGAACCTTACCTCGAGCCGCTGGCGGGCGCCCGTGCCACGCTTGAAGATGCTGCCGATTTCCTGCGCCATTACCTGGGCAAGCTGGAAGCCAACCCGCAACGCCTGGAGGAAATCGAAGACCGGCTGGCCCTGCTCGACCGGCTGAAACGCAAGTACGGCCAGACGCTTGAAGAGATCCTGACTTACGGGGAGAAAACGCGGCAAGAGTTAGCCAGGATCCAACATGCCGACGAGCGGCGCGAAGCGCTCCAACAGGAGCTTGAAAGAGCAGCGGGGGATTTCCGCAAAGCGGCCGAGATGCTTTCCACCAAGCGGCGAGAGGCGGCGCGCAAGCTCACGCGGCTGGTGCGTGAGGAACTGGCGCAACTGGGCATGGAAAAAACCCGCCTGGAAGTTCATTTCGAGAGATTGCCGGAAGGGCAGGGCGGGCCGAGGGGCATTGATGAGATCGAGTTCCGGATATCTCCCAATCCGGGGGAGGAATTACGGCCGCTGGAGAAGATTGCCTCCGGTGGCGAAATCTCGCGCTTCATGCTGGCGCTCAAGACCGTGGTGGGGATGAACCGGCCCGGCGCCGGTGCTGCGCGGCGGGTGGCTCGCACCTTCATCTTCGATGAGGTTGATTCCGGGATCGGCGGGCGGGTAGCCGAATCCGTGGGGCAGCGGCTGAAGCGCCTGGCGCGCGATGGGCAAGTGCTGTGCGTCACCCACTTGGCGCAGATCGCCTGCTTCGCCGATCAGCACTACTACGTGGAGAAGTTCGAGCGTGCTGGCCGCACTCTGACCGCCGTGACCCACCTGGCCAGCGAGAAAGACCGAGTGCGGGAATTGGCGCGCATGCTCTCCGGCAGCCAAATCACCGATGCCGTGCTGAAACATGCCAGCGCCATGCTCAAGCACGGGGAATTGAACCATTGATCCATTGAGTCATTGGATCATTGATTCATTAAAAGAGCCGGGCTGGCGCAGACTCCGTTCTGTGGAGTCTGCGATGTCCCGAAGGGACAACCGCAGTCCGCCAAGACTGCCTCCGGCCCCGCACGCCGGGAATCGCAGACACCAAAACACAGGTGTCTGCGCCGGCCGGCCGGCCACATACTTATAAGGGTAGAGCAGAGGACAAGCACGCCGCGCTGGGAGGGACCACATGCGAATCAGTAAGCGAAAGTTGACGACTTTTGCCGCCACGGCGGCTACGCTGATTATGACCTGCGTAACCGTGCCGCGAGCCGGTGCGACCGAAGGGCGATCTTCGCCTTCAGTGCAAAACCCTCCCGTATCCGTGCCTGCCGCCGCGCCGGCGGCGACTCCGTCCGACGTAGGCTCCATCGACGCCATCCTGCATGCCGTCTACGATACGATCTCCGGCCCTGCCGGCCAGCAGCGCGACTGGAACCGCTTCCGCTCCCTATTTGTCTCCGGAGCCCGTCTGATCCCCGTGGTTCCGGATCCCAAGGGCGGATTCCACACCGTGCTGTTCAGCCCGGACGAATATGTGCAGCACGGCGACCCCTACTTCCAGAAGAACGGATTTTTCGAGCGGGAAGTGGCGCGTCGCACCGATCGCTTCGGAAGCATGGCGCAGGTATTCAGCACTTATGAATCGCGCCACGATGCCGCGGACCCCAAGCCCTTCGTGCGCGGGATCAACAGCTTCCAGTTGATGAACGACGGCCACCGCTGGTGGATTGTCACCATCTTCTGGCAAGGCGAGACTTCCGACAGTCCGATTCCCAAGGAATATTTGCAGGGCGTAAATTGAGACTCGGCGGGCCGCCACGGGGTGGCCGCGGCGACCTTTCCTGACCGCGGGCCTCTCTCCTGCCGTTGGACGTTCCATTTAGTAAGTGCGCCGGCCACGAAGTATAATTAAGGCGATGGGCAATTCCCCTTCACCTGTCGAAGCAGACCATCCCGCCGCACGCCTCGGGCCGCAGGGCCCGTACCTGCGCCTTCAGTCAGTGACGATTTTCGTGCGCGATTTGGATCGAAGCGTGCGATTCTATGTGGATCAGCTTGGATTCAATCTCATCTTTGATGCCCGGACCCAGCCCCGCCGCCCCTTTGTTGCAGTTGCTCCTCCAGATGGCATCGCGACCCTGACCCTGTGTGAGCCCGAGCCTGGCTCAGCAGAGTGTAAACTCATCGGACGCTCCACACAGGTTTCGTTTGTCACCGAAGACGTGATCGCCAAATTCCGCGAATGGCGCAAGCGCGGCGTACAGTTTCAGTACACGCCGCGCCTGAAGCGCCTCCGGCGTGAGATTCAGGTAGTGGCTCCGAGTTCCCCCAACCCTTCGACGCCAACTGGAGAGCGACCCCCGATTTGGGGTGGAGTGTTCACGCGCTTCAAGGATCCCGATGGAAATTCCTTTTCGCTCGTGAGCTTCGACGAGCTGAGCCGGGAACTTGAAGCCCAACGCCGCACAAGGGCCGAGCAGCTCGAATCCGAACGCCGCGCCGCCCAAGAGATGGAAATCGCCAGACAGGTGCAAGCCAGGCTTTTTCCCCAAACGCTGCCACCCCTTCGAACCCTCGAGTACGCGGGCATTTGCCTTCAAGCTCGCCCGGTGGGGGGCGATTACTACGATTTCCTTGATCTTGGCCGGGACCGCCTCGGGCTGGTGATCGGGGACGTGGCAGGAAAAGGAATCGCTGCCGCGCTTTTGATGGCTAATCTACAGGCGAATTTGCGCAGCCAGTGCGCCATCGCCTCGGATCAGCCGTTGCGCTTCTTGCGTTCGGCCAACCAGCTTTTTTACGAGAACACAATCGACAGCGCCTACGCCACCCTTTTCTTTGCCGAATACGCTGACAACGTGCGGCGCCTGCGCTACGCGAATTGTGGGCACGTCTCGGCTCTCCTGCTTCGTAGCAACGGCACTTTCGAGCGGCTCAATTCCACCTGCACCGTCCTGGGACTGTTCAAAGAATGGGACTGCGCGCTGGCGGAATGCCAACTCTTTCCGGGAGACACCCTCGCCCTTTACACCGATGGCATAACCGAGTCGTTCAGCGCGACCGGGGAAGAATTCGGCGAGCGGCGCCTGCGCGAAACCTTGGAGAGCCATTTTGAGTTATCTGCCCCGGCCTTGCTCGAGGCGATTGTTCATGCCGTTCAGAGCTTCAGTCCTCACGAACAGCACGATGACATTACGCTCATAGTTGCCAAGTCCAGAGAATCCGACACCTGACACCTGCTCTTGCAGTTATCCCTCTGCTGTGCTACGTTTTTTGAGTTCCGAGCGTGGATTGACGCTTGCAGGGGCGGCTCCGTCAACTGACGGATGGCCGCCCTCGGGCAACTATCCGTCCGCTGACGGATTGCCCCTACAACGGCCCCGGTGAAGACAGAATCTTCCGAATCGCGGCTTCTGGCACAGCTCGATCTCGACCGCTTGCCCCGGCACATTGCCATTATCATGGATGGGAACGGGCGGTGGGCGAAGAAGCGCCGTCTGCCGCGGATTGCGGGGCACCGGGCCGGGATCCGGGCCGTCCGGCAGTCGGTCGAGGCCTGCGCGCGTCTCGGGGTGCCCTATCTGACCTTGTACGCCTTTTCCGTAGAAAACTGGAAACGCCCTCATACCGAGATCACACTTCTCATGAGCTTGTTGCGCGAGTATCTGAAGAAAGAGATTTCCGAGCTCAACCGGCAGAATATTCGCCTCTCAGTCATCGGCAGAATTCACGAACTGCCGAAGCCGGTGCAGCGAGACCTCGAGACCGCGCTGGAAAACACAAGGCAGAATACCGGGCTGCGCTTGACCCTGGCGCTCAACTATGGCGCGCGCGCGGAGCTCGTGGACGCGGTGCGAGAGCTCTTCTCGGGGGCCAAGCAGAATGGGGATGTCATCATTGACGAAGCCACCCTCAGCAGCCGTCTTTATACCCGTGATCTGCCCGATCCGGACCTGCTCATTCGCACGAGCGGCGAATTGCGCTTGAGCAACTTCCTCCTCTGGCAGGTCGCCTATTCGGAGCTGTGGGTGACGGAAACGCTGTGGCCGGACTTTACCCAGGCGGACTTGTTCCGGGCGATCGTCGATTATCAGAAAAGGGAACGGCGTTACGGAGGCATAGGGCTGGGGTGATTGCCGATTTTCGATTGCCGATTGTCGATTGAGAACTGGCGTGGTGGTTCCCGCCCGTGTCAATCAGCAATCGCCGATCGAAAATCGGCAATCCCAGCCATCCAGGGCCAAACGACGAGCGCAGAGACTCTCCTCGATGAAACCGCGAATCCTCACGGCGTTGTTGTTGATTCCCCCGGTAATTTATCTCATCGGCTGGTCGCCGAAATGGCTCTTGCTTGCCGCCGTGATCGCGGTGGCGGAGATCTGTCTCTACGAATTCTTTCAGATTTGCCGTCACGCCGGTTTCACCCCGTTTCCGCTCCCGGCGTATCTGTTTAGCGCGGCGCTTTGCGCGGCGCGAGCTGTGGAAACCAACAGACTGGAGATGTCCTCGCTCGCCCTGCTTGCTGCTTTCCTCCTTGTGACACTCACCGCCGCTCTGGTCATAACCCGTGACCTCAAGACCTACTTGGGCGCCATAGCCACAACCATTTTTGGCGTGATTTACATTGGATTAACGCTCTCCTGCTTGCTTCCATTGAGGTTTTCACAACCGGATGCCGGCGGCCTAGGCCTTGCCCAGACAGCAGTCACCTCATGGGGGCGGAATTTGATGCTGCTATTGTTCCTGGTGATTTGGGCCGATGATACTCTTGCCTATCTGGTAGGTCGCGCGATAGGACGCAAGAGGCTCTTTCCCTCAATCTCGCCCCACAAGACCTTGGAAGGTTCGGTAGCCGGATTGGTGGGCAGCCTGCTCGTCGCTTGGGGATTTGCCCGCTTATTCTGGCAGACAGCCAGTGTGAAAAAAGTTATCCTGTTAGCTGGCTTGGTGGCGTTGTTTGGGCAGATCGGTGATCTGGCGGAATCGGCGATGAAGCGCGGCGCCAACCTGAAGGACTCGGGGTCGGCTTTGCCGGGCCATGGCGGTTTGCTCGACCGAGTGGATAGCCTGTTGTTCGGCGCGCCGGTTCTATGGCTCAGTTTGGCGATCATGGGTTTCTGGCGATGACAAAGGGTCTGTGCATTCTGGGCGCCACGGGTTCGATTGGGCGGCAGAGTTTAGCCGTCGTCAAGAACGCTGCGGACCGATTTCACGTTGTGGCACTCTGTGCTGGAAAGAACGTGGATTTGCTTGCCCAGCAAGTCCTTGAATTCGCCCCAAAGCTGGTGGCAGTAGGAAACTCCGACTGTATCGCGCCCCTGCGCGAGCGGTTGCGACATCTTGGAGCCCCCCAATCCGTTCAAATCGCCTGTGGGGTGAGCGGGCAAGTCGAGGCCGCCACGCACCCTGAGGTTGACATCGTTCTGTCCGCCTCCCACGGAACGACGGGACTGGTTGCAACCTACGAGGCGATCCAAGCCGGGAAACGAATCGGGCTGGCGAATAAGGAAGTTCTGGTTGCGGCCGGCGAGTTGGTGACACGAGCGGTGCGGGAGCGGGGAGCTGAACTCCTGCCTGTGGACAGTGAACATTGCGCCCTCCATCAATGTCTGCGATCAGGCAGCCCGGGGGAAGTCCGACGCCTCATATTGACTGCGTCGGGAGGCCCTTTCCTGAAAACCCCTCGCAAGCATCTCGATCGCATAACCCCGGCAGAGGCTTTGCAGCATCCCATCTGGAAGATGGGCGGACGCATCACGATCGACTCTGCTACCTTGATGAATAAGGGCCTGGAAATCATCGAGGCCCACTGGCTGTTTGGCTTCCCGGCGGAGCAGATCGATGTCGTTATTCATCCCGAATCCGCAGTTCATTCCATGATAGAATTCAGGGATGGATCGGTAATGGCCCAGATGTCGGTTCCGGATATGCGCCTGCCGATCCAGTACGCGCTGAATTATCCGGACCGGTTGGCTATGAACGGTGAATTTCCGCGACTGGACCTGATTGCGCTAAGCAAACTGCGATTTGCGGCGCCTGACACGCGGCGTTTTCCATGTCTGGGTCTGGCTCGCGAGGCTCTGCGCAGAGGGGGCTCACTGCCCTGCACCTTGAATGCTGCCGACGAGGTTGCCGTCGAAGCATTTCTAGACCAGCGGCTGCGCTTCCCAGATATTCCTCGAGTGATCGAGAGGGTCTTGGAACAAACAACTCATACGCGCTCATTCACCTCCCTGGACGAGGTTCTTGATTGTGACCAGGAAGCCCGATGTCGTGCCCGGGAGCTGGTAACAAGGCTTGCACGCTCGCGAGGTGCTGACAACCCCTTCTGACGGCTGTCATTCCGAGCGAAGCGAGGAATCTCGCTTCGCTTTCTTTGGATCGGGGAAGAAAGATCAGAGGAGGATTCCTCGCTTCGCTCGGAACGACAGGAGAGGTGGATCTTGGAACGCTCTTGTTAGGAAGTACAAACGGTATTATGGCAGGAAGCTTCATTACGGATGCGGTAGTGGTTGTCCTGGTTCTGGGGCTCATGATCTTTGTACATGAGCTTGGCCACTTCCTGGCGGCTAAGGCCTTTGGGGTTCGGGTGTTGGTTTTTTCCTTGGGCTTTGGCAAACGACTGCTGCATTGGACAAAAGGGGATACCGATTACCGGATCAGCGCCCTTCCCTTTGGTGGATATGTGAAGATGGCCGGGGACGATCCCTCCGCGGAGCGCCAGGGCGACCCTGGGGAGTATCTGTCCAAGCCTCGTTGGCAGAGATTCGTGATCGTGGTGATGGGACCCGCCATGAATATTCTACTTGCCGTCCTGCTCTTGGCGGGTCTTTATAGGTTCCACTACCAGAAGCCCGCTTACGAGGAGCAGTCCGCCCGCTTGGGGGATGTGCAAGCAGACTCGCCGGGCAGCCAGATCGGCCTGGAACCCGGCGACCTCGTCATCCGCCTGAACGGCCTTCAGCATCCGGACTGGGAAGACTTCCAGGAGAAAATCCTGACCACGGTAGGCGAGGCTATGCCGCTCGAAGTCGACCGGGATGGCAAAATTCTGAATCTGGCGCTCACGCCCCGCGCGCAAGGCCCGGACCGGGTGGGGGATGCCGGTTTGTATCCTTACGCGCCCGGTGTGATCGACAAGGTCGAGCCGGGACTTCCGGCGAGCCAAGCGGGGCTCTTGCCTGGTGACGAGATTGCGGGCATGGAAGGGCACAGGGTTCTGTATTGGCCCCGTATCGCCTACCTGCTGCAATCCGGCAAGGGGAAGACGGTTCAACTTTCCATTCTCCGTGGCGGGCGCGAATTCCAAACCACATTGACGCCGGTTCTTACTGACGTGATGGGGGAAAAGCGCTGGCGGATCGGAGTCTCTTTTCACAACGACATGATCGTAAGGAAATTGTCCTTTGGCGGTGCGCTTCAGGCTTCCTGCCAGGATAACTGGAGAAATTGCCGGGAGACCTTTGATGTGCTGGGAAAGATTTTGACGCACCGCCTCTCCCCGCGCTCCCTCGCCGGTCCGATCGGGATTGCGCAACTTTCGGGTGAAGCATACCGGGCGGGACTGCCGGAACTCATCATGCTGGTCTCTTTCATCAGCCTTCAATTGGGCATCTTCAACTTGCTGCCTATTCCTGTCTTGGACGGGGGCCAGATCCTGATGCTGTTAGTCGAGAGTCTGATTCGCCACGATCTGAGCGTGCGGGTAAAAGAGAGGTTCATGCAGGCCGGTTTCCTGTTCTTGTTGCTGTTAGTAGTTTTTCTTATGTGCAATGACATCATGAGGACGATTAGGCCCTACTAGGAGCTAGGGGCGGGAGCAATTCTGAATGGTGAATAGTGAGTTGCGAGTCTTCTAACCCTCCGCTTCAGGCAAGAGGGAATCTTGAATCGCGAATCCGACCATCGTCCGGCCAGTCCCACAGGGGACTGAGAGCTGACGGCGTGCAGCGGACCACGGACAACTGACAAAGGACAACGTCGTGAATTTCAGCGACACAGAATATTTTCCTCCGCGCCGCAAGGCGCGCGCCGTCCAGATAGGCCGGCTCACGATCGGTGGCCAGGCGCCTATTGTGGTCCAGTCGATGACCAAGACGGACACACGCGATGTGGGGAAGACGGTCGAACAAATCCAAGAGATGGAGTCAGCGGGGTGCGAGATCGTTCGCCTGGCGGTCCCCGACGTGGAAGCGGCCAAGGTGCTGCCCGAGATTCGAAAACGCTGCCCCGACACAATCCTCGTCTCGGATATTCACTTCCAATACAAGCTTGCTCTGATGGCTCTTGACGCCGGAGTGGACAAGCTGCGCATCAATCCCGGAAACATCGGCGATGCAGAGAAAGTACGCTTGGTGGTGCGCCGCGCACAAGAGCGGAAGGTCCCCATCCGCATCGGGGTGAATGCGGGGTCTCTGGAGCGCCGGTTGCTGGAGAAGTATGGCTATCCAACGCCCGAGGCTATGGTGGAGAGCGCCCTCTATCACCTCGGCATTCTGGAAGAGCTGGGATTCACGGACACCGTTGTATCGTTGAAAGCTTCCAATGTGAAGCTCTGCGTCGCGGCCTATCGTCTACTCGCCCAGCAGGTAGATTATCCCTTCCACCTGGGAATAACCGAGGCGGGGACGCAGTTCAGCGGGACTGTCAAGTCGTGTGTAGGGATGGGGATGCTTTTGGCGGAAGGAATTGGGGATACGATTCGCGTTTCCCTGGCTACTGACCCGGTCGAGGAAGTTCGCGTGGCCTACGAAATGCTCAAGGCACTGGAGTTGCGCAGCCGCGGCCCGGTGGTGATTGCTTGTCCCACCTGCGGCCGTTTGGAAGTGGACCTCTTCAAAATCGCTTCCGAAATTGAGCAGGCTACCGCCCACATCAAGATGCCTGTCAGCCTGGCCGTGATGGGCTGTGCCGTGAACGGCCCAGGAGAAGCGCGCGAGGCGGATCTGGGCGTGGCGGCGGGGCGCGGCAACGGCATGATCTACCGCGAAGGAAAAGCCATCCGCCGGGTCCGCGAAGAGGAGATCGTTCCCGCTTTGCTGGAAGAGATCGAGCGATTTGTGGCGGACAAGGCCGCCGGAATTGATACCTCGCCAAAAGAAATCCCCGCTGTACCAGCTCCCGCCGCTTCTTCTCCATTTCCCATCCTGAAGTAACAGCCCGTTTATTTTGCGCAGACCAACTCCAGTTGCAACGGCAGCTGCGAATAGGGAAGGGCGGCGGACTCGAAACGCCAGAGCGTGGTGAGAAATCCGCGCTACGCTTCCTCAGTGGTTAAGCGTTCAGGGGTGAACTTGCCGAATCGCGGTTGTGCAAAGGCCCTGAAGAGCCGGAAGAACTTCAGGGAGCGGCGGGCATCTTCCTGGATTTGCACCTTGAGCATGGCGGGGTTCTGGAACTTGATTTCGTCTCGCAAGCGGTAGAGGAACTCGATTTCCATATCCGGCTCTGGGATTTCACCCCCAGGAAAACTCAGGAGAAAGGTCTCGACAGTCAGTCGCTGATTTTCGCCAAAGGTGGGTTTATGGCCGACGTTGGTGACGGAATCGTAGGCCCTATCCCCCACTCGAGTGCGCGTGACGTACACGCCGATCTTGGGCAGTTGTTCTTCGACGGGAGCGAGATTGAGAGTCGGAACGGTGTGCTTGCGGCCCACCCCCAGGCCGGCCACAATCGGCCCATAAACAGAGAAGGGCCTCCCCAGCAGGCGGTTGGCCACGTGTACCCTGCCTTCCACCAGCAACTCTCGGATGCGCGTGCTGGAAACACCTTGGCCGCGGACTTCAAGTAGGGGCAGCACTTCCACTTTGAAACCTTCTTGCCTGCCCAACTCTCCGAGTATTTCCACGTCCCCCGCTTGGCGATAGCCAAAACGGAAATTGGGTCCCACATGCACAGCCACGGTGCGCAATGGCTGGACGAGAATGTTGCGTACGAACTCCAGGGGGGAAAGGTGGGCCAGTTCGCGGTTGAAGGGAAGAACGATCAGCAGGTCAATGCCGCTGCCGGCAATGAGCTTGGCTTTCCTGGAAAACGGGGTGAGGAGCTTTGGGGCGTGGGCAGGGGAAAGAAACTTGATGGGATGAGGCTCGAAGGTGATGGCTGTGGCTACCGCCCCCATGGGACGGGCAACTTCCACAACCCTTTCAAGCAGCTTCCGGTGCGCCAGGTGGACTCCATCGAAGTTACCGATCGTCAGCACGCAGGCCGATGGCGGCGGGTACAGTTCCTTGAGATGGTGAATGACACGCATAGAAAGTCCAGAGTCGAGAGTCGAGAGTCAAGTGCTTCAAGTGGGCGCTGTCATTCTGAGCGAGGCGAAGAATCTCCGCAGTACCAGAACGAAGCAACCACAAAGATCTCCCGCTTCGCTCAGAATGACAAACTCTGGTGAGGAGTCAAGGGCTTCTCCACTCCCGACTCTTTGACTCCTCGCCTTCTAAGCGGAGCGAGATTCCTCGTTTCGCTCGGAATGACAGACCCTAGACAGCAGTTAAGAGACTTCTGACTCTTAACTCTCGACTTTCGACTCTCGACTCCTCTAAACCTCCAGTTGCAACCCATCGTAAGCCAGCCGCACGTGCGCTGGAAGCCGGGCGTTGGTTTCCTCATGTCCCAAATCATGAGCGATGTGCGTGCAGTAGCCTTTAGGAACCTGCAAGCGTTCCATGACGCGGAGGGCGCGCTCGAGGGTCAAGTGAGTGGGGTGGGGATGAGGGCGCAAGGCATCCAGGATCAAGACCTCGAGGCCTTCCAGTAAGGGATAAGTGGAATCAGGAATGTCGCTCACGTCCGTCAAGTAGGCGGCGCCATTGATGCGGAAACCGAGGATAGGCAGATTGCCGTGCAGCACCGGAACGGGAATGATCTCGAGCCCTTCCACTTGGAAGGGCCCGTCGATGAGGTGGGGTTCGAGCCGGGCAATTCCGCCGTAGGGATAGTCGCCGTCAAAGATGTATTTAAAAGTCCGCTGGATTTCTTGCATGCACTGGGCGTTAGCGTAAATCGGAATTGGCTTCTGCTGCCGGAAGTAAAAGACGCGAACGTCATCAAGCCCCAGGATGTGGTCAGCATGGGAGTGCGTGAAGAGCACGGCGTCCAGTCGATCCAAGCCTTCACGCAGAGCTTGCGCGCGAAAATCCGGCGTCGTATCAATGACGAGGGCGCGTCCGCCAAAGCGCACCAGGAGCGAAGGCCGGGTCCGCTTATCGTGCGGATCGGGCGAGGTGCAAACCTTGCAATGGCAGGCGAGGGTGGGAACTCCGGTGGAAGTCCCCGTACCCAAAAAGGTCAGTCTCATTTGCTCTTTTGGGCTTGGCGCTTTTGCATTTCGACGAAGCTCATGCGCAGCTCGTAGAGAACCTCATCAAGCAGTTGAGATTCACTGGCGGTGAGATTACCTCGAGTTTTTTCCCGCAAAACTTCCAGCAGGTCGACGGTGCGCCGGGCGTTGGGCAGGTCCGCAGGGATGCGCTCGCCTGAGGGCCCAGCGATTAATCCCAGTTGAAACATTGCCGTGGTGCTCAGATAGGAAACCAGCGTTTCAAACCCTGAAGATTCCGCCTCGTAGGGGCCGCGGGGCTCGCTTCGCGGTTCGCCCTGCGCGCTTGGCTCCGACGCCGCCTCAGCCTCCCCCTTATTTTCCTCAGCAGCGACATCCTCTTTTCTTGAGCCGTCGGCGGCAAATGGCCGGCGGTCAACCACTCTAAATCCCGATGAGCTTCCTTCATCCTTGACCATTCCGCACCTCCCTCCCCAGGCTTCGCGGACCAAGAACCGCGCCCCATCGTGCAACTATCCGCCCTTGGACAAGTTTATCAGCAATCCTATGAGCCAACAAGGTAGGGAGGGTTTCAGTGCGACCGGAGTTTTTCAGCCCGAGTTGATCTCCCTTGCCGCCTCAGCCATAGCGGTGATGTTTGCCGCGGGCATGCCAGGGCTGACCCCGCCGCCCAAGGAAAGAATGGTCCCCTCGCGGCCGGCATTCCGAAACAAATCCAGCACAGCCCGCTTGACGTCTTGGGGCATTCCTCGAGTTCCGATTTCAACCGGAGGTATGTTCCCCATCAGGCAAATCTTCCTTCGCGTCCTTTCCCGGACCCTGCGGGGCTCTAATTTGTAAGTCCAATTGAGGACATCGAAACCGACGTCGGCCAGATCTTCCAGGAAGGGTTCGATATTCGCGTCGTTATGGTATACCTTCACCCAGGTCTTGGGAAAGCTATCGAAGAGGCGCTTGAGGTAGGGATGCGCGAACTCCAAGTAATGCGGCCGCGACAGAAAACCCACGATATCATCGAGGATGAACATCCCTTCGATGGTGCTGCCGATGACTTCCGCCTGGGCTCGAAGCCATTGGACAGTGGCGTTGGTGGTGAAGGACATCAGCTTGTGTACCCCGCTGGGATTGTCACTCATATCCAGCATCAGTTGCGTCAGGCCGCGCATGAAGGCCGCTGAACAGAGCGGACCACGGGCCGTCACCACGGGGATGATGTAGCCTGCCTCGAGAATGCGCATCTTGTGCGTTCGGTACCGGTGGAGCGCGGCGCACATGAGTCCATCCTGATAGGGATCGACAGTCGGAAACTGATCCAAGTCTTCCAGGCGAAGCAAAATGGGCATCTGGACGGGTGGTTGATCCTGCAAAAAACGAATCCTACAGCCCAGCGCAGAAGGTTCTATCGCCATGCCATATTCCACCCACCAGGAAGGGAACACAATGATTTCCGGGAATTCCTTTATGATCCTGAGGTTTGAATGGAACCACACCTCGGGATCGAAGTAATAGTCAACGTGGTTGATGCCCAGATACCCCGGGATCCAAGGGCTGTCCATGATGAGGGAAACAGGCACGCGCTCAGCACGTTGCAGTTTTGCGGCGTGCTTGAACAGCTCCCATTGCTCGCCACGCATCGCAAGTCCTTATTTTTGCTCTAGCCTCGATTTCCACGGTACTGGAAATAGCTAACGCGACGAGCAATCCGCTTCCGCATAACCCTTCCCAATACATTTGAGCCAATCTCAAACGTTAGCAATATCGAGTATTGATAATTCTTCTGC
>Ga0326727_10003871_pt1 | contig 46589 bp, 37 predicted proteins | sample MB2enrmetagenome_FD_207643 | JGI IMG/M metagenome (GOLD analysis project Ga0326727, IMG submission 207643) | Lab enriched peat soil microbial communities from McLean, Ithaca, NY, United States - MB29MY | ecosystem: Environmental > Terrestrial > Soil > Wetlands > Peat | place: USA: New York... | reverse complement strand
AATCTGAGGCGAATCCATACTTCGCTCTGGCGCCCGATGAAGGTGGAGTGGTGTGGATCAGCGCAGGAAATCATGACGGATCCTCGAACCTTTACCGTGCGGCAGACGGGCCTCCTAAGTTTCAAGAGTCGCAGAGGGGGGTAGCGAATTTCGCATACCGGGCGCCGGACAATACATTTTGGTTCGGCGGCGAAGGGGGACTGTGGCATATCGTCAATGGCCGCCTCAACCGGATTGCGCTTCCAGCGGAGGTGGCCGACAAGGCCGCATACCTGCAGGCAATCACAGAGGATCGACTCGGGGGAATGTGGGTATCAATTGGCAGCACCGGGGAGTATCGGCTTGCCAACGGTATTTGGACACTCTTCGGTGGCCATCGTGAACTTGGCCTTCCTGGATCTAGCGTGCTTTGTGAGTTCACAGACAAACTCGGACGCGTCTGGTTCGGAAACAGGAACCATACCCTGGCTGTGCTTGACGGGGACCGGCTCCAGATCTTCGGTCCTGGCGACGGGGTTCAGGTGGGTGCGATCACCGCGATCAATGGCCGCGGTTCGGAGATCTGGGTTGGTGGGGAATTTGGCTTGCAGCAGTTCGATCATGGACGATTCCACACAATCCACGCTGTCGATAACGAATTGCTTCGCGGAATCTCCGGAATCGTGGAGACCGCCAACGGCGATCTTTGGCTGAATGGCCTGGGCGGAGTCGTTCACCTCCGCGGCGCGGAAATCCTGGAGGCATTGAAGAACCCCGCTCATCCAGTCAGTGGTGAGCGCTTTGGCAGGCGAGAGGGCCTTCCAGGTCTTCCAAGTCAAATGCGACCGATACCGACTGCCATCGAGGACACCGATGGGCGGCTGTGGTTCACCGTGAATAACGGTGTTGTGTGGCTCGATCCCGCTCGAGCTTCAAATAAGATCCCGCCGCCTCCGATTACAATTCAGTCGGTTTCTGCCGACGAGAAAAGCTATGCAGTGGGTCAACCGCTGAGATTCCCGGCGCGCACCTCCAGCGTGCAGATCACCTACGCCGCCGTGAGCCTCTCTGACCCGGAGACGATTCGCTTTCGCTACAAACTACGAGAAACCGACCAGGACTGGCACGAGGTGGGAACCTCTACCTCCGTCAGCTATCGAAATCTTCCTCCCGGTACCTACCACTTCGTCGTGAATGCCAGCGACACCAACGGGATGTGGTCAGACAATACTGCAGCCGTTGAGTTCACTGTCTTACCCGCCTTTTACCAGACGAAATGGTTCCGGGCCCTCTGTGTTGTCCTCTTGTTGGCGCTGCTGTGGGCGGCCTATCAGTATCGCGTCCGGCAATTACGTCATCAGTTCGCCCTTACGCTGGAGGCGCGCGTTCGTGAGCGGACAAGCATCGCACGGGATCTTCACGACACTCTGCTGCAGAGCTTCCATGGGTTGCTGCTGCAGTTTCAGACAGTTTCGCAGCTACTTCCCGACCGGCCCATTGAGGCCAAGGAGAAGCTGGACAGATCGATTGAGCGGGCTGTGGATGCGATCACCGAAGGCCGGGATACGGTGCAGGGATTGCGCGAGTCCACAATCCAAAGCAACGATCTCGCATTGGCCATCAGCACGCTCGGGGAAGAACTCGCAAACGGCTCGACTGGCCATCGACCTACATTCCGTGTAGCGGTTGAGGGCCAAACGCGCAAGCTGCATCCCATCCTGCGTGACGAAATCTATAGGATTGCCGCCGAAGCGCTGTACAACGCCTTCCGGCACGCTCAGGCGCAGCATCTCGAAGTCGAAATCCGATATGACGATCAACAATTCCGGCTGCGTGTGCGGGACGACGGGAAAGGCATGGACGCGGCCGTCCTGTCGGGGCGCGCGCCCGAGGGACATTTTGGCTTGAACGGTATGCGGGAACGTGCCAAACTTGCAGGAGGAAACCTGACAGTGTGGAGCGAAGTGGATACAGGAACCGAAGTCGAGTTGCGCGTTCCTGCCGGCATCGCCTACACGGCCTCCCGGAGAGGTTCCTGGTGGTCACGAAGGTTTGCTGGAAAAGCAAAGGATTAGCTGGGAGCTCGGTCAGGCGACACCATCCGTTAACTGCCAGAACCTGACTCCTGGCTTACACTGGCATCAGAATCATCCATTGTGGGATCGCTCTTGCTGTCGTGCTTGGTTGCGAAGATGCGAAGATGACTTCTCGCCGACTACTTCTGTTTCGCTTTCACTGGCCCCGGACCGCGATTGCGGCTCTCTGGAGCGCCTATCTTGCCTGCGTATTGTTCTTGGCAGCCCCGGTTCACGCCCTCGATCCGAACAAGCGCATCACCCAGTACATCCACACCTCTTGGCGGGCACAGAATGGCGCCGACCTGGCTTACGGGTATGCGATCACACAGACCTCGGACGGTTTCCTCTGGTTCGTAGGCGGCGATATGGCAACCTTCGACGGCGTCCGGTTCGCCTCATGGGATGGCCCCCCAAATTACGGTTCCATCAGCGCACACGATACTGGCTTTGGCCAAATAGTAAAGGCGTTTGGCGACCACGCCGGTGGGCTCTGGGTATTTGGGCTGCGTGGGATCGTTCACCTGAAGGGTAGGGGCATCACTTCTCAGTTTGACCTGGACGGGCTTCGGAGTCATCAAAACATGAGTGAGGATCCTGACGGGTCGTTGTGGGTGGTGCGAGGCGACAACAGGATTTCAGACGCGCCGCTATGCCATGTTACCGACCACGCGGTCAAGTGTTTCGGAAAAGCCGATGGGATACCAATTTCCCCTGTGAATTCATTACTGGCTGACGGGAAAGGCGGCTTTTGGCTCGGGGGACAGACGGCCCTTGTCCACTGGCACGACGGCGTCTCGGAGACGTATCCCATCGAGGGGCTGAAATCCAACCTAGGACAACCCGGGATCTTGGGCCTGGCGCGTGGTCCCGATGGTTCCCTCTGGGTCGGCACATTCAGAGACGGGCCCGGGCGAGGACTTGGACGATTGACAAATGGTATCTTCCAACCATTTATGACGCCTGGCTTCGACGGCAGCAAACTCCGTGTCCAAAGCATGATCTTCGACCGCGATGGCGATCTTTGGGTCAGTACAGAAGGGCAAGGGATCTTTCGTATCCAGGGAAACCTTGTGGACCACTACGGGCGAAAGGAAGGCTTGTCCAGCGATACCGTGCCCGCTGTCTTTGAAGACAGAGAGGGAATTCTATGGGCTGCGACACCGGATGGGATAGACAACTTTCGCGATCCGCGCGTCACGAGCTTCTCGGCGTCTGAGGGGTTGGGAGATCGCCCGATGGGAGTTCTGGCTGGCAGAGACGGTGTAATCTGGGTCGCAAGCACTGGCTCTCTCGACCGCATCGAGAAGAATGGGGCCATCTCCTCCATTCGCGCCAGGGATGGTCTGCCGGGTAGTCAAGTCGCCTCCATGCTGGAAGACCGCGCCGGGAACATGTGGGTGGGGGTGGATGACGGACTCTATCTGTTCAACGATGGGCGCTTCCGCCGCCTGCCCGAGCCAAATCACAAGCCGCTTGGATTGGTGGTTGGCATGGCTGAGGACATTGACGGGAATATCTGGGCAGAGTGCGCCGGGAATCCAGGAAAGCTTGTGCGCATCCGCGATTTCCAGGTGCGTGAAGAGTTCCCTGCTTCGCAAGTACCGACGGGCCGTACCCTCGCGCCGGATCCACAGGGAGGAATTTGGATAGGAACTCTAAAGGGGGACCTTGCGCTGTTCCGCGATGGCGTGCTCAAGACATTCCCGCTGAACGCAAAGGGGGATCCGTTTATCCGCCAGATCGTTGCGAATGCAGACGGCTCCGTGCTTGCCGGCTCCGCCGAAGGTCTCGTCGGAGTGCGGCAAGGCAAGGTGCAGCGGATGACGACGAAGAACGGTCTGCCGTGCAATTTCGTGACCTCGTTTATTCAGGGCGGGGAGAAGCGTTGGTGGCTCTACACTGATTGCGGCATCGTCGAATTGCCGGATTCCGAGCTCCAACGATGGTGGACCAATCCGGAAGTGATCGTGCAGACCCGCGTTTACGATGAACTGGATGGAGCCCAAGCAGGACGGCCGAATTACAATTCGGCGGCGCTCTCCTCGGATGGGCGCGTGTGGTTTGCCAGCGGGGTCTGGGTACAGATGGTGGACCCGTCCAGACTCTCGCAAAAAGCACTACCTGCGGCGACAACTATCGAATCGGTCACCGTCGATCGAAACGAGTATCAAGCAACTGACAACCTTAAGATCCCGCCGCACCCGCGAGACTTGCAGATTGATTACACTTCGCCCACGTTTCTGATTCCACAGAGAGTGAACTTTCGCTACTGGGTCGACGGCTACGACCGCGATTGGCACGAGGCCGGCACGCGCCGCCAGGCCTTCTACACCGATTTGCCTCCCGGAAAGTACTCGTTTCGAGTAATCGCATGCAATAGTGATGGCGTCTGGAACGATAGTGCCGCAAAACTGGATTTCTACGTCGCCCCGGCGTACTACCAGACGAATTGGTTCCGCGCCCTTTGCGCCGTCTGTGTGTTGGCGCTGCTGTGGGCGGCCTACCAGTATCGCGTCCGGCAATTGCGCCGCGAGTTCGCCCTTACGCTGGAGGCGCGCGTTCGTGAGCGGACAAGCATCGCACGGGATCTTCACGACACTTTGCTGCAGAGCTTCCAGGGGTTGTTGCTGCGGTTCCAGACAGTTTCGCAGCTGCTTCCGGACAGGCCCATTGAGGCCAAGGAGAAGCTCGACAGCTCGATTGAGCGGGCTGTGGATGCGATTACCGAAGGCCGGGATACGGTGCAGGGACTGCGCGACTCGACGGTGCAAACCAACGACCTCGCGCAGGCTGTCAATACGCTGGGAGATGAACTCAAAGCCGATCTAACCAACGACAGTTCTCCGGCATTTCGCGTCACGGTTGAAGGCGAGGCACGGAATTTGCATCCCATCCTGCGCGACGAAATCTATAGAATTGCCGCTGAAGCGCTGCGCAACGCCTTCCGGCACGCCCGGGCGCGGCATATCGAAGTGGAATTCCGATATGATGATCATCAATTCCGGTTGCGCGTGCGGGACGACGGGAAAGGTATGGACGCGGCCGTCCTGTCGGGGCGGGCGCCGGAGGGACATTTTGGCTTGAACGGAATGCGGGAACGCGCCAAACTTGCAGGAGGAGACCTGACAGTGTGGAGCGAAGTGGATGCAGGAACCGAAGTCGAGTTGCGCCTTCCTGCGGCCACCGCCTATACGGCCTCCCGGAGAGGTCCCTGGTGGTCACGAATCTTTACTGGAAGAGCCAAGGCATGAATGAGGAGACACCATCATGAGTTCCGAAGCCGTTCCCATTCGCATTCTTGCGGTCGACGACCATCCCATCGTCCGCGAAGGGATCGCCGGTTTGATCGCGATTCAGTCAGACATGGTCTTAGCTGGGGAAGCCTGCGACGGTCGTGAAGCCATCCAGCAGTTCCGGACGCTTCGCCCGGACGTGACTCTGATGGACCTGCAGATGCCTGCGATGAACGGACTCGAGGCGCTGATTGCCATTCGCAATGAATTTCCCGATGCCAAAATCATCATGCTGACAACCTACAAGAGCGACACACAAATCATCAGGGCGCTCAAAGCCGGTGCTCAGGGATACCTTTTAAAGAATGCCTTGCACAAGGAATTGTTGGCCACGATCCGTGCGGCGCATGCGGGGAAAAAGATTCTCAGCCCGGAGGCTTCCCTGGAAATCGCCGAGCATGTCACTGACGATGCGCTGACGCCGGCGGAAATCAGCGTGCTGCGACTGATAGCGGCTGGAAACGCCAATAAGCAGATTGCGGATGAGCTCTCCACCACGGAAGAATCCGTCAAGAGCCGAGTGAAGAGCATTCTTTCCAAATTGGGCGCCAACGACCGAACTCACGCTACCACCATCGCCCTGAAACGAGGAATCATCGAGCTGTAGAGTCCGGCGAACGCTCTCTCGGTAGTCCCGTCGCGGCTCAAAAGAGGGTCGATCCAAACTCTTTTTGGGATTCCATTTTCATCGAAAATTCTTGAAAATAGATAAGTCTCGGAAAGGTTCGTCTATTGCGACGCTTATATTCGACTTTCGCAGGTGGTTGGCCCGGGCTCGGACTTATCTTAATGCGGCTGGTTGTTGGTATAGCCTTGGCAGTTCCCGCAGGTTCAATTCTGCTTGCCGACCCTCCCACTTCGACGACAATTGCATCTGTCGTCCTGCTGGGTACAGGGATTCTGCTCGCTTTCGGTCTATATACCCCCATTGTGGGGACGATTGTGGCTTTTGTTGAAGCCTACAGGCTCGTCACAGGGCCCGCAGATCGGTTGACCTACCTCCTGATAGCAACACTTGCAGCTGCTCTGGCAATGTTGGGACCGGGTCGATGGTCGGTCGATGCGCGCCTTTTTGGATGGAAGCGTATCGAGCCTTCACCTCGAAAGAGATAGTCCTCGCACCTGCGAGCGATCAGCTCCCAGTTACAAACCAGCCGAACGGTGGTGTCCACCTGCCTCCCCAGAGGTTGTGATTCGCCTCGATGTGGGATATCGCCAAAGAGAATGCCGTCCGAGAATGTCATCAATAGCGATCTCACGACCGCTCCGAAAGAAATCAAAAAAGGAGGGCATCATGGGTGACTCAGCATTCGCGTCTGCATCCTTCCCCTACCCTGCAAGCGCAGATTTTGCGACCGGAGCGGGACAACGAAAACATTTCCGCATCCGATCCTCTGGGGCGAGTTCCGGCGAGCACGACAGCCAGCGAGTGGAATTCGGCGCCGATCCCTGGGACCCGCACATTACCCAGGCGGAACTGCAACAGCAGAATGATCGGCTCCAACTGCTGTTGGACATGATGAGGCAGATTACCTCCAGCCTGAACCTGCATGAGGTCTTGCAATCGATTTCCGCTAACCTCCGCGGGATCATGGGTGGCGATATTGCATCGATTTTGCTCCACGATATCGAGTCAGGGAAAATGAAGCTGTTCGTCCTCGATTTTCCGCGGGGCCAGGGACTCATCAAAGAAGGTTTGCTGCTACCTTTGATTGGTCCCGGAAAAACCGTCTTCGAAACCCTGCAGCCTGTCATCGCACGCATTGACGATTTGTACGAGCTTGGCCCTGATGTATATGCAGATCTGATGTCTCTTGAGGGAGCCCAAAGCGTTTGCCTGGTTCCGCTTGTAAATCGCGGCCGCGTCCTCGGCATTTTGGCAACCGTGAGAACGACGGAAGAACCGATTGATCAAGATGAGGTGAAGTTCCTCAGCCAGATTGCAGGCCCCATCACCATCGCCATCGAGAACGCCCTTGCCTATGAAGAGATCTTCGAACTGAAAAACAAGCTCGCCGAGGAGAAGCTCTATCTCGAAGAACAAATCCGCAGCGAGATGGGGTTCGAGCAGATCATCGGAAACAGTGCGACGATCAAACAAGTTCTTGAGCTCATAGAAACCGTTGCCCCCAGCGACTCCACGGTGTTACTGCTCGGCGAAACCGGTACAGGCAAGGAGCTGATCGCCCGGGCGATTCATGAACACAGCCGGCGCAAAGACCGCACCTTTGTGAAGCTGAACTGCGCTGCGATTCCCACAGGACTTCTTGAAAGCGAGCTGTTTGGACACGAGAAGGGAGCATTCACGGGCGCCATTAATCAGAAGGTCGGGCGCATGGAACTTGCCGATCGGGGAACGCTGTTTCTAGATGAAGTAGGAGATATTCCCGCTGAAATCCAGCCGAAACTGCTCCGCGTCCTACAAGAGCGGGAATTTGAGCGTCTGGGCAGTACGCATACTCGCAAGGTGAATGTTCGCATGGTGGCGGCAACCAACCGCGATCTCGAGAAAATGGTCGCCGATCGTGAGTTTCGCGCCGATCTGTTCTACCGCCTCAATGTATTCCCGATCCGGATCCCGCCCCTGAGAGAGCGCAGAGAAGACATCGTTCTGCTGGCCAAGTATTTTGTCCAGAAGCTCGCCAAGCAAATGGAAAAAAAGATCGACTCCGTTCCTGCCAGTGTCATCAAGGGACTGATGGCGTGGGACTGGCCGGGAAACATCCGCGAATTGGAGAACTTCATTGAGCGCTCCGTAATCCTGACCCGGGGCAGGACACTCGAGGCGCCTCTTTCTGAGCTACGCAAAGTGAACTCTGGCGAGCCCGCGCTGACTCCCATGCCCCGAGGGGAGGATGAGATTGCGCGCATCGTGAAAGAAACCGTCAGTTCCTTGACTGGAAAACGTGATGTGGATGAGCACCTAAAGAGACAGCGCGAAAACATCATTCGAGTGCTTGCGGAGTGTAAAGGCCGCGTTGGGGGGCCGAATGGCGTTGCGGCCCGTATGGGTATTAGCCGCACCACTCTCATCTCTCGAATCAAGAGGCTCGGCATCAATCCGTATCAGTATGCTTGACGGATACTCTCATCGCGCCCTCGTACGCCAACTTCACCGGGATCTTCACAAAGGAGGTACTTCATGGCTAAATTTGATTTTCCATTCACACGTAGAGACGATCTGCCGTCGGGGCCGAGTGCCTGGGACATGTTTCTTCAGAAGGCAGGAGTTCCCGAAAGCAATTGCACCGCACTCCTTTCGAGACGCACGCGAAAGGCTCGCGCGATTCGATCATGGGTTCGCGAGAACTATTCGAGAAAGTATGTACCCGAGTACATACTCGCCGCCGTTGGCTTGCGCAAGCAGCTCAGGCTCAGATGGCAGGACGAGGATTGACAGGATGCGTCGCGCACGTTATTGAAGTGCGCCTGGGAAATCTTCGATTCTCAGATGATCCCGCGGGCCATTTCGGGCCGTGACTCGCTACGCTTCGATAACCTCTGCCTTATTCGCATGATGCCGAACAGTACTGCCGCAAAACCAAGGAACAGAAAGCAGATTGGCGAGGCATTGAGACACGAGTCGATGAGAGAGCCGATTTTATGGGGAAGGAAGAATCCTACCGCAAGATAAGCGCTTGTCCACAGTGTTGAGGCGGCACTGTCCAGCAGCGCAAAGCGCGTTCGCGAGACTCTCGACGAGCGACCTGCAAGTGCTGCAAGCAAATTGGGTCCCGGAAGAAATCGCGCTACAAGTAATGCGGCACCCCCGTGACGAACGAGCAGATCTCTGATGCGGATTGACCGAAGAGGTATTGGACGAAGACCCTCGCGACCGCCGGTAAATTTCCGTCTACGAATGCGTGCAAGCTCAAACCAAAGGCAATCCACAAAAACGCATGCGGCGACTGCAACAATGATTGACAGTGGCCCGCTCACCTGCCCTCTGGCAATAAGGGTACCAATCAGCAACAGCATCGGTGCGCTTGCGATTGGCAGGCCTGTCTGCTCACCAAGAATGAATCCAGCAAGCACCGTGAGAGGGTGACTTAACAAGAATTGTTCCGCATGCGTCATTCGATTCTCCTTCAAATCGCCGTATGCACTGCATGGCATGTCACCGGCAAACTGAATCTCATTTTTGTATGGGCAGCGCCGCTATCCCTCGCAGCCTGTCCACCCAAAACGCGGACTATCTGAATGTGCGCCTAAGGAGCACGATACAAACACCATCCCAACTCGCCTTGTTGACCGTGCGCGGCGGAGTTGCACGTAGAGACACTGTCCCGAGATTCTGAGGATCGATGTAAAACCTTGTCTGAAGGTACTGCCGAACCGCAACGGCTCGCGCACGTGACTCGGCGAGTTGGACTCCAGGCTCACCAGAGGCGGAATATCCCTCAATAATTAGAGGCTCACTCACAGCGCCATCGCCGAGCTGGGCCACAGAAGCATCGATCTTTGCCATTCCTGCGGAGGAAAGTGCAAAAGTCCCGTCCTGCTTTTGTTCGAAGAGTTCCTCCTTATCCAGCCAGACGCGGGGATTCGCGGGATTCGAGAACAGCCTGTCCTTTCGATAATCGTCCGGATTGAGGTTTGCCAGCGAGTAATATCCGCGATGTTTGAAATATCCGCGAAAAAGGAACTGATGCTTGAGAGCCTCGGTATCGGCTGACATGTTGCCAGTAGTCTGGTCGAGATTGGACAAGGACTGACGGATATTGCTGGCTGCATCCACGCCTTGGCTGTCTGGTCCCAAGGCACTTGTAAGCGACTCTTCGACCTTCTGCGACGTTGCGTCGAAGTGTCTGGCGGTGCTTTGGACGCTGTCTATCACCTGGTCCACCTTTTCGCCGAATTGACGAGATTGCAAGTCGGCAAGGAGGGCATCTGCACGCTTCGAGGCATCGGCGGCCGACGTCGTTGTCTCTCGTAAATTAACGATGCTCTCGCGGACATTTTCAGCAGTCGTTTCGTCTTGGAGGAGCATTCCGACGGTGCCTTTTCCCTGCCTTAAAGTGACTAAAAGGCCGTTGACATTGTTCAAGGTGACCGTCGCGGCATCCAGGGTTTTGTCGAGTTTCTCTGAAAAGGGCTTTAATGTCTTGCTGGTGTAATCGAGAAGGCTGGCGCCGTTGTCCGTGAGATCCATCAGGTCCACCGCTTCTTTGCTTTGAAGTGTGTCGCCAGGCTTGGCTTCCGAGGCTTTCGCGGTGCCCGGGTAGATCAGTAGAAGTCTCTCGCCGACCAGTCCTTCCGGGACAATCCTGACCACTGAGTCCGACCTGATCAGACCGTGAACCTGCTCCCCAACCCTAAGTTTGAGACGAAAGCGCCCCCCCGGCGAATCGGGAAGTCCGATCTCCATCACTTCTCCGGCGTCCAATCCTCCAACGCGTACCTTTGAGCCCTTCATTATCCCACTGATGTCGGCGAACTCGACAAAGTAATCGGTATGCTTTGCGAATGCTCCGTGCTGGCCGCCAATCAAGAAGATGACGAGCGTGAAGAGAGCGATTCCGGCTAAGACGAATGCGCCTGTAATGAGATTATGATTCGACATCTACTCCTCCGCGACCAGTTTGCGAACGGTTTCGCTCTCGTGGTTTTCGAGTTCCTGTGGCTTACCGAGGGCTATCAGTTTTCCTTGATCGAGAACGGCAAATCGATCGCCAACCCTCCGTGCGCCATGCACATCGTGTGTCACGATCACCATCGTGGTTTGGTGCATTGCCTTCTGTTCAAGAAGGAGATCGTCAATCTCTGAAGCCGTGATCCTGTCGAGACCGCTGCTTGGCTCGTCGACGAGCAGGACATCCGGTTCGAGTACCAATGCCCGCGCTAGACCGGCGCGCTTCCTCATACCGCCGGAGAGCGCGCTTGGCAACTTGTTTTCTTCGCCTGTCAAAGCGACTTGATTGAGCGCTTGGTGGACGATTCCTTCAATCTCCGACTTCGACTTGTCGGTCAATCGGCGAAGTGGCAAAGCGAGATTGTCATACAGTGTGAACGAATCAAAGAGCGCGGCGCTCTGAAACAGGAAACCTATCTTGCAGCGAGCTCGCGATAGTTCCTTTCCTTCCAGGCGTGAAATGTTGTAGCCGGAAATGAAAATATCCCCAGCATCCGGCTTTATCAGTCCGATCATCAGTCTCAGCATCACGCTCTTTCCAGTGCCGCTGCGGCCAAGCACACAGACTGCCTCACCGCGAGGCACTGAGAAAGAAACCCGGGAAAGCACTTGCTTGCTTCCGAAGCACTTCGATACCCCGTCAAGCACAACTGCGGCCGGTCGGGATTCCGTCATATGGCGCTCCCGGGAAACAACAGAAAAATGATCTTGACCAAGATCACGTCCGCGAGGATGACAAGTAATGAACAGGTGACGACGCTATTTGTCGCAGCCTTCCCCACGCCATGTGTCCCTTCATTCATCGTGTAGCCGTAATACGAGGAAACCGCTCCGATGATGAATCCAAAGACGGCTGTCTTAAGGGTGGGCGGAACGAAGTTGGACCACTCAACGCCCTGAAATGCACGCTCAAGGAAGAGCTTTGGCGGCAGGTGGGATACGGCAAACTCTGAGAAGAAGCCACCGACGAGCCCGCAGGCATCCATGAAGACTGTTAACAATGGCAGGACGATCACGCAGGCAATTACGCGAGGCACAACCAGGAATTTGAATGAATCCACCGATAGCACCTCGATGGCGTCAATCTGTTCCGTCACGCGCAAGTTGGCGATCACAGCTCCGATGCCGGCTCCTACCCGGCCGGCCACCAGGAGCGCCGCGACAAGAGGCCCAATCTCGACAAAGAAGGAGAGCGATTGAACCCTTGGAATCAGCGCCGTCGCTCCGAATGCGACCAGCGTACTGCGGGTATGAAGAGTCATGACCACGCCAAGTGCCAAGCCCGATGAGGAGACGAGAGGCAGAGAACGAACCCCCATTTCACTCATCTGCGACCAAGTCTCACCGAGTTCAAGAGGGCGCCGACACACGTTGGCCATCACACGAATTCCGAAAAGCGTGACGTCCCCGATGAACTGGAGAAATCTTCTCAATGCGCCCCCCTTGCCAGACGTCGATAATCCAGGACTGCTACGGCCTTTTGCTGTGTGGCGCGAGTTCGGCCTCGAACATCTAGTTGTCGACGGTTGCGATGGTGTTTTCGACGATCATATCCGAACTGAATCTTGCTGATGTTAAGTGCTCTGATCCTATGCTCTAGCGCAGAGGCCGGAATTTTGAGTTTGGCCGCCAGCGCTGCACAGTTGACGCTGACGAAGGGGCGCCCAGATCTGCGGGAACACTTGTGGATGGCGTGCGCGATGAGTTCCTTGCCCGTTCCGCTCTCTTCCGTGATCAGAACAGTGGAATCGGTCGGTGGCACGACCTCGATCTGCCGGAGCACACGTTGTAGAGCCGCACTTCTGCCGACGATCTCTTTGAATGGCCATCCGTTGCGAACCTCAGCTTGGAGGCTCGAGCTTAGGACCGGCTCAAAATCCAACCCGCTCCGAATGTCTTCGTCGAATTTCATGCGCCTGTTCCCCATTTCCACAAATGACAGAGTGACTAACTCTAAGCCACCTGATTGCGACAACAACTCTGAGACACGGTGATCATGCTGCGTGTTTCGGAATAGTCACGCTCTGTTCCAGAGTGAAGTCCAGTAGTGTCTCGCTCGGGATCCTCACCTGATCTCCCTTGGTGATAATCTCCGAGGCAGCTCCCGCACCCGCACCTGCTCCTGCCCCGATGGCCGCCCCTTTTCCGCCGCCGGCAAGCGCACCAATAATGCTTCCAATCGCAGCTCCCCCAACGGTTCTTTTCGCTGTACTCTCTCCCTTGGACTTACCTGAGACTTCGTATTCTCCGGTGACTAGCGGCACAGTTTGGCCGTTGACGACGATTCCCGTCAGCTCCAGTTTCAGCTCCGACCTTCCGGCGAAGGTTCCGGTCTCTTTGGACTCTTCCAGCCGACCATAAACCTCTGCGCCCTTCGGAACCACCACATTGCCATCGACCGACAGAGGTTCTTCGAGCGAAGCTTGAAAGCGATATCCCACGCTATCCTCGGCGGAATCAATTTCATCGATGGTACGAATCGAAATGCGTGTACCTGCAGGAATGGTCACCGCCTGCGAAGCCTTTGCGACTTCGTCTTCGTCTATAGCCGAAGGCACAGTTGGATGCTTCGGGGGAATCGAGGGCGAGTTAGCGTTCTCTTCGCTATCGAATCCCAAAGAGCGGATATCAGCGACGTCATAGCTTTGCACTGACGCCCCTACCTGAAAGCTGATGCTCGTCTGGGTCCCAGAGAGGAATTTGCCCTTGATCAGACTTCCATTCTTCAATTCCAAGGTGTCAGCCCGGGCAGCAACCAATGCTACGTATAGAACCACCATCACTCCGCAAATCTGCTTGACATTCATCACGTTATCTCCATGTTCGTTGCGTTACGTGCCTTGAAATCTCGCCCCGTCAGGCTCAGAGAATCCTGATTCTTCTCTGGCTGAATCTGGTGTTCAGATCCAGATCTCCAAATTGCGCAAGAATGTTGCGCCCAATCTGAGTCGAGGACGCCCGCCTTCAGTTAACAGTTCGAAAGCCCCAGTGTTGTTCGTCGCATCTTCTGCACCGTTACCATCTGGATTAGAGCTGTGGTCTTGTCTGGCTCCGTGCCGAAGCGCTTTCAACAGACAGCACCCGACACTCCAGCATTTGCATGTGGAATTCCAAATCGGAACAAACCGCTAATTGTCGTAGAATGAGGGGGCGCAAAAGGCAACCCTGGAATCCGGAGTTGTCGAGAGTTGCAACTGTCGATGCAAGTTCGACAGCGAAGAACGACTGCATTTTGAGATGGTGCCCCTTGACGCCTGCGGGTTTAGCACCTGCGCTTACGTGCAGATAAACCAGTCGGCACGCGAAAGCGCGAGGCTACGAGGAAATTCACTGGTCACGTGGCTTTTTCGTAATATACCCCGCGGAATGGTCAATTTGCTTCGCGTGCCCACTACCCCTCCCGAAGTGAAACAGCGCCATGCAATCAGGAATTTGTGATATCACCGGTACCAGAGGATGTACGGCGCCTCCAAAGGGACAAATGCCTCTGGGTGGCAGGGCACCACTCTGGGCGTAAAATCCTGTGCCGGGCGTGTTGCAGGAACCGATGCGGTGTAGCGCCAGACACTTTGGCCGACCAGCGATTCCCCGCGAGTCATCACCTGCCGGACGGGCTCACCGTCTTTGCCAGCTTCGGCGTAGAGTTCAACCTGGATAGCATCGGGATCCATTTCATCCAAATAGACCTGAATCTCGAAGTGATGGAGCTCCCCAGATCTCTCCACGCGCACGGAACAGAAACGCAGCCGGGACCAATGATCGGCGAGATGACGCTTCCACTGCTGCAGGCCCTCAGCACATTTGCCGCCGTCGTTGCTTCTGCGCAGATACGCTGTGGCGAGCGGGAGATAGTACTTTTCCGTGTACTCCAACACGCATCGGATTGCGGAAAACGTGGGCGTAAGCCGGGCCATGCTTTCGCGCACCCGAGCAATCCAGCCTGCAGGAATACCCGAATTGTCCCGCTTGTAGAACTCTGGGATCACTTCGTTTTCGAGCAGGGTGTAGAGTTGTTCTGCCTCCTGGGCATCCCAGGCCGGATCGTCTCCATGCTCAAGGCCATCCCCCAGCGCCCAGCCCACATCGGCGGTGTATGCCTCCGCCCACCAGCCGTCGAGTTCGGAGAGGTTCAGACCGCCGTTGACCAGCACCTTCATCCCACTGGTGCCGCAGGCTTCCCACGGGCGGCGCGGCGTATTCAACCAGAGATCGACGCCCTGCACCAGGTGCTCAGCCATGCGCATGTCATAGTCGGCGAGGAATACTACGTGTGAACGCGCGGGGCCACGGCGGATGAACTCGATCCAACGTTGAATCATCTGCTGCCCCGGGCTGTCCTGAGGGTGAGCCTTGCCTGCGATCACCAACTGTACCGGCTTCTCTTTGTTCGTGAAAATGGCCAACAGACGATCGGGGTCATGCAGCAACAGATTCGGCCGCTTATAGGTGGCAAAGCGGCGCGCGAAACCTATGGTGAGTGTATCCGGTTCGAAGATTCCCTGGGCCTGTGCAACCACTTCCTCCCGGCCGCCGTAGCTCTCAACCTGGCGCGCCAGTTGCCGGCGGATATAGCCGACCAGAGATTTTCGTGAGGCCGAACGCATCTGCCAAAGACGGACGTCTGAAACTTGCCGGAGATCATCCCCCAGTCCTTTGATCAGGTCATTGATCTTCAGATGCGTCGTCCAAAACCGCTTTCCGCACGCCTCTGTCCACAGGTCATTGGCCACCGCGGAATCCCATACGGACGCGTGAACACCATTGGTCACATAGCTGACAGGCACTTCGGCTTCCGGCCAACGAGGAAAGTTGCTATGGAAGATCCTCCGGCTCACCTCTCCATGCAGGCGGCTCACGCCGTTGACTGCGCCGCTGCCCCGCATCGCCAACAATGCCATGTTGAAAGGCTCCGAGCGGTCCTGTGGGTTCTGCCGTCCCAGAGAAAGCAGTTCATCCATCGAAATGTGCAGCCTGTCCGCGGCATAGTTCCGGAAATACGCGGCCATGAGCTGCGGCGTGAAGCGGTCAAAGCCGGCTTCCACGGGTGTGTGCGTCGTGAAGAGATTCCCCGCGCGCGTTGCTGTGAGCGCAACGTCAAACGGCGCCCCGGTCTGATCGATGAAATCCCGCACTCTTTCGAGGACCACAAAGGCAGCGTGTCCTTCGTTGAGATGGCAAATCTCAGGTTGCATACCGAGCGCGCGCAGCAGGCGCCATCCCCCGATGCCCAGCGCGATCTCCTGGGCAATCCGCACCTCGGGTCCGCCGCCATAGAGCTCACTGGTAATGCCGCGATACAACGGCGGGTTTGCCGGGTCATTCGTATCCAGAAGGAAGAGCTGGATACGCCCAACCCTGACCTCCCAGGTGCGAAGCCACATGCGGAAACCGGGCAGGTTAACACTGACGCGCAACAACTCTCCATTGGGCTGGCGCACAGGCCGGATCGGCAATTGCCCGGGCTCGTTGAATGGATAGATTGCCTCCTGCCTGCCTTCTTCATTGATGTGTTGCCGAAAATAACCCCTCTGATAGAGGAGGCCGATGCCCGTGACCGGGAGGCCGAGGTCGCTGGCTGCCTTCAATTGGTCGCCGGCCACGTTGCCCAGCCCGCCGGAATAGATGGGCAACGCATCGCTCAGCATGAACTCCATGCTGAAATACGCAATGCGGCTCAGCGGAGCCTCGGGCAAAGAGCGCTGAAACCAGTTTGCCGCCTCTTCGCGCGCCATTCTGGTTTCCAGAACCTGATCGAGAGTGCGCTGGAACTCCGCAGTCGAGGTCACGGACTTTAGCTTCTGGCGGGAGACGGTCTGCAATATCACCCACGGGTTGTGCGTCTGGCCCCACAACTCGGGATCAAGCTGCCTCCAGAGATCGTCCGCAGTATGGCTCCATGACCAGTCCAGATTCAGCGCCAATTCCGTGAGAGAGTCCATCACCGATCCCTCGGGGTAAGCATCCGCTTCCTGGCTCATCGCATCCTCCATGATTCTTTATCAAATTTGACTGCTCATAGCACTTAAAAGCCGTCCATTCGTGCCTGTTATCCAGCTCACTGAGACATCTTGCCGGGTCTTCAATTAAGCACCCATTGCCGCTTTGGGCGCATTCTGGTCTCTGCGTGCATCGTCGACTTCCCGGTCTGGGACCGCAGCCTATTGAGCCAGCCAACCGGTCACCAGGCTGGCGGCCACTAGGCCCGCGGCGTATGCGATCAAACCCAAAGCCACGAGAAACTGTAATCGCCATTCACTCACTGAATCTTCCGCGGATTCGACTCTTTGTCGAACCCGGCCTCCAAGAGGCTTCGCACCCCGAATCTGCGCTCACCCACCGTTTCCAGAAATGCTGTAAAGCGTGAAGCCGCGTCTCTTCGATCTCTTGGGGCGAAACTCCAAGCAATGCGCCGCATTCGCGATCCGTGCAGCCTTCGAGAATCGACAATACATAGACGAAACGCTCAAAGTCCGGAAGCGCAAGAATCGCGGCGAGCCGCGAATCGTGCGTTGCGACTTCTGGAAGCTTTCCCTCTTCCGTCGCACGAAGCCAACGTTCATCCACCGAGTGCTCACACGTGAAGCTAGTCATGGAACTATGCCGCCAGGTAATAAACGAATTGGTGTTCAGACTGATTCCGGTTCAGGTCGTTCACGAGCTGGTAAGCTTCCAGCACCGGCATGCCGCCGATTGGTGAGTACGGAATGCCGGCCCTCCGATAGTGCTCCGGGCCAAATTGAAGCGACTCGGTCCGATCGCCGTTGAGTTGCCTGCGTATGAATGTTTTGAAACGCATGAGTGGTCCTCCTCTTCGTATGTTGTTTGATGGACAAACGCCAACGAGCATTGCCCATCAAAAAGCTGATGTAATCTGCGGCACGTCATCCTGACCTTCTCGAGTCAGCGCCTTGACTTCCCGCGTCGGGGTGCGGCGCAATGAGTCGAAGGGCATTGTCAATGATGATTTGCCGGGCCCAGGAATTCGCCCATTCCCTAAAAGCTGTGTTATCTTCGGCAGCGAAATCAAGACCCTCCACTAAACACCGTTCTGCCTTCGCGCGATCTGCGGTCAGCAAAAAAGAGAGGAGATACAGCCTGGAACGGTCCTCTGCAGGCGCCCGGTGAGCGGTGTCACGTGCCGCGTACGCATTCTCGCAATCAGCCGTGGTAGGGTATGCATTATGGCAATTCATGTTCGTTTCCTCAGATGCTCAGCCGCGAATGTTCCGAAGCAATAGCAACCCATTGCATCACAAGTGGCGGGCACTGACGCTTCGACTTGCCGGCCCCAACGATCGAATGCCATCTCATCTCAAGATGTGACCCTGTGCCTGATTCCCCGTTCATTGCAGTCCTCATTTATCCCAACTCCATTCCCGCGGACGAAACTACTTCGCCTTCTGCGCATGCGGAGTCAATTTGCGCAGGACGAATTCCTGCACCACGGCAGCGAGTTCACGTTCGCCTGTGTTAATGGCGAATTGCCCGAAAAATAGTCCTGCCCCGCGGTTCGATTGCGGATAGTACGTTTCCATGAGAGCGGTCGCTGCCAGGTCGCCTCCAAGGCTCGAGTAATTCGGTTGCCACCGGCCGTTGTCGCCCTTGCAAATGAAGGGGCTCTCCAGCGCGTGACGCAGCCGCGAACTGTTCGTTCCTGTTCCCTGGTAGAAGTAGCGCGGATCCTGGTGCAGTACCGACGGCAATATGGCGCCGCCGATCAGAATGTCACTGAATCCGGCGGCGACTTCAGCACCGAAACGCTGGCCGTACCCTGCGGCGCCCAGCTGATAGTCTGGTGTATGCGCCATCTGCCTCACGCCAGCCATGAATCCCACTCCCGCCCAGGTAACCGGATCGACGGAGACCCGCATCGCAAGTTGAAACTTCAGCTTTGCGGTGAGAGGTACGGCATTCTGAGAGTCGTACACCACGTAGAAATTGGGAATGAAACCCAGAACTCTCTGTTGCTCCTCGATATGAACCTGTTCGGTAGCAATCTCCGGCGTCGAAGCATACACCGTAACTGATGTCGTTGGATCCCCAACCTTTAGCTTGATTCCCGTCACATAGAAAACGCGGTCATTCGGCGTGAGCACAATGGCGGAAGAGGTCCAATCCTCAAAGCCGTTCACGGAAACGCGAATCTGGTAAGGAACTCCGAGCTTTAGATCGCGGAAATCAAAAGCGGCATCATCGTTCGCCTTTGCCGTCTGGTTCTCGCAGGGGGAAGAGCATTCGAGCGTGACAGTGGCCCCGGGAACGAGATCGTCATTTACGTCCTGTACGGTGCCGCTGATGTTCCCGATTTGCGGGGCGGGAGCATCAGTGCCTTGCGCCAAGGCAGGTAATGCCATCATGAAGCAAAACAAGGGAAGGTATTTCCTTAACATCACTGCAATCCTCACGCTTATGAGGTAGTGCATGCAGGATGCCAAACATCCAATCCACTAACTTCTGCATTTTCAGCGGACAAGTTCCGTCTATCGCTGGCTCTGTCGAAACTGTCGACGTCAGTCTTAGAGCTTGCGAGGGTGTCACGGACTGGGTTGAAAAACTCAGATGCTGGCAGAGTTCGCGCAGATGGGATGGACTCACCCTGACCCGATCAATGAATCCTTGCGATGGTTATGTCTTCGATTCGCTGGTTTGGGACGGATGGCGTTGGACCTCTGGCAGGTTTCACATTCGGTATTGCCCAGGGGGTTGGTACTGTCCAGGGCGCGATAACGTAGCGGATTCCGTTGGCCCCTACCAGAGCCTCCAGAGCAACCATATCCCGTAACCGAGTACTGCCCCGGCGGCTTCCAAGCCCAGCCCCCAAAGGAATCCTGCTACCGCATTGCCGTGGTGTTCCGAGTCCTCGTACCCCCTCGGAGTTTCTTCGAGTTCGACGCTCTGGCCGGGTGCGGCCTTGGAGAGGCCATCAAGAGCATGGATTCTAACTACTGCAACTGGCGACGGGTCTATCGTGCCCAATTTAACTGCTGGCGAGGCCATCTCTGTTCCCATCCTCTCTCATCCGGGATTCCAGCTCTGTTTCTCGCGCTCCTGATATGAAATGAGCGCAGCGTGATGATCCCGACCCAACAACGCATGATGTTCGGCTGCTCGATTCCGCGCGTAGCATTGCGGGTATCGACCAGCAGGTTAGCTTCATCGACTAACCGCCTTCCGCGTATCTCCTGAGAGCTGTCGTACTGGTAATCCTCAGCATGGAACCTCGAATCTCCACGAGCCCGCGTTGTTTGAAGGCGATCAGTCCACGCGTAACCGATTCACGCACTGCACCGATAAACTCTGCGATTTGAGCATGAGTCAGAGCCATGCGGAACACGGTTTGATCGCCGGTTTTGCTGCCGCGCTCTCCCCACGCCAACAATTGCGAGGCCAGTCTTTTGCGGGCACATGACGACAGTCCCAGGATGCGCAGAGTGGAACAGGCGTTCTGGAGGGTGCCAATGAGTTCCTTCGATGCAATGCGGTGTAACTCAGGATGCCGTTCCGCAAAGCGATGAAATTGCTCCCGGCCGATATGGCCGATTTTGGATGGATACAGCGTATCTGCTGACCACTCAGAGAGGCTTCCATATAAGACGGAGTCCATTCCAAGTACGGCGCCATGCTTGGCAATTTGAATAGTTAGCCTCCTGCCTCCGATATCCTGCATCGACAGTCTCACGTCCCCGGAAAGGACAATGAATACTCGCGTGAGCAGCTCCTGCTCAAGGAACAGGATGTCTCCGGCATCGTATTCCTCAATGAACATCGCGGATTCGAGTTCGCGCAAGGCCTCCTTCGACAGGGCTCCCAGGCAAGTATCCGCTCCCCAGGACCCGAATGTGCGGCTGCTCGATACAAGATGCGGAGTGTGTATGCTCCAACCGGGATTGATTTCAACTTGCGTCGCAGTGGAGAGCATGGTTCGCGTCTACCTTTCTTGCGCTTCCAATGTCTGGCCCGCTTCAGTTGGGCACCCTGCGCGGTCCCCGGCGGGTATGCGCTGCGCTGGATGTCCTGTTGACCACAACTCGACGGAGAACCGCCGCGCCCTCAGAAGCAGCGCGAAAGACAGGACCGTACCCACAAGCATGACGCCGGCGAGAATCATCTCCACGTTCATGAGTGAACCTCCGTGCACTTCATACCGGCTGAGTCGGAATGTTACGGAGACCTCCGGCCCTCGCCTGCGCTCACGAAAGGCCGGAGTCTCTCCGCGCAAGCTATTCCTGCGTTGCGGCTGCCTTTTTGTGATGCCGCACTGGCAGGGGCTTGCGAACCTCGGGTTTCACTGCGGTTTCGTCAACCGGCGCGGTTCCCTGCACATCGCTTGCGAAGTTCGCGCCGGCGGGCACCAGGTAGTTCTGCGCGTTCTGGTCGTCGCCCGTTCCCGTAGCCACGCTGATGCGACTTGCTTCGATCCCCTGTTCCGTGACCAGGTAGTCCTTCATGTTCACCGTGCGTTGCTGGTCAAAGTACTCGACCTTGGCGTGCTTATGCCTGGCCGCGACCTTCTCCTGCTTCGCAGTGATCTGCTTTTCCTTCGTGTTCGCATCGGCCACGATGACCACGGTGGCATCGGGAGCTTGCTTCAGATCGAGAGCGATCTGGTCCAAGCAGGCTTTGGCTTCGTTATCGACGCGCGTGGGCCGCTTAGCGTCGCGCGCAAACGATACGCTGCACAGTTCCTGGGCATGTGGAGGTGGCGGCAGTGCCGGGGCCACGATGGTCACGCTGGTATCCGCGCTCGCCGAGTGCGTCTTGTCGTCGAGGACGTTGCAGGTGATCCCAACCTTGCCGGTGGGCGCGCCCGCCGAAGAGAACACTGCGGTAGCGCCGTTGCCGCTGATGACGCCCGTCGTGGCCAAGTAGCTATAAGTCAGCGGCCGGTTCTGCGGGCTGAGACCGGTGCAGGTAATCGTGCTGCTATCCCCAGGCTTTATCACCGAGGGGTCGGCGGAGCAACTGACCGTTGGAGGTTCAAAGTCCTTGACCGTAAAGCTGGCTGAGCACTGTGCTGATTGACCAGGCTTCAACCCCTCTTTGCCCTTCTTGCCCTCTTTCACTTCTGCATTCACCGTGTAGCTGCCCGGACTCATTGCATCGGTTGCAACCGTAGCGGTGGTTCCATTGCCGGTAACGCCGGTTCCCGACCAGTTGTAGACCACGTCAATGTTCTTTTTCGTGCTCACCGAGCCGGCTGCCGCCGTCACGGTCACCGATTCACCTTGATAAATGGCGGGCGGCGCAGCGTTGCACGCCAGGGTGATGGGCGTCTGCTTTCTGCATCCCACGGCAGACACCAGGCCCAGGGCAATAAGCCCCATGCAGATCAATTTCCAACTTCCCGAATTCATATCGCCTTCCTCGCTTTCAAAAAACAGCTTTCCCCGCTTCAGCGCGCGAGGAATGATCAGCAATCGCGGGATTCGCGCGTCCTGCACCGGGATGGTTCGTCTCGATTCCCACTCCTCGGGAAGGAATCGGATGCAAATGTCCTGATCCCGATGAGCGACGATGTACCGCCAACACCCACTTAAGCTGAGGTGTGTCTCGCTCATCCGATATTTCTCAAGCAATACGCGTGCCAAACCGCACAGCCGCTTCACTCTGGCTTCGGCGTGCGACGGGAGCCACACTCGGGGCTCGTGTATCCATTTCTCACTTCATGCTTTGCTGCCGTGTTCCCGAGCGATAAATCATTTCGCCAGAGGCAATTGAAATACACTTCGCTCTCGCGGAACGGGGCTGATTGCAACCCGGGATGACTGCGCTCAGAGACGATTCACGGCTCTGCCGATCGTCGCGCGCGGATGTCGGCGAAGCTTCGAATCTGACGACGACATTTTCGACACCGCTGGGCAGCGTGCAGAAATTCTCATTGATAACAAAAGGGATATTCTTGCCCAAGATTTGGCATCTTCATTGCTCTACCCGATTGACAAAGACGACAGGACGGTAGGATCGCCGATATGAGAAAGACCACGAAGGTGCTTGCACTTGGCCATGAAGAGTGGATTTATACAGTCCGCCAGGCTTTGCCCTATTGGCACAGGAAAGGCTTTACGGGCGCGCACAACTTTTGGGATCTGTGTGCTCTTCCGCAACCTGTCCTGGTCGATGTCGCGGTTTTTCATCACTCGTTTCCTCAGGCCGACCTTCGTTTTGCGGCTGAGTACGTTCGGCGCCGCTGGCCTGATGCCGTGATTGTTGTCGTCGGCGAGCAAGCGAAGCATTTGGATGATCCGCTCTACGACCACCGGGCAAACGGCGAAATCTCGCCCGAGGAACTGGCGTGGCTGATTGAGACGTCGGTGGAAGCCAAAAAACGAAGCAGAGAGCATGTCCGACCGGTGCTAAGTGGTGCTCGCGGTTAGGAAAAGCAGGCGGGACAGCCAACCATCTCTTCTGCGTGACATGACGAGGGCGCCAATTCGGGCGCATGGGGAGGAAGAAATGCGGCCGAAACGAAAACCCGAGTTGGCGCTCGTGACTGAAGCAGGGCGGAGCCTGCAATCCCTCGATGTTGAAGGTGGCGGCCGGCAGCGAAGCGATGAAGAACTCGTCATCGCCGCCCAGGGCGGAGAAGCTCGCGCTCTAGACGAACTGCTCAGCCGCCACCGGAGTACGATGTATAGCTTTGCCAGTCGTATCGCAGCGACGGCCGACGAAGCCGACGAAGTGGTTCAGGAATCCATGTTCCGCGTCTTCAAGAACATTGCAAAGTTCCGCTGTGAAAGCCGCTTTGCCACCTGGCTGGTTGCCATTGTCGTCAACGCAGCGATTTCCATCCGGCGCAAGGAAAAGGGCGTCCATTGGACCTATCTCGACGAACCATATGCGGCTGACGCTCGAAGCTGCAGCAGAACTCTGCGGGATATGCGCCCGAGTCCTGAAGATCAATACTCTCGCCGCGAGCTGCGCGGCCTGCTGCGGCACGAGATTGGGAAACTGCACCCCAATTATCGCTTCATCCTGCAGGCATGCGATCTCTATGGATGCTCGATTGCGCAAACCGCAGAGACCCTGGGGATCACGCTCGCGGCGGCAAGGTCCCGTTTGCATCGCGCCAGGCGCGGCCTGCGGACGGCATTGGGAAGACATGGAGCCAGGCGCTCATTCATGCGGGGCGACATGGCAGCTGATTCTGTCTACTGAAAGCGATTTCGATCTGATCAATTGTGATCGGCCTCAACGCGGCGACCGTGGCGGGCATAGCATTCGGCACTTATCCTGACCAGTCGCTGGTAAATGAAAGATGAATGTCACACAGAAAACGAGGTGCGGAAATGAATCATCATTACGGGCGGCCCGACAGGCAAGACGAAAATCTCGAATTATACGAAACGCGGACCGCGGCAGGAATGAGGCCCGAGATATCAATTGTGTTGCCCTTTCACAACGAAGAAGAGAATGTCAGGGAGCTCTACGCTCGTTTGAAGCGCGTAATGGAGCAGATGGCCGAGTCCTATGAATTTGTATTCGTTGACGATGGATCGAGCGATAGAACGTACCGGCTACTCAGGGAGATCGCAGGGGTCGACAGCCGGGTGGTGATCGTCAAGCTGCGCAGAAACTTCGGCCAAACGTCAGCTTTGGCGGCAGGTTTCGATCATGCGCGCGGTGAGTACATCATTTCCATGGACGGCGACCTGCAGCACGATCCGAACGACATTCCCCGGTTTGTGAAGAAGCTGGATGAAGGGTACGACATGGTCTCCGGCTGGCGCAGCAAGCGCGTAGATAACTTTCTCCTGCGCCGGGTTCCATCAAGGTGCGCCAACTGGATGATGGCCAAACTGTCTGGAGTGGATATTCACGATTTTGGCACGACTTTCAAAGCCTATCGCCGCAGAGTCATTCGAGACATTCCGCTTTACGGTGAACTGCACCGATTCATTCCCGCACTGGCCAGTTGGTATGGCGCTTCCATCTGCGAAATCCCGATTAGGAACATTAACCGCAAGCACGGCAGGAGCCATTATGGATTGCGGCGCACCATCCGCGTATTCTTCGATTTGATCACAATCCGCTTCCTCCTCAAATATCTGAACAGGCCCCTTCATCTTTTCGGCGGGATCGGATTTCTTTGCGCTCTGGTTGGCGGCGGGGGCATGTTGGACCTCTTGGTCAGCAAGATACTTCATCCCAGTATTCAGTTGATGGATCGCCACGGACTGCTCTTTGTAATCAGCGCTGTCCTGATGGTGGCGGGTATTGAGTTCTTGGCCATCGGCCTGCTCGGCGAATTGCAAGTGCGTCATTACCACACGCTGCAGAAACCGGCGCCTTACGCTGTCGATCGCATTGTGGCTTTCGATAACGCCGAGGCAAAAAGGGCCTAAGTTACAGAAAAGAAAGGCTGTGACTTTTTAACGTTGCGTCGACACCAGGAGCGCGGCGAATCTGAAGCAATTTGCTGTAAAACCGGTTCAGTTTTGTATATACTGATGAGCGCGAAAACACAATCCGGGTTGAGAGGCGCCATGCACATACGTAAGAGCCATGTGTCTCTGCCTTTGCGGCCTCAGGAACTCCCCTTTACCGCGGAAGAGCGCGGTTCTGTGACAATTCTCTTCGGCGGCCTCACCTGGAAGCACGAGCGCCTGATCGAAGGCCTGCTCGCTGGAGCAGGATATCTGTGCCAGCATTTGCCGGAGACAGATCGCGGTGCACACGAACTCGCCCAGGAATACTGTGCGAGCGGCCTGTGCAATCCCGTCTATTTCACGATCGGTAACTTGCTCCGGTACCTGCGCCGCCTTCAGGATTCCGGGCTCAGCGCCGCGCAGATTGTGAAGAAATATGTGTACTTCACCGCGGCCTGCGGGGGGCCCTGCCGCTTCGGCATGTACGAATCGGAGTTTCGCACTGCCCTGGCCGCGGCCGGATTCAAAGGATTCCGGGTTCTTTCGTTTTCTCAGGATCGCGGCGTCTATGCCTCCACAGGCCACACCGGAATGGATTTCTCCGTGGACTTCGGCATGAACGCCCTGCACGCGTTTATCCTCGGCGATCTGTTGAACTTGGCGCAGCGCCGAATCAGACCTTTCGAAGTGCAGGCTGGAACCACGGAACGCGCAATCGCGCGCATGACCGACGCCATCGCAGAGCACTTCAAAACCTATCGCGGATTTGAGTTGAGTGGCGTTCTCCCGCGCGGTCTTTGCCCTGCGCAGGAATCGCGCACATACTACATCCCCAATCGCACGGTAAGAATCCTGACCCACCTCTACGGTAACGCGCTCACCACCATTCTTCCCAACGTCTCGTGCGAGCTGCACGAGGTCGAGGTGGATTGGCTGCGCGTGAAACCGGTGGTCAAGGTGATCGGCGAGTTCTGGGCGCAAATGACGGAAAGCGACGGCAACTTCCGCATGCACGATTTTCTCGAAAGAGAGGGAGCCGAAGTTTCCATTGAGCCCATCAGCACCTGGCTGCTTTACCTGCTGCACCAGCGGGGAGACCATGCCGCTTATCGCGGTCAAATGCTGCGCTACGTCGCTCCGTGGTCTTCTCCGAAGAATGCCTTGCGGGCGCGCCTCGCGCTTCTTCTCAAGCGTTTTGGTTTTTCCGTTGGGAGCGCCATCTACCGCCACCACTTCTATCGCCTGGCCAGACTCCTCGAATTTCCCCAGCCAAGCCTTGCGCCGCAAGAGGAGCTTGCCGAATTGGCGGCCCGTTTCTATAACACGCGCCTGCGCGGAGGAGAGGGGCATCTGGAAGTCGCCAAGACGCTCTATTACACGCGCGAGAAAAAGTGCCACCTCGTGCTGGCGCTCAAGCCCTTCGGTTGCCTACCCTCCGTGCAATCCGATGGCGTGCAGGCATCCCTCGTCGAGCGGCTGCCTGAAGTGAGTTTCCTGCCCATAGAAACCTCGGCGGACGGCGAGATTCACGCCTACAGCCGCGTGCAGATGGCCCTCTCCGAGGCCCGGGCCAAGGCCTCGAGCGAGTTCGAGCAAGTGCTCGAATCCACGCACCGCTCGATCGAAGAGATCCGCGATTTTGTCGCAGAATCCCCTGAACTGCGGCATCCATTGCACCCCATTCCGCACACGCCGGGTGTGGTTTCAACCGCTGCAAATTTCGTGTTGTATGTCGATCGACTGATGTTTGCGCGCCGCAAAGAGAAGGCGCGCTACTGGGTTTGGTTCCCGCAACCGTCGGACAATGCGGCGGCCGGCCCAGTCTCGTCAAAAGGAGAATGATTCGATGAGCGATCTACCGCGCCCCTTTGTCAACACCACTGCGCAGGTTCCGACTCTTCGCCTGAGTGAAGACGTCAACGAAGAACTGAAGAAAGGCCAGCGCTCCCAGGTGCCGCCGCCGCGGAATGGGATTCCCGCAGCCCTCCTCGATCCCGTCTTTCCGCGCAATCCCAAGCTGTTCGCCGCAGCCGACGAGGACTATTTCCCCAAGAACGGGAAGCGGCACTATACCCTCCCCCAGATTTACCACGCGATGCGCGGCTGGATGTTCCCATACTTTCGCTCGCGCCTGCTGCCCGGAGAGTTCCATCCGCTCATCACGTATCTGTTCACGGAATGGAAGTGCAATCTCGATTGCCACTACTGCTGGGCGTTTGACAACCGCGTCGCCGGCATGACCGAAGACGTTGCCAAGCGGTCGATCGACTGGCTGCATTCGACTACCTGCAGGGTTCTCGCTCTCATGGGAGGCGAGGTCCTGCTTCGTCCCCAGTTCGCGCACAAGGTGATCGATTACGCGCGACAAAAAGGCTTCTGGGTCTATCTGCCGACCAACGGAAGGCTGCTGAAGCCGGACACGATCGACCGCATTGCGGATGCGGGCGTGGGAAGCGTGAACCTAGCAGTGGACGCCTGGGACCTGAAGCCCGGCCTGCCCAAAGCCATGGTGCCCATCCGCGAAAACTTCAATCACCTTATCCGCAAACAGCACAAATACGGGTACACTGTTTTTCTCAACATCAACATCTGCCGCAACAACCTTGAAGATGTGCGCATGCTGACGCAATTGGCGCGCGACAACAACATCGCCACTGATTACCACATCTGCGAGACGCCGATGATGGAGCACAGCGAGTTCCGGCATTTCAATGACAATCCAGTGTTCATCCGCCCCGAGGATCACGCGGCGATCGGGGAACTGATCGACTGGCTCATCGAAAAGCAGAAGAGCGGCTGGCACATGGTCAACTCCGTGCAGCGGCTTGCCGAAATGAAGAAGTTCATCAACAAGGAGCTCGAAGAGTGGGGCTGCCGCGCCGGCCAAAACAGCATGATCATCCGCACCGACGGCACGCTGGCGCCCTGCTTCCCCATGTATTCATCGAATCACGACTGGGGCACCATCGAAGCACCGCAAATGGATCCGAAGCAACTGTGCACGCTGAAAAAGGAGTGCGAGCCGAACTGCTTCTCCACGCTCAACCACATCCTCGCATTTTGCTACAACGACGCTCGCGTGCTGCGCTGGCTCCTCCGGCAGGCCGCGCATGGATTCCAGGGCGTGACCGGAAACATGGAGTAGGCAGGATACGCGCAGAGCCAAAGGAGAGGATGACGATGCAAAAGTTTCTGGTGGGTCTCGATGTCGGATCGACGACAGTCAAAACTGTCGTGCGCTCCGAGCCTGCCGGAGAGATCTTATTTCACGACTATCGCCGCCATGAAGGCCAGCAGGCATCGACTGTGCTGCACATGCTGCAGCAGGCAAAGCGTGAACTCGGCTTGGCCGATGAGAGAATCCGGGTCTTCATGACGGGAAGTGGCGGGCAGCATCTGGCAGAATTACTCGGCGCCCGCTTTGTTCAGGAAGTCGCTGCCGTCAGCCTGGCCGTCGAAACTTCGTTCCCGAATGTTGGTTCGGTGATTGAACTCGGCGGCCAGGACGCGAAGATGATCATCTTCCAGGAAGGCGCGGTCCCTGGCCGGCGAAAGAAAATCGCCTCGATGAACGATAAATGCGCCGGCGGCACCGGCGTCGTGATCGAAAAAATCGCTGCCAAACTGCATGTTTCTTCCGAGGAGCTGTTCACCGAAAAGTATGAGGATGCGCATATCTATCCCGTAGCCGGCAAGTGCGGAGTCTTTGCCGAGACCGACATCACCGGGCTGCAAAAACAGGGCGCCACCGTGAGCCACCTGATGGCCTCTATGTTTCACGCTATCGTCCTGCAGAACCTCACGGTGCTCACACGGGGAAATACCTTGATGCCCGACGTATTTCTGCTGGGCGGTCCGAATGCCTTTTTTCCGAGCCTGCAAACCGCGTGGCGCAAAGGGCTGCTCGATCTTTGGAAGCGTAAGGAAATCGTTCTGCCGGAAGGTTCGACCGCGGAGACACTGGTCACGGTGCCGCCCATGGCGGAGTACTTCGGTGCGATTGGCGCGATCCTGTTCGGCGCCGCGGAGGCGGAGGAGACACAGTACCTCGGGACACAGCCGCTGGAACATCACATCCGCAGGGGCGAGGCGGCTCGCAACAGTAAAACCGGAACCGGCGGCTTGTGCAGCGATGAAATCGAATTGGCGGAGTTCCGCCGTGTCTATTCTCTTCCAGCAGCGCCTGCTCCCGTCCCGGCAGACCGCGCACTCGAGATCTTTGTCGGCCTCGACGGCGGCTCGACCTCGACCAAGGCAGTGGCGCTTTCAGCCGGTGGAGAGATTCTGGCCAGCTCATATCGCCTGTCCCAAGCCGATCCCATTAGCGATGCCATCGCCGTTCTCAAGGATTTAGGCGGCAAGTTGAACATTTCCGCGTGCTCAGTGAAGGTGCTCGGCATGGGCACCACCGGCTATTCCAAGGACCTTTTGAAAAAGGTTCTCTCCGCCGACGTGGCCCTGGTGGAAACCGTAGCGCACGCAAAGTCGTCTTTGCGTTTATTCCCCGACGTCGAAGCCATCATTGACGTCGGTGGCCAGGACATCAAGATCATCGCTCTTCAGGACGGAGCCGTAAAGGATTTCAAGCTGAACACGCAGTGTTCGGCGGGCAACGGATATTTTTTGCAATCCGCAGCGGAATCCTTCGGCATCCCCGTCGAAAACTTTGCCGAAGTCGCATTTACGGCACGGCGCATGCCGCAATTCAGCTACGGATGCGCTGTTTTTCTTCAGTCGGACATCGTAAACTTCCAGCGCCAGGGCTGGCGCCCGGAAGAGATCCTCGCAGGATTGGCAACCGTGCTTCCCAAAAATGTGTTTCTCTACGTCGCCGGCGTCTCCAATGTTGCCGCCCTGGGAAGCCGGTTTGTTCTTCAGGGCGGAACGCAGAAGAATCTCGCCGTCGTCAAAGCGGAAGTCGACTTTATCCACAAGCATTACCACGGAGAAGGGACGCCGGAGGTCGTGATTCATCCCCATTGCTGCGAGGCCGGCGCCATCGGCGCTGCGCTCGAAGCCGCGGAGAATGCCCGCACGCGCCATGAGTCCAGTTTCCCGGGATTTGAATTCATTGACCGGCTCAGTTATTCCATCCGCCGCGATGAATCCACGCGCTGCCATTTCTGCACCAACCGTTGTCTGCGCACCTTTGTGGATCTAAGCTCCGATGCTGGCAGCGAGGGCGAAGGGAAGCGCGTGATCATCGCTACCTGCGAGCGCGGAGAAGCAGAAACCACGGACGAAGTAAAGAAGATCAACAGCGACTGGCATGTTCTGCGTCAAAGCCTGCCAAATTACGTGCAATCGGCGGCAGAGAGAGTCTGGATGCCTGTGCAGAGCGCCCCTGCCTCTTCAAGCTCTGGTCGCGTCCACTCTGCAGGCCTATCGCGTCGCGCGCAATCGAAGCTGCAGCACCGCGCGCGAGTGCACATTGGAATCCCCAGGGTCCTGAATCTTTATGTCTACGCGCCGCTGTTTTCCGCGTACTTCGCCAGCCTCGGCGTTCCTTCGCGCAATCTTCATTACTCGCACTTCTCCAGCCCGGAGCGATACAAGGAGGCGGCCGGCTTCTGCGCCATCGATCCGTGTTTTCCGTCCAAGGTGGCTCTCGCCCACGTTTACGAGCTGCTCCAGCACTGTCAGAAGGAACCGCTCGACGCCATTTTCTTCCCGATGTTCGATCTGCTCACGACGCCGCTCCTGCATTGCGTGGACTCGAATGCATGCCCGTCCGGCTCAGCGACGCCGGAAGCTGTCAAGGCGGCGTTCTCCCGTAGGGTAAATTGGTTTCAGAAGGCGGGCGTCAAGTATCTTAACCCGGTTTTAAATCTGATCGACCGCGATCTCTTCAAATACCAGATGTTTGAATGCTGGAAAGAGCTGCTGCATCTGGATTGGTACGAAAATGCGCATGCCATCGATGCTGCGTTCGCTGCGTACACCAATTTTGAAAACGAGTTCCGGCAACAGGCCCGCGACACGCTCGACGAGCTGGAGCGGACTGGCGGCATCGGACTGGTGATGCTGGGCCGGCCCTATCACCACGACCCGGGCCTGAATCAGGGAATTCTAGAAGAGCTTCACCGGCTCGGCTACCCCATCCTTTCACAGGGCCTTCTGCCGCTCGATGCAGACTTGCTCGACCGCCTCTTTGGCTCCGATATCGAGGCCGGCTTCATTCGCTCTCCGCTCGATATCTCCGATGTGTGGAAAAACACCTTTTCAGCCAATTCCAACCATAAGATCTGGGCCGCAAAGTTCGTGGCCCGCCATCCCAACCTCATCTCGGTGGAACTATCGAACTTCAAGTGCGGACACGATGCCTTCATCAGCCGCGTGATTGAGCGCATTATTGCCGCGTCAGGCAAGCCGCACTTTTCGTTCCGCGATTTGGATGAGAATCGTCCTCTGGCATCGATTCGCATTCGTGTGGAAACCATGCACTACTTCCTTAGGCACTACCGGGAGCAGTTAAGACAACAAATTCCAATCGTTCCACCGCCGCCCCAGCTCAAATGCCAAAGAGGCCTCACCGTGCTGCCGGACATCCGCGATTGGCAAATCCCACCCCAGTGGCCGCCCGCGGCGGTGGATGCGGGTCGGTCAGCCCTCGAAGACGGAGTTCAACCATGAATTTGCGCAACTACAAGCATTCAAGCCAGCTTCTCTTGGCGGTGGCAGCCATCCTGTTGCTTGCTGCCCACACCTGGGCCCAGAGCGGAAGCGCTGTCACGGTGACGACACCCGACACGGCGCAGATTGTGCAGGCCATCGCGCACCACGACCAGTCTCAGGCGCAGGCGCTTGAGCGTTACCACGCTCTGCGACATTACGAGGTCGAGTATCGAGGCTTCTTCAAGAACATCACTGCCAAGATGGACGTCGAACTCGATTACGATGCGACTACCGGGAAAAGCTTCCGCATCGTTTCCCAGAGCGGCTCGCGCACGCTTTGCGAAAAGGTGATCAAGCGCGCGTTAGACAGCGAGAAAGACGCAGCTCAGGACCATGGCGCCCACGCGTTGACTGCGGCGAACTACAAGTTCCAGATGCTGGGCAGCGAAACGCTGGTCGGGCGGCCAACGTACGTCCTGCAGGTTGAGCCATTGACGGACAGTCCGTATCTTTACCGGGGAAAGATATGGGTCGACGCGGCGGATGGCGCCGTGTCGAAGATGGAAGTGCAGCCAGCGAAGAATCCTTCCTTCTGGATATCGCAGACACTGGTTCACCAGACAAATTCGCGAGTCGGGGCCTTCTGGCTCCCGCAGCAGAATCGGAGCGAGACCAAAGTGCGCATCGGCGGAAAGGCCGTGTTGACGATCAATTACGCGAGCTACCAGATCCTGCAGGCACATTCGCCGCAAAGTCCCGGTGAGAACAGCATGCAACCAGAGGGCGAGACTCTGCAAGCGTCGGTGCGATAAGTTTTTGAAGGGAGTGGTGCGCCCGAAGGCGGCAAAAAACCGTAAAGCTGTTTTTCAAAATCGCGGTCTTTTTCCCGTGGCGGGATGCCCACTTACGAGCCGGAATCCAGGCAGGACACGACTCGTATAGCAGCGCCCAGGTAATTGACGGGGTCAGGCCAGTTGGCGGCAACTATGCGGCGCCTGAATTCCGCTGGATCATCAACACTCAGGACGGCGGCGGATCGCCAACCCACAGCACAAGAATGGAAGGCGCCTCCGGATACAGTTTCCGCAATGTCTCCTATCCTTACTTCGAAAATCATTTCAGCTCTTTCCATCCTGTTGGCCGGCACACAACCGTCTTCGCGGCCAACCAGGTGGATACCAGCATGGGCCGCAAGCTCGACTATTTCGAGCAGTACACGGCAGGCGGAATGAGCCAGCTTACCGCCTACCGCTACCAGGAGTTTCACGCAAGTACACTCGTGTTCGGCGGCGCCGGTCTGATTCTCCGCAATCCGTCTGTCCGGCGTCCCATGCGGTCTCCGGGTTTTGCGGCATGGTACGAGGCAGGCCTATTCGATGCGGGCTCCGCCGGATGGCAGACGCATCAAAGCACCTCTGCGGGCGTCTTCGTGCCGACGCCACTCGGCGCCGCCGGCATGACGCTCAGTGTGGACGAATCCGGGAGAGCGCGTTTCCGCGTACTGATCGGAAGCTTTTGAACGGGCATTATCCCCCGCGAAGACGGGCATTGCTTTTCCCGACACGGGCAGCGCGCGATGCGGTTGCCATTCCCCCGGAAGCAGCGCTTTCCCCGAGTCGAACCGCAAATGACAATGCTGCTTCTTCGATTGTCATCGACATTTTCGACTTACACGCAGACTGTTTCGATTTTCCCGTTGATTCTTAAGCGATTACGGCCGGTCCACTTTTGGCAACCCACTTGCCACTGCCCAAGTGGTGTCGAAGGCAGTGCCTGAAGAGAAGGAGGTTGCATGAGTAACGCAACTCACCGAGTGGCTGCAGCCAGCAACATTTCCAACAAGGTCAACAGCATGTTCCAAGGCCGGTTACACACTGCCCAGGAACGGTTTCAAGAGCACATCAGGAAGGCATACGAAGAGAACGTTGCGTCGTTGACGACGAGGGCGTGGACGCCATGGGACCTCTGGACGAGCTGGATGCAGTACACAACAGACTTTGCGCAGCGTTCTCTCCTCTTCTGGGACACGCTGCGTAAACGCGGCAACAACTTTGTCGCGCATGAGCAAGCGGGAGAGCCGCCTCTTCTCCACTTCCAATACGAGATCGTGTTAGATGCGCGAAGCTTCGCACGCCCGGTCAATTACGCATTACTAAGGATTCTGCCTCCCGAAGGTGTCACGACGGACCTAAAGCGGAGGCCGTACATCATTATTGACCCGCGAGCGGGGCACGGTCCTGGAATTGGCGGCTTTAAAGACGATTCGCAGGTCGGCGTCGCTTTGCGGGACGGACATCCGGTGTATTTCGTCGTATTCCACCCCAAGCCGGAACCTGGACAGACTTTGCTTGACGTATGCGCTGCTGAGCAGAAGTTTATGCGGAAAGTTCGCGAACTTCACCCGGACAGCTCGAAGCCGGTCATCATTGGCAACTGCCAGGGCGGGTGGGCGGCGATGATGCTGGCCGCCTCAGATCCCGAAGATACCGGCCCCCTCGTCATCAATGGCGCGCCGATGTCTTACTGGAGCGGTGCTTGGAGCGAGGGTGAAGGCGACAATCCTATGCGTTACACCGGCGGCCTTTTGGGCGGCTCCTGGCTGTCTTCCCTGGCGGCGGATTTCGGCAACGGCCTGTTCGATGGCGCTTTTCTCGTGCAGAACATGGAGAATCTTAACCCTGCCAACACATTCTGGGAGAAGTACTATCACCTGTTTGCCAACATCGACACGGAGCAGGAACGCTTCCTGGAATTCGAGCGGTGGTGGGGAGGTTTCTATCTACTCAATAAGAGCGAAATCGAGTGGATTGTTCAGAACCTCTTTGTCGCTAATAAGCTCTGGTCTGGAACAAAGGATTCCAGGGGCAAGAGGTTCGACCTGAGACGGATCAAATCGCCAATCATTCTGTTTGCATCGCTGGGCGACAACATCACCCCGCCACAACAAGCGTTCAATTGGGTAGCGGATGTCTATCGTTCCACAGAAGAAATTAAGGCCTCCGGACAGGTGATCATCGGCCTCATGCACGAAAACATTGGCCATCTCGGCATTTTCGTTTCCGGTCGGGTCGTCAAAAAGGAATTTACGGAGATCGTCTCGGTATTGAAATCGATCGAAGTACTGCCTCCAGGCCTCTATGCCATGCACATTGTCGAAAAGAAGGGCGACGGCGGCAACCTGGAGTACGACGTCGAGTTTGTGGAGCACCGGCTGGAGGACGTTGTGGCACGTCTGAACCGGTTCAAGCGGTTCGATGAGAAAGCGTTCGTAGGAGTTGCTGAAGTTTCCGAATTCAATCAGAAGGCTTATGAACTGTTCGCGCAACCTTTCGTGCAGTCAATATCGAACGAGTACACGGCCCAGCTCATGCGTATATTCCACCCGTTGCGCTTGCAACATTGGGCATTTTCGGATTTGAATCCGTGGCTTGCATGGCTCGGGCCGGCAGCAGACAGCGTCAAAGCGCAGCGGCGGCGGGTAGATCCACAGCAGCCGTTCTGTTCTTACGAGCGGTTTGTGTCCGAGTTGATCAGCGCCAGCCTTAATTACTATCGCGATATACGCGATGCCATCTGCGAGGCAACCTTCTTCCACACGTACGGCACTGTATTCACCCTTCTCAGGGATGATATTCCCGAGAGTGAGGCGAACCTTGAGCGTGAGCCGCGCGCTGAGCTGGAAGTGCGGCAGGCACATGCGTCGATCGCCACCGGTGGGCTTGCCGAGGCAATTACGCGCGCCGAATGTCTATTGGCGGTGAAAGATAAGCCGCTTCCACTCCAACGATTTCAGCTCAAACAGGAACTTATAAACAGGTATGGCGAGTATTTGCCGGAACTGTCGCCAGAGCAATGGCGGCGCATTGAGGGGAGACAGGCGATCATCTCCGAGTATGAGCCTGAGAAGGCAATCCTCACCTTGCCCAAACTGCTCGCCGATGCTAAGGACCGCCGCTGCTTCTTAAATTTGTTGGATGCGGTTGTAGACGATCCCGAGGTCTGCCAGAGCATTAACCCAACACCGGAACAGCGCGCCATGCTGACGCGTATCCGGGAGGTGCTGTCAGCAGAAGGAGAATCGGCCTCGGCGTCCAACTCGTTGGGCGTAGCGCTCGGTCCCAACACGCCATCTCAGCGAACTCATTCCAGAAGAGACGCCAATCTACACCTCGCCCCTATCAGTCGGCCTTGATCGAACTGAGAAACATCGACGCGTCCAGAGGCGCCGTCAGTCCATCCTGAGATCTTCCGCGGGTTAGCTGAATGGCGTGTGCGCGCCGCAAATGCCGTAGAGAGCTGCGGCAAACACGAACATGGACTAATGGCGTTCTTGAACGGGATCAACAGAGCAAGGTAAATGCTGGCGGCTCAGATCGCCAGGACGAAAAAAATTGCGAAAGCCGCTATCCTGCTTGGCTTTTTCGCCCAGACTCGAGGGCTCCGCCGGCGACAGCTTCCGCAATGTCTCTTATACCAGCGACAACTGCTTCGATTGTCGTCGACATTTTCGACTTACACGCAGACTGCATCGATCCTCCCGTTGATTCTTAAATGATTACGCTCGTCAAGCCTTTGGCAACTCTCGTGCTCTTACCCAGGTGGCAAGGCAGAAAGTGCCCGCCGAAGGCGAGACGTAAGCATGAGATTTGTCCATTCAGAAGATGCTGTGAAGAAGATCGAGCGTGACGCCATCTTCATGCTGGCGATCCTGATTGTGATGTTCTTGCTCTTCCCCCTTCGTGCATGCGGGCAAAGCTCTGCCAAGCCGGGGACCATTGAAGGCACGGTTTTTGTCGTGGACTCCGGAGAACCTTCGTTGCTGCCGGGCGCAAAGGTCGTTTTAAAGGGCTCTACGAACCGCGAAACCGAGACCGATACGGAGGGAAAGTACAGTTTTTCTGCGGTCGACGCCGGTTCCTACGCCATCGAAGCCAGCTTTCCCGGAATGCACGCGGAACGGGCCGTCACCGTTGACACGGGGGCGAATCTCAACGTGGGTCTGGAGCTGAAGCTCGCTGCAGTCGCCACCTCGGTGACAGTGACCGGAAGCAGCTCGAACGAAGCCGAGATCTCAACGACCGCAGTAACGATTTCGGAGAAGACCATCGCCGACGCTCCCAATGCCAATGAGCGGTTTGAGAGTTTGCTCCCCCTGGTTCCGGGCGTGGTTCGCGGTCCTGACGGCCGCATCAACTTGAAGGGCGCTCGCGCCACCCAAAGCGGAGCCCTCGTGAATAGCGCCAACGTCACCGATCCAGCCACCGGCGGGCCCGCCATCAACCTGCCCATCGACGTGGTTTCGTCTGTGGAGGTCATCTCAAACCCCTACGACCCGCAGTATGGCAAGCTGACCGGAGCACTCTCGACAGTTGAGACAAAAACAGGCAACTACGAGAAATACCACTTTACGATTCAGAACATCGTTCCCCGTTGGCGCGAGCGCGCCGGCACCATCATGGGCCTTGGCGCAGCCACGCCACGCGCCACCTTTACCGGACCCATCCTCAAGGACCGGCTCGCGTTCACGCAATCGTTCGAGTACCGGTTCATCCGGACCCCGGTCAATAGCCTGCCTCCGCTGGTGCGCGATACCAAACTGGAAGGCTTCAACTCGTACTCGCAACTGGACTTCACCCGCGGCGCCAAAGAAACGGCGACCATCACCGTCGCGTTTTATCCCCAGAAACTGGACTACATGGGGCTGAATACCTTCACCCCCCAGCCATCTACCTCGGATTTCCGCCAGCGTGGGCACGAGATCTACGCACAGGACCGATACATCACCGGGCCTGAAAGCATGCTGATTTCCCAGTTCAGCTACAAAACGTACGACACCGACCTCACCCCACAAAGCTACGAACCCTACGAGTTGATGATCGACACCACCCAAGGCGGGTTCTTCAACCAGCAGAGCCGCCGCACCACCCGCTACGACGGGCAGGAGAGCTATCAGTTCGCGCGCCGCCATCTCTTGGGCGCGGGCACTCATCAATTCAGGGTGGGTGTGGATTACACCCACTCGTCTTTCAGCGGCATGGAGGAGTATTTCCCCGTGCAATTGATCGGTTCCACGGGAGCAACGATCGAGCAGATCACCTTTACCGCACCCACCGCCTTCCACGTCGGCCAGAACGAAACCGCGTCGTATGTTTCCGATCACTGGGCTCCGGTGAACCGCGTGTCCTTCGGTTTCGGCGTGCGCCTCGACAGCGACACTGTGACGAGTTCCACGCACGTAGCGCCGCGAGGAGACGCGCTTATCACGCTTACGAGCGACGGCAAGACCCTGCTGAGGGGCGGCGGAGGCATCTTCTACGACCGCGTGCCGCTCATGCTTCCGGCATTCGCCGATCTACCCGGGCGCACGGTGTCGATGTACGACTCCACCGGCCAGGTGTTGAGTTCCACTGTTTTCGTCAACGCGATTGTGGGCGGGTTGCACAATCCGCGCAGCACCTCGTGGAATGTTGAACTGGAGCGGCAAGTCACCAGCAATTTCACCGCGCGAGTGGGTTATGAAGAACGCCACACCGCCAGGGATTTCGTGGTGTCTCCTGTCGCGGAAGGGGAAACCGGCGTTATCTCGCTATCTAACGGGGGCAGCGATTCCTACCGCGAGTTCCAGGTCACAGGACGCTATCAGATTCCTCGCGCCACAGTGAATGCATCGTATGTACGCTCAAGGGCTTACGGCGATCTGAACGACCCGTTCCTGTTCATCGGCAACTATCCCCAGGCGGTGATTCAACCCGACGCCCAGGCGCGCCAGCTTTTCGACGCCCCCAACCGGTTCCTGATCTGGCCGTCCATTGTCGGGCCGTGGAAACTGAACATCATGCCCGTGTACGACCTGCACACCGGCTTCCCCTATTCGGTCGAAAACCAGTACCGGCAGTATATCGGTCCACGCGATGACCGGCGGTACCCGCGGTTTTCTTCCTGCGATTTGCAGATCACCCATGGCGCCACGCTGCACCCCAACGGAAAACGGATTCACCTGGTTATCGGTGGCTCCGTATTCAATGTCTTCAATCACGATAATCCCCGCGACGTGCAGAACGACCTCGACAGCGCCACGTTCGGCGGTTTCTACAACCCCGCCTGGAGAGAATTCCGCGGGAAATTGGTATTCGAGTTCTGACGATGAGAGTTCGCATCATAATAGCCGTTTTGCTTGCCTGCGCATCTGTACCGATGACCGGGCAGACGACCGCTACTTTTTCCCCATCTGCGAATGAAGTAATTGCCAGGATGCTCGCCCGCGAAATGCAGCGCGAAACCGCGGCTCATGGCTACACCGGTATCAGGCAGTACGACCTTGAGAACCCTCTGTTTGCCAAGCGCGCTCACTTGGTCGCGAACGTCACCTGTGATCCGGATGGCACGATGCATTTTCAGATCGTATCCAAAGAGGGCTGGAATTCCGGCAATAACTCTTTACGCCAGGCCTTGGAAACGGAATCGGAGGTCTCTCGTCCTACGACGCGCCCGATGACCCTGATTAACAAAGACAATTACGCACTTCAGATGATGGGAACCGCTCTTCTCAATGGCCGGATTGCTTATGTGATCGAAGTTGTTCCAAAGAGGCAGGAGTCCTACTTGTTTCGGGGAAAGATCTGGGTGGATGCTGAAGACTCCGCGCTGGCGCGAATCGAGGGCCAGCTCGCTAAGACCCCTTCAATTTGGATCCGCACCGTACGTTTTACCTTGGAATTCCGAAAGAGCGGCGAGTACTGGTTCCCATGGTTGTCCACTAGCACGAGCGACGTTCGGATATTTGGCCCAACAAACGTCAGCATTCGATTTCTTGACTACTCTCCGCAATCTGAATCCGCGGCAAAGCACTCAGACCTTTCCTCTTTGGAGGCATATTATGTCCAACACTAAATTGGCTCTCATTCTCGCAGCCGGTAATGGGAGCCGCCTGGCCGCTTGCTCCGGCGAATCGCCCAAACCCCTTGTGCCATTTCACGGCAAGCCGCTGCTGGAGCACGTTATGGCCGGCTGCTGCGAGTCCGGCATTGAGAGCTTTGTTATTGTTGTCGGCTACCGTGGCCACATGATCCAGGAGTGGTACAGGAACCGGCCGCCGCGGGGCGTCGATGTCACCTGGATTGAGAATCCAGATTATCGCAAGGACAACGGAGTTTCCGTCTTGCGCGCGAAGGACCTGATTCACGAGCCCTTCTTGTTGCTTATGGCAGACCATATCTTCGAACCGGCCACGGCCAAGGCTTTGCTTCGTCAGCCGCTGGGTGAGAACGAGGTCATTCTCGCGGTCGATCGGAAAATTGATCGCGTCTTCGACCTGGATGATGCGACCAAGGTCACGCTCGAAGGGGACCGGATCGTTGACATCGGCAAAAAGCTGGAGTGTTACGATGCTTTGGATACAGGCATGTTTCTCTGCCAGCCAACCCTCTTCCAGTGCCTTGAAAGCGCAATGATCGACGGAAACTGCTCCCTTTCGGATGGCCTGCGCATCATGGGGCAGAACCGGACCTTTCGGGCCTTCGACATCGGACAAGGGTACTGGCAGGACGTGGATACGCCGGCAGCACTCGATTATGCGCAAAGGTCGTTTTTCGCCAGGTCCTGGTCACTGCAGCAAGTCGCGAGACCGGCTTATGCCTAGTCCTCGTCGAAAATCAGGATCGGCGTTTCGCATTCTCGCCGTGCTTCTCGGCGCCGCTTTGCTTGCTTATCTGGTCGAACACGCCGGTCCGGGCAGGCTCCTCCAGGACGCCAGGACCATTGGTTGGGGAATGCTGCTTGTCATCGCGCTTGCGGGCTTTGCCCACGTCATCAGAACTTGGGCATGGCGGCTCACTCTGCTTGGTGAAGCCAGGAGAGTATCCTTTTGGCGCACTTTCGGCCTGCGGCTGATATCGGAGGCCATTGGGCAGCTTGGGTTCGTTGGGCTGGTTGTCGGCGAATCGGCGCGCGTGGGTATGCTTGGCTGCGGAGTGCCGATGGCCAGCGCAATTTCCTCGGTGGCCATGGACCGCGGCCTCTTTATCGCCATGGGCGGGGTGGTGACCGTTGCTGGGCTTCTGATTGCAGCCGTTGCCGTCGCCTTCTCGGGCGCCTTGCGTTTTTATGCTGTTGTATTTGTGATCGCGCTGATGGGCCTGCTGTTGCTGGCAGCGCTCGCCATCCATAAAGGGTGGCCGTTCTTTTCCGGAACTGCGCGTGCCGCCAGCCGCGTGCCATGGTTTCGCGGCTGGATCGACAGCAAAAAGGCCGTGATCGAGTCCTCAGAGCGCCAGTTTCTGCAGTTTCATCGTCAGGCGCCGGGCGCCTTCTGGATCAGCCTCCTCTTCAATCTCGGGAGCCACCTGCTCGCCGTGACAGAGGTTTATCTGATCCTTCATTTGCTCGGCACACATGCCAGCTTCGTTGGCGCGCTCATTCTCGAATCTCTAACCAAACTTATCAACGTAATCGGAGCCGTTAACCCGGGGAACTTGGGCACCTATGAGGGCGGAAACATGGTAATTGGAAAGCTGGTCGGTCTCAGCGGTGCCCAAGGATTAACTCTCGGGCTTTGCCGTCGTGTGCGAGTTATCTTCTGGGCGATCGTGGGAGGCATTTGCTTCGCTTGGTATTCCCGATCGAATCAGCCGGTAAGTCCGGACGAGAGCGCCGAAATTGTCGCAGGAGTGAAGCTATGCGGGTAAATCAGGAACGGCAGAACAGCACACAGTTGGGTTCCAATGGGCAAGTGGCCATCATTCTTGCAAACAGCACGCCCTGGTCAAAGTGGTTCGAACCAACACTGGCTCGAGTGGGAACATTGCCCGTATTGTTACGCGTCATTCTGGGCGTCGGAGCCACGCATCCGGAGCGCATCATCGTTGTTTTTAACCGGGTCACCGGGCCGACAATCAGGCAGGATTTGCTCAACACGCGACGTCTTCCCGCCAGCGTTGAATGGATCGAAGTCGCTGTAGGCACGCCCTTGTCATCGATCGTTCGCTGGGTAGCTGCGAATTCTGGCCGTGCCCGTGTTCTGCTGGTTGCCGGTGATCGCACTTACCAGCCCGCTTTGCATCGATTGGTGAGCGAATGGGATGGGCAAAGCAGCACATTGGAGCTCGCCACGTTGAGCGAGCCCGCCGGACTTTTTGCCCTGAGTCATGAGGCGGCTGCTGAACTTGGCGCTGATGTCGAGTCAAACGTGGTGACCGTGCGGGATCTGCACCGCTGGATTACGCAAAAGGCCATCGCGAATGGTCCCTCTTTCGTCGACTTCAGACTCGTCAAAGAAAACTCCTGGCAAAAAATCTCCATGCCTTGCAATTGCATCCTCGCCGAGCAAAAACTCAACCGCTGGCTCGTCAAGCCAACCGATGGCGTCTTCGCACGGATGAATCGCAGAATTTCCATCCCCATCAGCCGCCAGCTCATCAAATTCCCGATTACACCGAATATGGTTACCCTCTTTACCCTGGGGGTCAGTATTGCGGCTGGCGCGTTCTTCGCATTGGGTGGATACTGGAATACCCTTCTGGGTGCGATCTTGTCAGTGTGGGCCAGCATCCTCGACGGTTGCGATGGAGAGGTTGCCCGGTTGAAACTGCAGGTATCTGATTTTGGATGCTGGCTGGAGACCGCATGCGATTACCTCTATTACCTGTTCATCTTCGCAGGCATGGCGACCGGCTTGGCGCGCAGTTCGGGAAATCGCGCGTTCTGGGCCTGGGGAGGGGCGCTTCTGTTCGGCGCGGCCTTCACGCTCCTGCTCGCGTGGTTCGAGCGAAGCAGGCTTTCCGGCAAGCATCCCGAGCAGTTTCTGGCCACCTGGCAGAAGAAGGCAGAACGCCGTTTATCCAACCCGCTCTTGTACCTGGGACGCCATTGTGAATTCATCATCCGGCGCTGCTTTCTGCCCTATGCTTTGTTGGCCTTCGCACTGTTGAATTTAACCTGGCTGACGTTGTATATGTCCGCGATCGGCGCCAACATCGCGTGGATCATTTTGCTTTATTCGCGGTTCGCTTTCTCAGCAAAGTCGCGGGCGGCAGCAAAGTCTCCCGGAGTGCCAGAAATGGAACCGATGAACATCTGAACTAAATCCTGCAACTGCTTTACAGATTTTCTGTAAAGCAGGACACGAGCACGAACCTAAGAACCGTGCGCGTCGCTGGAAGACACAAGAGGTGATTATTTTAAGGGTGGGGACAAACGGGAACTTTTGACATGAACGATAAGACAGGAAAATTGCTGGTGGTTGAGCCGCACGAGGCTCTCAGGGAGCAAATCGTCGCAGCCCTGAGCGAAGCCGGATTTGAGGTGTCGACCGACCACCGGGAGGGAATGAAGTCAGTCCTCGCTTTCGATCCCGACGCGGTTATCCTGGGTTCTGATCCCCCCCAACTTGATTGCTGCGATCTTCTTTCTGACATCAAAAGCTCCGAACACACGCACAACATACGCATTTTATTGATGTCTCCAGGAGGATCAGCCGAGCGCACACGGTGGTTGGATCTCGGGGCTGACGATGTGCTGTCAATGCCTTTCGACATGCACGAATTGCTGGCGAAAGTGCATTCGCAACTACGGAGCAAATACATCGCGGACGAGCTTCGAGAGCGGCTGCGACTTGTCGAAGATAATCGGTCCGCTGCTCAGGAGGTGGCAACAGCGGTTGGCAAGGGACGGAGGGCCCTTCGCATCAGCGGTATGGCGACGGTTGCCGTGCTTATCGTCACTGGTCTGGTTTTTTTGTTCTTCTATCGCCGCGGGCAGGAACAGGACACCCGGGTCTATGCTGCAATTACTCGATTGCAGACAGGAGCGCTGACGCAACAAAAGTTGATAGATCGTTCGCACCGGACCCTTGAAGATCAGGAAGGCGATCCATTCTGGGCGAGCGATCCACAGAAGCATCAACTTCAGAAGAAGAGTGAAAACCTGAGATCGCAAATTGCATCCAGCAAAACAGAAGACACTTCCGCTTTGCAGAATCAACTAACCAAGGTGGAAAGCAGGCTTCAGAAGCTTGAGACCGAAGGTCAGATTGCGCAGTCGATTATCCAGTCCTATGAGCAGAGCGTCTGCCTCATCCATATTGTGCTGGCCTTCCGCGACCACGATACCGGCGCGAGATTGCGCTATGCGAGTGTGACGAGCGGCGGCGAGCCGGTGACCGACCAACAGAACAACCCGCTCGTAACTTTCACCGGAGATGGTCCGGAAGTTCACATCGACGTTTTTGGTACCGGTTTTCTCGCCACCACCAGCGGACAAATCCTTACCAATCATCACGTGGTCGAACCCTGGTGGCAGAACGACGATCTGAAGGAGATGCTCGATCAAGGTCTTGATCCAGTGATTATTGAAATGACGGCGTATTTCCCCGGCGTTCCACACGGCATCGCCATCACCACCGAGAAGATCTCTTCTGCCGCGGACGTCGCTGTCGTGAGAGGGAACATCTCAGAACTAGGCATCAAACAGGTTGCCCTTGCCGAAGGGCCCGGCGCAGCCGTCAGCGGGGGCCCAGTCGTGCTGCTTGGATACCCCACTGCTCTTGATGGGATTCTGGCCCGGACCGGCGCAGAGACGTTCGAGTCGATCGCCACTGCATCCAATGGTGATTCAAAACAAATGCTGGAAGAGCTCGCGCGCCGCCACCTGATCAGGCCGATTGTTACCCAGGGGCACGTCGGCGACGTACTTCATGACAAAATTGTCTACGATGCCCAAACCACCTCGGGAGGTTCTGGTGGCCCGCTCTTCAACAACGAGGGCAAAGTCATAGGGATTAACTTTGCTGTGCTGCGTGACTTCGGCGGATCAAATCTCGCCATTCCTGTTGGTTTCGGGAGGTCGCTTCTGAAACCTTAATTTAAAGATTTTCTATGAAGCAGGACACAAGCTGATTCCGCTGGAATTCGCCGCGCGTCTCCTGGACAAGTTCCCCGCAAGTCCAAGGGATTATTCACGCATCGAAGTTCCGCGCTTAGACTGGTCGACGCCAATGGAGCCGCTGAAGCAACTCGAAACGGGATCATTCACTCGAACGCCGGACCCGCACGCGCGTCCAGATATCGTCAGGGTCATCAACTGGAACGTCAATCGCGGGCTACGGTTGAATGAGGTCATCGAGTTTCTTGCCGGAACTTCGGCAGACCTGATTCTGTTGCAGGAGACGGATTTAAGCGCCAAGCGAACCCATGGTCGCAATGTCGCGCAGGAGATCGCGCGGGCGCTGGCGATGAACTATGTCTTTGGATGCGAGTTTGAAGAGCTCGCGCAAGGGCAAAACGGGACCCGTGCCTATCATGGGCAGGCGACGCTCTCCCGGTTTCCCATTTCGAACTCGCGCATTCTCAGATTCCATCGCCAGTCACGCTTCTGGCTTCCGCGTTGGTTCATTCCGCGCATGAGGCCGTTCCAGAGGAGACTGGGCGGCAGAATAGCGCTGATCAGCCACATCGATCTCCCCGAACAAAAACTGATTGTGTACAACGTGCACCTTGAAAGCCGGGGGAATGACGGCTTGCGCTGCAGCCAGCTTGGGGAGGTTCTGGAGAATGTTTCTCACCACGCTTCCGACGTTCAGATCGTAGTTGCGGGCGACTTCAACGCCAATTTGCATCTTGGAAACACGGCCGCAGCCATCAGCAAGACAGGACTCAGCAGTCCATTCGCTTGCATCGCGAGTCTCCCCACCACTGTGCCCTCGCGCTTCCATGGTTCCCGCACGATCGATTGGATCCTGACCAGGGGGCCGCTCATCGCTTTTGCGCCGAAGCTTCATGATACGATTCGCGCATCGGATCACTACCCCCTCTCGCTCATGTTCCGCTGGAAGTAATTCGTAAATGACTCTGAAGCGGCAACTGATCCTGGCCCAACATGCGCGGCAGGGGCTGTGGAACGACTGCGCCACGCTGCCGGCGCTGGTAACGAGAGCGCGCCAGCACACAGCGATCGGCTGCGTGTTGGCCGATGCCGAGTTCGATTCGGAACGCAACTACACTTTTTGCCGCCAGCAACTGAAAGCTGATAGCGTCATTCCGGCCAAGCGCCGCTCCACGTGCAGGGCATTCCGGGGTACGCCTGCAGATGTGAGAACATTTCCCCGCCCAAAAGTGTGCCCTGAGCTCCCTGATCGAGAGTGTCTTTTCGGCCGTGAAACACAAACTCTCTGGCCGCGCTCCTGGCAGATCTCGGTTTGAGCGCACAGGCTCTAAAAGGTCGCGGAGCTCTCTGATCGATTTCTGTGGGTTTGCGCGTTTTCGGTCAGGCGACGCCACCGGTTAACTGTCAGAAACTGACTCGTGGCGTACACTAACATCAGAGTTATCCAATCTGGGACCACCGTTTCTGACGCTGTTCGGTGGCGAAGATACGAAGATGACTTCTTGCCGACCACCTCTGTTCCGCTTTGACTGGCCGCGTTCTGCGAAAACGGCCATCCAGGGCGTTGGTCTTGCCTGCGCACTGCTCTGCGCAACGCCGACTCACGCTCTCAATCCATCCTTGGACATCAGCCAGTACGGGCACACTGCGTGGCTTGCCCGGGACGGGTTCTCCCAGGGCAATATCGCCTCCATCCTCCAGATGCCGGATGGGTATCTCTGGTTCGGCACGGAACTCGGCCTGTTTCGCT
>Ga0326727_10003870_pt1 | contig 46596 bp, 42 predicted proteins | sample MB2enrmetagenome_FD_207643 | JGI IMG/M metagenome (GOLD analysis project Ga0326727, IMG submission 207643) | Lab enriched peat soil microbial communities from McLean, Ithaca, NY, United States - MB29MY | ecosystem: Environmental > Terrestrial > Soil > Wetlands > Peat | place: USA: New York... | reverse complement strand
ACTTCATCCGCTCGACCGCCGCCAGTCGGAACGCCCCACTATATCGAACCCCGTTGTTCGCCACTCCATGCTCCTTTCACTGCATAGTGTGGCACTCGCGGATGTCTCAGTTTTGGGGTTCACTCCAGTTTTGTATGCAGCAGAGCTGAAAACGCTCTAGCGCAGCGCGGCCGAGAGCAGCAGCGTGGTGCCCAGGCCGGCGACCGAGAGGACGGTCTCCATCACCGACCAGGTGGAGAGGGTTTCCTTGACTTCGAGCTTGAAGAAGGACTGGATCATCCAGAAGCCGGGGTCGTTGAGGTGGGAGAGGATGAGCGAGCCGGTGCCGGTGGCGAGCACCAGCAGCTCGGGGCGCACGCCGATGTGGCCGGCCATGGGCGCCAGCACGCCCGAGGCCACGGCCATGGCCACGGTGGCCGAGCCCATGGAGACGCGGACGACGGCGGCCAGCAGCCAGGCGAGGACCAGGGGCGGCATGTGCGCGCCGAGGGCCAGGCCGACCGTGGCCTGGGCGGCGCCCGAGTCGCGCAGGATGCCGCTGAGGCCTCCGGCGGCGGCCAGGATCACGAGCACGTTGGCGATGGGCTCGAAGGACTCGGCGGTGAGCTTGCGGAGCAGTTCCCGGCCGTGATGCTGGCCGGTCTGGATGCGTCCGCCGAGGGTGAGCAGAGCCGCGAGCACGGCGATCAGCAGGGCGATGTCGGGGCTGCCCACGAAGTGGAGAATCTGGTTGGCGGGGCTGCCGGGAAGGGCGATGGCATCGGCCCAACTGCCAAGGAAGATGAGCGCGACGGGGAGGAGAATGGCCGCGGCGGCGCGGAGGGGGCCGGCGGGCGGGGGGATGGAGGTTGGTTTTCCAGGTTGCAGAGGCGGGAGCTGGGGCGTCCGGGCCCGCGCTTTCGATTCCGCCCGGAGTTCCAACTCGGAATCCGGCGCGGCCTGGGCGGATTCCTGCACGCGGAGTTCGATCTCGAGTTCTTCCTGGAGGGTGGGCGCGAAGAGGGTGAGTCCCTGGTCGGCGGGCTCGGGAGGGGCGGCGGCCGTGCGTTTCATTGAGCGGCGGAGCATGAGCCAGCCCAGGCCGGGGCCGGCCAGGGCGGCGGCGGGCAGGCCGGCGGCCAGGCCGAAGAGGATGGTGCGGCCCAGGTCGGCGTGATATTGCGTAGCGGCCAGCATGGCCGCCGGATGGGGCGGGAGGGTGCCATGGACGATGGAGAGGCCGGCGAGCAGGGGCATGCCGACGAGGATGGGAGGGCGTCCGCTGCGCCGCGCGGCCTCGGCCACGATGGGCATGAGCAGCACCAGGCCGACCTCGAAGAAGACCGGCATGCCGACCAGGATGCCCATGCCGAGGAGAGCCCAGGGCAGTCCCTTGTCGCCGCAGAGCTGGACCAGCGCCTTGCCCAACGCGGTTGCGCCGCCGGAGCTGGCGAGCAGGCGGCCGAGCACGGCGCCCAGGCCGAGCACGATGGCGATGTGGCCGAGCAGGTTGCCGACGCCGGCGGTGAAGGAGAGCGGAACCTGGCGGAGGGGCATGCCGGAGGCCACGCCGAGGCCGAGCGCGGCCGTGGCCAGGGCCAGGGCCGGATGGAGGCGCACCCTGGCGACGAGGAGGAGGAGCAGCAGGACGGTGGCGGCGGCGCAGGCGACCAGGAACCAGCTTGCGGCAGGCGTGGGCGTGGCAAGGTTCACCGGCAGATTATTCCACACCGGGCCAAGGAAGAAGGAAGGGCCGGTTCGGGCGTCCGATGCCCGCATCGGGAAGGGCCCGTCCCGGGAGGAGGCAGCGCCGGTGTGCGCCCTGACACACTTTTTGCTTGCGCGTCTCTGCTACCATAGGGACGATTGCAGTTCCTGCCGCCCGACGGGCTGATTTTCCGCCTTCAGGGGCCTAAGCGCACCGGCGGCTGGAGCCATCCTCAAAGGAGAAACTTCAATGTCTCTAGTCTCCACGCGGCAACTCCTCGACGAGGCCGCCAAGGGCGGTTACGGCGTCGGCGCTTTCAACGTCAACGATATGGAACAGATTCAGGCCATCATGGAAGCCGCGAAGGAAACCAATTCGCCGGTGATCATCCAGGCCAGCCGCGGGGCCCGCGCCTTCGCGCAGGACAACTATCTCTATCATCTGATTCTGGCGGCCAACGAACTGTATCCGCAGATTCCCATCGCCATGCACCTGGATCACGGCAACAGCTACGAGACCTGCGTGAGCGCGATCAAGCTGGGCTTTACCAGCGTGATGATGGACGGCTCGCTGAAGGAAGACGGCAAGACCCCGGCGACCTTCGACGAGAACGTCGCGGTGACCAAGAAGGTTGTGGATTATGCCCACGAGCGCGGCATCGCGGTGGAAGGCGAGATCGGCGTTCTGGGCGGCATTGAGGACGGTCACGGAGCCGGCGGCAGCGGCCTGGAGCACGTCACCGATCCCGACCAGGCGGTCGAGTTTGCCGAGCGCACCGGCGTGGATTCGCTGGCCATCGCCATCGGCACCAGCCACGGCGCCTACAAGTTCACCAAGAAGCCGGACGGCTCGGTGCTGAAGATGGACCTGCTGATCAAGATTCACAACCGGCTGCCCAAGACCCATCTGGTGATGCATGGCTCGAGCTCGGTTCCCAAGGACCTGCAGGACATCATCAACCAGTACGGCGGCAAGCTGAAGGAAACCTGGGGCGTGCCGGTGGAAGAGATTCAGCTGGGCATCAAGAACGGCGTGCGCAAGATCAACGTGGACACCGACAACCGGTTGGCGATCACGGGCGCGATCCGCAAGGTTTTTGTCGAGACGCCGGAGAAGTTCGATCCGCGCGACTACATGAAGCCGGCACGCGCGGCGATGCAGAAGGTGGTTGCGCTGCGCATGACCCAGTTTGGCCAGGCCGGGCACGCGGGCGACTACACGCCGATCTCGATTGCGGATATGGCCAAGGGCTATGCCAACGGCACGCTGAGCACCAAGCCGCTGGTCGCCGCCAAGTAAGCGCGGCAGCGGATTCGGCCGGACCGAAACCCCTGGAACGGGATGCAAAAAAGAGGGCCACTTCGTGCAAGCGAGTGGCCCTTTTCAATTGAGGGAGTGCGATGTTCGTGGCGCTCCGCCGGAAATGGAGTCATTTCCAGAGGGTTCTACATTGGTTCCAATTCTCCAAGGACCATCCCGCAGGGGCTAAAGCCCGCCTTCGCTTTTGCAGCGGTTTGCGGCACGACTGAAGTCGTGCCCTTTCAAAGCACATCCTCGAAAACCTAAAACCCATTTGATTTTGCGGCATTTGCGGCACGACTGAAGTCGTGCCCTGTTACAAAGCGTGAAGATTTCGGCGTGAGGGCAAGTGTTTCCGCAGCCGGTAAAGCTCGCGCTCATTCCAGGTCATTTACGGCACGGCTGAAGCCGTGCCCTTTCAAAGCACATCCTCGAAAATCCAAAGCCCATTCTTTTCTGCGTCTTGCGGCACGAGCGAGGTCGCCCCTTTCAAAACACATCCTCGAAAATCTGCGTGGCGGACCCCCTTAGTGGTGGGTGGTGGTTCCGCTGGAGACCACCACGCTCGAAGCGCCGATGCTGGTGTTGCTGGGGCTGGAGGTGGTGACGGTTGAAGTTCCGCTGCTGGAGGTGGTCATGCTTGTTCCCCCGCGCGCGCCCGCGCCGGCGGAGCCCAGGCTTCCGTTGCCGTGGGAGCCGCCGCCGGTGAAGCCGCTGGCGCGTCCCTGGAGATTGCCGCTGCGGTTGTTGACCGGCGTCATGACGATGGCGCTCTTGCCTCCGTGCATGACCTGGGTGGCGATGAGAAAGTTCTGCGACTGGCGATCGAAGCGGAGCGGCGTGCCCGCGGCATTGGCCAGAGAGCCCCTGCCGGCGTACGCATCCTTGAACAGGCGCACCACGGCATGGGGTTCGTCGGCGCGGGCAAGCTGCGGCATCGGCGCCAGGCGAAACTCCTTGGGCGGCAGCTTGAGCAGTTCGACCGGGCGGCCGGGATCGAGCTGGACCCGCTCGATTGCGAAGCCGTTCCTGTCGCTTACGGCGAAGGCGGTTTCCTTGCGGTTGGCCGGCGGCCGGTCTTTGATGTCGTAGGGATGGAGGGGGACAAAGGCCAGGGTTTTCCCGCTCTTGATCCAGTGGAGGGGCTCGGCATGACGTCGCCGGTTGCTGGCCACCCACACGTAGCGGCGATTGCGCGCAATCCAGCTTCCCGCGTGGCAGACAGCCCAGTCGTAGGGCGCCGGGTTCAGGTTCAGCGGCGAAGCGGCGGCGCCGGGCTGGCCGGCTCCGGCATGAAGTGCGGCGCGGTAGCGAACGGCCGCGGGCAGGCAAGGGAAGAACTCGGGAGATTCCGCATCAGGGGCAGAGGCGGAAGAGCCGGTCTGCCCGCCTTGCGCGGAGGGATGGAAAGCAGCAGAGTCCTGCGGCGCGGCGGCGAGGGCATTTTCCGTGGGCCGGCGATCGGAGACGGCAGCCGGCTGCCAGCAGGTTCCGTAGGGCGCGCAATCGAAGAAGCTGCCCTGGCCGCTCATCTCCGCCATGCCGGGAATGGGCTGCGTCAATCCGGAGGCCTTCATGACATCGGCGATGGCCGCGGAGCGCTGGGCAACGCGGTTCGCGACCCAGCGGTCCCAAGCGGCAAAGGAGGCGGGATCGTTGTAGCCGTCGGAAGCCAGCAGGGCCCCGTCGCGAACCAGGATCGTCTCTCCCCGATCCAGCGGCTGGGTTGGCGCTCCGGGCAGGCGGAGAACGCCGCCATCCAGCGAGGTGATGGCCATGGCGTCCTCATAGCTGTCGATCCGGGCGAAGAACTTCTCGGGATACTTGATGGCGAGGTTGTCGGCGGGAGTCTTGAGGACGAACCATTCGCCGGCCATGAACGGCTTGATGTCGAGGGTGACGGTTCCGGTGAGGAGGGCCAGCTCGCTATAGGGAACGCCGACCGTGGTGTGCAGGTCGTTGAAGGTGAGGGCCGAGTTTTCTCCCAGGTAGAGGGTGGAGGCGTTTTCAAACTCGATTTCGGCGCGGCCGGCTCCGGTGACCAGGCTGAAGCCGGATTCGACAGGAATGCCGGCGACGGCCTTTTCCCAGGGAGCCTCGGCGTTGGCGGGATTCTGCTGGCCCCGCCAGATGCGCACGTCGCCCTCGACGTAGCTGATGCGGACGATCTGGGAGTAGGAGACGTTGGCATGATGTTCGGTGAGGATGAAGAGGGCGCCGGCTTTGAGGCGGGGCGAAGAATCTCCGTTCAAAATCGTTTCGATCTGGTCCAGGGCGCGCGGCTCATCCTGGTGCATGAGGGTGTTGAGTGCCAGCAGCTTCAGGTCGTCGTCCTGGCCGGCGGAGGGTTGGACGGGCCGACCGATCCGGGAGCGAATCTCGATTTCGAGCGCGCCGCATTCGTCGATCCAGCGGCTGGAGGCGTAATAGTGGCGCAGCTCGATGCAGGTGTCGAGGGCCGATTTGGCCTGCCCCTGCTTGTTCTGGGCATAGGCCTTCCAATAGAGGGCTCCATCGGCGTGCTCGCCGCGCTGGCCGGCGACCTTGGCGAAGAGGGACTCGGCATCGGCCCAGCGGCCCTCGTTGATGGCGCGCGTGCCTTCCGCATAGAGGCTGCCGTCCGGATCGCTGGCCGCGAAGGGAGCGCCCTCCATGCCGGCGGACGAAACGGGGGCGGCGAAGGCCTGGCCCGATGCGGCGTGCGCGGTATGGATCAGCGGCGTCGAAAGAAGCACGGCGAGGAATGCGGCGAGAGTTGCAGCCCCGGCCTTCATATGGTTCCTCCATTCGAACGGTATTTTCCTCTTGGCAGCCGGTCGGGCGCTCTGGAGCGCAGCACGCGCACCTCGAAGAGCAGGCCGCTGGCGTTCATTTCATTCTGCAGCCGGAGCAGTTCCGCGGCATCGAGGCTTCCCGGCGGGTTGGCGAGTTCGTCCAGCACGCGGTCCAGGTGGTCGAGGGCCGAGGAGAGAGCGGGATCGTCCTCCTGGCGGGCGTTTTTGCGGCAGATGCGGTTTGCGGCCAGCAGGCTGCGGGCTTCGTCGCGCAAGGGGGAGAACATCTCGGGGCTGTCGGCATCGGCGTGCTTCAGCTCGACCAGCAGCCGCTCCGAGCGGTCCAGATGGTCGCCGAGAACCACCACCACGACGCGCTGGGGCGGAGGCGCAACGCGCTTTTGCGCCAGCGCGGGGCTGGGCTGGACGGGGACCGCGGGCGCGTGAGCGACCGTGGCCTGCTTGTGCTCCCACTGGCGCCCGGCGAAAAAGGCGCAGAGCATCAACACGGCGCAGGCGGCGGCATAGCCCAAGCCCGCGAAGAGGCCGGCCGGCAGCCAGCTCCGCTTTTGTTTTTCGTAGGCGGGGAGAAAAGGCGCGATCGATTGCCAAACCCGCTCGCCATAGGCCGCATCGCGGGCCGGCGGCGGGGCGAAGTCCATCTCGGCCAGGTCGGCCTGGAGCGCGGCGCGGGCGCCGGCGCACTCCGGGCAGGAGGCGAGGTGTTGCGCAGCGGCGGAGTCCGGGGCCTTGCCGTAGTGGTGCTCGATGAGTTGCTCTTCACTCAAATGCTTCATATCCTCACCCTCAAGGGCGCCAGGCGCAGCCGCAGCTTGTGGACCGCGCGAAAAACCGCCTGCTTGGCCGCATTCGGCTGAATGCCGAGGGCGACCGCAATCTCTTCGCAGGTGCGATCTTCCATGTGTCTCAGGACAAAGGCCGTTTGTTCGGTGGGCGTGAGGCTGTGCATGGCCATCTCCTGCAAGGCCCCGATTTCGCCGCTCAGCAGCAGCCGGTCGGGACCGGCCGCCCCGTCCGCCACCTGAATCTCGTTCTGCTCCGGATCGTTCTCGTCGCCCACGCGTCCGGCTTCGCCCAGCTTGCGGCCGCCGATCTTCTCCAGGGCGCAGCGCACCGCGATCCGGTAGATCCAGGTGCCGAAGCTGGAGCGGGCCTCGAAGCTCTCCAGCTTGCGGTAGCCGCGCAGGAACGCCTCCTGCACCACGTCCTCCGCATCGGCATCGTTGCCGGTGATGCGGAAGGCGACCCGGAAGAGAGTTGGGCTATGGCGCACGACCAGCGCTCCATAGGCATCTTTGTCTCCGGAGAGAACCGCCCGGATTGCCGCCTGGTCGTTCTTACCCATGCGAAACATTAGACACGAGTTTTGCGGGCGCGGTTAGGAGAGATTGCGGCGGGGATTTTTTCGATGCGGTCGGGGCCGCGGCCGCCGGCGGGGCCGAGAAGGCGATCGAGGTCAGGGGGCTGCGCGTGCCGGCGAGCAGGATGGCGAGCCAGGGATTCGGCATAGCTCCATGTTAGCGCCGGCGAGGGAGGACGATGCACCCCGCTTTCGATCTCTGGAAACCAGCAAGCGGGCATGAGCCAGCTACGATGGCGTGGGCAACGTGACCGGCTATACTGATTCGGTCATGGGAACGTGGCAATTCACGCCCGATACGCTGAACCGGCTGTCGTCGGCTCTGAATACGGCCGCCTCGAGCCTGTCTCCGCAGTTCGCCAGCAACATCGGCTGCTGGAGCTACGACGCCTTTGGCAACCGCACGCTGGAGGCGATGTCCACCACGCCGTGCGCGAACAATCCGACGCCGGCGAGTTGGGCCAACTACGGCACGAACAATCGGTTCACGACCACGAGCCAGGCGCCCGGCGGCGCCGGCTATGACGCGGCGGGCAACGTGACCTACGACGGCGTCAACAAGTATTTCTACGATACCGACGGGCGCATCTGCGCCTCCCAAAATATTCCTGTCCTCGGCACTACGGTGATGACCGGATACCTCTACGACGCCGAGGGACGGCGCATTGCCAAGGGCACGATCACCAATTGGGGGAGTTGCGACCCGGCCGTCAACGGCTTCCAGGTGATGACCGAGCACGATTACATCCTCGACCTGGGCGGCGAGCAGTTCACCGAGATGGCCATGGACGCGAACAACAGCATGGCGTCGCAGCACACCAACGTTTGGGCGGGCGGCAAGCTGCTGGCCACCTTCGACCATGACGGGCTGCACTTCTATTTCGACGATCCGCTGGGAACGCGCCGCTCCCAAACCGACTATCTCGGCGTGGTGGAGCAGACCTGCTTTAGCCTTCCCTTCGGCGACGGCCTCACCTGCTCCGGCTCCGCGACCACCCCAACTGAACATCAATTCACCGGCAAAGAACGCGACTCCGAATCCGGGAATGACTACTTCGGGGATAGATACTTCGCAAGCTCAATGGGGAGAATGTTGTCGCCTGATCCTGGCAACATTTCGGCGATCTTCCACATGGATGATCCGCAGTCATGGAACGGATATGCGTATGCGCACAACAACCCACTCCGCTTTACCGATCCTTCGGGCGATACATATCAAGTCTGCGATGCGAATGGGAAGAATTGCGTCGATGGCATGTCTGACGAGACGTTCGAGGATGATGAGGCGAAGGACAAGCCCAACGGAGAATATTTTCAAAACGGCACAATGTTCCACAAGGATGCCAATGGCAACAACGTAACAGACGGCACATATAAGCAGACCGACGTTGATATGCCCGGCGATGCAGAGACAAACATCGCAGCAATGGGGCGAATTGCCAGTGACGGCAAAGGCGCGATCAACATGATGTTGACGAACTATGCCACAACCATCGCAACAGCAGGGGTTGGCGAGCTTATTGGACCTGCTGTCTCTGGGTACATACAAGCCAGTAAACTGTCCATGCTCAAGCCGTTGGTCACGAATCCAAAACTTGCTGAGATCGTGGACGAACTTTTTCAAGCAACGGACAAGGTTCCAGGTGGTACAGCAGGCGCGGTTCGGTTCGAGTCTGAATCTGGAATCATGCTCTCTCCCGCAGGTCATGCCCAAGATGCGCAGAGTATCGTAGGCCAGTTAAACAATCTGCTAAAGAATCCGAATACGAGTTGGAGTTCCCGTGATCAGGCAGTGGCAAAGGAACTGATCCGCGATCTTGAGAACTCGCTGAGGGGAAGATGACCAGCATGGAGATTACATCGCAAAATCTGATAGATGAACTTCGGATGGCGTTCCCTGAAATCGAGACTCGCTACCAAGAAGAGGTTCTCTCCTGGAACGGTGAATCTCCGGGGAACTACAACATCTTCGCGTTCGTCTTCAAGCCTTTTATCAAGGAGGAGCTTGCCAAGGAAAACAGCAGCGATTTCCTTGGCAGGTTCTGCGAGTTCCTGGAGCGAGTTTGCTCGTCTGATGACAAAGAAGCTATCAATGTCATCTGGCTGAAGATTTTTAAGTTGCTCTTGGCTGATCCATCAACGGTGAAGCGACTCTGGCCTCTGCTGGGTTCTACAACGAAAGCTAACTTGGCTGATGCAGCGCTACGCTGGGGGCAGGTCCAAAGTGTTCCGGCTGTCGGGTTGATCGATGGCCTGAAACACTGGGCAGGGATGGAGTAGTGTCCTTGCGTCCTCCGCAAGCCGTCCTTCGGGGCGGCTTGCTTGCGTCAGGGGCGAAGCTCGCCGGTTTCTGTGGAGGAACCATGCGCCGATGCGCGGGGGTTCCGGGCTTCTGAAATCCTTCCTTTTATGGGTGACACAAGCACCTGTGCCTCGCCAAAATTCCATCCGAGGCAAGAATGGGTCGAACTCTCGAACACGGTGGTCATTCTGGCGGTAGTTTTCGAATAGGCGAGGGCCGCTTGGGCACTCCAGAGCACCGTGGAGACGTTGCGAAGCATGAGCGGCGAGATCGGCAGACACACCGCTCCAGCCCGTTCTTTGGGTATTCGATGAGAATCCTTCGAAAGGCAGGCTCAGGCGGCAAGATCGTAGCGATGATGCAATCCACCCAATCTAGGGCGGGTGGCCTCGGTTCCCAACCACGATGAGGGTGCCCCCGGTCCCTCGCCTTTGGGGACCGGGGGTATTGATACGATGCAAGCGCAGACTTCAATTCGAATGCCGGATACATTTATGACGCCGCCCGTCGATTGTCTTCTCAGCGCAGCGTCTGCTGTGCCTCGCCAAAATTCCATCCGGAGTCAAAATGGGTCTGAATCTTGAACTCGGTGGTCGTTCTGGCAGTAGTTTTCGGTGGAGAACGAGTTGTTCGGGGACCGCTGAGCACTTTGAGAACATGGCGATGCACACAGAGCGGGGTCGGCAGACATACGTCTTCCGTCGGTTTTTAGGGTTTCGTTGGGCGTTGATCGATTTTCACCTCTTTTGCCCAGTTCCTTGCAAAAAATCTTCTCGGTATCCATAGAAACTTTTTCGCGCGCCTATTTCCTATTCCCTACTCCCTATTCCCTAAGTCCCTGCTCTCCAATACAAAAGCCCCCCGCCAATCGGCAGAGGGGCTTTCGGTTGCGCCGGCTTCGGCCGGCTCAGTTGCTGAAGAGAAGAACGCCGGCGGGCTTCTCGTCGGTCACGCTTTCGTCGGCGCTCACCGGCCGGTAGAAGAGCTGGTTGGCGTCGAGATAGACCTCCAGGAAAGCCGGGCGCGCGGAGATGTTGCCCGCGATCAGGGCCTCCGAGAGAGGATCTTCCACGTAGCGCTGCAAGGCCCTCCGCAACGGCCGCGCGCCGTAGCTGCGGTCGCCCAGCGTCTTCTCCAGAATCCACTTCTTGGCTTCCTCGGTGACGGAGATGGTGATGGACTTCTGCGCCAGATTGGCGTTGAGCTGCTGCACCAGCAGTTCGACGATCTGGATCAGGTCCCCGTCCGACAATGACTGGAAGAGAATGACTTCGTCGAGACGGTTGAGGAACTCGGGATTGAAGGTCTTCTTTACTTCCTGCTTGACCAGCTCCTCCACCTTGTCGCTGACAATGTCTTCGCGATCGCTCTGGAAGCCCAGCCCCTGCTTCTTCATCAGGTGCCGCGCCCCGATATTCGAGGTCATGATGAGGATCACGTTCTTGAAATCCACCGTGTTACCCAAACCGTCGGTCAACTGGCCGTCCTCGAAAACTTGCAACAGGATGTTGAAAACATCCGGGTGCGCCTTCTCGATCTCGTCCAGCAGAACCACCGAATACGGCGAGCGCTTCACGCGTTCGGTCAACTGGCCGCCCTCCTCGTAGCCCACGTAGCCCGGAGGCGAGCCGATGAGCTTCGAGACCGAATGCTTCTCCATGAACTCCGACATATCGAAGCGGATCAGCGCCTTGTCGGAGCCGAAGAGGAAGTTGGCCAGCGTCCGCGCCACCTCGGTTTTGCCCACGCCCGTGGGGCCAAGGAAGAGGAAGCTGCCGATGGGCCGCGCTGGCGACTTCAAACCTGCTCGCGACCGGCGGATGGCCCGCGCCAGCGCGCTGATCGCCTTCTCCTGCGAGATGATGCGCTTGTGCAGTTCTTCCTCCACGCGCAGCAGCTTCTGCGTCTCTTCTTCCTTGATGCTGGTCACCGGAACGCCCGTCCACCGGCTGACCACGTCCTCGATGTCTTCGCGACCCACGATGCCCGAGGCCGAGTCGTCCAGGTGATACTTGTCGCGCAAAGAACGCAGGTTTTCGCGCTCCTTGCGTTCTTCATCGCTATAGAAACGGGCCTTCTCGAACTCATGGTTGGCGATCGCCGAATCCATCCGATGCACAATGAACTTGATGCGCTTCTGCACCTCGGTGATCTCCTCGGGCAGCGAGGTCTGGCGCAGCTTCACTCGCGCGCCGGCCTCGTCGATCAGGTCGATGGCCTTGTCGGGCAGGAAGCGGTCGGGAATGTAGCGGTTGGAGTGGGAAACCGCGAACTCGACGGCGTCGTCGGTGTAGCTGACCGCGTGGAACTTCTCGTAGCGGTCCTTGATGCCGTGGATGATCTTGATGGCGTCGGCCTCGTTGGGCGGCGGCACCTTGACAGCCTGGAAGCGGCGTTCGAGCGAGCGGTCTTTCTCGATGGACTTGCGGTACTCGGCCGGGGTGGTGGCGCCGATGCACTGGATTTCGCCGCGCGAGAGTGCCGGCTTGAGAATGTTCGCCGCGTCGAGCGAGCCCTCGGCCGAGCCCGCGCCGACCAGGGTGTGCAACTCGTCGATAAAGACGATGGAGTTCTGGTTCTCCATCAGCTCTTTCATGATGGTCTTCAGCCGCTCCTCGAACTGGCCGCGGTATTTTGTGCCGGCCACGATCAGCGACAGGTCGAGGCCGAGAACGCGCTTGTCGGCGAGGAAGCTGGGCACTTCGCCGTCGGCGATGCGCTGGGCCAGACCTTCGACGATAGCCGTCTTGCCCACGCCGGGCTCGCCGATGAGCACCGGATTGTTTTTGGTGCGGCGGCAGAGAATTTGGATCACGCGTTCGAGTTCGCCATCGCGGCCGACCAGCGGATCGAGCTGGCCGTCGGTGGCGGCCTGGGTCAGGTCGCGGCTGAACTCGGCCAGCAGGCTCGACTCGCGCTGGCGCGGCTGCGGAGGAACTTTCTCCTGCGTCACGCGGGCCAGTTCCTCGCGAATCTGCGCCAGCTTCAGGCCGCGCTCCTGCAGAATTTCGGCGGCGAAGCACTTCTCTTCGCGCAGCAGGCCAAGCAGCAGGTGCTCGGTGCCGATGTGCTTGTGGCCCAGGCGCTCTGCTTCTTCCGCCGCATAGGCCAGGACGCGCTTGCACTCGTTGGAAAGCGGCAGGTCAACGGAGGTGGAGACTTTCTCGCGAATCGTGGTGTGCGCTTCGATCTGCTTGCGGATCGACTCCACCGAAGCGTGCGAGCGCAGGAAACGGTTGGTTAACGCCTTGTCCTCGCGCAGCAGCCCGAGCAGAAGGTGCTCGGTCTCGATATAGGGCGAGCCGAACTGGCTGGCCTCATACCGCGCGAAGAAGATCACGCGCCGTGCCTTCTCCGTATAGCGTTCGAACATGATGTTCTCCCTTGAACCAGGCTTTCGGCTGGAGTGGCCGTCCGGTTCATTTGCCGGCTTCAGCCCAACCCGCGCGTGCCCTTTCTTTTAACTACGCCGCCGGAAGCGCTGGGAAAATACAACTTTCGCCCCGAACAGCCCTTTGGGATGGTTGCGAAGCCCTCTTCCGCCCGACAAGTCCCTGGCGGTCGTGCTGCCTTGAGACTTCCACCCTGCCCTGACAGCCTGTCTGGGATGAAAAATAATCCGTTTCCAGTCTGTCTACACATTAAGACTCAAATACCACCCGGAATGGTGCTTTTTCCGCTCAACCTGCCCAGCGGAAGTACCGTTTGGGGAGTATACGCTAGAGCGGTTCTCCAATTCACCTGCCCTGGCGAACTGGGTGCGAGTCGGCTTTTCCTTAAAGGAAAAGCCGCTCGGCGGTTGTGGTTCCGGGGTACGGCAATTGGAAAATCGCTAGAGCGGAGCCAGCCGCCCACTCTCCAGGCGCAAAGCCCGCGTACATCGTGCGGCCAGATCCAGGTTGTGCGTCACCAAAATAGAGGTGAGTCCGTGGCTCGCGTGCAGCCGTTCAATCAGTTCGAAAACGCGGCCCGCGGTGGTCTCGTCCAGGTCGCCGGTGGGCTCGTCTGCCAGCAGCAGACGGGGATTGTTGACCAGCGAGCGGGCCAGGGCCACGCGCTGCTGCTCGCCACCGGAGAGTTCGCCGGGCCGATGATCGCCGCGATCGTCCAAGCCAACCTCCCTGAGCCAGTCCGCTGCCACCGCCAGCGCGTCGCGCTTGGCTACGCCGCGGGCCAGCAGCGGCATGGCCACGTTTTCCAGCGCCGTAAACTCCGGCAGCAGGTAATGGAACTGCCAGACGTAGCCAATCTCCCGGTTGCGAAAGGCCGCGGCCTCGCGCGGGGAGAGATGGGCCACGTCGATTGACGCGCAGTATACCGTTCCCGCGGAGGGCGCATCAAGAGCGCCCAGAATGTGCAAAAGCGTGCTCTTGCCGGCTCCGGACTGGCCCACAATGGCCACCATTTCGCCGGCCTCCACCCGAAGGCTGAGCCCCTCAAAGAGGTTGAGCGTGCCGCGCGCGGTGGTGTAGCTCTTCTTGAGGCCGCTGACCTGGATGATGGGAGGAAGAGCGATCCCTTCCCTGCCCTCCGGCCGCAACTGGGATTCCCGCGCGGTGCGGGTGGCCTGGCCGGCGGCCGCTGGAGTGGTTTGGGTCATCCTGTTGGCTCTATTTTACCGTGCGAGGGGTGAATCCCGCGCGGGAAGGGGGAAAGCTCGTTCCAGTTGCAAGGTCTCCGTGCCCCATCCTTTCGCCTTTTTTCTGGCGAACGGGTGGGAGAGTACCAAAGCGAACCGGGTCAGAGTTTGGGAATCGCCGCAGGATTCAGCCGCGCGATGCGGCCGTTGGGGCCGACGACAAACGGCAGCGAAAGCGCGTTCCAGTTGCCGTTGTCGAGCGGCTGCCAGGTTTTGCCGTCGTCGCGGCTGAGATCGGAGCCGTTGGTTCCGGCGGTGATCCAGAGCTTGAGGGACGCGGACCATTGCACCGCAGAGCGGTAGCCGTGAGGCGGGGTAGCGGAGGCAGTCCAGTGTTCGCCGCCATCGGAGGACCAGGCGGCAGTGCCGACACTTTCGTTGGGTTTGGTGTAGTCACCGCCGACGGCAATGAATTGCCAGTTTGGGATGTATGTCCCTTTGCCACCCTTAAAGAGGACTTCCGTCAGAGGATTATGAGAGTCGCGATAGGCAATCGAGAAGACTCCGGAATTATCATTCCCGCCGGCAAGGGGTATGGGGATCGCCTTCGACCAAACGAATCCGTACGCCTCGGCTCCAGGCTGAATGACGTCGGGCAGATCATTGAGCCCTTCGAAGATTCTAGCTCCGCCCTTGCCGCCGATGCCGATCCATCCGTATGAAAAATTCTCCGCTTGCTCGGCAACGCTTGCTGGATCTCGCTGAGGAGGAATAACCAAAGATGAATTGCTAGCCGCAAATGCTGCCCCTCCTTCAACTCCAGGATCGATCAAATCCGCATGGCGGACAGGCCAATGTTCCCAATGTTCTCCGCCGTCACGCGTTTCGAGCGTAAGGAATTTGGCGGTCTTGAGCTTTTGCTTCCAATGCTTCTTGTAGAAATCCATGAATGCGGGATTATCTCGCGCAAACGGCATCGACTTTACCGGATCACCCAACAGAAACCCATGCTTCCGGTCCCAAAAGGTGAAGGCATCATAGAACCCAACCGGATCGGTATTCTTCAGCAGCAGCGTCCACGTCTTGCACCCATCGGCGGTCTTGTAGAGCCGGCTTTTTTCTCCCGGACCGGAAGCCATAACGATAGCTGTATCGGCATCCCAGGTCTGCACGCCACGAAAGTCCAGCGTGGCCCCATCTTTATCCGCGTCCGGCACCGCGCACTTCTGCCAGTGCGCCCCGCCGTCGGTGGTCTTGAGCACCGTTCCGCCGGTGCCGCTGGCCCAGGCTATCGTTCCATCGACTGAGTCGATTCCGCGCAATCCGGCAGTCGTCCCTGAGTCCTGCATCTGCCAGGCCGTTGGCGCCGGAGATTGGGCGGCGGCGATGGATGCGACGGCGAGGGACAGCACGAGCCGGATGAGTTGCATGGCTGGAATTATATGGGTCCGACACCAATCGAGGCCCGGACCGAGGGGTACAAGAGAAACCGCAGCTCCTTCGACTGCGTTGGGCGCACATTGCGCGCCCAACTCCGCTCGGGATGACACTCGATTGCCGGCAACGCCACATGCGTGCCGCAGATCACTTAGGGCGAGAGAAAGAACGTCTATAACGGGGTTCGACTTGTGAACAGAGTGCAAACCATCTCCTCGCTGGCGCTGGTGACGGCCCTCATGGCCGGCTCGATTGCCGCGCATGCGCAGCAATCGTTCTACGAGCGGTTCCGAGCGCACAACGCGCACATGGCCGCGCTGCAACCGCCCATGGTAACGCCGCTGGTGGAGGCCGATCCGCGGCTGATTCAATACTTGCGGGTCGCCTTCTCCAACGAGTACACCGCCGCCGGCACGCAGACGGTGAGCTACGGCAATGGGCGCGGTGGCGGCGTGATTGCCGGCAATCGCTTCGAGTTCGACTATCTGCCGCCGCCCTACATCCAGCACAACACGGCCGCGGCGAAAGACGGGCTGGGCGACACCTCCTTGGTGGGCAAGATCCGCATCGCTTCGGCCGACGCCGAGCACGGCAACTTCGACATGGCGGCGATCCTGAGCCACAGCTTTGCCACCGGGACCTACAAGAACGGCGCGCTCACCGACGCCTGGGGCCCGACCCTGGTTGGCTGCCTCGGCTTCCGGCGCTTCAATGTGCAGTCCGCGCTGGGCGGCGCGATGCCCGCGGGCAAGATCGCGGAGCAGGGCCGCTCGATCGCCTGGAACGCCCTGACGCAGGCACATGTCGCCGCGCAGGTGTGGCTGGAGATCGAAAACAACGCCACTTTCTACTTCAGCGGCAGCCACGACGGGAAGATGCAGAACTTCGTCACCCCCGCGGCCTTTTATGTGCTGCGGCGCAAGGAGTGGAAGCCCACGCATCCCGTTTTCGTCTTCAATAGCGGCATGCAGATCGCGACCTCCGGCTTCCACACCTGCAATCACAACCTGATCGCGGAGATGCGGATTCTCTTCTAAGCGGATGGTCAGTATTCGATCTTGTTCGTCGCGGCGAGCCAGGCGACAAAGCTGGCCCAGGCTTCGTCGCCGAGCAGTTGCGTAGCCGGCAACCTGCGCGCAGCCTGGTCCTTGCGAAACTCGGCGTAGAGAACCGCGTCGTCGAAGCCGGCGCGGGCCGCATCCTCCGCGCTGGCGCCGTAGTAGATTGCGTCGATCCGCGCCCAATAGGCCGCCGCAAGGCACATGGGGCAAGGCTGGCAACTGGTGTAGAGTTCGCAGCCGGCCAGCGTGAAGACGCCCAGAGCCCGGCTGGCCGCTCGGATGGCATTGACCTCGCCGTGCGCCGTGGGGTCGTGGCTCGCCGTTACCGTGTTCACGCCCTCGGCCACCACCTGACCGTCGCGCACAATGAGCGCTGCAAACGGACCGCCCGCGCCGGCGAGCACATTTTGCGTGGCCAGGCGAATGGCGCGGCGCAGAAACTCCGGATTGGCCTCGGCAGCCATCGGGGCCAGTGTACAGCAGCGCAACTTCACCGCGGGGCGGTCTCTGGCCGCGTGCCCGCCCGCGGTTCCACATTTCGTCCCGCATTTTGCACATCGGACATACACTTGGCAACCGAAAAACGTAAATTCTCTGTTGAATTCACCCCCCCGGACGGTATCCTGTATATACCCCGTAGGTCAAAACCGTAATCAAACCGGCAAACGAGCGCAACTCGTCAGAGTTTCTTATCTCTTCATTTTTGAAATTGAACACAGAACACCAGAGTCTCCCATCGGCCCAGCGGTCTCTTGAGCGCCTGCAGGGGACAGATGGAGAAATCTACATTCAGAGGCAGTGCACCTTGAGGTATTCCATGCGGATTCTTTCCTGTCGTTTTCCCCGGCTGCTGGCGATTGCCGCGGCCGCTGCGCTGTGCGGCATTTCGCTTCTTGCACAGCAGACGCTTGGCGGCATCACCGGCGAGGTCACAGACGCCTCGGGCGGCGTGATTCCCAACGTAACGGTCACGGTGGTCGGCGAGCAAACCTCATTGACGCGCACGGTAAAGACCAATGGCGCCGGAACGTATACCCTGGTGAATCTGCCCATCGGAACCTATACGTTGACATATACGGCCGACGGCTTCGAAGTGCAGAAAACGCAGCACATCGCCGTCCAGGCCGACCGCACGGCCACTGTCAACGCCGCACTCAAGGTGGGCCAGACGACGGAAACCATCGAGGTGGAAGCCTCGCCGCTGATGAACGCCGTGGACACCACCAACGGCTACGTGCTGGACAATGCGGAGATCGATCTGGCGCCGCTGCCCACGGGCAGCTTTACCGGGCTGGCGATTCTCTCCACCGGCGTGAGCGCGGAGCTGGCCGGCGGCACGGGCGTCAACTCGGGACTGGGCAATGCGCCCATCTGGGCCAACGGGCAGCGCGACACCTCCAATACGTTTCTGCTGAACGGCGTGGACGCCAGCAACCTCTTCAACGGCAAAAGCACCAGCCAGGTGGGCTCGGCGCGCGTGGTTGAAAACGCGGGAGGCGGCAACAACGGCGCGGGCGGCGTCATCCAGAGCAGCGCATCGGTTTATCTTTCCATCGGCAACGCCATCCCCAGCCCGGCCCCTGAAACCATTGAAGAAGTCCGCGTAAACGCCTCGATGTACGACGCCCAGCAGGGTTCCACCGCCGGCGCGCACCTGGACATGAGCACCAAGTCCGGAACCAATCAGTTCCACGGCAACGCCTACATCCATCGCGGCACCAGTTGGCTCAACGCCGCGCCCTTTTTCTTCAACCAGGACCCCGACATTCCCGCCAACCAGAAGGTTCCCGAACTGCACCGCTACACCGCGGGCGGAACGGCGGGCGGCGCGCTGATCAAGGACAAGCTCTTCGGCTTCGTAGGCTACCAGCACCTGCACGTTTCCGACCAGGAGATCGGCTATTCGCGCTTCTCGGTTCCCACCGGGCTCTCGGACGACCGCAGCGCCGGCGCGCTGGCCGCGGTGGCCAATGCCGGCTGGTGCCCTATGCCTTCATACTGCCCGCTGGGAACTCCGCTGACCGGCGCCGATCTGAATAACAATGCGGTGAACCCCGGCAGCAGCGTCGCCTACTCCCTGATGAACCAGCCCGCCGTGGACGGCGAGGCCGGCAAGTGGTTGATTCCCAACCCCACCGGAGTCGCGACCGTCAGCCATCCGTATAACGTGTCTCTTCCCGGCACGGCTTACTTTGTCGCCGATCAGGTGGTCTCCGATCTGGATTGGAACGCCAGCCCCAAGGACACCCTGGCTCTCAAGTACTACTACCAGCACGATCCGACCACCGCCCCGTACGCCTTCTCGAATGTGCCGGGCTTTGCCCAGCACATGGATGCGGGCAGCCAGGTCTTCTCCATCAACAACGTCAATCTGCTCAAGCAGAACCTCAGCGTGACGGAGACGCTGGGCGCGATCCGCGAAAAGATCTACTCGACCAACGAGCAACCCTTCGGCCCTTCGACCGTGGGCGTGAATAACCTGGGCTCGCCGTATTACGCCGGCGTCTCGATCGTGGACATCCTGGGCTACAATACCCCCCCCGGAACCAGCATTCAGACGCTCAACATCGGCCCGGGATCGAATCAGAGCTCGCTAACCGGCGTCTTTCAGAATCGCCTGATGCCCTCGGGCAACGCCATCTGGACCATCGGCAATCACACAGTGGCATTCGGCGGAAGCTGGTCGCACTCGCAGTTGAATCCCCGCGACCAGCGGCCCGGCGTGGCAGGCACTACCGCTTCGGCGGACTTCGGCCAGTTTGTTCAGGGGCTCATCACCACCAACGAAGACTTCCAGACCAGCACCTTCCTGCAGGGCAACGGCGACCGCTATTATCGCGCCAACCAGACCGGCCTCTATCTGCAGGACAAGTACCAGATCCGGCCCAACTTGAGCCTGACGGCCGGCATCCGCTGGGACCTGAACGGGGCATTCAGCGAGAAGTACGGCCACCTCTACAACTTCGACCCCAGCAGCTTCGATCCGGGCACGGCCGCCAATCCCAACAACCCTTACGGCACCTTCAACAACAACGGATACGTGATCGCCAAAAACTCGAACGACACCACGCTGACCGGGCGGCAATGGGGCATTGGGCCGCGCCTGGGCTTCGCCTGGTCCCCGGAGCGTTTCAACAACAAGGTTGTGGTACGCGGCGGGAGCGGCTTCTACTATGACCGCGGCGAGCTGTTCACCTATTTCTCGCCCGGCTATGCGGCAGGCGAAGTACACGGAGGACCGTTCGGCGTGAGCCAGTCGCAGCCCTTTGTGAATGCGCAGACCTGCAACACCGCCGACCTGACGTATTACAACGGCTATATCCCCACCTGCGATCCCGCCGACGCCAACCTGTCCGATCCGTGGGGCTCGGTGCTGGGACCGGCTCCCACGGGCAAGGCCTCGGATATCACGCAATACTTGCCCAACGCCAACGCCATCGCCAGCGGGGCAATTCCCTTCACCATGGGCGCCTACGACCCCAAAAACAAGCTGCCCTATTCGATCAACTACACGCTCGACATCCAGTGGCAGCCGCGCGCCGATATCGCTGTCGAGATCGGTTACGTGGGCAACCTGGGCCGCCACCAGGTGATTCCGGTACCCTTCAACCAGGCCCAGATCGCTAGCCCTGGCAACCCCATCCGCGGCCAGAATTATAGCTATGGGTACACCGTGGTCAACTCCAGCTATACCCCGCTCACGCTGGCGGACGGGAGCAGCTACCTGACCACCTACGAGGGCGGCAACGTCGATCTGCGCGTTCCCTATATCGGCTACTCGTCGGAGTCCATCGACTTCAGGGCGGCGGGCATCTCGCAGTACAATGCGCTGCAGGCCCACGTGGACAAGCGCCTGAGCCACGGCTTCACGACAGGCGCGTCGTACACCTTCTCCCACGCCACCGATGAACAGAGCGCGCTGGGCCTCTTCTATAACGGCGACAATCCGGACAATCTGCGCGGCGGCTACGGCCTTTCGGACTTCGACCGCAAGCACGTGCTCAACTTCACCTACACCTATGAGTTGCACAAGTTCTACGCCGACGATACGCTCAAGGGAGCGCTCGCCAATGGCTGGAGCTTGAACGGCATCACGGTGCTGCAGAGCGGGCAGCCGTTCAGCGTGATCGACTACACCGGCGCGGTGGGCAGCATCTACTACAGCGTCTTCGACGGCGTGAACAACCCGGTGGTTCCGCTGGCTCCGGGCTGCACACCGAAGAGCGCCGTCACCGGCGCCTCGGGAGCGTGGGGCGCTAACGACCCCGCGCTGAAGGCGTCGTGCTTCACGCTTCCGCTGCTCAACCCCGGAGACCTCGATGGCGCCGTTCCTGCAAATGACCCGTATGAAACCACCTTTGTATCGCACGGACAGCGCAATATCTTCCGCCAGGCGCCGCAGAAGCGCGCGGATATGTCGCTGGTGAAGCTCACCTCGATCGGGGACCGCTACAAGTTGCGTTACACCTTCGATGTATTCAACCTGACCAACACGACCAGCTTCGACGTGACGGGTGAGAACGTCTCGCAAAACGCGGACTATAACAACTTCCCCATCTCGGGAACGCCGGCGATGCCCACCAGTTGCGACAACTCGAACCAGGGCCTTTATAGCTGTCCCGCGGGCTTGGGCATCACGCTGCACACCATCGGCAGCCCGCGTCAAATCCAAATGTCTCTGCGTCTGGATTTTTGAACCAAGGCTGCTCGCAAACCAGCAGAAGGGCGTCCGCGCAATCCGCGGGCGCCCTTCGCGCGTGTGCGGCATGTACCATCGAGAATGGGATGGATACTCCGACTTTCAGAGTGCGCATGAGAAAAGAATTTCGCCTTTCTTCAACTCTCGCTCTTTCCGCCTGCTGCGCGCTGGCCACCTGGTGCGCAGAGCCCAAGCCGCAGCGAGATACGAAGGAGCCGCAAATCCGGATCGAGGTGCGAGATGGGCAAGGAGCAAGGGTTGCGGGCGCCGACTCCGCGCGGGCAACCTCTGCGACGCTGGTTTACGAACGGGAGTATCAGCCCGGCGATCGCATTCTCATTCGCGGAGCCGGGCAGATTGCGGTTCGGCTGAATGAGGCGATGCCGGAGTGCCGGATCGATCTTCCCGATCGTCCCGACGGAGAATTCTCCTTCGAAATTCCTTTCGGTCACGGCGAGAAAGAGTCGGGCAGCGGGTATGCACCGGAAGCGTTTGCGGGAACGCGGCACCGGGTTGTGGTTCGCGCGCTGCGGGCGCGGGAACTGGCCGTCTACCGCAACGTCGCACTGAATCCCTGCGACCAGAGGCAGTCGGACGACGCGCGAGTGCCGGGCCAGAAGCGCTCGCCGGCCTTCCCTCATGCCAGTTCCAATAGCGTCACCCGGGACTGGCCCGACTTCGAGGAGCGCAACGCGATTGACGGAGTGACAGAAAACGGCCATCACGGCATATGGCCCTATCAATCGTGGGGCCCGGAGCGGCGCGACGATCTGTGGTGGAAGATCGACTTTGGCCGGCCGGTCGAAGTGGACAAGATTCGGCTGATGAACCGTGCCGATTTTCCGCACGACAGCTACTGGAAAAGCGCGATCGTGGAGTTTTCCGACGGCGGACGGCTGCCGATTCAAATCGGTCCCTCCGCCGCATTCCAGGAGTTTCGATTCCCCACGCGGCGCGTCACCTGGATGCGGCTGACCCGCCTGGTTGCGGCCGATCCGGCAAAGTACGCGAGCTTTGTAGAGATTGAAGTCTGGGGGCGCGACTCCCGGTAATGTGATGTGACAGGGGAGCGTGAAGTCGTGCCCTGACACCCATAGCCGCTCCGAGAGCGCTTATCCGCAAACTGTCAACCCGCCAAGTGCGTTCACGTTACCGACTATCGGCCAAGTCCGGCGCCCTTTGTCTTCCATGCCGGCGCAATGCCTGACCCCCAAGTTAGCTTGATCCTTGTCGGACCGCCGCTTCCGCCACTGGTCTCTGACCGGATGAAGTCAGTTGTTTCATAGCGGAACTTTCGTCGAGCTTTTCTGCGTGTAAACTGCCAGTTGATTCTCACCTGTTCCTGGTTCATCTTTCTATCCCAGGTTCTGGCTTGACGGTGCAGTTCTGTCAACGTAGGGATCGAGCGACGTCCCAAGCATCGTCGGCTGAACAGGCTGATCTCGATCTCGGCTTGATTCAGCCAACTGCCATGTTTTGGTGTGTAATGAACTGTAAACCGGTCCCAGAGCAAACCGCCGATTCTTTCTCCGTAGCGATCGACCAGTGCCTTACGCCGATGCGAGTTCAGATTGTCCATCACCAAGTGGATGGTGTCAGCCTCCGGGTAGGCGGCAACGATCTCTACCAAGTAGCCGGCGAACTGCGCCGCGGAGCGGTTGGCCGTAATCCTGGTGAAGTGGCGGCCAGCCTCGGGCTCGACGCCGCAAAAAAGCGTTGGCTGTACCGCGGCGTTCATACTCGCAGTCACGTCGCAGAATTTGTCCTGGCCGCATCGGACGCGGCGGACGGACCTCGGCGTGCAGTACTACCGGCTTTTCGTCCACGCACACCACCGGTTCGCTCTTCGAGAGCGACTCTTCGTAAATCGCCAGCACTTCTTCCATGTGTGCGATGTAGTCCCGATTCAGTTCGGCCACACCACATTTTTTCCCGCCACGGCTTCAGATCGTGACTCTGGAGAAGGATGCGGATCGTCTCCCGGCCCACCGGTGGAGCCAGTTTCCGCCGCGCCGCCTCGGCAGCGATCAGCCGCACCGTCCAACGGACTCTGCCCTCTGGAGGCGCCGAGCAAACCAGGGCCACGATCCGCTGACTTTGCTTCACATTCAGGGCTCGCTGCTTGCCTGGACGCGGCTTCTCGTACAGTGCCGCATCCAATCCCTGTTCCTCGCAGCGTCGGGCGATGGCTCGTACGGTCGTCACTCCAGCACCCGAACTGACCGCCGCCTGAACCGCGCTCTGGCCCTGATCCAGTTGACGCAAAATCCAGGCGCGTCGCAGCACGCGCGCTGACTCCCGCCCTTTGCTCAGCATCTCGCCAATACGCCGCCGGTCCTTCCGACTCAACGCAACATGCACCTGATGGTAGACAGACATGCTGTCGATTTGCTGCCTTTTACACGGCCTGACAAGTATCCAATAAGATTCATCTTCATCCGGTCGGAAACCTAGCGACAACAGCGGAATGGAGTGGGCAGAAAACCCATGACGGGAATTGGAGGATGAAGCCTCAACGATTGCAATCTTCTGTTTCATCCCAACTCTGCCGGCAAGGACGCGGCCGGCGCGGCAAAAGCGTTCCGACCTTGCCGCCGGCAACGGCCCGAGAGCTTCGTCTTTCCGCTATTCCGCTGCATGAAAAATCTTTCTTGTTCGCCGCGATCCTGGGATTTAAGCCAAGCCTGCCCCCTCGAAGCCGGGTTGCGCGGATGCGCCTGCTCCGATTCGTGCGCAGTCCCTCTTGACATGCCTCCGATTTGGCTTTACGCTACGAAGACTTGGTGAGCGACCAAACGGTTGGCGACTCACCAGCGAAGGATTTAGCAAAGGATTCAATGGCCCACTACTTCACTCCCGCGATGTGTCTGTGCTGCTGTCAGGGCTGCGCTGCGCGGGCGTGTACTCTGGGCTAGATTCCGAAACAGGAATTACGAACCCCGACGACCCACCCGCCAGAAGGCGCGGTGGGTTTTTCATTTTCAGCAAACAGTCGATGGGCGCGGCCTCTGCCCGCTACCGTCCACTGTTCGAATAGAGCGCCGGTGGCGAAGTGGCTAACGCGCAGGTCTGCAAAACCTGTATTCGCGGGTTCAATTCCCGCCCGGCGCTCCAAGTTTCAGTCTGAAATACAAATCGAGCTCTTCGGAGAATGCATCTGTCGAATTCCGCTACTCTTTCCCGGCGCGGGCTCTCGCTCGACGTCTCTGCCGTCGTGCTTGCCCTCTCCCTGGCCCTGCTCGTTCGCCTCAACCTCATACCGCCGATCAAGTGGTAAAGCCTGTCGACCGGAAATGCACTGCCGCGCCGGACGACGAGAGCAGGCGACGTGATTAAGACTTCGGTATGGCTCCCGCTCAGTCTTTGCCCGGTCTGAGCAACCGTTTCAACTCATCGATCGTTTCGGCCCAACTAAGGAGATCGAAATGGCTACTGCCGACACGGCGGCCTATTCCACCAGCCTGGAGAGCCCCATTGGCCTCGGCCGTCGCATGGCCTCTCTCGCCCCGGCCTTCTGCTGCTGGTTGCCGTAGGCTATGCGGGAAAATTCATCGAACAATCCATCGCCGCTTACACCAAGGCGCATCACGTTACCTTTCCGAATGTCGAATATGTTCTTTGGGCCATCGTCATCGGGCTCGTTATCGCCAACACCGCCAAGCCGGCCATCGACGCCGAGGACGAAGACGCCTCGTATGCCATCGCCGCGATTCTCGCCCTCGGTGCCATTTCGCTCTTCACCTTTCCGCTGATCGGCCACTCGCTGCACCTGAGCGACATGGCCTATGGTCTTTGGACAGGCCTGGCCGTGGACAACACCGCCGAGGCCACGGCCGCCGGCGCACTCTACTCCGACGCCGCCGGCAAGGTCGCTGTCCTGGCCAAGACCACGCGCAACGCTCTCATCGGCTTTATCGTGCTCGGCTATGCTCTCTACTGGTCGTCGCGCAGCCAAGCGCGGGCAGTCGGCAACAAGGCCGCCTTTTTGTGGCGCAAATTTCCGAAGTTCGTTCTCGGGTTTCTCTTGATCTCGCTGTTGGCCACACTGGGCTTCTTTGCCAAGCCGCAACTGGCCAGCCCGGCCAGTTCCACTTCCGGCGCGCAGGCCGGATAGGCATTCAGCTTGCGACCCTTCAGGATGCCGGCGGCAGCTAGCAACTGCGGCCCGTGGCAAAGAGCGGCGATAGGCTTATCGGCCTGGTCGAAGTGGCGCACGATCTCCAGCACCCGTGCATTCAGCCGCAGATACCCCGGCGCGCGCCCACCGGGAACCACCAGTCCGTCGTAGGCCGCGGGCTCGATCGCGTCGAAGTCCGCGTTCAAAACGAAGTTATGCCCGCGCTTCTCTGTGTAGGTCTGGTCGCCTTCAAAGTCATGGATCGCCGTGCGAACCTGCTCGCCCTACTTCTTGCCGGGGCAGACCGCATCGACGGTGTGGCCCACCATCTGCGGGCCTGAAAAGGGACCATGATTTCGTAGTCCTCAACGAAATCGCCGGCCAGCAGCAACAGCTTTGCGGATTTCATGGCAAGTGCCCGCTCCAAGTTTGCCACGAAGCCCAAGGCGACTGGCCTCCCTTGCGCCGATTTTTATCGGCAGGCGGCTGCCGGGCGGGGAATGGAGGCCAGGAGCATTCCGCCGATCAATCGATCCCGAACTTTGCCTGAATCCTTTCCAGGGTGGCTCCCTTGGTCTCGGGATAGATGAACAGAACCACCAGGAACTGCACGACCATCATCGCCGCAAAGAAGAAGAAGGGATAGGCATTGGAGCTGGCCGCAATCATGGGAAAGACAGCGGCGATGACGGCATTGGTGATCCAGTGAGAAGAACTGCCGATGCTCTGCCCTTTCGAGCGCACCCGGTTGGGGAAGACCTCGCTGATGTAGACCCAGATGACGGCGCCCTGGGAGATGGCGAAGAACCCGATAAAGCCGATGAGAAAGTAGAGCAGCAGCAGGGAGTGCTGGTGGTAGAGAAAGAAGCGCGCGATGCCGGTGAGGCAGACAGCCGTGCCCACCGAACCGATGAGCAGCAGCGCCTTGCGCCCGATCTTGTCGACCAGAGCCATGCCCAGGAGCGTGGCGGCAAGATTCATGGCGCCGATCCACACCGCCTGCAGGTCGCTGGAGACGCGGCTGAAGCCGGCGGCAAAGAAGATGTCGTTCAGATAATAGAGAATCGCGTTGATTCCAGAGAGCTGGTTGAACATTCCGATAGAGATGGCGAGAAAGATGGGCAGGAGGTACTTCTTCTGGAAGACGGGCTCGTGCCGGTTTGCCCGGTCGAGATGGATGGACTGGACGATCTCTTTGAGTTCTTCCTCGGAGTTCGGCGTGCCAATCAGTTCCAGCACCTCGCGCGCTTCGTCGAGGCGATTCTGCGTGACCAGCCAGCGGGAACTACTGGGGATGAAGAAGAGAAAAAGCAGGAAGAAGGCCGCCGGCACGGATGCCACGCCCAACTGCCAGTGCCAGGTGGAAGGACCGGAGATGAGTTGGGCGAAGACGAAGTTGGAGAAGTAGGCGAGAAGAATGCCGATGACGACATTCACCTGGAAGGCGCCGACCAGGCGCCCGCGCCACTTGGCCGGCGCGATCTCGGCTATATAAACGGGGCCCAGGACCGAAGACCCGCCGACGCCGATGCCGCCGATGACGCGGAAGGCAAGCAGGGAGGGCCAGCTCCAGGCCACCGCGCAGCCCAGCGCGGAGATGAGATAGAGCGCGGCCATGATGCGCAGTGCGCCGCGTCCGCCCAGCCGCTCGCCCAGCGTTCCCGCTGTCATGGCTCCAAAGACCGTGCCCCACAACGCAATGGAGACGGTAAGGCCCAGCTTGGCGGGAGTCAGGCTGAAGACCGCGACCAGCGCATGCGTTGTCCCGGCGATCACCGCCGTATCGAACCCAAAAAGAAGTCCTCCCAGTGAACCTACAAGGGCGCTCTTGACCAGATACGTATTCAGCTTCACGAATTTTCCTCAGAAGTGCAGTTGACTCGACGGCCGCGCCAGCAAAGGCTTTTGCGGAGTTGGGGGCTCACGCTGTGAGCCGGTCGGGCGAAATGGGCGTCAATGACCAAACGGAAAGGCTCGCGATCTTCGCTGTCTTGCCTGTCCAATTCATGCGCAAGGCGGGCGCGATATCTCCCGCGGGATAGAAGCGCTTCGTAAAGGCGATGCTGCCGTTCACAAACACTTCGATCACCGAGCCATCGACATAGAGATGCAGTTCCACGTTCCCGTTCGCCGCGGGAGCAACGGGAAGCGGGCGGGCATCGATCGATACCTGGCCGGCGCGGAGCGGATCGTACCGCAGAGAGAGCCAGGGGGCCGCTTTTCCACCAGAATCCGAAAGAACCAGTTCAAAGGGCTCCGTGGCGTTTTGCACCGTACACAAGATTTCGCCGCTGCATCCTTCGAGGCTCATGGCCTCGATCTGGCGGCGGTTGCTGTCTTCGTCCGCGGTGACGGAGAGGGTCTGTACGCGGCCGCGAAGTTGATTCACCTCTGCCGCAACGCCAATCCTGAGCCGGCCATCCGCGCCCATCGAGAGCACGCGCGGCAACGACATCAGGCCCGCCCAACCGGCGGCCTTGTACTCTTCGAGCGGGCGCGTCTCTGGAATCCAGCCCCAGAGGATGCGCTTTCCCGACGAATCCAATTGGGTCTTGGCGGCATAGAAGGACCCGTAATCCAGAATGCCGGCCTGGTCGGCGTGGAAACGCATGGTTTTGGGATCGAGCACGCCGCTTTGCCAGTAGACTTTTCCCGAAGTGGAATAGAGGAGAACATGCCGGTCGCCCAGGGCAAAGAACTCAGGACACTCCCAAACCTCCCACGGATCGAAGGCATCGAACGCACTCGCGCCATTCTGGTTCCGGCCGGCGAGAACGTGCACATACTCCCAGTTCCGCAAATCCCGGGACTTGTAGAGAAGAACGGCGCCGCCGCGGTTGGCGATACCGGAGCCGAGCACCATATACCACCCGTCGCCCTGGCGCCAGGGGGATGGGTCGCGAAAGCCGTTGACCTCGAGTTCCGCCGGCGGCGCGGCGATAACTGGCGCGGGCAGCTTCGTCCAGGTTCTTAATTCGGGATCGTCCGACGTGGCCAGACACTGGGTTTCGCGCAGGCTGTGCGCGCCGTCTTTGATGGTGGCTTGGTCGGGCGGTGCGGCATGAACGCCCGTATAGAGGATCGCCGCCTTTCCGTCCAGGACCGCGGTGGTTCCGGTAAAGCAGCCATCCGCATCCGGGCCGGAAGCCGTTGGGGCAAGAGCCACGGGAAGATGCGTCCAATGAACCATGTCGGGGCTGATGGCGTGGCCCCAGTGCATGTCTCCCCAGAAGGCGCCATCCGGGTTGTGTTGGTAAAACATGTGATAACGGCCTTTGAAGAAGACCGGCGCGTTGGGATCGTTCATCCAATTAGCCGCCGGCAGAAGATGAAACTGCGGGCGACGGGAATCCAGAGCCAGGCCCGCGGGCTTTGCGACGGCAAGGACCGGAGCCACGCGAAGGCCCTGGCTCAAACCCGATACGGCGGCCGTTCCAAAGAGAGCGGCGAGAAAACCACGACGGTCGATATTCATCATATGTTTGCTCTGAAGACAGCGTACATCAGCACAATCGATTCAGTTTGAAACGCGCTTGGCGATGAAGGGTCGCCGTTGCAGATACGCCGAGGGCGAGGCGAACCGGATGGCTCCGATGCTCCCCGCCCCCGCAGAAAGAAATAAGCCAGGGCAAACGATCTGCCCTGGCCAGCCGCCTAGAAGCGGAAGTTTGCGCTCAGTTGCAAGGTGCGGGCCTGGTCGACGCCGGTCGCCTTTCCGAAGTTTCCGTAGGGCTGACCGCTGGTTGCGTCCACGCCACCGTCGGCGAGGTTGGTGTCCCAACCTTGCAGGTTTACGCGGTTAAAGGCGTTGTACATATCCAACCGGAATTGGACATTCGACTTTTCCTTGGACAGCCACGGAATCGTGGTGTTCTTGGCCAGCGAGGCATCCGTTTGCGCGAATCCCGGCCCCCGGAAGGTGTTGCGGCCAAGATCGCCCTCTTGACCGGTCGGAACGCCATTGGCATCCACGGGCAAGGGGAAATCGGTGGTCTTGAAAACGCCGGTGAGGAATTTTGTGCGGCTCAGGCCCTTGAGGGTCCGCCCAAAAGTGGGCACGTTGGGAAGATCCCAATCCTGTCCGTCCTTGTTGAAGTCGTCCTGCGGCTTGGTTGTATAAACGGTGGCCGGGAAGCCGGACATCAGGTTGCCAATGGCCGAGATTTGCCACCCTCCCAGTATGTCCTTCATGAGCCCGTTGCTCAATCCGGGAGTTGGAATCGTCCACAGTCCGTTGAAGGAAAGCTGCTTGGGGGTGTCCTGGCTGGAAACGCCCCGTTGTGCGGCGATGTTGTAGGCGTCGATGACCTCGGAATACTCCGCGCCCTTCTGCACGCCTGGAACCGTGCTCATCAAATCGATGGTCTTTTGCGCCGTGAAGGCCACTTGGAAGCTGTAGCCAGCCTTGAACGATTTGCGAACGAAGGTGGTGAAGCCGTTGTAGTTGGAGCCGGCGCGGTTGTCGGCATAGTTAATTCCGGAGAAATAAGGATTCGGGAGAGGCCCCAAAGTTTCGGAATAGTTGCCGTTGCCGGTGTAAACGATGTTGTTGACTCCATCCACGCGATTGACGTTGGTGATCGAGTACTCGTGAATGGTATTGGAGTGAATCGCATCGGCCTCGGCAATCCAGTTCGACTTGAAGGCGCGCTGGATGCCAAAGAAATAGTTCTCGGCGTAGGCCATCTTCAGGTGTGGGTCGGGACCGCCGATGTTGTTGTAGTTGCCGTAGCCACCGCGCGGATTGAGCGGGGGCAGTGTGCTCAGCAGTCCTGTGGGAAGCGGGCAGTTGTACGGGAATGTGGACGACTGGCAAAGCCCGAATGCCGGCGGCTGCGGGGAACCCGGGGTATGCACGCTGGCATTGAAGTTGGCGTCAATGGGCGGATTGGCGGTTTCCGTATCGCTCCAGTTGGTGTTGCCGCCGCGGTCGAAGAAGACGCCCGCGCCGCCGCGAACTGACCAGTCCTTGAGCCCGAAGGGCTGCCAGGCAAAGCCAAACCGGGGAGCGAAATAGGTCTTCTTCAGATCGACAAATGGATGCCGCTTGGAGGGATCGGAGTTGAGGCCGACCGAGATGCCCTCGACCTGTTCGAGCAGCGTAGAACCGGTGCCCATGGTCAGGGTAGACAATGTGCCGTGCGCTTCGGACGGGTTCGATTCCGCATCCCAGCGCAGCCCGATGTTGAGGGTCAGGTTGTGGCGAAACTTCCAGTCGTCCTGGACATAGGCTCCGTAGGTGCTGTCGCGGAAATAGCGGTTGTTGTTGGCCGTGCCGCCGTTGGTCGGATCAAAAGAGATGGTGCCGTAGTTGTCCGCCTTGTCGGATGCAAAGTCGAAAATGGTATCGAAGCCCCAGGCCTGCTGGCGATTGTCGGGAATGGTGAACGGGGCATAGTCCTGATTGTGGAACCACTCGGCGCCCGTCTTCAGAGCGTGCTTTCCATGCGTGATGGAGAGCATGTCTCTCCAGTGAAAGTCGTTCTGGGCGAAGCCGACCGGCGCAAAGCCGTCGCCGAAGCCGACAATGCCGTTGATATTGGTGGGCAACAGATTGCAGTCGTTGCAAGGAATCACGACGGAGGTCCGGGTGTAACCCGCGCCCATCTCATTCAGTATCGAGGCCGAGAAGACATGCGAGTAGTTGATCGCGCCGAACCATGCATCCTGCGGGAAGTTGATGTCGAAGGCCTTGCGCACCCCGGTGTCCCAGGGACCCACCAGGTGGGTGTTGTACATGTTGGCGTAGATGCGGTCCCTGGACTGGGCAAAGCTCTGATCCACGCGGGCATTGTACTGGTAGCCGTTGTGGACCGAAACGCTGGTGCCGTTGGTGGTGTCGATCATGTTCATGCCGCAAGGCATGCCATAGGGCCCGATTCCGTTGGGATCGTGGGCGCTGTCGGCGCAGTTCTGCGCGGCGCTCGGAGCTCCGCCCTGGTCGGCTTCCACATTGGCCACTGTCGCCACCGTGGTGGGAGTCGGATTGACCGTGGGCTTGTAGCTGCTCAGCAGGGTTGTCGCCAGATTGTTGGGCAGATTCGAGCTCATCCAGGTTACCAAGGCCGGATCTTCAACCGTCACCGGACTGGACGAAGTCGTCGAGGAGATCACCTGATCCCAACTGCCGAAGAAGAAGGTCTTGTCCTTGCGAATCGGGCCGCCGACCGAGCCTCCGAACTCGTTGCGGTGATACGGCGTAATGTAACCGTTGATCGGGTCTTTGTAGTTCTGGAACTCATTGCGGGCGGTCAGGCCGCTGCTCTGGTAGTCTTCAAACGCGGAGCCGTGAAACGTGTTGCTGCCCGACTTGCTGGTGATCTGCGTAACCAGACTGCTGGCCTTGCCAAACTGCGCGGAGTAGTTACTGGTGGAAACCACCACTTCCTGCACCGAGTCCGGGTTGGGAACCAGTTTGGCGTCGCCGCCGGACGGTGAATCGTCCAGCGAAATGCCGTCCAATAGATAGGTGTTGCCGTGGTTGGGCGCGCCATTGGCGACAATCGCCGGCGTGGTGGTGGCATAAAAGATATCGGCGTTGGCAGCCGTCTGGCCCATCAGGCCGGTTCCGGTCACGCCTGGAGTCTGATTGGTCACTCCATAGATGTTGCGGCCCTCGATGGGCAACTCCTCGACGAGCTTCTGCTCGGTCACGGAGCCAACCTTGGCCTCGTCGGTATCCACCGCGGTGACCTCGGCCTCAACTTCAACACTGGTTGTGACCGAGGAGGGCTGGAGCTTAAAGGAGATGTCCCTCACCTGCTCCGCGATCAGCTGCACGTTGCCCTCTGTCACCGAGGCAAAGCCCTGGACGGTCGCGGTGACCTTATAGCTGCCAGGAGCGAGAGACGGAAACCTGTAATATCCAGAAGAGTTGGTCTCCGTAGCGCTCGTAACGCCGGTATTCGTGCCTGTTAATACAACTCTTGCACCGGGAACGATCGCACCAGTGCTGTCGGTTACGCTTCCTTCAATCGAACTGCTGAACTGTGCGAATGCGGCGCCAGAGCACACCAAAAGCACAATCAGAAGCCAAAAACCTCTTGTGATCCCCTTGTTCATTGTTCCTCCCTACTTGGCCTCGGAGAACCTTCTGTCCGGAACATTTTCCGGAACAGGGAGGAGATTAGAGGAATGAAGACACAAATGTCAACAAATAATTTGACAAATGAAAAGATTTTTTGCTATTACCTGTATATACAACTTGTTCAATTACGTCGAACAAGTTATGTCGGAACAGCGTTGACACCTCTCTCTACGGTCTTTAGACTCTTCACCAGATGGCCGCAAGGGGTCGGAAGCGCAGCAAGGACCATCCTGTAACTGGCAGAATAAAAGGCATTTATATCTTCCGTGCGATGGGAAGAATCAATGCATTCGCGTACCGCGTTGTTGAGTTGGGAGAGCAAAATGCAGCGAAATGCAAGCCTCGAAGGTGCAAGTGAAGGGCCCAAGTACAAGCGCATCTACCTGGAACTCCGGGAGGCGCTCGCGGACGGCACCTACAGCCAGGGAGGCAAGTTTCCCAGCGAAAGCGACCTGGTGGCGCGCTTCGGCGCCAGCCGCCCGACCGTGCGCCGGGCCCTTGCCGAACTGGAGTCGGAAGGTTTTATTGAGCGTCGCATGGGCGCCGGAACGACCGTCTCGCAGCAGAACAAGCACAAGGCGCTGGTTTTCGGTCTGCTGATTCCCGAACTGGGGATGACGGAAATCTTCGAACCCATCTGCCAGGGTATTTCGCAGGCGCATGTCGGCGGCCAGCACGATCTGCTCTGGGGACCCTCTTTTATTAAAGGAGCGTCCAAGGAAGTCCAGGCCGAACATCTGTGCCGCTACTATATTGAGCGCAAGGTCTCGGGAGTCTTCTTTGCGCCGATGGAGCATCTGGCAGGCCGGGAAGAGGTAAACCTCGCGATTGTCAAGGCGCTGGACGAGGCGCAGATCCCCGTCGTCCTGCTGGACCGCGATATCGTGCTGTTTCCCGCGCGCAGCAAGTACGACCTGGTGGGAATCGACAACCACCGCGCCGGGTACGTCCTAACCGAGTATTTTCTGCTTTCCGGCTCGCGGCGGGTTGCTTTCCTGGCCTGGCCCTCTTCGGCCCACACCGTGGACGTGCGACTGGGAGGCTATCAGGAGGCGCTGCATGCCCATCAGGGCTCCGATGCGCAGCCTTTGGTCAAATGGGTCGACCCCAGCGATGTGACCGCGGTGCGGGAGTTTCTCGATCGCGCCAAGCCCGAGGCAATTGTGTGCGCCAACGACTATACCGCCGCGCAACTGTTGACCACGCTGAATACGATCGGAGTGCCGGTCCCTGGCCAGATCCGGGTGGCGGGAATCGACGACGTGAAATATGCCCGGCTGCTGCAAACACCGCTGACCACGATTCGCCAGCCCTGCCTGGAGATTGGAGCCACGGCTCTGCTGGCCATGCTGGACCGGATCGCACACCCGGCCGCGCCATCGCGGGAGTTTCTGGTGGACTTCCAACTCATTATTCGGAAATCGACCGAGCCCGATGCTCCGGTTTGGCCAGAATCGGAAACGACGAACCGGAGCGCAGGCGAGGAGACGCCCCCTGCGCGAGCAGCGAAAGCGGACGAGACTCCATCTTCCACGCCCACGGGCCTGGGGATGGCGCGAACGGACAAACTCTGATGCGGCCGGGAAGAGTAGCAGCGATCGTCATTTCGCCGGGCTCGCTAAGCTGCGGACTTGGGCTGGCGCTGCTTCTCGCGGGCTGCTCGCTTGTTGCGCGGCCCGCCATCGGCCAGGCTGGCGACTACGCTCGCGCGGAAGCCATGGTGCGGGAGCATCGATGGGACGACGGACTGGCCCTGCTGGCGACGCTGCTCAAGAGCGAGCCGCGCAATGCGAAAGCGCTGAATCTGGCAGGTCTGGCGCTCACCGGCAAGGGCGAAATCCAAACGGCCGACGAGTACTTCGACAGGTGCCTGCAAGCGAACCCGGGCTTTGTGCCCGCGCTGAAGAATCTGTCGATCAACGAGTTCAACGAAAAGCAATATGCCGCCGCCGAAAAGCACTTGCTGACCGCCGCGAAGGCAATGCCGGACGACCCGGTGGTCAATCTGTATCTGGGAGAAATCGCGTACCGGCAGCAGAAGTATCAAAGCGCCGCCGATGGGTTCAGCCGGGCGCGCGATCTTGCTCTGCGCAGTCCCAACGCCGCTGCCCACCTGGCGGTAAGCGATCTCAAGACCGGCCAGCAGGACAAGGCATTGGAGATTCTCGACCAGATTCCGCCGGAAGCGATCGAACCGCCAACGCAATTCGCGCTGGGCCTGGAACTCGAACGACTCAATCTCCCGCAGCGCTCGATCGCCTATCTTGAAGCGGTGCGCCAGCGTTTTCCCGATTCCTACGACATAGGCTTCGACCTGATGCTCGACGATATCGCGGCGAAGCAGTATGAACGGGCCATTCTGGTGGCGGAAGACCTGATCGCCCGCGGTCGCGAGACATCGGAGCTGAACAACGTTCTGGCGGAAGCGTACGAGGGAAACAACCAGATTCAACACGCCGTCGACGCGCTGCGCAGAGCCATCGCCCTGGACCCCGCGGACGAAGAGAATTACCTCGATTTTGCCTCGCTCTGCATGGATCAGCGTTCTCTTCAGGCCGGGATGAGGGTGATTCAGGTGGCTCTCGAGTCCCATCCCAAATCGGACCGGCTCATCTTCATGCGCGGCGTTCTGCACGCCATGCAGGACGAATTTGAATTGGCCGAAAAGGACTTCAAGCTGTCCGCGGACCTGGCGCCCCAGACCAACTTTGGCTATATCGGGCTGGGAGTTGCCTATCTGGAAACAGGCCACGACGCACAGGCGATTCAGGTCTTGAGGCAGCGGCTGCGCGAGAAGCCGAACGACGCGAGCCTGCTTTATCTGCTGGGCGAGGGACTGATCCGGACCGGCGCCGCGCCAGCAACGTCCGCCTATGCCGAGGCCCAGGCCGTACTAGAGAAATCGGTTTTCCTCAATCCGAATCTGTGTCTGCCGCACGTCTCGCTGGGAACCATTTACCTGGATGAAGACCGGCCGAAGGAGGCTGCGGATCAGTTTGAAGAGGCGCGCGCCATCGATCCCAAAGAGCGGTCGGCGTATTCGCATCTGGCCGTGGCATACCGGCGCCTCGGCCAGGTGGACAAAGCGAAGGAAACTCTCAACAGCTTGAAAGAAGTGATTGAACAGGAACGGCGCAGCACGCGGGAAAAGATGAAGACAGCGGCGGGAGAAACCGTGGGCGATGGAACAGCGGAGAAGAACCCGTAGGCAGCGCCCGGTGCAGCGCCAGCGCGCTGGCCTCGCCAGAAAGCCTCACCAACCGGGCATCCGGTAAATCCGCAAGGAAAGGCGCAAGCCGGCCTCGTACCTTGCTTCAACGAATCTGGCTCGATCGCCTGTCGATTGTGACCGGAAAAGGAATTCATTTTGCACATTCTTACGATCGGCGAAATTCTTTGGGACGTCTTCGGCGAGACCGAATTTCTGGGCGGCGCGCCCTTGAACTTTTCCGCGGCATCGCAGCGGCTGGGCAACACGGTTGCACTGGTGACGGCAGTCGGCGACGACTCGCGCGGCCAGCGCGCCCTCGAGTCCATGAGGGCCCTGGGCCTTTCCACCGGGTTCGTGCAGAAGCTGCCCGGCAAAGACACCGGAACCGCGCTGGTGACGACCGACGCAGGCGGCAACGCCCGTTATTTCATTCAGCGCCCTGCGGCATTCGACGAATATGAACTCGACGATGCCCGGCTGAATGCCTTGGAGGATTTGCAACCGGGTTGGATTTATTTCGGCACCCTCGCGCAAACCCATCCCCCCAGCGAGCAAATCCTGCACCGGATTCTGGAGCGCTTGCCAGAGACCAAGTGCTTTTACGATATGAACCTCCGACAAGGGCACTGGAACCTGCCTTTGGTACAACGGCTCTCCAGCCTAGCGTCGGTCATCAAGCTGAATGAAACCGAGGCAGAAACGCTCTTCCAGCTTACGCAGAGCTCGAAAGAGTTCTCCCTGGAACAGTTCTGCCGCTATTGGTCGCAGACCTATGCCGTAGAGGCCGTCTGCGTCACGCTCGGCAGCCAGGGATGCGCCATTTTCAAGGACGACGCTTTGCTCAGCTTCGACGGATTCACCGTGCAGGTCGCCGACACCGTCGGTGCGGGCGACGCATTCGCGGCCGCGTTTCTTCACGGCTATGAACTGAAGTGGCCCATGGCGCGCACCGCAACCTTCGCCAATGCCCTGGGGGCTCTGGTGGCTGGCCGCTCTGGCGCCACCCCGGACTGGACCGTGGACGAATGCCAGGCGCTGATTGCGGAGCAAGGACGCGCGGTACCGGGCGAATTGTAAGACCGTTGCAGTCTGTGCACTGAAGCGGCGCCGTCAACCGATGAGGACGGCGCTGGATTCAATCGAAGAGCAGCGTGGTTTCCGCTTTCGGCTCTCGGCAGTTGGGCAAATTGCCATTTGCCGTTGACTGAGCGATACTGCTTGAGGCCGGCCTTCTTGCCGGCTTACTCTCGATTTCCCGACCGCTGCTTCCCGGCTCGCGGACCGGAGGGTGGGGCGAAGAGTAAACTTGAATGGCAGCTTCAATCGATTGCGTTTGCGATCGATCCTGAGTAGCGGGAGTAGTTCAGTGGCAGAACGTCAGCTTCCCAATCAATGAATTCCGCTCTTCCCGTAAAAACCCAATAAATCAGCAAAAATACAATATATTGTTCCACTTGCGCTCGATATTTGCGGGTTGCATCCAAGAGCAGATTTGGCTTATTTTGTCAGTTGTTGTGTATTTTTCAGGGTGCGGATAGTAAGGTTGGATAGTACGTCCTTGGGGTTCAGTGTCCCGAATTTCTTAGTCTCTCTGCCTCTGTTTTTTACTGTGTTCCCACGCGAATTCAAGTAGCGGAACGGCGGCTGGTTCTCCGGTCTCAGGCTTCATTTCGTCTTCCGCCGCCCTCGGCCAGCCAGTAGCTCTGACCTCCCGACGACCGTGTGCGGGTTCTCTAGCTTTGGCGGTTCGGAGACCCCCTCGAAGGCAGGATTCGACTTCCACGGGTTCAGGCTGTACATCCGGGAATCACGCAGCGAGTTCACGCCCTCACTCCACGCAACCAGCATCCGCTTGCCCGTGTCTCGAAATCCAGCCGAGCTGTCCATCATTTCGCGAACCGCCGGGGAGGTGTCGGCGACTGCATCGCTGATGCGCTCGACCATCACTCGCTGCTCCTTCTCCGGGATGCCAAGGTTGGCGGTGATGAACCGGGAGAGGGTCTTGCCGGGGAGCCACGTCTTCTTGCCCATCAGGCCGATGCCGGGTGGGTTGTGCTGGTACCCGGCATAGACCGAGGTCGTGAAGAAATCGTAGGCGGGAGCAAGACTGGCGTCCTCCCGCGACGTGTAGAGCAGAGCGATGTTCTCGGCGTGGCAATCGGCGTTCCGCAGCGCGTAGGTCATCCTTGCCAACCCCGCTTCTTGCTTAAACCGCCTCGATTCTTTGTCCTAGCTTCTTCTTCAGCGGTACGAATCGCAGTGTGTCAATCTCCGTATACGGGTCGATTTCAACCGTGAGTTTTTCCAATGCAACCCTCGGCGCTTTCTGCCGACCGGCAAGACTCATCACGACAAATCCAACTGCCTGAAGCTTGTTGAGTGTGCGAGTGAGATTTGGTTGTGAACGGCCACTGAGTTCGGCGAGTTCCGCCACGGACTTTGGGTTTGAATCACGAATCAGAGAAAGAAGCTTCCTATTCTCTTTCGTGAGCAGCCGCGCAACCGTCTCAAGTGAATTAAAACTGCGGACGTTTGCGTCCGGGGGAGCAGGACGTTCGCCTCTTGCGACCGCCACCATCTCATCACGCAAAGACTTCAACGACTGAACTCTTGCTTTCCGCTGAACCATATCACGTCATGATATGAAAAGGCATTCTGTATTTCAAGCGTAAGGAAGGGGGAGAGGCGATGGCGTGAGCCTTATGCTCCACCCCGCTCACGCCTCAACTCGTCTAGGGTGCCCGACACCCCGACCTCGTTGAAGGTCATCTCAATGCCGAGAACCGCGAGGACGGCCAGCAGCTTGCGGGAGCCGAACTCGGCCAGTTGTCCACGTTCGAACCGGACGATGGTCTCTCTCGTGAGGCCGCAGTGGGCGGCGACGTAGCTCTGGCTCAACTTGAGAGCCTTGCGCCTTGCCGCAACCGCTTCGCCGAGTTCAGCCAGTGATTGCATGAGTGATATATGTGTCACATTCTACCCAAATACTGCAAGCTGTGACATATTTCTCACTCATTCGGGAGTTGCACAAATAGCAGATGTAGCGTTAATATTAGTTGTAGCGATTGTAGCGTTTACGTATCAGTACACTACAAATGCCTGTTGCGACTACCACGCAGCAGTGGAGGAGCCATGATGCTCGATGCAAAAACCAATGCCAGTGATGTTGCCATTTCCGCGAAAGACCAGCGCGAAATCATGGAAATGTACGAACGGATACGCGAGGTACAGGCAAAGCTTGTGGGCCCGGACGGAAAGACGGAGATTCTACCCAACAACATATACTCTTTTCTGTGTCGATTGCTTGCCGACCTGAAGGCTGGAAACTCCGTCACGATTCTCCAAAGCAAAGCGGAGTTGACGACCGTTGAGGCCGCAAAGCTGCTCGGAATGTCACGCCAGTTTTTGGTCAACCTCCTGAGCCAAGGAGAACTTCCCTTCCACAAGATTGGCACGCACAGACGCCTCTACGCCCGAGATGTTCTGGCATACAAAGGCAAGCGCGACAGTTCACGGCGTAAAATCCTTGACGATTTGGCTAAGGCCGAGTTCGAGGAGGGAATCTACGACAGGTTGCCAGAACAATGATATTGACTGAAGGGAACGAATACTCAGTTGTGCTTGATGCCTGTGTGCTCGTGCCGATGCCGCTCTGCGACACACTGCTCCGCCTTGCCGAAGGCTCATCGCTTTACCGGCCCTTCTGGAGTGACAGGATTCTAGAGGAGGTCGGTAGAGCCCTTCAAGAGAAACTCCGGCACAGCGAAGACCAGAGCAAACGCCGTATCAATGCAATGCGTGGCGCGTTTCCCGAGGCGTTGGTTCAACTCGACTCCAGCTTGGAAGACTCGCTGGCTTGCATTCCTGACAAAGACGACCGGCATGTGATGGCGTGTGCAATTCGCTGTGGAGCATATGCGATTGTGACTTCGAACACCAAGCATTTCCCCGCTGAATGCCTCGCTCAATGGGATTTGCTCTGCCAGACTCCCGACGATTTTTTGCTGCACCAATTTCACTTGAATTCAGACCTCGTGCTGGAAAAGCTGGACAACCAAGCCGCCGCAATTGGCAAAGAACGGGAATACATTGTGGAGAGGCTGAGAGTTCTCGCTCCACAGTTCGTCGCTCTGGTTGAAGAATGCGACTCGTAGTTCACGGCGTCACCTTCTGAAAGGAGAATGGAGAAATGCCAATTCAAATCTCTGTCAACGGACTAGCGAAGTTTATGACTTCATCTGAAGCGACTCGAAGACGGATTCTGCGGGACTACAAGTTTCCATTCAACAAAGACGGCTCAAAGAAGCCTCAGATTGTTCGTTACAGCGAAGCGCGTGCTGCAATTCGCGACTACCACGAAAGCGGAAATAACGCATCTACGATAGTAGCGGCAATCGAGAAGTTGATTTCAAAGAAACAGAAGAACCCCGAAAAGGATGCTGCACGTATTGACGACAACATTCGCGCCTTGAGCACCTACCTTAAACATTTTTCCAACAGCAAGCTTCTCGTGCTGGAGACGCCGAAGCCGGTATACGTGCATGGCGAGGTCTCAATCAGCGCGTACCCTGACCTGTATGTGGACGACGGGGGCAAGAAGAAACTCATCAAGCTGGACTTCTCCGAAAAGAAACCTCATGAGGAGTCGGTCGAAATTATGCTCAAGGTCATGTATGAAGCGGCTGGTTCATCAGGCGTTCCCGTTTATCCCGCCGATGTTGTCTATTTGGACATCACCCGCCAGAATCAATATTCAGGCAAGAAACTCAACAAGCAACTGAAGAAGAACATCGACGCAGCATGTGAAACCATTCAGGACATCTGGCCTAAGCTTAAGCAGTGACAGACGAGGACGGGAGATGAGGGATGAAGCCAGACCCAGATTACACGAAGAAACTACTGGAAGGATTTGAGGGGTCGCCGCAGCCAACCACAGATATTCAAGAACTTCAGAGGCTAGGGCTCGATTACGAAACTCCCGAATTCTATTTTCACTTGCGGCTTCTCAACGATGGTGGCTTTGTCGAAAGAGATGACGAGGAATCCGGACTTGGCGTTGAGCGGTCGGCTGACGGTGGGCTTTATTGGTCTGTGATACCGCTACGACTGACCGCTGATGGGCATACGTTTGCTGAGGCGTTGCGAAGCCAAAGCGGATTTCAGGCAGTCAAGAAATCCCTCGTCCAATCTAGCCTTGGCATCATGCGCGATATTGCCGTTGCTGCATTCAAATCGGAGATTGCGAAGCACGGCATTTCCTTCTGAGTGTAGCCAACCGTTTGAGCGCCTCAAAGGAATCCATGTGTCCCACTTCACCCGCTACATCGGCGTAGACTACTCCGGCGCTGAGACCGCAGACTCCAGTTGCAAGGGCATTCGCGTGTTCATGGCCGAGGGCTCCGGCGAACCGACTCAGGTTCAGCCTCCGCCCAGTCCTCGCCGGTACTGGACTCGCCGTGGACTGACTGAGTGGCTCCGAGAGGAACTCGACCGCGACATCCTCACGCTCGTCGGCATCGACCACGCCTTCTCGTTCCCGCTGACCTACTTCGAGAAGTACCGGCTCTCTAGCGATTGGGAGGGCTTCCTCGAAGACTTCCATCACTATTGGCCGACCGACGCACCGCACACCTACGTGTGCTTCATCAGGGAAGACCCGCATGGCCGTGGAAAGTGGCGGACCGGAGAGCGAAGCTGGCTCCGTGTGACGGAGACTTGGACGGCCTCGGCAAAGTCCGTCTTCGGGTTCGGCGTTCAGGGCGAAGTCGCAACTTCGACGCACGCCGGTCTACCGTGGCTCCTGTACCTGAGGAAGCAGTGCAAGCGCCCAGTTCACTTCTGGCCGTTTGACGGCTGGGAGATTCCCGAGGGCAAGTCGGTTGTCGCCGAGGTCTACCCGTCGCTGTGGACACGGCGGTTCCCACGGGATGACCGCGACAGTGATGAGCAAGCCGCGTATGTGGCGGCGTCATGGCTGCAACGTGCCGACCGTGACGGTTCTCTTGGAGGGTTCCTCAACCCGAGCCTGACCGCCGAGGAGCGCGGTATAGCCAACATTGAGGGATGGATACTGGGAGTGAGCTAATCTGAATTTGGCGATAGCGGGTGTCGCAGTGTGGAGGGCGCATGTTCCGATTGGGCAAGAAGTCGGAAGAGGAAAAACGGGCGGATACCTTTTTGGCTAAACTGGTGGAGGATGGTGAACCTCTTTCGCCGGAACAAATCGAGAAGTTCATGCAGGACATCAAGGGGCCTCTAAAGCAGCATGAGCAGGAGAAGCGCAGGAGCCTCGAAATCAACGCCGGTTTCTTCGACAAGTTGGCCGCTCTCAGCGCAGGTTCCATTGCAGTCACCTCTTCCATCATCTTGGCGATTTTGTTCAAATCGGAAACCCGACCGCCTTGGGTGACACCTGCCTTACACGAGTTGCTGAGCGTCGTTGTGTTCCTGTGGCTCTCGCTTGTTCTCGCCATCCTGCACAACTTTTTGGCGACTCGTGTCGGAACGACAGCGACTGAACAATCCGAGGCTGAGTTGACGTGGGCTATGGCGGAGCAAGCGATGGCAATCTCGAAGCTGACCACACCAGCGACTGACGGTGCGGTCATGACACAAGCCAAAGACCTGCTTCGCAAACAGTTTGCTCCACGAGAGGTGAGGCTTGTTAATAGGAGCAGAGCCCTCTACGCTACTGTGAGCGTGTTTGGCTACGGCTCCATGAGCGCGTTCGTGGTTGCGTTCTCGCTGGTTCCGATTTACCTGTTCAGGCTTTGGTGAGGCCCGGTCATGAAATGTTGGGCAGCATGTTTGGGCGAATGTGACGACGTTGGCTCTCAGGAACACATCATCTCGGAGTGTTTGTATCCAGACCAGTCCGTCAAAGTTCAAGGGTTTCCGTGGTGCCCCGATGAGCCGAAAGATGTGCGGATAGAGAGGCTCACTCAGCAAATCCTATGCAAAAAGCACAACGAGCAGTTGGGTGCTGAGGTCGATTGGGCTTCTAGACATTCCCGTGACACATTGCGCGCAGCATTCGATTTGCTCACGGTCAGGGAAAAGGTGCGGAGTCGCCGCTGGTCTGTGAAACATTTTGAAACAGACATGCTGCTGTTGGAGCGGTGGTGCGTGAAGACCCTCATCAACACCAACCATCAGGGCGGTTTGAAGTACATGGATGATTCAGAGCCTGACACACCACCTCAGGAATTGGTCGAGTTCGCCTTCGGCAGAAGACGATTCACCGATTACAAAGGGCTGTACATGATTGTCGAAAAGGGTTCGCAAATATCAATGTACGACGGCTGGTTGCACATGACCGCGAAGTCACAAGATGACAGGCTCGTCGGGGCGAAGTTCATCCTGTGGGGCGTTCCGTTCTACCTCAACCTGTTGCCAACTCAAATTACATGGGATTTCGCAACGTTGATGCGTCACGGCATGAAGCATTGGTTCCAAACGCGAGACGATAAAGGACGTAACGTGAAATCACACCTTGTGACCTTCACCTACCCAAAATAGAAATCTCTGAGTCTATTGAGCCAGTGTAGCCGGGACGCTGGAGGCCGACTACTCTTCATCCGGCGCAATGAGGCCACGCCGGTACCACTCAAACGCCCCCGGCGTAGCCGCCCCTTCCGGGTAACGCTCATTGAATGCCACTCCGAGGGCAAAATAAGTCGCGATGTATTCGTTCCGGTTTTCATCGCTTGGCTGCGACTTGAATGCGTCTCGTGCGGCAAGCCAGCGGTCAATCGCGGCTTCAAGGCTGGGCACCTGACGGACATCGAGGATTAGGTTCTCGGCTATTTCCATGGGTAGGGCTCCTACCCATGGTTTTGGAAGTCGTCCTAACCTACTCATCAGCGTCAGCCTCGGCGTCTTCTTCAAAGTCAGCGTGGATAAGGCACCCATCCGGCAGGTCAATCGGAACGACGAAGTAGGTCACGTCGTACACAGGGCAGCACGCTATCCCGCCGCCCTTGACCTTGAGCGCCTTCCCGGATGCAGGGAAAGCTTCGACTACTTCGTCCAAGGTCATCTTCCGGGTGTTTGCGCTTTCATAGTGCGACTTCCATGCCTCGGCCAGCGGCATATCCTCGACCCCGCATTCCTCCGGGCACAGGCTCGTTATCACGGCCAGCACAACTGTGCCCGGAAGAACGTCGGCGATGTCCTCGTCATCCCAAAGGATGCTGGTTCCCGTCGTGGGGCATCTCAGGCCAACAATCTCGTCCGTGTCGATTTGCTCAATTCTCATCACGTTCTCCTGATTCTTGGCATTCGAAAGAGTCCACTGACCAGACCTATTTGACCTGCGAAGCGCCCGGAGCCAAGCCTCAAAAAACCCAGTAAAACTGCAAATTCTTGGGCTCCTCGGCTGAGGGTTTGAAAACCAGAGGCTCGACCCGCTGGGAACCGGGACTCTGGGGCCGTTCTTCCACCACGCTACCGCCACCGCAACATTGCCCAGCACCGAAAAGCGGAGGTTGGGAATGGGGGTGTAAACCACCTTGATGGCTCACTGGAATGCATGAATGTTTACTGTCCCATCGGCTCCCATCGAGGCAATAATCGTTCCCGACACATTGTCAGGTCCGCGTAAGAGGCTCTCATATTCCGCCTGATTGTCAAAGTCCGCTCTTGTTCCGCAAAAGAGATGGGAGCCGGTTGTCATGTCAGACTTGAGGCAGAGGTCGTGACTCAGAATTGCGTTGAACCTATATCGTTTTCCGATTGGAAGCCCTGTATGAATTTTCGCAAAGAATGTGGGGTAGTCAATCTGTTCGCCATACACGGCTTGTTGTCTTTCCTGTTCCTGCTGCTTCAGAACCGCCGTTCCTCCCTGCTCTTCTTGTTGCTTGGCGAGAAGCCTACTGAGAGGCTCCTTGGCGTCTTCATACCCCTGTGCAGCAGCCTTCTGATACCAGACGATTGCCTGTGCATCGTCCTGCTGAACCCCCGTTCCAGTTCTATAAAGCAAGCCTAGGTCGTACTGTGCCTTAGCATCTCCTTGGTCAGCAGCTTTGCGAAACCACTTCACTGCTTCAGGCCAGTCCGACTGTACGCCGTTACCTTCCATATAGGCATCGCCGAGCGCGGACTGCGCGGTCGCATCTCCTTGGTCAGCAGCCTTGCGATACCAACGAACAGCTTCAGCCACGTCCTTCTTGACTCCATTGCCGTAATAATACTTCTTCCCAAGCTCGTATTGAGCTTTCGCAGTAGTCGGGGGCTTTGATAACCACGCCCATGAGCCAACTGAGGCAAGCGCAATTACCACAAAAGCGATTCCAAGCCACAACAGCCTGTGCGAAGCTAGAGAGCGGGGTTGGGAAGGTTGATGAAGGCTTTCGTCATCGGAGGTCAGCGCCGGGGTATGATGCGTGAAAGGTGGCTCTTCACTTGGCACCGAGGGCGCAGTGGCCTTAACTGGCCGTGATGTTTGAGTCGCCCCGCATTCCGGGCAGAACTTCACGGTCGGCGTAATGGCCGCACCGCAGCTTTTGCAATTAGAGCCAATGGAGTCGTCAGCCGGGAAAAGGGTAGTCATGAATCCTCCTAACGAAACAACACGCTATTCTGCTCGTGGTCAATCTGCACGTAACACTTTACACGTCAAGGAGTGGCTAATCAAGACCAGTTCTTCCGTGCCTTCGGTACTAGAGTCCGGGAACTCCGCAAGAAGCGGGGCTACTCGCAAGAGGACATGTTGTCATTCGGCTTCTCTACCCGCCACTGGCAGCAAGTGGAGGCCGGTCGGCCTATCACCGTGACCACCCTTCTCCGCATCTGCGAGGTCTTCGAACTTCCAATGTCGAAGCTGGTTCAGGGTCTGGACGCCGAGGGCGTCTACGAGAAGTTGGAGCCGCCTCTGCCACTCCGCCGCCGCCGCCCCTGAATCATCGGCTGGGAACTTCCGGGATGGTACCCGAAAGTTGTCGCCGCCGCTCCCGAATCAGAGCCGGTTGATGAATTGGTAGCCGTTGCGAATCGCTGCGACCTCTCCGCGCTCATACAGTGCCTGAGCACAGGAGCCGCAGACGTGGGACATGTTGGCGGCGTACTTGCCAGCGTGGCGAACGGGAACTGGGTCGTCATGCACCGAGCAGATGAGCAGGGCGCACTCGGCACACTGCACCCAGTCCCTCTCCGAGCAGGGAAAGGACCGGGCGGTGTGGCAGTCTGGCGGGGGGAAGTCCATGGCGAGGGGTTTACGGCAGCAGCTTGCCGCCGAGGGTGGTGGTTGTGCTCACCTTGCCGTTGGGCTGGGCAACGGTGACCGTCTGGCTGACAACTCGCCCGTTGTTGTGGATAGTGTTGGATGTGACCGAATCACCGCTCGTTGTGCGGAAGTGGTTAATCTCGCCGACCAGCTTGCCGCTGTTGTCATTGATTTTCATGCTGCCTCCTTCTTGAAGTGAATGAGTAGTGGTTGACCATCGCGGCTTTGAAAAACCTCGATGGCGACTGTCTTTCCGCTTTTGGTGGCTTGAGCGAGTAGGGGCTGCATCTCTGCGGCCTCGCTGAGACGCCGGAGTGCTTCCGTCATTGCCACGCTTGGTTCATGCTGTAGAGAGCCCCTCGGGCGTTTGAATCTGACGATGACCCTATCGAGCATTAGGCTGCGACCTCCTCTTCAAATTGATGAATGGATTCAGTGACGCCGGTTAACGCTGGATTCGACTGCTGAGCCATGCGTACCCAGCGCACGACACTGGCTCTTGAAACGGAATACCGTTTTGCAACGTCAGTCAGACTCATCCCTCTCAGGCGGTCTTCAACGAGGCTTTCATGGTCAACATCGAGCGGCTGACGCCCGACCGGCAGACCTTCCATGATTCTGGCATTCTGGTTTGGCCCACCAACGGCAGTTAAGTTTGGCCCACTTGGGCGGCACTGGCTAGGCTTCATGGATGGAGCGACTGAAGCGTAGCTGGCTGACCAGGAGGGATAAGGTGGAGC
>Ga0326727_10003869_pt1 | contig 46598 bp, 42 predicted proteins | sample MB2enrmetagenome_FD_207643 | JGI IMG/M metagenome (GOLD analysis project Ga0326727, IMG submission 207643) | Lab enriched peat soil microbial communities from McLean, Ithaca, NY, United States - MB29MY | ecosystem: Environmental > Terrestrial > Soil > Wetlands > Peat | place: USA: New York... | reverse complement strand
CACCCGTACGTCAGGGAACATTGGGTGACGGGCCCAGGCGGGAGCGTGCCAGTGCCGTTGTTGAGAGGCCGGGCACCTACCAGGCGCTACTGCTCATTCTGGATGGGCGAGGGCGCGCCACCGCTGTACGAAGAGCAGTGGTCTCGGTCAGGCCGACCTGGCTAGATTCGGTTTTTCTGCAATGGGGCGGCGCCATCATTGGGGCCATCATAGGAGTCTTAAGTGCGCTCGGGGTTGTTGTCGCTCAGCGTTGGTATGACCGCAGAGAGAAGAGTGCCGAGTTTCGATTCCGCGTTCTGGCGTTTCTAGCCGAAGTCGAATGGAGCTCGGGGTGCCCTGCGCTCCCAAGGTGGGTGACCGAACTGGAGAGCACGCCGTTTCCGGGCTGTGCGCAGAAGTACGGCATCACGACCGAACTGGTAAAACTAAAGATCGCTCTGCGGGAATGGCGGGATAATAGCAAGAGCGATGTGGAATCCCGCGGGAAGATCGCCGGGATTGGAAAGGAGATCCGCGAACGGCTCGGCCTAAGTGAGGCCAGCTAACGGCGATCCCGGGCGACTCACAGTATCCGCCACGAGAAACGGGGGCGAGAGGCAGCGGTAGCAGCGTTCTCCCGTTACGCGAAAGGCAGCCACGTAGAGCGCCTTAAAGCGCGGTTTCCTCCCCCCTTTCCCCCGGGCCGACTGCTCCACACCGGCTTCCAATAGACCCCGGTGGATTCCATGGCCACGTGTTGCACCTTGTTGGCGTACAGCCACAATTTCAGGCGCTGTAACTGCTGCCAGTAGGCGGGAAATTCTTTCTTGCGCACTCGCCGCCGGCCCTGCTCGTCGAAGACCAACACGCAGGCCGTGAGGGAGTCTTTGTGTACGTCCAAGCCGCAGCAGCGGGAGTACACTACTTGCATACAAGCCTCCTCTGCCGCTGAGCGAGGGACGCGAACGAAAAACTGACTATCCTTCACGGGCTCTCTGCCTCGGCGGCAGAGGCCCCACTTCGTTGTTCCACGAAACGTCCCGGGCCAGATTCACGCAACGGGCTCCAAGGCGCCAGACTGAGACCGGCCTCCGATCGCCAGCGGCGTTCTCCACTATGCACCCTGCGGCGCCTGTTTTCATCCTTCGTTGTGGCGGACCCGCAGCCGCCGCAATGTGGGATTCACACGCGAGACTCTTTGTCTTTTGCTCTGAAATCAATAACCTGTCCGCCTCCACCCCGTCAGCTCGCCCGAACCCATGCTCTCCTGAAACCGATGGCACGCGCTCTCACTTCCACTCCGCAAGAAGCGGCCTTCGGCATATCGCGAAACGTCCCGCGGCAGAAACGGATTTTTGCAAATCGAACCCAACCACCCCCAAATGCGGGCGCTCCATCAAACACAGCCAATCCCGCACCCGCCCGCCGCCCGCCGTAACCCCGCGCCTGCCCCTAACGCCTTCATACTGCACGGCCTGTGGTCTGTTAGAATGTGAGTTTCCGCAATCGTGGCCTTGCCAGCCGCCCTTGTTGCGTCTTTATAACCTTTTATGTGGATTGTCCGTCTCGCCCTCCGCCGCCCCTATACCTTTGTGGTAGCCGCACTTGTAATCGCGCTCCTGGGCGCGGTGTCGATCCTCCGCATGCCGGCGGACATCTTCCCGGAGATCAACATTCCCGTCGTCAGCGTCATCTACTCCTATTCCGGCATGGCTCCGGAAGAAATGGAGCGCCGCATCGTCACCGTCGCCGAGCGCTCCTTCACCACCACCGTCAACGACATCGAGCACCAGGAATCGCAATCGCTGTTCGGCGTCAGCCATATCAAAATTTTCTTCCAGCCGAACGCGCGGATCGAAGCCGCCGTCGCGCAGATCAACGCTCAATCGAACTCCATCCTGCGCGTGCTGCCGCCGGGCATCTTCCCGCCCAATATTCTCCGCTACAACGCCGCCAGCGTCCCGGTGCTCCAGGTGAGCATCAGCAGCGACACGCTCTCCGAGCAGGAACTCTACGACTACGGCACCAACTTCATCCGTACCCAGCTCGCCACCGTGCAGGGCGCCTCCGTGCCTCTGCCCTACGGCGGCAAATACCGCCAGATCATGGTGGACCTCGACCCGCAGGCGCTCTATGCGCAGGGCCTTTCCGCCACCGACGTCGCCAACGCCATCAACGCGCAGAACCTGATCATTCCCGCCGGCACGGCGAAAATGGGGGAGCGCGAGTACAGCGTCCGCCTCAATAGCAGCCCCGAAGTCGTGAGCGAGCTGAACCGCCTCCCGCTCAAGCAGGTGAAAGGCGCCACCGTCTATGTCGGCGATGTCGCCCAGGTCCGGGATGGCTACGCCGTTCAGACCAACGTGGTTCGCGAGAACGGCCGGCGCTCCGCTCTCATTACGATTCTCAAGAGCGGCGGAGCCTCCACGCTCGATATCGTCGAGCGGGTGAAAAAGGCCCTCCCCAGAATTCAGGCCACGCTGCCGAAAGAACTAAAGCTGAAGTACCTGTTCGACCAGTCGATTTTCGTCCGCGCCTCGCTTAACAGCGTCCTCAGGGAAGCCGTCATGGCCGCGGTTTTGACCGCGTTGATGATTCTCCTGTTTCTGGGAAGCTGGAGAAGCACCATCGTCGTTGCGACCTCGATCCCGCTCTCCATTCTCGCCTCCATCATCATCCTGAACTTCCTCGGCCAGACGCTGAACGTCATGACCCTCGGCGGCCTCGCTCTGGCGGTCGGCATCCTGGTGGACGACGCCACGGTCGAGATCGAAAACATCCACCGCAATCTGGCGCAGGGCAAGCGGATCAAACGGGCCATCCTCGACGGCGCGCAGCAGATCGCGGTCGCGGCTTTCGTCTCCACGCTCTCCATCTGCATCGTGTTCGTTCCCGTGGTTTTCCTGAGCGGCTCGGCGAAATGGCTGTTCACTCCGCTTGCGGCTGCCGTCGTCTTCGCCATGTTGGCGTCGTACCTGCTCTCGCGAACCCTCGTGCCCACGATGGTCTGGTATCTTCTGCGCGGCGAGGTGGACCGGCACGTCCGACTGAACGGCTTGCCTCGCCACGAATCGGCGGGCCTTTTCCGGGGAATCCATCTGCGGTTCGAGCGCGGCTTCGACAGGTTTCGCGACGCCTACCGCAACGCGCTCGATTGGTCGCTCGATCACCGCGCCGCGGTGATCGCCAGCTTCCTGCTGTTCTGCGCGGTCAGCGGCCTGTCCCTGGTGCCCATGATCGGCGAGGACTTCTTCCCGGTGGTGGACGCTGGTCAGTTCCGGCTTCACGTCCGCGCGCCTTCCGGCACGCGCCTCGAGGAAACCGAGCACTACTTCACCCAGGTCGAGGCCGCGATCCGGCGCGTGATCCCGGCGGACCAGCTCGCGCTGGTTCTCGACAACATCGGCTTGCCCGTCGGAAGCATGAACCTGGCGTTTACGGATATCTCCACCATAGGCCCGGCTGATGGCGAGATCCTCGTCGGCCTGAAAGAAAACCACGCGCCCACCTGGGGCTACGTCCGGGAGCTGCGCACTAAGCTGAAGCGGGAATTTCCCGAGATCACGTTCTTCTTCCAACCCTCGGACATCATCAGCCAGATCCTGAACTTCGGCCTTCCGGCGCCGATCGACGTGCAGATCGCCGGCCGCAACGTCGAGCCGAATTACCGGCTGGCGCGGGAGATCCAGTCGCAGGTGTCTAGAGTTCCCGGCGCGGTTGACGTGCACCTGCACCAGGTCGTCGATATGCCGGAGCTGCGGGTCAACGTCGATCGCACGCGCTCCGAGCAAATGGGCCTGACCCAACAGTCGATTGCCAATGACGTGCTCATTTCCCTCAGCTCGAGCGGGCAGGTGGCTCCGAATTATTGGCTCAACCCGCAAAACTCGGTCAATTATATCTTCGCCGTGCAGACGCCGCAGTACCGCGTGGACTCGATGGATGCGCTCGGCGGCACTCCCGTCAGTGTCGCGGACGGGCCCCCGCAGCTTTTGCGCAACGTCGCTACGTTCGAGCGGCGCACGTCGATGGCCGTGGTCAACCACAACAACGTGCAGCCGGTTTTCGACATCTACGCGAGCGTGCAAGGCAGCGATCTTGGAAGCGTGGCGGGCCAGGTCACGAAGATTGTCGATAAGGCCCGGGCCAGGCTCGCGCGCGGAAGCTTCATCGAGATCCGCGGCCAGGTCGAAAGCATGCGGACGTCGTTCCTCGGCTTGGGCTGGGGACTAGTTTTCGCGGTGCTGCTGGTTTACTTCCTGATGGTGGTGAATTTCCAGTCCTGGCTCGACCCGCTTATCATCATGCTGGCGTTGCCGGCTACGCTCTCGGGCATCCTGTGGATGTTGTTCGTGACCCAGACGACCATCAGCGTGCCCTCGCTGATGGGAGCGATCATGAGTATTGGGGTCGCGACGGCGAACAGTATCCTGCTGATCACGTTCGCGAACGACCAGCGCCACGTCGGGGAGAACGCGCGGGAAGCGGCGCTCCAGGCCGGCTACACCCGCCTGCGCCCGGTGTTGATGACCGCTCTGGCCATGATCATCGGCATGCTTCCGATGTCTCTGGGACTGGGCGAGGGCGGGGAACAGAACGCTCCGCTCGGCCGCGCCGTGATCGGCGGTTTGATCGTGGCCACCGTGGCGACGTTGTTCTTTGTCCCGGTGATCTACAGCATGTTGCGGAAGAAGCAGCCCCTGCCGCTCGATCGCGAGGAGTCGTAAGGAATGCATACGGATCTTGAAGACGACGAGCAAATCGCGAGGCGCGGGCCGCGGGCTACACGCCGCTTCGGGCTGCTGGCGTTGGTGCTCGTCTTCGTACTGATCGGATTGTTCGCGGCCGGCTATATGCCGCGCCGGAAGCGCCAGGCCGGGCTGGCCGCCGAGGCCCACGAGTCCGCCGCGACCAACCGGCACGTGAACGTCGTGGCCGTGGGCCGCTCCGCCCTCACCTCGGAGACCACGCTGCCCGGGAGCATCCAGGCAATTGACGAAACGCCCATCTACGCGCGGGCCGACGGCTACCTCACTCGCCGCCTGGTGGATATCGGCGACCGCGTCCGGGCGGGGCAGTTGCTCGCCGAGATCGAGAGCCCGGAGCTGGACCAGCAGATCCGCCAGGCGCGAGCGGCGATCGACGAATCGCAGGCCTCCGCGCTGAAGGCCCGCGCCAATGTGGCGCAGGCGCAGGCCAACCTCAAGCTCGCTGACGTGAGCCTGCGGCGCTGGAGCGCGCTCGTCGCCAAGGGCGTGCTGTCAAAGCAGGAGGGCGACCAGAAGCAATCGGACTACGACGCCCAGGTTGCCAACGTGGGCGCTTCGGAAGCGGCCGTGACTGCGGCCGATTCCGCGGTGCGGGCCAGCCAGGCGAACCTCGAGCGGCTCCTCGAGCTGAAAGCCTTCTGCCACGTGACCGCGCTCTTCTCCGGCGTCATCACCGCGCGCAATGTGGACGTCGGAGCGCTCATCACCGCCGGCAGCGCCACCACTGCGCGCCAGCTTTTCAACCTTGCTCAGATCGACCGCCTGCGGATCTTCGTCAACGTTCCGCAATCCTTCGCGCCCTCCGTACACGTGGGGCAGACGGCGGAAGTCACGATCCAGGAATTGCCGGGTAAAGCGTCGCGCGGCGCCGTCACGCGCACCGCGGATTCACTCGACCAGGCTTCGCACACGCTGCTCACCGAGGTCCAGGTCGCCAATCCCTCGCATCGGCTCCTGCCGGGCATGTACGCGCAGGTCAGGTTCGTGCTGGCGCGGCCCGCGCCGCCGCTGATGATTCCCTCGGATGCGTTGATCGTGCACCGCGACGGCAGCTACGCCCTCACTGTGGGCGAGGATGGCGCGGTTCACTACCGCAAGGTCACGCTCGGCCGCGACTACGGCGCGTCAATCGAGATCGCGTCCGGCTTGACCGGCGGCGAGCGCATCATCGTGAACCCGACCGACGACCTCAAGGAAGGCCAAACCGTCGACGCCACCCTGCGCTAGGAGCCTAGCTTGCAAACCACCTCAACCGCTCCCTGACGGTCGCGGCTCGGAAAGCCGCTGCTGAGCCGCGACCGTCAGGGAGCGGTAGCTGCATTCGGCCTGACGCACTACGCTAGGAAGCCGCCGGTTCTTCTGCGGCCTTCACCAACTCCCAACGGCCGCGGCCGCACTTGTTTTTGCACTCCGGGAGGTCCTGTTCCTTCGTGAATGCAACGGGCGTCTTGCAGACGCTGCACCAGTAGATTCCGCTTGCGGGGGCCTTCGATCCCGGCTTATACGTCATGACCTGGTAGCACCTCGGCTTTTTCGCTCGGCGATGATGGCCCGCGCCAGCTCCCCGGGCCGATCTACCATCATATCCGGTGGGTCGGCGGCAAAACTCTCCGGTTGAAAACCGTAGGTGACGCCGCAGACCTTCACGCCCGCGTTCCGCGCGGTGCGTACGTCCACGGAGCTGTCCCCGACAATCATCGCCCGCTCGCGGGGCACTCCAGCCTCCGCGAGCAGCGTGTCCACGCCGATCGGGTGCGGTTTCTTCTGCTCGAAGCTATTGCCTCCGTAAACGCGCGCGAAGTATTTCCCCAGGCCCAGCCCTTCGAGGATGCCGGTCGAGACGCGCACGGGCTTGTTCGTCAGGACGGCCATCCCGACACCGTCGCGATGGAGTTCCTCGAGTGCCTCGGGGATGCCCGGATAGGCGCAAGTGTGATCCAGCTTGTGCTCGCTGTAGTATTCCAGAAAATACTCGAGCGCTTTCCGCAGGTCTTCCTCGCTCGCCTCCGGCCCCATCGAGCGCCGTATGAGAACCGGCGCGCCGTTTCCGATGTATGTGCCGACCGTATCGAGATCGAGCGGTGGAAGACCGAAGTGCGCACGGGCGGCGTTTACGGCGTGCGCCAGGTCGAGCTTCGAGTCGATGAGTGTGCCGTCCAGATCGAATATGAGAAAGTCCATCGAGTCCAGGGCGCCCAGGGCCCTCCCTACATTGTAAAGGACAGCATCAGTCCCGCCGGTCGGCCAGGAAGATGACCAGCGCCTCGCCGCGGCACACGATGCGCGCGAGCGCGGGCTCGAATTCGCCTTTGCGGGGCTTATCCTGCGAAGGCTCGGCCTCCACGCGGCCGTAGACGACGGCCCACCGGTCGTAGTCCGTACTGGCGAATCGAAAAATCGCCAGAGTGGTGGCTTGTTTCACGACGGACAGCTTGCGGTCCAGTACGGCTGCATCGACGGCCAGCCTTTCCGGCGGCTTGGGGCCTGACTTGGGATCGATGACGATCCGCAGGGCTTTGGGCGGCGATATGGCGGCGACCGATACTCCGGCCGTCACTACCTTGGCCTGGCAAGCCTGCTCGCTCAGAAAGCGGCCCTGCTCGCGAAAGGAGAAGCGGCCGAGCACCAGAAGAGTCTGGCCTTCATGTACATGCAGATCGTCCAAAATCTCGCACACGCGCAACGGAACAAGCGGCGGCTCCGCCGCCGCGGCAACCGTCGCGAGGAGACAAACCAAGAGAAGACGCACGTCCCTGAACGTGGTATGGACGAACGGACGTCATTTCCAGGCTGTAAAGATTTGTAAAGGCGCCGGCATAGCAAACGGCGCTCTACTCCAGCTTGGCATCCATCGTAATTTTCGCGTTCAGAAGCCGGGATATCGGACAGCCCGCCTTGGCATTGGCCGCGGCGCGCTCGAACGCGGCACGGTCGCCGCCGGGGATGCGGGCGCGAACGTCGAGGTGGCTTGCCGTGACCTCCCAGCCGGCGGCTCTCTTCTCGAGGCTGACGGTTGCGGTGGCCTGAATGGTCTCGGGCGTGATACCGCTCTCGCCCAATTGCGCCGAGAGCGCCATCGCGAAGCAGCCCGCGTGCGCGGCCGCGATCAACTCCTCGGGATTCGTGCCGGCGCCGTTTTCGAAACGCGTGCCGAACGAGTACTGCGTATCGTTAAGAACACCACTTGCGGTCGAGATGGCGCCCTTGCCATCTTTGAGACCGCCTTTCCAGGTAGCCGTTGCTTTGCGATCCATAACTCAACTATCGCACTGGCGCGGGGGGGATCTATATCCAGCCGCGGAGCCAGTAGTAGACGATCTTGCCAGTCTCGTTTACGACCAGGAGGAATGCTTCCCAGCGGCGAGTCAGGTGGCCCGAGGTTTTGATGACGTCCGGGAAAGGATGCGTGAGCACATCGAGGCCGGCCTTGGCGAACGCACAGCGGGCACGGAAGGTGTGATAGTCGCTCGTGAGTAGCACCTTGCGGCCCGGCACGCCCGCGAGCAGCCGCTTGGCGTCCAGAGCACTCTCGTGCGTGCTGTGCGACGAATCTTCAATCCGAATGACGGCGGCGGGTACGGAGTGGCAGACCAGGAAATCCCGCATGAGCGGGGCCACGCCCGCGCCGCAGAGGAGCACCTCGCGGAAGTGGCCCGTGCGCCACACGCGTTCCGTGTAGACCGAACGCCAATAGGAGCCGGGCGCCAGATTGTCGTTGTCGATCGTCGCGCCTCCCAGAACGATCAGGACGTCTCCCAGCGAATCGTTCCAGGGGCCCGCGAGCAGCCGGGCGTACCAGGGGACGAGGGGAGTGAAGGTGACCAGAACCATCAGCAGGCCCAGGGCGGCCAATCCGGCGAACGCAATGCGCAGCAGATTTCGAAGCAGGGACATCAAGGACTAGTGTACGCGCAAGCTATAATCGCAGAGTGAAATCCAGCGGCGTGACCCGTTTTGCGGCAGCGGTGGCCGTCGTGGCCACGCTCCTGAGCGCGGGGGCATGCAAGTGGAACCCGGCGGGTTCCTTTTCCGTGGACGATGAAAGCCAACCCCCGCTCAGCGTCCTGCGCCTGGAAGAACCGCGCGCCGATAGACAACTTCTGAGCGGGTTCCACCAACTGGAGCAAGGCGCCTGGCGGTGGACTAGGCGAAGCTTCGCCGTCGCGCTCCAGCCTCCACCGGACGCCGCTCCGAGGGGCGCCAGGCTGGCACTCCGGTTCAGGCTTACGGATTCGCTCATGTCGCGGCTCCGGACGGTGACGCTGAGCGCCTCCGTGGCGCACACGGCGCTTCCGCCGGAAACCTACACGAAAGCGGGTGACTACACCTACGCGCGCGACGTGCCGCCCGCGGCGCTCTCAAAGGGGCCGGTGAAGGTGACCTTTACCCTGGACCATTTCCTCAAAGCCGGCGAAGTAGACCGGCGCGAGCTCGGGCTGGTCGTTTCGAGCGTGGGGTTGGTAGCCAGGTAGCACCGCGGAGACGCACGAGATGAGTCCCTGGGATATACTCTCCTCTGTGCGAACCCTGTTGATCGCCGTGCTACTGTTTGTCCTCTGCACCGGTTTCCCGGCGCGGGCGCAGGTCCGGGATACCGCCGGTCCGGTCAAGGTGAAGATCGCAGCCGGTTCATCTGAAACGCCGATGGTGCTTGAAGTGCGCGAAGCGCCCGCGCCAGGCGACTCGATCATAGTGATCACGAGCACGACACGGCTTGAGGTGGCTCTCATCACGCCAGGGGGACAGCGGATTACCATCGGAAACGCAGCCGATGCCGGTCTGGATTGGAAGCGGTGGAACGGGGACGCGCCTCTGGGGTCAATCGATGGCGGGTACGTTATTCAGATTGTCTTCAAGAAACCGGCGATTGCAGGGCGGTACACTCTGCTGTTCACGCCGCAGGCGCCCGAGGCAGCCGCAACGGCGAAGGCGTGGTTCACCTCCAGGATGCAGGAATATCGCTGGCTTATTCAGTCGGTTCCCGGCGCTCAATTGCCGAATCCCGTTCCGCTCGGCGGCAGCGCCTCGATAGCAATGGATGTCGGCAACGACATGGAGAACGCGCTCCTAGATATCGTGGTTCCCGATTCGGCGGTCGATGTGGTGTTGGTGTTGCCGGATGGGCGTGTTGCGCGGCAGAAACAACCCGTCGAGGGTGTCCTGGCGTGGGACGTTGTAAGTGACCCTGAGGACTCGAACTCTGACTTGTCGTGGTTCGCCAAATTTGAGCCCCTTCTGCCCCTTCCGGGGACTCACCACGTGGTCGCGCTACGCAAGGTTCCGAAAGGCCGCTACGAGATCCGCGCGGCGCAGAGCGGGAAAACCGGAGGCGAGCTGAGAGTGGCCCTGCTCTCCGCGGAGGCCATGAAGGCGGCGTTCGCGAAGGTTATTTACTACCCCTTTGTGGCTCCCGGTGAGGTAGGAATTCGCGCCCGCCTGACCTCTGTCGAACACTTTGCGGGGGAACCGGCGGAACTGGCGGTCGACTTTGATCGTGACATCGGACCGGTCCCACCGGCCTTCCGGGTCAGAATCGAGAACCCGCCGCCCGTTCCATCTGACGGGAGCTCCCGTCGCGTCGGGCCTCCCGGCCCCATCGAGACTCAGCCGGTGAAGTTCACGCGCGGAGCCGATGGCAAGTATCGAGGCATGGTCGTCTTGTCCCGAGAGGGCCAGGCCCGCGTCGAGGTACGGGCCAACGGCACGAAGCTCTCGGGCGAGCTGTTCACTGCCGAAGCCATTACTAGCGCCTGGGTGAACCCCGTGGTGGCGCGGGTAATATCACTCGATGCAGGCGGCGTGGACGTGGACGGCGACGGCAAGTTCGACCGTCTCGACGTTACTGCAGTTCTGGACGTAATCATTCCTGGCGAGTTCATGTTCAGCGCCTGTGCCGCGGATGCCATGCACAGGAGCGTTCCTGTCTTCGCCACGGAAAAGCTCGCGGCGGGACGCCAAAAGCTGACCGCCTCCATCTCCGCAGGCCGGATCTGGAATGCACTACGCGACGGCCCCCTCCAAGTCGGGATATCGATCATTTGGAAGGGGGGAGCCACGGGTGGCGTCAAGGTGCCGGGTACCGAGAAGATTGCGCGCAGTGTCGCGTACCAGCGCGACCAATGGGACCACGGCCCTCTTTATGGCGATGACGGCGTGATAGTTCACGGGATTCGGCCGGCGCTGTCCGGGCGTTTCAGCATGGCCGAGGTCGAATGGGGCGTGACCACTCCCGGAGGCCGATGCAACTGGAGCGCCGGGATCGATTCGGTTGGAGGGGTTCCGGGCCTGTACGCCAGCCAAGCCGGAGAGGTTCCGCCTGGCCGCCGCACGTTCAACTTCCTGTTCGACGGGGGCGCCATTGCCGCCGCGGGCAAGCGCGACTGGAAATTCAATGCGGAGGTCCAGTGCGGTGACCGCTCGGATCGGGCGTTGTTGCCGGCCATAGTGCTGAACCTCGATTCCAGGCTATACGAACCGGCTCACGGAGGCTTATCGATTCGCGGTCCGGTCTCGTTGGTGGACTCAGGCGGCTACTGGTCGGTTATGCTGAACCCGGCTGGTAAAGGTGCTGAAGTGGCGCATTTTAGGCTGACCGAGGTTCCGGAGGGTCTGGAGGCCTCGCTCCAGGAAATCTCTCCGGGGCATCCCGCGGCCAACTTGTTCGTCAAGGCTGCGCCAGGCACGCCGCCGGGCCGCTATTTCGTTGGGGTCTCCGCCATCTCCGGAGACCAGACCGCCAATCGGGAGTTTGTGGTGGACGTTCCTGCAAAAGCTCCGCCAACTCGGGCCGACACGCGCGTGGTTACTCTTCCCAGCCCTGCTCGCGTCGCCCCCAGTCAGGCCGGGCCGAACGCCCCTGCACCAGCGGCCGCCGGTTCGGCCGCTACGGGTGGCCTGTACGGAGTACAGCGGATCCGCGTGGGGCCGAACGTGCAGGCAAGCCGGTTGGTGCGCAAGCCCGCGATCAAATACCCGCCACTGGCCAAGACGGCGAGAATCCAAGGGCCGGTCCGGTTCACCGTTGTCATTGGCACCGATGGGACAGTGCGGAACGTGCGATTGCTGAGCGGCCATCCCTTGTTGATAACGGCCGCTCAGGACGCGGTCAAACAGTGGGTTTACACGCCCACGCTGCTGAACGGCGTCCCGGTCGAAGTCATCACCGAGGTAGAGGCGGATTTCAACTTGCCAGAAGGCGAAGAATAGCTCCCACCGCTGTGTTGGCCCGCCCGCGGCGAAATGCAGGCCGGTTTCACTCCCGGCTAAAGCGGAAGATCTCGAAGATCGGGCGGCCGTTACGGTCGTCGATGACCTTGATAAAGTGCTTGTGCAAGTGCGCGGATTCAGCCAAGGCTTCGAAGCCGGCAGCGGTTCCGGCCTGGATCTCGTTGTTTTCGGTGTGGCCCACAAAAATCGCGCCCGGTGCGGCGAGCGCTTCCGCGGGAAGCTTCTTCTCCGTATTGCGCAGAAACCAGTCAGCCCCTAGCTCCAAGGGCAGTCTCCCCTGGTTCAGCGCGCGCAGAGCGTCGTAGATTCCCCAGTCCGTCGTGTAGACGTGAGCCGCGCCGGCGCCGCTCAGGTATCGGGAAAGCGGGTAAATGGCATCGGTCCAGGCGATCGTGGTTCCGCGCTCGGCGAGCTGCGCGAAGTGTTCGTTCAACACCAGCAGGTTCGAACCGCAGATGAGCGTAGTGACCGCGACGAGAGCGGGCACCCCCGCGCGAGGCCAGAATCGGGATATCTGCGCCAGCGCCGCCGCGGCGAACAGATGAGGAAAAGGCCACAGCAGCACGGTATGATGTGCGCCGTTGCCGCCTTTTTGTGTAAGAGCCATCTGGAGCCACGTGGCGGCAACAAAGATCAAGGCGAACAGCATCGTCTTGCGGGCGGGAGTGTTCCACAACCAGGGCAACAACGCGAACGCCAGAATGCAGGCGAACCACAGGAAGCCTGCCTGCCTGTGTCCGGTGGCTTCACTAAGGAAGAGTGAGAGGCGCTCGACCTCATTGCGGGGCTCCTCCGGTTGGAGTGTTGCTTCGTCGCGCACGATATAGCCGAATAGCGAGGACCCTTCCAGGCTGTTGCGCAAGATGGTCACCTTGTGGCCGAATCTGGCGCTCGACAACTGCACATTCTCGCCCACGGTGGAGAGCCGGCTGGAGCGGTTGTAAACGAGCAGCGGCGCCGCGCCAAGGACAAGTCCCAAGGCGGCTGCCGCCAGGTTGCGCGGCGTGAACTTCCGGAACAAGGCGCGGCGGCACACCACGGCGGTCGCGGCCGCCAGGCCGGTGAGCGCCCACGAGAACAGCGCTTTGTCCCAGAGGCCCAGGCCGAATAGGAAGAAGCCCGCGCCGAGGTCGAGGACTTTCCCCCAACGGTGAAAACGCAAGAGCAGCAGCGCCCCGCCAATGAGCAAAAAGTGCTGGAGAACGACGGGACCCCAATCGAGACAGGTGGTGAGAATGTAGGTCACGTCCGTCGCGAGCAAGGCGGTGGCTACCAGGGCCGCTCGCAACCCGGCCCAGCCGACCACGAACTCAAAGAACATCCAGATTGTGATTGCGCCAATCAAGAGGACCGGAATACGAACCGACCACGGCGAGGGCGGCACCACGCTGAAGACCGCCACCCTGTAAATCCAGGCCTTCAGAGTTCCCACATAGCTGAGGAGCATGGTCGGGAAGGTGTGCCCAAAGAATCGTATGGAGTGCTGAACGCCCCAGGGAGGATAGATCGCTCCCGCGAACAGGACCTCGTCGTTCTGAATGCCGACATAGGGGATGAACAGGACACCTTCCAGGAAAAACAGCGAACACAAGAGCACAACCAGAATCCGAGCGTTATCGTGTTGCGCGGCGGAGGCCCGGGCAGGCGCGCCCCGGGACGTCGTGGTGACGTGGCTCATCGGGGGAGCTAAGGTATTCCATTATGTCACGGCGAGCGGGTCCTTCAAGGCGGCGCCGAGGCTCGAAGGCGGGCGAATTCGTTCGCGGCGGAGTCCGTGCTACTCGAGGCCGGCTCTCAATACGTAGGATCCCACCAGGGCGCCGAGCAGCACGATGAGTGCCTGAATGCAGTAAACCCCGGAATGTGCTGCCAGGTACGCCGCGACCTTGGCCGCGCTCGCATGCGAGAATGCCGGGTTGTCCGCAGCCGCAATCACGTCCCGCACCGCAAGCGCGAAGAAACTCGCGAGCGCCCAACGCCACACCCGCCGCGGACGAAAACTTCCCAGCAGAGCGCCCGTAAAAAAGAGCGCCGCTTGGGTGACGATCAGCCGAGCAGTGTCAGTCGGCTGGCTCAGTAGTTTCGGAAGGTACACTGCTACCAGGCTGAGGCCAGCGGCCGCCGCCCAGCAGATGGGATCCATCGCACTGTGATCTGTTCTTCTCGCTTCCAACATAATCCTGTTCCGCTCCCCTGAGTACTACACGAAGAGTCCTAGTTCATGGAAGCATGCGGCAGCGAAAAAATCAAGTAATCATCGAGAGTTTTTGGTACTGGTACTCCATTGCTCCGAGCCGAAAATGTGTGTAAGAGTCGCCTTGGTACTACGGCTACCCCACAATTGAGGTGGAGGCTCACCCCAAAATCATAGCTGGCCGATCACGGCGAGGAGGACCCGGCCCACGATCGCTAAGCTCTGGGCGCTCAGCTTGTCCATCGTGTCTTGGGCGGTGTGCCAGTAGGAGTTGTTCGGGCCATAGTCGAAATCGATCAGGTCCAGGGCGCTGGCGCCGGCTTTGAGGAACGGGATATGGTCGTCGAGGATGGAGTTGGGCTCCGTGAGGAAGTGTTTGCTCAGGCCGAGCTTCGAAGCCGAATCCCAAACCAGCCGCCGCAGCCATTCCGTGGATTCCTGTTCGTTCAGGAGCCCCAGGTCGCGGTCGCCGATCATGTCTACGTTGATCAACGCCTTCAGTTTGGCAAGCGTACCGTCGGAGAGCCACTGGCTGGCCAAGCGCCGGCTGCCGTAAGTGCCATCCGTCTCCGAAAACCGCACGAACGCCTCCTCGCCATCGAACCACACGAGCCAGATGTCGTCCTTATGGGGCGTATGCGAGAGGGCGCGAGCCATCTCGAGCAGAAAACCGGTGGACGATCCGCCGTCGTTGGCGCCGACAAAGTTAATTCCCGGCATCACCTTCGTGTCGTAGTGTCCGGTGACCGCCACGACGCGGCCGGAGGCGCCGCGAAAGCGCGCGATGATGTTCTGCATCGGGATGGGGCCGAACGGCGTCGAGGCGCGGAAGTTGTCGTCAATCACTTCACAGTGCAGCGGTTTCAACTCCGCATGGATGTACGCTTGCAGTTTGCGGATCGCCGCCGAGCCCGACGGCCGGGGGCCGAACGCGACCGCTTTGCGCGTGAACTCGAGCGCCGCGGTCCCGCTGAACACCGGATGCTGCCCGGCCGCGAGCGATGCCGCCGAGAGCGCGGCCAGAAGAACTCCCGCGGCGCGCCTCACGCCTTTTTCCTCGCCTCGACCATAATGGTCGAGCCTGCCCGGCAGGCGTCTTCGAATAGCGTGAATGGAACCGCCAGGCCAACCATGGCGGCGTACAGCAGGTTTTTCATCAGCTTGCTCCAGGAGCTCTCCGCCAACCCGCGCGCACGCCGCACTGCCGGTTCCAGGCCGGGAGCAAGGCTCGCCGCGAAGCGTAATGGGTTGTGCCAGGAGAAGTGTTTTCGCCGGACAATCTCGAATCCGCAGGACTCGAGCAGCGACTCCAGATCGCGGCTGCGGAAATGAATCAGCCGGCGCGGGACATCGAGACCGCTCCAGTTCTCGCCGAACAGCAAGAACTGCCAGCAGCCGGCATTCGGCGATTGCACAATAATCCGCCCATCCGCGCGCAATTGCTCGTACGCCTGTTCGAGACATGCGGCCGGAGATTCCATGTGTTCGAGCAGGCGGATCATCGTGACGGCAGCACAATTCCCAGGTTCGACGGGAGCCGCGGTGAGGACCTCGAGGCCGTGCGCGGCGAGCGCGCGCCTGAGAGGCTCGCCGCCGGGGCTCAGGTCCAGGACCGGCCCGGGCGTCCCGGCGTCTTCGAGAGCGCGCAGCACGAAATTCAAGTCATCGCGGAGAGCGGCGCAGCGGCAGGCTCGCTCAAGGGCATCGGCCGGCGTGCCGCCCTCCGGCCAGGTTTCCGGACGCTGGTAGCGGCGCAGGCCGGCGGCGGTTGGACGGGGATGAAGCCGTATCAGGCGGCACTTCCAGCATTCCACGATCTGGTATCGCTCGTGCGTGGCGCGGTACAACCGGTCGGTGGTTTCAAACAACGGCTGCAATTCGTGGCAGCCGCACGCGGGGCACGAACTGGGGTCGCTGGCCGGCGGCGCCTCCACTGCCGCCGACACCGCGCTTCGATCAGAAGTTCTCTTTCTTGCCAAGAGATCCAGGTTCGCTCCTTTTGCAGGGCAGCGCAAGCTGGAGTGCGGAGTGAATAGCCGCTTGCGCCTGCCGGAAGTCCAAACTCAATCTGGCTCCTCTCCCAAAAATGCAACGGCAGTCGAAGCCCTGTGAATGCTTGGCGTTGCGGATTGACAAGGTCTTGAAAAGCCACGAAGTGCTCATAGAGCCAAAATCGGATGAACGCGGATGGACGCCGGTACGAGGCCTCCGCCCGGCGTAATCCCGCCCGCGCCCGCTCCGCAAATTCCGACAAGCCACTCCCGCAGCGATTCCCAAGGTTACGACCCCGGGACGCCCCCCTCGCCGCGGAACCGGACCCGCACGTGCACCGAGCCGGCCGTCTGACCTCCGCTTTGAGCGTTGAAGACAATCTCATGCCAGTCCGTGTCGTTGCTGGAGGGTGCGGCGATCGCCACCTCTGCCGGATAGGCATCCCCCGCCGGTACGGAATGCTGTCCGGCGCCGGCCTGGATGTTCCAGCCCGGCGGCGCCGCAACATTCACAGTGATTTCCGCGGTCTGGCCGGTGTTGTTATGGAGCAGCAGCGGCACGTAAAGCACGCCGCCAGGGCTCACGCCGAGTTCGGGCATCGGCAGCAAGTTTTCCAGGTGAGCAATATCATGGGCCTTCCAAAATGCGCGATAGAACGCCCATGAACTGCCCACCTCCATCCACAACCCGTCCCTTGTCTCGGCGTGGAAGCCGGCCGGCGGTGTAAAGGGAATTGCCCCTGGCTCGATTCCCGCAAAGATATCGGCCGTGACGTTTCTGTCCACCAGGGATTTGCCGAAGATGAATTGGGCGGGCCGCGAAGCACGCGCGAGGGGAGTGGCGCCAGCCGGCCGGGGGGCGTACTGCGTCATGTGAAAACCGCGCTCGAGCGACCGCAGCTCGCTGTACGGGACGTGCCGCGAAGGCGAAATCTCGGACATGGAATAGCTGGGTCCCTGCCCCTCGAGAAACTCCCTGTGCGAAGCATCGGTGAAGTAATAAATCTTCTTCGGCTGCCAGGCCTGCAGGCCTTCGACCAGGTTTATGACACCCCTGTCATTGCGGGGCGCTCCCACCTGCTCGGCAAAGGCGGTGGGATCTCCCGCCAGATCGAACGCCTCTGTGGCAAGCACCGCGGAAGCCTGATGATCGCCGTGGTTCTCCCCCACCACGCAATCCGGAAGCCATGTGAGGATGACCTCGGGGCGCGTTAACCGGACCAGGCGGACGACGTTCCACAGGTGCGATCCGTGATTCCAGACCTCGAGGGACCGCAAAGGCTCCTGGCCGTAAGTATCGATGCCACCGAGGAACCAGACATTCATTACGCCGAAAGATTCCAGCGCGCGCCGCGCCTCGATTTCCCTTTCGGCGCCCAACGCGCCGGCTTGGGCGCTGCCAATCGAGTTATTGCCGCTGTTGCCGCGGGTGCAGAAAACTGCCGCGATGCGTTTGTGCTCATCATAGATCGCACGGGCGAGATACCCGGCTATCACGCTTTCATCGTCGGGATGCGCAACGATGAGCAGGATATCGGCCTTGTAACGATCGTCCGGCGGCGCGGACGACACGGCCTGCTGAGCTGTCAGGGGATAAATCAGACCCAGCGCCAGGCCGGAAAGCGTCAACCATCGTAATCGATTCATGTAGCACTCCTTTTTGAGCCACCGCTCCCCGCGGGCCTTAGCCTCAATTTCTATTTTGGACTTCCGGGTCCCGTTCAGTATACCCCCAGCCGCCTCGACCACACGCGCTCTTCCAGCGGTAGATACAACAGTAGCTGAACCGGCAGGGCAGCAGTCCGTCGTTTCCGCTTCAACGAGACCCTAACCGCGCGGCGAACGCATATTCGCCCGAGCCGATTTCGAGGATCGCGAACCCGGGCTGTTCGGAAGTCTGAGATACGCCGGGCGCCTGGCCGAGAGGACGGCCGCTCTCGGTCACGCTGCGCGCGCTGTCGCACGGCAGATACACCCGCGCTCTCGTGTTCGCAGGCAGGACGACACGCCAATGGAATCGATCGCCCTCGCGCCTCCACTCGCTTACAATCCTGCCGTGGATCGAATCGTACTCGGCCCGCACCCGGTCGAGGCCTTCCAGCACCTGGGGTCGAAGAATCGCATGCTTGAATCCGGGGCGATCGGGATCGGCGCAGATTCCCGCGAGTCCTTGGTAGAACCACGCATCGAAGCCGCCTTGCATGGGGTGGTTGAGGGATCGCGTGCCGTATTGCCGGTCCAACTCCGGCTCTCCCCAGGTCTCCCAGAACGTGGTGGCCCCGAGTGAGTAGAGGTAACCGATGCTCGGATAGGTCTTTTGGCGAAGTATGCGCAACGCGACATCGCCGTGGCCGTACTCGCCCAGTGCCCAGTAGAGCCAGCGGCTGCCGGTGATGCCGGTGGAAAAGTGGCCGCCATGCTTTTCGGTCACGTCGCGCGCGAGACTGGATGCAACCTTTCCATCATCGGCCGGCGGCGCCAGCCCCAGCCGCAGGGCGAAGCTGTCGGCCGTCTGGCTGCCATAGGTCAGGCCGCGCGGGTCGAAGAATTTCCGGTTGAACGCACGATGGATCTGCCCGGCCAGAGCCCGGTAGCCGCGGGCGTCTTCCTCTTTTCCAAGGATGCGGGCTACGTCGCTGACTATCCTGCTATCGAGAAAGAAATACGCGGTCGAAGTGAGCGCAACCGGAGTTTCCTTGGGCGCAACGCTTCGCGGCGGGCACCAGTCTCCGAGACCCTCGGAGACGATGTAGTCCTTGGCGATGCCGCGGAGGTGCTCCAGCCAGCGGCGCATGCCGTCGTAGTGCTGCCGGAGGATGCGCTGGTCGCCGTAGTAGAGATAGACGTACCAGGGAATCTGAACCGCGGCCGTTCCCCAGTCGGGCGTCGCCTCCTCGGTCTCACGCTTCCCGGGCGCAACCATCGTGGGCAGGCCGTTCTGCGCGGAGGTCGCGATATCGTCCGCGAACTTCGCCCAGAACCGCGCCATGTTGAAGTTGTAGATGGTCATTTCGGCGGTTACCTGCGCATCGCCGAGCCATCCGCAACGCTCGCGCGCCGGACAGTCCGTCGGTACCCCGTACAGGTTGCTGACTTCGGTCCAGAGCGCGGTGTCGTGGATGCGGTTGAGCATGGCGTCGGAGCATTCGAACCGGCCGGCCGTAGGGACATCGCTATGCACCACCACGCCTTCCAGATTCTCGAGAGCAGGCGTGCCGGGGAACCCGGTCATTTCCACGTAGCGGAACCCGTGATAGGTGAACCGTGGCTCCCAAGCCTCCTGGCCTGCGCCTTTGGCAATATACGTGTCGGTTTGCACTACGTGAGTGGCGAAGACGCCGGTCGAGGCCGGGTCGATCATTCCATCTCCCGCGAGCGACTCCGCGAACCGGAGCGTGATTCTGGTTCCGCGCGGCACGGTCACTCTGAGCCTGGCCCAACCCGCGAAATTCTGGCCGAGGTCATAGACAAAGACTCCCGGTTTCGGTTGGGACACTCCCACGGGCTTGCGGGTGGCGATTCGCCGGATGGGCGGCATCGCTTGCGAGCGCAAGCGGCGAGACGGGCTCTCAATCCGGCGCGCCTGGCTCCAGGCAGCGTCGTCGAAACCCGGATCGGCCCAGCCCGGGATCTCCTGGCGCGCATCGTACAGTTCGCCCGCGTAGATGTTGTTGCTGAGGGTCGGGCCCGGGGCTGCCTTCCAGGTTTCGTCGGTGCAAACGGTCTCGACCGTTCCATCGTGGTACTCAAACCGAATCTGGAGCAACACGCGCGGGACCCCGTAGTCCGTCCCTCCGGGAACGCTGTACTTTCCGTGTTGCCAGACCACGCCCTGGTGGAACCACCCGGCGCCCAGGCAAACTCCGGCCGCGTTCTCGCCGGCGGAAAGCAAGCCGGTGATATCGTATGTCACGTAAAACGCGTAGTGCTCATAGTTGGTCTGAGCCGGATCGAGAACGTGATCTCCCACCTTGGAGCCGTTGAGGTAAAGCTCGTAGTAACCGAGACCGCAGATGTATGCACGCGCGCTCTTGGGCCGCTCGCGGAGGCGGAAACTCTTTCGGAAGAGCGGCGCGCGGAGAGGTTCGTTGGCCGCCAGCAGGTGCGCGGCTGTGATCCATTTGGCCTGCCAGGCGCTTTCATCGAGGATGCCCATTTCCCATAGCGCCGGCTGGCTCGATGCGGAGGCGCGGCCCGCCAGGTCCCAAACGCGCACGTTCCAGTAGCAGCGCTGAAAAGACTTCAGTGCGGCGCCCTGGTAATCGATTTGGATCGAGCGGTCCGACTCGATCTTGCCGGAATCCCACAGGTCGCCGATGCCGGCGGCGAGGTTTTCGGGCCGGGCGGCAACGAGAATCCGGTACGCCGTTTGCATTTGCGCCCGAAGAGGCGATTCGAGCCGCCAGCTCAAGCGCGGCACAGGGGTATCGAGACCCAGGGGCGAGGCTGCATATTCACACTTCAGACCGACGGGGCCGAGGGCCGCGCCTTCGGTCCGCCGGCTGGCTTTAGAGAACCCCGGCCAGCCGGCGAAAGCGGCTAACCTCCGGAGGAAATTTCTTCGCCTCATTTCCTCCAGACTTTACCACCTGCCGCGCCGGATGTTTTTTTCGATAACCGCGGGAGCGTCCGGCACGTCTGTAATCCACGGCCTGGAAACCGCTCTCGCGGCGGTGCGATGTATACTGAACGTTCCGGGCACCAAAGTGGAATTCCGGTTTGGGATCGGCGCAGTTGTCGAGGACATTGACCGCTGTTGTGCGTTGTAAGGGAAAACATCCTCCGGAACACCAGCCGGCAACAGATTCGGACGTGCCGGCCGGTTTCCACAACTTCAACTATAAACGGAGATGCCGTTATGACGGGCCGCGCGCGCGATTTTGGTCGAACTGAACAGACTGCGAAGTTCCTCGGATCGGGGAGACGCCTGAGGCGCGTTGCCTGGGGACTGTGCGCGCTGTGGAGCGGCTCGCTGGCGCTGGCGCAGCAGTACACGATATCGACGCTCGCAGGAGGCGCGCCGCCGGTCACCCCGGTTGCGGCCACGAGCGCGATCGGGCAGGTGCAGCGGGTCGCCGTGGACGCCACCGGCAATCTGTATTTCAGCAGCGGCAACTGCATCTTCAAGATCACACAGGGGGTCATCCATCTGTTTGCCGGGAACTCGCGGGCCGGTTTCAGCGGCGACGGCGGCCCGGCGGTCGATGCGCAACTGACCGCGCCCCAAGGGATGGCGATCGATGCGGCGGGCAACGTCTACATCGCGGACACCGGGAACAATCGGATCCGCCTGGTTTCGTCCAAGGGCATCATCAGCACTTTCGCCGGAAACGGCGTCGGCGATTTTGGGGGCGACGGCGGGCCCGCCACGATTGCGGAACTGAACCTGCCCGCGGCGGTGGCGGTGGGCCATTCGGGCAATGTCTACATTGCGGATACGGCCAACCACTGCATCCGCCTGGTCACGACGAACGGCGCCATCACTACGTTCGCGGGAATCGGTCTCTCCGGCTTCTATGGCTTTTCCGGGGACGGCGGCCCGGCCGTCGAGGCGACCGTATCGAACGTCCAGGATGTAACCGTGGACTCGTCCGGCAATGTATATATCGCCGATTCCGGCGCCGCCGCCGTTCGTGAGGTGAATACCAGCGGCATCATCAACAGCATTGCCGGGATAGGAGGCTCTTTCGGGTTCTCCGGGGATGGCGGCGCGGCCACCAGCGCGCAATTGGAGACGCCGGCCGGGGTGGCCGTGGACGCGGCAGGCAACATCTACGTCCTCACCTCCAGCGACGGCCGGGTTCGGGAGATCAACGCTTCCGGCATCATCAACACCATTGCCGGGAACGGCTCGTTCGGATTCTTCGGGGATGGCGGCCCGGCAATCGACGCCGAATTTACCTCGCCCAACGGCCTGGCGCTTGATTCGGCCGCCAACCTGTACGTGGCCGACACGGGGAACGAGCGCATTCGGAAGTTCACTGCGGGCGGCACGATCAACACGATTGTGGGCAACGGCGCGAACGCCTCCAGCTATTCCGGCGACGGCGGTCCGGCGGCGAGAGCGCAACTGAACGGACCGAAAGGCGCCGCGGTAGATGCGGCCGGCAACGTTTATATAGCGGACACCGGCAACAACCGGGTGCGGGTGGTCTCGAGCCAGGGCGTCATCACCACCCTCGCCGGGACGGGCGCCGCCGGGTTCTCCGGCGACAACGGTCCGGCCGCCGGTGCGCAACTGAACCAGCCGTTCGGTCTGGCCGTGGACGCCGCGGGTAATCTCTATATCGCGGATTTCAGCAATAACCGGGTCCGCAAGGTCTCGTCCAAGGGCGTGATCACTACCGTGGCCGGCACCGGTACCCCGGGCGATTCGGGCGACGGCGGCCAGGCCGCCAGCGCCCAATTGAATACGCCAACCGGCGTGGCTGTGGATGCCGCGGGCAACCTCTACATCTCGGAATTCAATAGTGGCCTGGTCCGCAAAGTTTCGCCCCAGGGCGTCATCAGGACGATTGCGGGGAACGGAACTCCGCAGCTTTCAATTCCCGCGGGTCTGGCCGTGGACGCCTCTGGTAACGTCTATGTCGCCGATGCGGGCAACAACGTGGTCCGTGAGATATCCCCCGCCGGCGCGATCAGCACCTTCGCCGGAGGCGGGACGGGCGGGTATCCCGGCGACGGGGGCCCGGCGACCCAGGCGCAACTTCAGGGGCCGGCCGGCGTGGCCGTGGACGCAGCGGGCAACGTGTATATCACCGAATCGAGCAGCCGCATCCGGAAAGTCTACCAGGGCGGCTTGATCGTCACGATTGAAGGCGATCAGGGCGTGGGCTACTCGGGAGACGGCGGGCCGGCTTCGAACGCGCAGATCAATAGTCCTGCGCAAATAGCGGTCGACGAAGCGGGGAATCTGTACGTGGCCGACACGGGCAACAGCGCGCTGCGGCTGCTTAAGCCGAACGCCTCCGGTATCAGCGTCGGGGCCGTGGCCAACGCCGCCAGCAATCTCGCCGGGCCGGTCGCTCCGGGCGAGATCGTGGTGCTCTACGGCTCGGAGCTTGGGCCGCCGGCGCTGGTTCCGTTTGCGCTCAACGGGAATGAGCGCCTTCCGTTGACTCTCGCGGGCACGACCGTGTACTTCAACGGCACGGCTGCGCCGGTGCTTTACGTCTGGCAGACCCAGGTCGCCGCCGTCGTGCCGTATGCCACGACAGGGACGAGCGTTGAGATTGTGGTGCAGGTCGGGAACCAGTTCGCGGCGCCCCTTGTGGTACCCGTGGCGGCTACGGCTCCGGGAATTTTCACGTTGGACTACTCAGGCAAGGGACAGGCGAACGCGGTCAACCAGGATGGTTCGCTGAACGGTCCGGGAAATCCGGCGTCCGTGGGAAGCACCATCAGCCTGTACGTCACTGGCGAAGGCCAGACCAATCCCGCGGGACAGGATGGCGTGCTGGTCACCGCGCCCGGCCCGCAGCCGGTTGCGCCCGTGAAAGTCACGATCGGCGGCCAAGCCGCTTCCGTGCAGGCGGCGGCCGAAGATCCCCTGCAGGTGGCCGGCATTTTGCGCATCGATGTGCAGATCCCGAGCGGCACCCAGGCGGGCAACGCGGTTCCGGTGACGGTCTCGGTGGGCGGTGTCGCCGCTCAGACCGGCACGACGATCGCCGTTTCGCAGTGAAAAGGGTTCGCTGCTAGAAGCGGTCGAGCGCTTTGCGTGCGATCTTCTCGGCGGCCGGTGAGACCCGGGTCGCATCGCCGAAGCCAAGCACGGAGACCAGCAGAAACTCGCGATCATCGCGGATGACAAAGAGCTGGGCGCCATCGCCGCCGAGGTCCACGAAAAATGCCTGCGCGCCGATTCCCGGCGCTTCGCGCAGCCTGGCATCGGGCAGGGCCGCTTTCAAGTCCGCGATCGCCGACGGCACATCCAGCTTCCCCACCGAACGGTGGATCGTGATCGAGACCTGACCGCCGTCGCCGGCATAGTCGCACGTCGATTCGCTCCCCTCCGTGTGCTCCGTACCCTTCGTGACGGCCTCGCCGAGAGCCTCCTGGATGTCGGCCTGGGTCGCGGCAACGCAGGCTGTGACGGCCTTGGGCGCGGGTTTGAATTTTGCGGGCGCCGCCATGGGGCTGTGCGCGGAGAGGAACACGAGGGACAAGTGCAGGAAGATCGGCATCGAGCCCATTGAACAATCCGGGAGAAGCCCGCGGGAAGGGGAACGAATGTACGTGCCAGTCTAGTACCGGGTCCCGGCCCCTCCGGCCGGCCGCTTTCGGGGAGGCCGCGCATCGGAGAACTGGCTCACGATGGCGGCGCAAAACATCGCCGGACAGCGCAAGCGGAAAACTCTGTCTGTAGTCTATACCGGATTGCGCCGGCGTCTTGAACGCTCTATCCTTGCACACATGAGACTGCTCACTGTGGTTGCTCTCGTGGCCGGGTGCGGATCGATGCACCTATGGGCCGGGCCTATCCGGGCGGGCTTCGCGAAAACCGACGTCACACCCCGCGAGCCTGTGTACGGCGGCGGATATGATTTGCGGAACGCTCCCATGGACGGCGTTCAAGGGAACGACAAACTCTACGTCCGGTGTCTGGCCCTCGATGACGGCTCCGAGAAGCTGCTGTTCGTCGAAGGGGATGTGATCAGTATCCGGGGCCACGATGAATTTCGCCGGCGCATTTCCGCGGCGACGGGAGTGCAGGTAAGTAACATTCTACTGGGAGACGCCCACAATCATTCCGCCCCGTCCCCAAGCCCCAAGGGAGAGAACCATTGGGAGCGGCAATTCGGGGATGCGCTGGTTGCGACGGCGCAGGAGGCCTTATCCGGTCTGACGCCGGTGCGGATCGCCGCGGGAGACGGGCGGTCCCGCATCGCCATGAATCGCCGTCAGGTCAAATTGCAGGATACGGATTCGTATCTCACGTTCGACGAGAACAACAGCAGCCAGTCCTTTGGCAAGCACAAGACCGATGATCCGGTCAAAGTGCATGAATTCGGGGGCGTGGTGAGGCTCGGCGCGAATCCAGCCGGAGGGATCGACGATGCGGTGCAAGTGGTGAGAATCGACACCGAGAGCAGCCGCCCGCTCGCCGTCATGATCCACTACGCCTGCCACGGGACCTCGCTGGGCGGCCGCAACAGCAAAATCTCCGGCGAATGGATGGGGCGCATGCAGGCCTACGTCGAAGAACACGTGAGCGGCGCCGGCGCGATCTATCTGCAAGGGGCGGCGGGCGATATCAACCCGCGCGTGGTTGGCGGCCTGGACGGAAACAAGGACAATATCGCGGTCACCTGGGCGTTGGGCGAGGAGATCGGCCGTGAAGTGGTCCGGGTAAACAACACTCTCGTGCCCCGGAAGGTGGACGCCTCGATCGAAGTGGCGACCCGGGATATCCTGCTGCCGCGCGCATACCGTGAATTGATGGCGGATTTTCGCAATACGATCGTCGACACCCCCACGACGGCGGTGCGCGTGGGCGACTTGATGTGGGTCACGTTTCCCGGAGAAATGTTTCATGCGATCGGCCAGCGGGTGAAGGCTGCCTGTCCCGCCACGCACGCGTATCTCATGGGCTACACGAACGGGTCCATCGGGTATTTTCCGGAGCAGAAAGCCTTCGCGGAAGGCGGCTACGAGCCCGCCACGAGCCACCTGGACCCGGCCGCCGAGCCGATCTATATTCGCCAGGTCATGGAACTGTTACAGCAGTTTCACTGACGGCTCCGCTCCGAAACGCGCTACCATTCCGCTATGGAACGGGTCGACGAAGAATTGAAGGTCCTAGGCAAGGACCTCGTCGAAAAGGTCAAGGCGCTGATTCACGAGGGCAACGTCCAGCGGCTCATCATCAAGGACGACAAGGGCCACACGTTCATGGAAATCCCGGTCACGATTGCGACGATCGGCACAATCGCCGCGCCTATCGTGGCGGCCATCGCCGCATTGGGCGGAATGATCGCCCACTTCAAGGTGGTCGTCGAGCGAAAGCCGGAGCCTCCCGAGAAGCCGAGCGCGTAAAGCGCCCTTCCCGGCCCGCCTGCTAACATGTAGAGCTCCCGTTCCGTATGGACCACATTCTCTCCATCGTTCTCCTGACGCCGCTTGCGGGACTGCTCGTCCTGCTCTTTATTCCGTCATCCCGGCCCAACGCCGTGAAGCTCTGGGCGAATATCGCCGCGTTCCTGGGCTTTGTCGCGTGCCTGCCGCTGATCTTCGGTTTCGACCGGACGAAAGATTTTCAGTTCGCCGAGCAGATCCCGTGGATCCCGTCGATCGGCGCATCTTATTCGCTCGCGATCGATGGCTACAGCCTGCTGCTGGTGGTGCTCACCGCCGTGATCGGCTTCCTCGCCGTGCTCTCGAGCTGGAACGCCATCGAAGTCCGCATCAAGGAATACTACGCGAACCTGCTCTTCCTGCAGGCGTCGATGCTGGGCGTCTTCATGGCCCGCGATTTCCTGTTGTTCTTCGTGTTCTGGGAACTCGGGCTGGTCCCGATGTACCTCATCATCGCGGTCTGGGGCGGCCCGCGCCGCGTCTACTCCGCCTTCAAGTTCATCATCTACACCTTGGCCGGCTCGGTGCTGATGTTCCTCGGCATTCTGGCGCTGTACTTCGTACACCAGACCCAGACGCAGACCTTCACGTTCGCGATCCCAGAACTGATGCGCACGAATCTTTCTTCCACCGTGCAATGGTGGGTGTTCTGGGCGTTTTTCGCCGGGTTCGCCGTGAAGGTGCCGATGTGGCCGCTGCACACGTGGCTGCCGGATGCCCACACCGAGGCGCCCACCGCCGGCTCGGTGATTCTGGCCAGCGTGCTACTGAAGATGGGAACCTACGGTTTCCTGCGATTCTCCCTGCCGCTGTTGCCGGAAGCCTCGAAAGACCCGCGGATCGTCAACATCATGGCGACGCTCTCGATCATCGCGATCGTTTACGGCGCGCTGGTGTGTCTCATGCAGAAGGACTGGAAGAAGCTCATCGCTTATTCCTCCGTCAGCCACCTCGGCTTTTGCACGCTCGGGATCTTCGCCCTCAACCCGGCCGGAATCGCGGGTTCGATCCTGCAGCAGATCAATCATGGGATCTCGACCGGCATGCTCTTCCTGATCGTCGGCGTAGTCTACGAGCGCCGCCACACGCGGGAAATCTCCGAGTACGGCGGCCTGCTGCGCGTCATGCCGGTGTTCACGATCGTCTTTTTCATCACCGCGCTCAGTTCCATGGGATTGCCGGCGCTGAACGGCTTCATCGGGGAGATCTCGATCCTGCAAGGAGCCTACCAGATGTCGTTCAACTGGGCGTTCTGGTGCGTGGTGGGTATCGCCCTCGGGGCGGCGTATCTGATCTGGCTGTTCCAGCGCACCACGCTGGGCGAGATATCCGAAAAGAATGCCGGACTGAGGGACCTCTCGCGCCGGGAGATCGCCGTATTCGCGCCGCTGATTATCTGGGCGTTCTGGATCGGCATCTACCCCAAGCCGTTCTTCAGCGTGCTGGAGCGTTCGACCGCCCAGATTGTCGAGCGCGTACGGCCCGGCTATTACGCCGAGCGCGGCCTGCCGAATCCACTCGCGAACGGGAGCAGCACGGTTTCGGTCCGGTAGAAAAATGACCCGCCGGAAGCAGTGCCGGCCGATTCTGGATGCCGAGATCGAACGCTGGTCCGCGATGGGCTGGGAACAACTCGTCTCCGAGTTGGCTGACGTTCAGACCTACGAGATCGGGTGGGAATCCAAGCAGTATCAAGTGGAAGTAATTCTTCTCGAGAACACCGCCGAGTACGTTCACGCGTCCGTACAGTAAGTGTGGACGACGGCAGTTTCTGGGCGTTCTCTCCTCTGACAGGAAGCTTTGTTTCACGTAAAGCCACGCCATATGATCGGCGTTGATCAGCGTTCATCAGCGGCTAATAATTCGTCCACATGGGCCGCCGATGAACGCAGATGAACGCGGATTGCACCACCGCCCGGTCTTCGGCAAAGTGCGCTATATGTCGTTCGACGGCAGGGAGCGCCTGTGATCGTCGCACTGACGGGAGCCAGAGGGTTTATCGGCCGCGCCTTGACCGGCCGCCTGAGCGCTGCCGGCCATGCAGTGCGGCCGGTGAAGTTGCGGGAGGCGCAAGCCGTTTCGGCGTGCGACGCCGTAATTCACCTGGCGGGAGAGCCGGTGGCGCAGCGTTGGACCGCTCAGGCGAAGCAGCGCATTCTGGCGAGCCGGGCGGACGGTACGCGCCGTCTGATCGGGGAGCTCGAAAAACTGTCCGCGCCGCCGCGCGTATTGGTCTGCGCCTCCGCGATTGGGATCTATGGCTCCCGAGGGGACGAGATACTGGACGAAAGGTCCGGGCGCGGCGACGGTTTCCTCGCGGAGGTGTGCGTGGCGCTGGAGCAGGCGGCTGACCGGGCGGCGGCGCTCGGGATGCGGATCGTGAAGCTGCGCATCGGAATCGTCCTGGGTCTCGGCGGCGGCGCGCTCGCCCGTATGCTGCCCGCCTTCCGTGTGGGGGTGGCGGGACGGCTCGGCTCGGGCCGCCAGTGGATGTCCTGGATACATGTGGATGACCTCGTCGGGCTGATCGAGTTCGCGCTGATTCATGACGGCGTCGCCGGGCCCGTGAACGCAACCGCGCCGAATCCGGTGACGAACGCGCAATTCACGGCCGAGCTTGCCCGGACACTCCACCGGCCGGCCTTCGTGCCCGTACCCGCGTTCGCCCTGAAGCTGATGTTCGGAGAGATGGCGTCCGTCCTGGTTGACGGCCAGCGCGTCCTCCCGCGCGCCGCGCTCGAGGCGGGCTTTTCGTTCGAATACCCCGAGCTCGGTCCGGCCCTGCGGAACCTGCTTGCGTAATCAATGAGATTGGACTTCGGTGGCGCGCCGCCGGCGTTTCCATTCGAACAGCACGATACCGGCCGCTACCGAGACGTTCAGGGACGAAATCTTGCCGGCCAGCGGGATGCGCACGAGAAAGTCGCAGTGGCGCCGGACCAGCTCGTGCAGCCCCTTGCCTTCGCTGCCCAGCACGATGGCGGTGGGTTCGGCGTAATCCACAAGGTCGTAATCCTGATCCCCGCGCTCGTCGAGCCCGTAGATCCAGAAGCCGCGCGCTTTCAGCTTTTCCAGCGTCTGGCTGACGTTGGCGACCCGCGCCACCGGCAGGTGCTCGAGCGCGCCGGCCGCCGCCTTGGCCACCGTCTCCGTCAGCCCGGCCGCGCGCCGCTCCGGCGTCACGATCCCGTCCGCTCCGGCGGCGTGCGCCGTACGAATGATCGCGCCGAGATTGTGAGGATCTTCGATGCCGTCGAGGACCGCGAGCAGGCGCGCTCCGGGCAATAGGTCTTCGAGATCGGCGTGCTGCCCGGCCGCGCCCAGCGCCACCACGCCCTGATGGGCCGCGGTGCCGGCAATCCGGTCGAGCACACTGCGCGGCTCAAACCGCAGCGGAATGGATCGCTCGCGGCAGAGCTCGATGATCTCCTGCAGCCGCGGGCCCGCAATGCCTTTAGCGATCATGACCCGCTCGAGAGGCCGCCGCGCGCGCAAGGCCTCCGTCACGGGATGAACTCCGATCCGAATCGCCATATCCGGCCCATTGTAGCGAGCGCGGAGGGTGGGCTTGAGCTCGCGCGGGGCTTTCGGCCCAGCATTTGCCGGTCTCGCTAGCGCCGGTCGACAAACGAGTAGCGCGCCGGTGTAATCGAAAAGTACTCGACGAAGCGGCGGGGCTTCCTGGCGTCGGGACTCTTCGAGAGAATCTGGCGCGCCAGCCCGGCGTAGCACTTGCCCAGCTCCGAGCGCGGGTCCGCGGGTTTGGCGTCCTCGAGAGCTTTGTGTACGCCGCGATAGTTATTCGGGACCTGCATCCCGACGGGAAGCCCGATCAACTTTTCGATATCCGCGCAACTCACCAGGGAGCGCTTTTCCGCGCGGTTGAGCACTACGGCCACGCGGTTCTCGAGATCCAGACTGCGCAGGTACTCGAGCTTCTGGCGCGCCAGGTGGAGGGCCGGCAACTCGGGCGTACACACCAGGAAGATCCGTTTCGATTCCTGCATCAGATCCACCGAGAACCGCTCCATCAGTCCGGACAGATCCGCGCAGATCACGTCGTAGTTGCGGCGGGAGAAATCCAGCAGATACCGCATCGCGGGCGGCTCGATGCGAAATCCGGGCTTGATCGGACCCGCCGGCAGAACGTCCATAGGGCCCACCCTGGCGACCAGCTTCGGCCACAGCTCCTCATCGAGGTGCGCCGCGTGCTCGGCTGCGTCCACCAGAGAGTGCCCGCCGTCCAGGTGCAACAGGAAATCGATGATGCCGCAGTTCAGGTCGAAGTCCGCCAGCAGAACTTTCGTTCCGGCGTCGGCCGCCAGCGCTGCGCTCACGTTGAGCGCGATGGTCGAGCAACCCACCCCCGGCTTGGCCGGAAGAAACGCAATCACCTCGTCGGTCACCGCGATGCTGACCGGGGTGCGTTCGAGCGCGGCCAGCACGCGTTCGACGGCGTTCCCCAGGTCGCTGAGAGCCTCTGGCACCGCGATGAACTCCCGGATGCCGGCGCGCATCAGCTCGAGCAGCGTGCGCTGTTCCGAAGCGCGGGCGAACGCCAGTACCTGCGCCCCAGGGGCCTGTTCCGCGATCACGGCCGCCAGCCGGAGGGCTTCGTTCAGCTCCGATACATCGATGAAGAAGAGCTGCGGCGCGTGCGCCCGGATGACGCCGCTCAGCTCCTGCTCGCGTGGATATCGATCCAGCCTGCGGGCGACGCCCACCTTCCCGATTTCGGCGAGCGCCCGCGTGAGCCGCTCCGCCAGTTCCGCGTCCGGTGAAATGAGGATTGCTCGAAGCATCGACAATAGCCTGCTCCAATGTTCGGGCAAGCGCCTGCCCCAAGGCATCGGCGTTTTACCTTAGATGCGCCGCAAAATCGTCTGCGTTCCGCGCCCAGGTTGACGCGCGGCACTATTTGTCACTAGGATGGGCCTTGTTTATAACAGCCCATGGACCAAACTGGGATTATGCTGGAGCCGCAGCCCGAGATTCCCGAGAAGCTGTACTTTCGCATTGGGGAAGTCAGCCGTCTCGTGGGGGTCGAACCTTACGTGCTGCGTTACTGGGAGACCGAGTTCTCGGCGCTCGCTCCCAAGAAATCCGGCGCCGGACATCGTTTTTATCGCCGCAAGGATGTGGAGCTGCTCCTCCAGATCAAGCAACTTCTTTACGACAAGCGCTTTACCATTGAAGGCGCGCGGCGCAACCTGGATGCGCAGGCCAAGCCCGCCAAGCGGGTTCGCCGCCCTCGCGCGGCGAAAGCCTCGCAGGGCGATCTGTTTCCGGCCGCTGCGGCCGCCTCCGGCGACTGGCAAGCGATCCGGGCCGAGCTGGCCTCCATCCTCGAACTGCTCAAGTAAGTCCGGCCAGGTGCGTGAGCAGCGCGGTCTCGGCCTCGAGCGAGGGGCGCGTCCCGCCTTCGAGGAACTCCCGGCGAATCGCGCCCACCACCGCCTCCAGCAACTCGGCCCGTTCCTCGGAGTCCGAATCCTGCCAGGGTCCGCCACACACGGCTGCCGCGCGGCGAAGCTCGGACTCCAGAGCCGCCGTTTCGCCGGCGCGGAGGGCGCTGAGAATCCGGCTGGCCGCTTCGGCTGCATCACCCTGGCAAGCTGCCCGCATTTGGCTACCTTCTGTTTGGGCTTATCGTCCACCCGCAGGGGACTCTTACTTGCGTTTTGAGGAGCTGTGGCTCCCCCCGCGACGTCCCACTCGAAAACGCGCCATTGCCCCTCAAGTATTTCGTCCCGCCGCCGATAAGCCGGGGTGAGGAAGGAGTGCGGCATGATCACGCTCACCAGGCTGAAGCACGGCCCATTTCTCCTCAACCCGGACCTCATCGAGCACGTGGAGATGACCCCCGATACCGTCATTTACCTGACCACGGGTCACCAGTTCATGGTGCTCGAGTCCGCCCAGGAGGTGGTCAGCCGTATCATCGAATTCCGCCGGGCAATCTGCCAGTTACCGTTCGATACCTCCCGAAGCCGCACGCCGGCGCCGGAAACTGACAGCTAATTCCCGGATCCCGAAATGGCGGAAGCAAAAAAACCCGAACCGAAAAAGCCCGACGCCAAGCCCAACGCCAAACCCGACGGCAAACCCGACGGCAAACCCGACGGGAAGAAGGCGGGACCTCCTCGCAAAGCCGGGGGTAAGATCGATCTGGCGACGATCGCCGGGCTGATCCTCGCCATCGGCGGTATCGTCCTCGGGATGACTCTCGAAGGCGGAAAGATCACGGACATCCTCCAGCCTACCGCCGCCCTGATCGTCTTCGGCGGTACGATCGGCGCGGTCATGGTCACCACTCCCCTATCCGTGCTGGCACGCGCCGGGCGTTCGCTCCTCTCGGTCTTCATCGAGACCGTCCAGACACCCAACGCTATCATCGAGGAGATCATCGGCTATGCCACCAAGGCGCGCAAAAACGGCATCGTCTCGCTTGAGCAGGAAGCCGACGCCGTGGGGGATCGCTTCCTCCGCAAGGCTCTCAATCTCGCCGTGGACGGCACCGACCTTCAGGAAATCCGCAAGATGATGGAGCTCGAGATGGGCATCCTCGAACACCGCTCCGAAATGGAAGCCAAGGTGTTCGATTCCGCCGGCGGCTACTCGCCGACGATCGGCATCATCGGCGCCGTTCTGGGGCTGATTCAGGTCATGAAGCACCTGGAGGATATCAACGAGGTCGGCCGCGGCATCGCGGTCGCCTTCGTAGCGACGATCTATGGCGTCGCCTCCGCCAACATCGTCTTCCTCCCGGCGGGCGGCAAGCTCCGCGCCCGGGCCCACGCCGCGATGCAGGTGAAGGAGTTGATGCTCGAGGGCGTGGCCGGCATTGTCGAGGGACTCAATCCGAAGCTGATCCGGACCAAGCTCGAAGCCTACGTGATGCCCGCCCTGCCCGCCAAGGCCAAGGCCAAGCCTCCCGCCAAGAAACCTGTCGCAGCGGCTCCGAAGGCGGCGGAGGCCGCCTCGCGGTGAGCCGCAAAGCCAAGCCCGAGAGCCATGTGAGCCATGAGCGATGGCTGGTGTCCTACGCCGATTTCATCACCCTGATGTTCGCCTTTTTTGTCGTGATGTTCGCCTCATCCCAGACCGACAAAGCCCGCGCCAAGCAGGTCTCGCAAAGCGTCACGGAGGCGCTCGAAGAGGGGCGGGTAATGGAATCTGTCGTCAAAGTGCTGGGCGGCCGGATCAACAACGGAGGCCGCACCATAAACCGGCCGCCGGCGCCCAAGGCGCCCTCCGGGCCCAAAGTCGCCGTCGATTTGCAGCCCTCCATGGAGTACCTCTCGCTGGAACTGAAAAAGGAGATCGCGGCCGGAAAGCTGCGAATTCACCTCGAGCCGCGCGGTCTCATCGTCAGCCTCACCCAGGCCGCCTTTTTCTCCTCGGGCGAGGACACCATCGATGCGGACACCTACGGCAGCATCGCCACCATCGCCGGGGCCATCCGGAAACTGCCGAACCCCGTCCGTCTCGAGGGCCACACCGATTCGGTGCCGATCCACAACAGCCGTTTCCGGAGCAACTGGGAGCTTTCCTCCGCTCGCGCCATCGCCATGCTCGAGCTGCTGAAGACGCGCTGTGAGGTGCCGGAAACACAGCTCGCCGTGGCCGGCTATGCCGACACCTGCCCGGTCGATTCCAACGAAACCGAGGCGGGCCGTGCCCGGAACCGGCGCGTCGACATCGTGATTCTCACCAAGAGCGGCTTCGGTACCGAACCCTCTCCCGCCCCGGCCCCCGCGCGGAAGGCCCCGGAATAGTTCAAAGCTCATTCACCGCAGAGACGCAGAGAGCGCAGAGAAAGCTAGGTCAGCGACCGTGAAATCCGTTTCTTTACGGTAGCGGAATCTACCTGTAACTGAGCCGCGACCGTAAGGGAGCGGTAGCAACGCATCACGCGGTCGAGGTACTAGCCTGATCCAGGCAGTCTGCGGTTGCTTCATGGGAGAATGACGGCCATAAAAGCCAAACGGCTGAAGCCGGGAGATCCGGGCTACGACACCCGTATGTGAACTACGAAGCCGGCCCACTGTGGCCGCTGATCGAAAAAGGGATCGGTGACTTGGTGGAGAACCACGGCCTTGCCGGGCAGGCAGGCCAAGACTACATCGTCGGATATTTGTGCAAGGTTATCCCGGAGGGGCAGAAAGAGGCGGGGAAGCTTTCCAGACGGAGTGAGGATTAGGCAAGTATATTAACGCCGGCATATATTCCAGTTTGCGCTCTCTCGGTCCTCTGCGTCTCTGCGGTGAATGAAGTTACCCTGCCTGCTCCATCAGCCGGCTCAGCACAACCTGCGCGGCTTGCTGGCCCGCGCTCTTCTTCGAGTCGCCTTCCGCTTGAGCGGCGAACTCGCTTCCGATCCGCACCTCGACCGTAAAGCGGCGCGCGTGCGCCGGGCCGTGTTCGGAAACGACGGAGTATCGGGGCGAGGGCAGGTTCAACGACCGGGCGATCTCCTGCAAGGCTCCCTTGAAATTCGTAAACGGCGCGGCGGGAGACTCCGCCAGTTCCGTTTCGGCGCCCAGAATGTGGCCGACCACGAATTTCTTCGCTTCGCCGATCCCTGCGTCCAGGTGGATCGCGGCAATCAGCGCCTCGATCGCATCCGCCAGCAAACCCTTCTTTACTCGCCCGCCGCTCAACTCCTCGCCTCTGCCGAGCAGCAGGTATTCGCCCAACTCGATCCGCCGGGCCACCTCGTACAAATGGGACGCGCTGACCAGGAAATTCTTCAGGATCGAGAGCCGGCCCTCCCGGTATGCGGGATAGCGGTCCACCAGAGCCTCGCTGACCAGATACCCGAGAATGGAATCGCCCAGAAACTCGAGTCGTTCGTTGTCCTCGAGAGGCGGCTGGCCTTTCTCGTAAGCGTGAGAGGTATGGGTCAGCGCGCGGACCAGGAAAGCCCGGTTCACAAACGCGTGGCCGATGGCGGCCTCGAGCGCCTCCAGATCCGCGCGCATGGGCTCAGCGGATCACGGTTTCGGTGCAGGCGCGGGCGCCGCAGCAGCCGCGGGCGCCGCCGCGGCGGGCGCGCCCGCCTTCGGTCCAGCGCCCTTTCCCCCCATCGCACGGGAGCGCTCTGCCAGCGCGACGCGCTGGATTTGCGGGTTCAGGTTCGGAGCGTTCAGCGCCTTATCGCACAGCGCGAGAGCATCGTCGTATTTACCAGCCTGGTTGTATGCCGCCGCCAACCTCATCTCGGTCGAAGGGCTTGGCGCCTTGGTCGCGTCTATGGAGGTCTTGAACTCCTTAATTGCGCCATCGACGTTCTTCCGGATCATGGCGTCCATTCCGAGCGCGTCGTGTGCGTCCGCTGCCATTTGCCCTTTGAAGCTGTTCCATTCCTCGTCGGAGACACTCGCATTGGGCTTCGGCAGCGTCTTCAGGATATCGAGCGCGCCGTCGGCGTATTTCTCCACCCGACCGAGCTTCTCCTCGCGGTCGAGATCGAACTCGCCGGTGTGTTGAGCGATTGCCAGTGCGAGCATCGCCATCGTCTGCGCCTTGGTCGCGTCGTCCGGGTCGGACTCGAGGACTCTTTCGGCGTACACCACCATGTTTACGTAGTCGTTCTTCTGCTGATAGGCCTGGGCCTCCGCCCACAAAGCCAGTCCCCGGAAGTCGGACTTGGGGAACTTAGTGACGAAATCGTCGGCCGCGAGGATGCGGGCCTCGTTGGTCGTCGCATGGAGGACTGCCTGAAGAGCCTGTTGCTCCGCTTTTGACCTAAGGCTTCTGACCTTTGGCGCCGGCGCGCCGGCCGGTTGACTGCTCTGGCCTTGCCCGGCCGCTGGCGCGATCGTGGCGGCCATGGCCGCCAACACTCCTATGATGAGTACTTTCATTCCCTAGCTCCTTAACCTTGCTTGCGGGGCGGACTCCCCGTGCCAGCGTTAGTGGCCGAACGGCTTCTCCAGGCCTTTGGCGGCAGCTTGCTGCGCCGCCGCCGATCCACCCTGCACGCCTAAGGCCGACTGGTAATGCACCTTGGCCTGATCGCGTTGCCCGGAGGCATCCGCCAGCCGCCCCAAATAAACGAAAGCCCACGCCTTCACCCGCGGCTCCGGCGAAGAACGTAACGTTTGTTCGAAAAGCTTAACGGCACTTTCGGGATCATTCTGTAGCACCGCAATGCGCGCCAGCCCGTAATACGCAGTCGCACGCAGCGGTGGCTCTTCGGTCTGTTTCAACAAGAGCTGGTACTGCGCCTTGGCCTTGTCGAGGTCGCGCGCCGTGTACAACTGCTCGGCGTCCTCGAGGGTTTTCTGCACGCCGGTCGGCTCGAGTTTCCGTTCCGCCGGAACCACTTTGGCTTTCCGCGGCGCCGGCTCCGAGGCGAACTCCACCTTGTCGAGCCGGTCCGCTTCGCGCCTCAGATTGATCGATCCGACCAGGGCCGGGTAGTAGAATTGCATCGCCTGCTGCTGCTTTTCGTACGCCGGCAGCGCCTCGAAAAACGCGGGCGTCACCACGTACCCTTCCCGCAAAGCCTGGGCCACCAGCCCCTGCCGCGCGCCGGCCGGAGCGAGCCTGCTCTCGATCGCCTTGATGAGGCACGCGGTAGCCAGCAGGTTGAAGTCCGACTTGTAGTAGTCCTCCAGAAGCGGCGAGCCCCCGGCGTAGTCGATCAGGCCTCTCTTCGTGTCCAACTCCTCGGCATACCGGATGGCGAGCGGATCGAGCTGATACTGCAAGTAAGCATGCCGGATCTCGTCCGCCTGCGGTTCCGCCGAGGGCGTGACGACGACGAAGTAGTCGTTCCGGTAGCGGCGCGTGTGGACCTGGTTGGGCGCGGCGAGCAAGTCGATATAGATCTGAAATCGCGACCCCATGGGAGTGCTGGTCGGGCTTCGCAAGTACGCATTCACCACGGTCAACGCGTTCATGGCCGGCTGGTGGTAGCGCTCGATGGCCTGCTCGAAGGCCGGCTGCGCCTTGAGCCACAGCTCGTGGAGGTTCATCTCCTTATAGAACTGGGCAAGCAGGACCTGGAACCCGTTCAGATCTTCCACATCGGGCGGCAGTTCCGTGGTTCGATAGGCGTATTCGAAATCGGGGGGATCCTTCACGCACAGTGCGAAGGAGATGTACTGGGTCAGGTCCGCGGTGGAGTCCTTTTGCCGGTGCCTGGCGAAGAAGTCCTTCAGATCAGGCAGGCTGGCCGGATTCCTGGCCGCAATCGCGTTGCGCACCATCTCCCGGACCGGCGACTTCACCGCGGAGTTGAGACCGGCGTCATAGCCCGCGGCGTTGATCGCCGCCATGACGCTGAACAGCGCCTCGCTGCTGTCAAGTTGCCCCGGCTCCTCGGCAAAGCCGTACGCCCCGCAAATTGTGAGGAAAAGTACCGCCAGAAGCCAACGAATCAAGAATACCCGCCTTGGCCCAGCCCGGCCACCGATCTTATAGTTTAGCCCATCAAAACCTGGAACCGCACGGAGGGTGGGATCGAGCCGCGCCAGGCTTGAGGCCCGAATCCCGTCATTGGACCAATTCAGTGCTGGCGTCCGTCCGGCGCCTCAATGCTACAATACGCCGTGACGATGCGGAATTACCGGGTGGGTGTTGTCGGACGCACCGGGCGCGGGGACTACGGTCACCGCCTCGACATGGTCTGGAAAGCGCTGCCGAATACGCGGATCGTCGCCATCGCCGACGACAACCCCACAGGCCTGAAGGCGGCCGCTGAACGCCTCGGTGTCCGCGCCGCCTACACCGATTTCCACGAAATGCTCCGCCAGGAGCGGCCTGACCTGGTCGCCGTCGCGGTGCGCTGGCCGGAATGGCACCTCGAAATCGTGCTCGCCGCAGTCGAGGCCCGCGTTGCCGGGATCTATACCGAAAAGCCCATCGCGCGCAACGTATCGGAGACGGACCGCATGCTCGCCGCTTGTGACCGCGCCGGCGTCAAACTCGCCGTCGCGCACCAGATGCGCATCTCGCCGATGATCGAGCTGGCGAAGCAGCGCCTCGCCGAAGGCGCCATCGGCCAGTTGCTCGAAATGCGCGGGCGCGGCAAGGAGGACTCGCGGGCGGGCGGCGAAGACCTCATGATCCTCGGCACCCATATCTTCGATCTGATGCGGCAGTTCGCCGGGGACCCTGCCTGGTGCTTCGGGCGCGTGACCGCCGGCGGCCGGGAGATCCAGCGGAGCGACGCCCACGAAGGCCGGGAGGGCCTCGGCCCCGTGGCCGGAGACGCCATTGCGGCAGTCTACGGTTTCGCCAACGGCATCACCGGCTACTTCGGTTCCAAGCGCAGCGATGACGAAAGCGGCAAGCGCTGGGGCCTCGATTTCTATGGCAGCCAGGGCATCCTCGCAATTCGCGCCGATATGGCCAACCCGATCGTATCCCTTGCGGAGTCCGTTGATTGGACCGGCGCGCCCTGGACCCGGCTCACCCTCCCCGGCAATCCGCCGCCGCGCACGCCCGACGAGGCCAACCGTGTGTTGGTGGCCGACTTACTGGAGGCAATCGAGCAGAATCGGGAGCCGAAATCGAGCGGCCGCAACGCGCTTTGGACGATGGAAATGGCCGAAGCCGTTTACGAATCCCAACTCACCGGCGGACGCGTTCGCTTTCCGCTGAAGAACCGCCAGCCTCCGCTCACGGCGCATCGTTAAAACCGCTCGCAGCGCACCTTTAAAGGTGCTATACCTAAAATATGTTGGACATCACTCGGGACATTCAGCCGCTGACCTACTTCCGCCGGAAGTCGGCCGAAGCCGTCAAACACCTGAAGGCGACCCGCCGCCCGATGCTTCTCACCATCAACGGGAAGACTGAGGTGGTAGTGCAGGATGCAGCGGCCTACCAACGCCTGCTCGATATCGCAGCGCATGCCGATGCCGAGGAAGGCATCCGCCAGGGCTTCGAGGACGTTGCGGAGGGAAGAACCAGACCGGCACGGGAAGCAGTTGACGAGATCCGCCGCAAGCATGGAATACCACGTTGAACTTACGAACCGCGCCGTTCGCGACCTATCGCTCTTGTTCCTCTCGATCAACGCGCACGAAGCGGATGCGGCGGCACGGTGGTTCAACGGTATGGAAGAGGCAATTGGTACCCTGAGTCACTCTCCCCACCGATGTCCCATTGCTCCGGAAAGCCGTCCACGCCGGCTTATTCGTCATCTTCTGTACGGCCGCAAGCCTCATCGGTACCGAATTCTGTACTGGGTCGAAGATAAGGGGCGGACTGTTTTCGTCCTGCATATCCGCCACGGGGCAAGACACCCCCTGCACCAGGCATAGCGATCTTGACACCCGGCCTTAGAATGAAGGCGGATGAGCCAGGACCGTCGAGCCGCGCCAAGCCCCTCCCGGATTCGCGTAAACAAAATCACCAAACAAACCCAATTTCGCCTAACCCCCCTATTTTCAATGCGTGGAATGCTACAATACGCCGTGACGATGCCGCTGAAGAACCACCGGCGCCCGCTCACGCCCTGAGCCGATATGCCTGCCCGCTTCAAAGCGCTGCTCCGGAAGCTCGGTTGGCTCGACAGGCTCTTCCTGATCGTCCTCGCCGCCGCGCTCGCGGGCAAATTTTTTTTCCCGGCGAGCCTCGGGAAAACGGTGCTGACGTTCGCGGCTTTTGTGCTAGGCGTGGCCGAGGTTTTCAAGTGGCTTGCCTTCGCGATCAGGAAGCTCATCTGGCGGCTGCGCTACCGCCTCGTGGTCGCCTACCTGTTTATCGCGGTCGTGCCCCTGCTGCTGATCTTCGTGCTGATCGGCCTGGGAGCCTGGATCCTGACTGGCCAGGTCGCGTCCCACCTGGTTACCACCGAGCTCGACCGGGTGACCGCGGCCCTGATGGAGCCCGCTCGTGGTCTGGCCCGGACGCCTCCGGAATTCCGGGCGCAGGCCGCGCGCTGGCTGGCGCCCGCCTACTCGAACCGCTACCCGGGTTTCGAGATTATCATCCGCGATGGTTCCGTCTGGCGGTATCCGGAGACCTCGAAAGTCGAGCCGCCTCCCGCCGGGTGGGGCGACGTGAGCGGCTTGGTGCGCAAAGACGGGACGCTTTACATTTGGGCGCACGCCGTCCATGATTCCACCGGCGTCACCATGCTGGTGCCGATGACGGGAAAGATCCTGGGCCGGCTCGTGCCGAATCTGGGCGAGCTGTCGTTCCACCGGGGACAAGTCGGCGCTCCCGAGCGCTTGCCCGATGGCGGCGCCCCGCCCACGCGCATACCGCCGTCCGAAGATGTGTTCGATTGGGAGGTGCCTTATGCGGCCCCCATGCAGGTTGCGGTGTGGGAATCCCCGGGCGCCTTCCAGAGCGACGCACTGGTCCTGGTCACGCGCTACTCGGCGGTGCTGCGCACGGTCTTTGGCCAGAGCGAATGGCGTCCGGGGGAAACGGCCGGTTCCATCGTAGTCGGTCTCTTCATTGCCGTGCTGTTCGTTTTCGCGGCCGTGGAATTGGTCGCGCTGGTCATCGGCGTACGGCTCACGCGCAGCATCACCCGCGCGGTCGACAGCCTCTATCAAGGCACCCAGCGAATCCGGGCCGGCGATTTCTCACACTACATCGAGGTACGGGGCGATGACCAGCTCGCCGAACTGAGCGACTCCTTCAACCAGATGACCCGGAACCTCGAAAGCCTGCTCGAAGTCGCCAAGGAAAAGGAGCACCTGCAATCGGAGATCGAGATCGCGCGCGAGGTCCAGAGCCAGCTCTTCCCGAAAAATCTGCCGGCCTCGAAGACGCTGGAGCTGGCGGCGATGTGCGTCCCGGCGCGTCTCGTCTCGGGCGACTACTACGACTACATGAACCTGGAAGCGCCCAGCCTCGCGTTCGCCATCGGCGACGTGTCGGGCAAGGGCATCTCGGCCGCTCTGCTCATGGCCACGGTGCAATCCACCATGCGCACGCAGTTGCGCGCCGGCCGGGAATTGGAGGCCGCCGCGGGTGGCGGCGGGCAAGCCAGCTTTCCTTCCACGGCGACGCTCGTCTCGCGTCTGAACCAGCAGCTCTTCGCGTTCACGCCGCCCGAGAAGTTTGCAACCTTCTACTTCGCGCTCTACGACGATACGACCGGCTGGATGACTTACACCAACGCCGGCCACATGCCGCCCATTCTGGTCCGCGCTGGCGCGGCGGCGCGGCTGGATGTGACCGGCACCGTGGTGGGTGCGTTCCCCTTCACGGAGTACGGCGAGAGCTCGGTGCGGCTCGAGCCAGGCGATCTGCTGGTCTGCTTCACCGACGGCATCACCGAGCCCGAGAACGAATTCGGCGAGATGTTCGGCGAGGACCGGCTTACCGACCTGGTGCTGAAGCACGCCGCCTCCGGCTCCCAGGAGATCATCGCCGCCGTGATGGAATCGGTGCGGCACTGGACCGGCACACCCGAATTGCAGGACGATATGACATTGCTGCTTGCGAGGAGAATCTAGGGAGGGCGGGCCTGAGCCCGGCTCTCGCGGCGTATGGACCGGCTGAAACGGCGACTGATCGTTGTCGGGCTGCTGATCGCGCTCGTACTGGCGCTCGGCACAGTGGGCTTCACCTTCCTCGAAGGCTACCCTCCTTTCGACGCATTCTACATGACGCTCACCACCATCACGACCGTGGGCTACGGTGAGATTCATAAACTCAGCCACCGGGGCCGGATCTTCAACTCCTTCGTCATCGCCTTCGGCGTGACCGCCATGTTCGTCGCCATCGGAGCGATGACGCAGACGGTGATCGAGCTCGAGCTGAGCGAATTTTTCGGAAAGCGGCGGATGAAACGTATGATCGACAAGCTCGAAAAGCACTACGTGGTGTGCGGCTACGGCCGCGTGGGGCGGGCGGCGGCGCGCGAACTCCAGCAGATGGGCGTTCCGGTCGTGATTGTGGACCGCAACCCGGAGAAAATCGAGCGCGCCACCCAGGCGGGATTGCCGGCGTTCGCCGGGGATTCCACGCAGGATGCGACGCTCGAAGCGGCCGGCGTGCGGCGCGCCAAGGGGCTCGTCGCGGCGCTCGCGACCGACGCCGACAACCTGTTCCTGATCCTTTCCGCCAAGAGCCTCAATCCGAAGTTGAAGGTTGCCTCGCGCGTGGGCGATGAAGGAGCCGGGGAGAAACTGGCGCGCGCGGGAGCCGATACGGTCTTCGCGCCTTACACCAACGCCGGCCAGCAACTCGCGCTTTCGCTGGTGCGTCCGCACGTGGTCCAGTTTCTCGATGCCGCCACCAGGAGCATCGGCCTGGACGTCTGCCTGGAACAGATGCGCGTTGCGGAGAATTCGGAGATGGCCGCCAAATCGCTCAAGCAGATGCAGCTCCGCCGCGATCTCGGCGTCATTGTGCTGGCCATCCGCAAAGCCGGCGGCGAGATGATTTTTAACCCTCCGGCCGAAGCCGTTCTCGAGAGCGGCGACTACCTGGTCGTGATGGGCGAGCACGCCAACGTGCGCAAGCTCGAACCGCTGCTCGCCGGGGAGCGCGCATGAAGGTCCTCACCGCCGTCCAGATGCGCGAGGTGGACCGGCGCACCATCGAGCTGGGCATCCCCGCGATCGTCCTGATGGAGAACGCGGGCCACCGGGTGGTGGAGTTTCTCGCCGAAAACTTTGCGCCGCTCGCTTCCGAACGCATCGCCATCCTGTGCGGCAAGGGCAACAACGGCGGCGACGGCATGGTGGCGGCGCGCCAGCTCTTCACCCGCATCCGCCCTCGCGCCCTCCATGTGGCGCTGGCGGCTTCACCCGAGGAGCTGAAAAGCGAAGCGCTCGAAAACTACCACATGCTGCGCGCCTGCGGCTGCCCGCTCGATTTTGAGATCCGCCCCGAGATGCGCAACGCAACCCTGGTAATCGACGCGCTGCTCGGCACCGGGCTCAAAGGGCCGGCCACGGGGCGCATGCTGGATTGGATTCGCGAAATCAACCAGGGCTTCCCGCTGGCCAGGACGGTCGCGGTCGATATTCCATCCGGCCTCGAAAGCGATTCGGCCACGAGCCGGGGCGAGACCGTGCGGGCCGATTACACCGTCACCTTCACCGCGCCGAAGATCGGGCAGGTGCTCACGCCGAACTCGCAGCGCGCCGGCCGGCTCCGCGTTGCCGCGATCGGAAGCCCGCCGTCGCTCTATGCGAACGACGCGTCCATTTTCCTGTCCCTGGTCGAGCCCGCGGATCTCGCGCCGCTTTTCCGGCTGCGAGTCGCATGGGCCAACAAGGGCGATTTCGGCCACGTGCTCGTCATCGCGGGCTCGCGCGGCAAGACCGGCGCGGCGGCGATGAGCGGCATCGCGGCGCTGCGCGCCGGAGCCGGCCTCGTGACCGTGGCTTCCGTGGAATCGGCCCTGCCGGTGATCGCCTCGCACGCCCCCGAGCTGATGACCGAGGTCCTGCCGGCGGCTGCCGGCATCGCCGCGCTGGCAGAGAAGAAAAGCGTTGTCGCCATCGGCCCCGGACTCGGCACCGCTCCCGAAACCGTCGAAATGGTCCGCCACGTTGCCCGCGAGCTGCCGCAGCCGCTGGTGATCGACGCGGACGGCCTCAATGCGCTCGCCGGAACCGACTACGACGGCGGCGGCCGCGTGCGGATTCTGACGCCGCACCCGGGCGAAATGTCGCGCCTCTCGGGCCGCACCACGGCGGAGATTCAGGCCGATCGCATCGGCGCGGCGCGGACGTTCGCCCTGGAGCGTCACGTGATCCTGGTTCTGAAGGGTTCCCGCACGCTGATCGCGTTTCCCGACGGCCGTGTGTGGATCAATCCCACCGGCACGCCCGCGCTCGCCACCGGCGGCACGGGCGACATTCTTACCGGCGCCATCGCGGGCTTCGTTGCGCAGTTTCCGGGCGATATTGACCACGCGGTCGCCGCGGCCGTCTACGTACACGGACTGGCCGGCGAGCTTGGCGCGGCCGAACTCGGCGAAAAGAGCCTGCTCGCCACCGACCTGCTCCGTTTTTTCCCGGCAGCTATCCATGCCTGTGTACCGAACGCGCTCTGAAGAGGAGACCATCGCGGTCGGCGAGTCGCTGGGGCGGCAACTGCCGCGCCGGTCGGTGGTCCTGCTCATCGGCAATCTCGGGGCGGGGAAGACCACGCTGGCCAAGGGGATTGTCCAGGGGCTGGGCGCGGCCGATTCCGAAGAAGTGTCGAGCCCGACCTTCACGCTGATCCACGAATACGGCGCGGGCCGCGTGTTCCATGTCGATCTCTATCGCATCGAAGACGAGCGCGGTCTGCGCACGCTGGGCCTGGAGGAGCTGATCGGCCGCGACGCCGTGGTCCTGGTGGAGTGGGGCGAGCGATTTCCCCGGATGTGGCCTTCGGACCGAATCGAGATCCGGCTTACGGCGGCCGAAGACGAGGAGCGCGAGATCCGGATCTCATAGACGGTTTGCCCGTGTTCATCGGTCATTTTGCGGCCGGCTTGGCGGCTAAGCGCGTTGCGCCCAGGACATCGACCGCGTGATGCGTTGCTACCGCTCCCTTACGGTCGCGGCTCTGCTACAGGAGAAACGGGCTTCAGGGTCGCGGACCTAGGACATCGACCGCGTGATGCGTTGCTACCGCTCCCTTACGGTCGCGGCTCTGCTACAGGAGAAACGGGCTTCACGGTCGCGGACCCAGGACATCGACCGCGTGATGCGTTGCTACCGCTCCCTTACGGTCGCGGCTCTGCTACAGGTAGAGGCCGCTACCGTAAAGAAACGGGTTGGCGCGGATATTGTTTTCCGGCTCGATTTGCTGTATTGTTTGCTTTGCGGCGTTGAACGCGGATTATATGTTGCCGTATGTCAACATGCCTATGCCGTGCGGCACACTCAGGCCATGACACTCAGCGAAGAGAGCGAAAAAGAACTGGCAGCCGACTTGAGAAGCGTGATCGCTGCGTCCGGCGAGACCCTTGGGCGGATTGCGGATCGCGTCGGCGTGGACCGGACCACGCTATGGAAGTGGAAGAAGCGGCCCACCACCGAGAGCTTGCCGAAACTGGCGCTTTTCCTCCGGCGCTCCGGAAAGGACGCCCTGGCCGCCAAGTTCCTGGCTGCGTTCTTTGACGAGTACCCGGAACTCAGCGGAATGGTGGTCATATCCCCAACTGTGGGTAAGGGTCCCGGTACTGGGGGTGAGAGTTCTGGTACCGATATTGCCGCTGCCAGCGAAAAGATTCCCCCTTCCTCCGCGCTTTGTCCGATCTGTTATAAGAGAAAAAAGAAAATTACAGATATGCAGGCGCAAATGCTCTACAATACTTTGGATGACGTTCTCGAATTGGGCGAGCCCGAGGTGGTGGCGTCGCTCAACCGAATGCTTCGAAGCTTCGTGAGGTGTGCGAAGAAGTCGCGTCTTAAGAGGTAAAAAACTAATTGGAGAGTCCCTCATGCGAGAGTTGCTGAACAGGCTGAAAGCGCCGATCGATGGCGAGTCTGAAATTGTTAGAGAGCTCCGGGAATCCATCGCGAAAACCATCGAGCGGGTGATGGAGCTTTCGGACGAATATGCCGCCTCCGCGGAACCCGTTGTCTGCCCGCCCTCGCGCCTCGAGCTCCACATCGGGCGCTATCAACGCAATCGGACCAGGTACCTCCGCGAGCTGGCGAGCGACATCTGGCTCGAGACCCGGTACATGGGCACCGGAGCGCGCGGCCAGTGGAGATGGTGGGAGCTCGCGCACCTGGTAGCGCGCCTGTGGGCCAATTGGATCGGCTTGGCCGTGGCCTCCGCGAGCTTGCAGCCCCCGCCGTCCCGGGGGTACCGAATCCGGCGCATTACCAGCCTGGTCGAACTGCTGGACGCAATGGACCTTGCATGACCCCACTGATCCTGGCGATCTGGTACACAAGCATCGGCGTGCGCGTGCTGTTGATGGCGGCGCTGGTGCGCCGCCGCCTGGCGCTGCGCTATCCGGGGCTGTCGGTGTTCTTGCTCGTCAGTTTGGCCGTCTCCGGCTATTTGGTTGCCGTTTGGGCTTCGGGGCAGGGGATGCGGGCCTATTGTTTCGCGTGGACCAACACGCAGCCATTCGAAGTCGCTTCCAACGCTATTGTGGCTCTCGAGGCGTTTTGGGCCATGACGAAGTTTCGCAAAACGGGTTCTTTCGGGGTTGCGCTCATGACGGTATTCGCGGGGCTTTCGGTTGCCGCCGTCTGGTCAGCCATGCATGCAACTCTGCCGGGCATCAATCCGGGCATGCTGGCCGAAAGGTATTACAACGCGATCTGTCTCGGGTTCCTGCTCCTCTCCGTCCTATTCTGGCGACCCTCTCCCATGCGAGCAAATGCCCGCTGGTATGTTCGCATCTCGCTCGTATATTTCGCCAACGAGGTGCTGACGTTCCATTTGTACATCGTAGCGAACACCCCGACGGTACGC